>VMHT01018690.1_pt1 | contig 36385 bp, 59 predicted proteins | sample 4693611 | NCBI WGS metagenome assembly VMHT01 (sample SAMN12280063, study PRJNA550983) | marine metagenome | isolation source: seawater sampled from same location over 5 years 0.02-0.2 micron viral filtrate | place: USA: collected off the coast of southern California halfway between the port... ...
ATTATCTATTTCCCAAGATTTGGCAAGTGGATCCCAACGAACAAGTGCAACTCCACCATCTACTGTTTTAGCAGATGCTACAGCGTCTCCTCCATCATTTCGTGGAGATAGTAATATTTCAGTTGGTTCAGTAAGTGCTATCACAAAAAAAGTAATATATCATTCAACGGATAATATCAATGAGATTAAACTAAAAGCGGAAAATAATTATGGCGGATATAAGGCTTTTTGAGAAAATTTTAAAAATACTAAACATAAAACAGCAAATATTTCTGTCTCATTAAAACACAAAGAAAAGGATGGAGCTGCATCAATAGCAAAAAAATTAGAAAGAAAAGGATCTGCTGCTCATTTTTCAGATATATTAAGAGCTAGATTTGATGTTGATAGTATAGATGCTGCTAGAGCTGTAGCTCAAGATATAAAAAAAATGGTTAAAACAATTGAGTTTGACGATTTTTTAAAAACTGAGGGTAGAGCTGACGGATATAGAGCAATACATTTACAGCTTTTATTTAAAGATGGCATAAGTGGAGAGCTGCAAATTAGATTAAAAAAAATGGATAAGGCTCTTACTAAATCTCATAAATTATATAAAATTAAAACAAGTGGTTTAACAACTGCTAAAGGAGCAGCTTTTCACGATGCAGCGTTAGATAGTGTAAAAAAAGAATTAGACGATATTTGGTTTGATGCTTTACAAAAACAAGGCTTAGGATCAGAAGAATTAATTGACACTAATATTCATGTAGGCACAAGAATAGATGCAGCTGGAGATGAAGTAGATATTGTTCAGCCTATGAGAGAGTTTATGGAAAATGATGCTAAGGCAGCTCAAGCCTTAGAAAGATTAAAGGATTGTAAATGAGTTATTTAAAATGTATTAGCAATGCTCTTAGAGATGGAGAGATGACATCTGATGCAGCAGATGCACATAGAATAGAATTTGATAAACAATACAATAAATTTAAGTCTCAAGGCTTTAATGACTTTGAGGCTGAAAGAGCTGCTGCTAAAGAAACATGGGATGTACAATTAGAAAAAAGAATTAGATCTAAAAGAAACGCATTATTTCAAGCAAGAACACAAGCACAAAATAAATTTACTGTAGAAAATTATACAGATGTAAAAGGTAATAAAGATATTATTGAGGGTATAAGATCTATATTTGATCAAGATGCTGGCAATCCAATATTATCTATTACTAACATGAAAAGAACTGAGCTTGGTTTAGTACACGCACCTTTAGCTCAGTTTATGGAAAAGTATAGAACAAGTTATTTTGGCAGAAGAAATAAATTTCAAAAAATGACTACTCCATTAATTATTAAAGAAATACTAGAACCTGGATCTACTGCTAATCCTTTAGCAAAAGAATTTGCTGCAGCAATCAATGAGGCTATGGAACTTGCAAGAACTAGACACAATCAGTTTGGTGGTAATGTTGCTAAGATAAAAGGTAATTATTTACCACAACCACATAATCCAGTTAAAGTTGGTCAAGCTACACAAGAAGAATGGATTGAATATATTTTACCTAAATTAGATCTTGAAAGAATGATTAATAATAAAACGGGTAGATCATTTACAAGAGAGGAATTAGTTTTAGAATTACCAAGAACTTATGATGCAATTAGAACTGAGGGAGTAAGTCAATTAGTACCTGGATCAAGATCTACATCAAGAACAATGAGCAACGCATCTGGTATGACAGCTAACGCCAGGTTAGATCATAGATTTTTAGTTTTTAAAGATGCAGATAATTATATGGCTTATCAATCTAAGTTTGGCGATGAAGATACTATATCTACAATATACCAGCATTTAGAAAGCATCAGCAGAGATACTGCAATGATGAGAGCCTTGGGACCAAATCCTAACGCTGGGTTTAGATATATGGTGGATCTTATAAGAGTGAATACAAAAGATATGCCAATTAAAGAAAGAGAAAGTGTTAGATCAAAAATAGAGGGATTAGAAAATTTATATTTAGCGCATTCTGGTAGATTAAATTCTGGTGTTGATAAATGGTGGGCTATGGGATTTGCTGGTTTAAGACACATTTTAACTTCTGCTGTTATTGGATCTGCAACACTACTTGCACAATCTGACTTTTTCTTTTCAAGAATGACATCTAAGTTTCTTGGATTACCAGCATACAAAGCAAATAGAAAAGCATTAAAATTAATTAAGGATGGTTTAAAAACTGACAAAACCTGGTCTAAGGCAGCTATTAGAGCTGGGTTAGTTGGAGAGCATTGGTCAACTATTGCATCAGCTGCTAATAGATATTTTATAGATACTGATGCACCTATACTTGCAAAGATGTTATCAGATGCAACACTTAGAGCGTCTGGTTTATCACATTTAACTCAAGCTGGTCGCTGGGCATTTGGTATGGAGTTTATGGGTTTCTTAGGAGATAACTTTAATAGATCTTGGGATGAACTTGGAGAGCTTACAAAAAAATCTAAAATGCAATCTTATGGTAGATCTCTTACACAAACTTTAGAGACTTATGGAATTAGAGAGGGAGATTGGGATATTATAAGACAAACTAAATTATACGATGCTGCTATTGATGATGCAAATATTAAGCCTGGAGAGGCTATGTTTTTTAAGCCAGAAGATTTATTAAAAAGATCTGACTTAGATCCAGCAGAGGCTAATAGATTGCATGGCAGAATTATGGAAATGATCTTTACCGAAACAGATCATGCTATACCTACAGCTGCTATTAGAGGCAGAGTTGCTGTTATGGGTAAAAATAAACCAGGAACATTTGCTGGAGAAATATTAGCATCTGGATTGATGTTTAAAAATTTTGCAATTGCAATTGGTTTTACCCACATAATGAGAGGTTTAAGAGAAACTGGTTTAAAAGGTAAAGCTGGTTATCTAGTACCATTTTTAATTGGTACAACTTTAATGAATGCTTACTCACATGAGATGAGAGAAGTATTAAAAGGCAGAGATGTAATTAATTTTAAAAATTTAGATAATACACAAATGTTTCAATACTGGTTAGCAAGATTAATTGGTGGTGGTGGATTAGGTATTTTTGGAGATCTAGTTTATCAAGAGGCAGAGGGAGAAAACTTTGGAACCGATGTCACAGATGCTTTACTTGGACTACCAGTAGCTTTTGCTAGAGATGTTTATGGATTAATTGATGAAACATTTAGATATATGCCTGGTGGTAAAGAGCCAGCTTTAGGTAGAGAGTTTTCTAATTTTGTTAAAAAATATACCCCAGGTAGCTCTATATGGTATCTTAGAGCAGCATGGGAAAGGATTATAGTAGATACAATGCAAAATCTAATAGATCCTAAATTTCATAAAAGAAACAACAATGTAATTAAAAGATACCAAACTAAAGAAAACAGAGATTATTGGTGGTATCCAGGCGAAAATATGCCATCAGATACACCACAAATTTCTGAATAATTCTATAGACAGAATTGACAAATTAATTTAATACGAAAAATATAGTAGGTGGACTACGCCTAATAATTTTTCCAAAAATAACCCATTTAAAAAATATGACAGTATCAAGTTTAACAGTAAAAAATTCGTATAACGCAGATAATACTACAACAAGTTTTGCCTATACTTTTCCAATACATAGTACGAGCGAGCTTACAGTAATTCTTAGAGCATCAAACGGAACCGAAACAATACAAAGTATCACTACTCATTATTCTATTGTAGATAATGGATCAGCTGGTGGACAAGTAATTTTTGGAACAGCTCCAGCTACGGGTAATACTGTTGTATTATTAAGAGATACAAATTTAACTCAAGAAACAGATTACATAGCTAATGACCCGTTTCCAGCTGAAACACATGAGGCAGCTCTTGATAAAATTACTTTACAACAACAAGAGCTACAAGAAGAATTAAATAGAGCTATTAAAATTTCAAGATCAAATGATATTGCATCATCTGAGATTACACAAACTGCAGCTACAAGAGCTGGCAAATTATTAGCCTTTGATAGTAGCGGAAATTTAGAAGTTAGCCTGGATGCAAGCTCAATAGCTACAAATGCTACAGCTGCAGCTAACTCTGCTGCATCTGCTTTATCTCATAAAAACGATGCTGAAACTGCTAAGACAGCAGCCGAAACTGCAAAAACTGCAGCTGAAAGTTTATTAGATAATTTTGATGATAGATTTTTAGGAGCTAAAACTTCTAATCCATCTGTAGATAATGATGGCGATGCGCTTGTTGATGGTGCGTTGTATTTTGATACTACAAATAATGTCATGAAAGTTTATGACTTATCTGGCACAGCTTGGAGACAAATACAATTATCAAATTCAGATCAAGCCAATGTAAATTTAGTTGCGGGTCAAATATCTCCAACAAATAATATATCTACTGTTGCTGCACAAAATGCAAACTTAACAACACTAGCTGGATTAAATACTGAAATAAGTACACTAGCTGGAATTTCTGGATTATCATCTTTAGCAGCAGCAAGCTCTGCTGTCACAAATGTAAATAATAATTTATCATCGGTTCAAAACTTTGCAGATGTTTATAGAATAGCATCCTCAGCTCCAACATCATCTTTAAATCAAGGAGATCTATATTTTGATACAACAGCAAATGAGCTAAAAGTTTATAAAAATTCTGGCTGGGCTGCGGCTGGCTCCACAGTAAATGGCACAGCAAATCGGTTCGAATACACAGCTACAGCTGGTCAAACTACTTTTTCTGGAGCAGATAATAATTCAGCCGTCTTAGCGTACGATAGCGGATTTTGTGATATTTATTTAAACGGGGTAAAATTAGCAAACGCAGATTTTACTGCAACATCTGGTAATAGCGTTGTATTGGCATCGGGAGCTGCAGCTAATGATATTCTTATGGTGGTGGCTTATGGTACTTTCCAATTAGCCAACATATCAATAAATGATTTAACAGATACTCCAGCTGGAATTGGATCGGCTGGTCAAGCGTTGGTTGTTAATGGAGCTGGAAATGCTTTAGTTTATTCTAATGCTAGCTCAGCTGAGGTTTATGGTTTTGAAAAATACTATTCTCCATCAACAATAAATATTACTGTCACAGTATCATCTGTAGGTGGTTCTAATAAATATTTTATTGACGGAGTACAGCAACAAACTTTAAATTTATACGAGGGAAACACTTATATATTTACTCATCCATCTGGTCATCCATTTAGATTTTCGACAGATAGTGGAAACTCAAGTGCTTACACAACTGGAGTGACAGTAAATTCATCAACGCAAGTGACGATAGTAGTAGCTAGTGGTGCGCCAACTCTTTACTATTATTGCTCTTCTCACTCTGGCATGGGTGGTCAAGCTAATACACCCGTTCCAGCAAACAACTCATTAAGAGTTGTCACTACAAATCAAGGCGCAGATAACATAAGCGAAACTGAATATAATGGTTTTACGGATGTTTTATTTGCTGCTAGCGGCTTTGTATTTAGCTTAAATGCTAGCGGAAAACTTATTGCTACAATCTAATTTGTTCACGATAAGTTTAATATAATTAATTAACCAAATAATTTATAGGAATAACATGGCACAAGTTGACATAGGAAAAATTAAAATAGTATGGAAAGGAGCTTGGAATAGCTCAACTGCCTATACTGTAGATGACGCTGTAAGTCACAGCGGCTCAAGCTATATCTGTATCCAGGCTGGAACAAATCAAAACCCATCATCTGCTACGGCTTACTGGCAAGTTATGGCTAGTGCTGGAACTAATGGAACAGACGGCACAGATGTTGGAGCAACACTTGCTAATAAAGAAATTGCATTTAAAACAAATGCTGGAGCTGTAGATGGTATTCCAATCGGAAATGCTGGAGAATTTTTGAAAGTAAATTCTGGCGCAACGGGATACGAGTACGGAGCAGTATCATCTGACTTTGTAAAATTAGCAACAGCAGATTCATCTGGAAATCCAGCCTCAATTTTCTTTTCAGATGTTTTCACTTCTGACTATACTACATATCAACTTTTTGTTGATGGTGCAGCTGGAAGTCAAAACACAGTTATTCATTTTAGATTTACATTAAGTGGTACTACTGAAAAAACATCTGGTTATATCTGGGGTGGCTCTTTAAATTATTTTGATCATTCATCTGGTGGTAGTGCTGGAGATGCAACTAGACGACATCATAATTATGGAACTTTTCCTTTAGTAGAAGAAAATGGTGGTACAGATCAATTATCTTCATGTTATTCTAAAATGACAATTTATAATCCTAGACAGAGTAGTGAATATAGATGGATAAGCTCCGAAACTGGTTTGAGAAGTACCAATAGTAATTATTTTTATATGGCTAATGGTCATGGATATAATACTGACACATCAAATGTTTTTCAAGGAATAAGACTTTTTCCAGGAGCAGGTGTTTTTAATAGTGGTCGGTTCACACTTTATGGAATTAAATAAGGAGAAATAATTATGAAAAATAAAATAGTAAATATTGAAAATCCAAATGGAACTTTAGTTGATATGACAGCAGAAGAAATTACTGCAAGAGAAACTGAGGTTTCAGAATTAACTGCTACAATGATTGCAAGACAAGAGCAAGAACAAGCAGATAAAGAGGCTAAAGAAAATCTAAAAGCTAGTGCTAAAGCAAAGTTAATAGCTGGAGAGGCATTAACTGAGGATGAGGCGAATACAATCGTTCTTTAATAAAATAATTTTAAAAACTAATATAGGAGGTTTAGTCTTATGACTAAAGCGAGAGATCTATCTAAATTATTAGGTACAAATACAAATGGAATAATTGATAACGCAAAGATAACTTTAGATGCGTCTGAAATTCCAAACTTATCTGCATCTAAAATAACATCTGGTACTTTTGCAGATGCAAGATTAAGTCAATCAAGTGTCACTCAACATGCACAATCAGTAGATTTACAACCAATTAAATCAGATATATCTGCTTTAGCTTTAAGAGAGGCTACTAATGAAAGCTCTGCTGCTTTTAATTTACCTAATCAATTTATAGATACTTTTACTAATGCTAATAATTTAGGAACACAAACAAACGGAGCTTTAGGAAGTGGTTTTTGGGCTACAGATTTTACAGCTTTAACTTCTCATGCTGGTAATTCAACACCAATTATTGATGGCTCTTATACAGTTTTAAAATGGATTAATACAAGTGGAACAAATAATATTATATTAGCTGCAGATATGGTTGTTGACTACCTTGTAGTAGGTGGAGGTGGTGGAGCTGGAGGCTCTGAGGGAAACTATACTGCTGGTGGTGGTGGAGGAGCTGGAGCTTATCGTTATGCCACAAGTCAAACTTTAGCTGCTGGTACACATTCAATTACAGTTGGAGCTGGAGGAACTGGTGGACCAAATTATGATATTGATGGAACTAATGGTGGAAATTCTATATTAGGAAGTATTATTGCTAATGGTGGTGGTTATGGAGGTTCTTATTCTTCTTCTCCTGGCGATAGTGCAAATGGTTCTGGTGGTGGTGGTGGAGTTTCTGAGGGATCAGAAAGACGAGATGGTGGTTTAAGTGGTGCTTATGGAAATAATGGTGGAGCTGGTTCTACATACGGAGGCTGGGGTAGTAAAGCCGCTGGTGGAGGCGGAGGTTCTGGCGGTGCTGGTGGCAATCATAGTGGTTCAACTGGCGGTGCTGGTGGTGCTGGAACAGCAAACTCAATAACTGGTAGCTCTCAAACTTATGCCTCTGGAGGAGGTGGTGCTGGTCATGGTACTGGTGGTGCTGGTGGCACAAATGCTGCTAATGGTGCATCTGGTGAGGCAAATGGAATTAATGCTACAGCTAATTTTGGCGGTGGCGGTGGTGGTTCTGCCGTTAATACTGGTGGAGCTAGAGCTGGTGGAAATGGTGGAAGTGGAATAGTTGTTGTTAGATATTTAACAGCAAATGCAACTGGTACAAATGCTACTGGCGAAGTCATACAATCTGCTAACACAGTATCTTCTGCTAAAACAAAAGTCGGTGGAACATTTTTATATAAAGATTTACATGGAACAAATACAATAGGAACAGATTTAAAAATATACTTTTCTTGTAATGGTGGTTCAAACTGGACAGAGGCATCAAGCTATTCTGCGATTACACCAGTTTATTCTACTGGTATTAAACAAGTAAGATTAGGAGAAACAACTTGTACCTCTGGTACAGATGTTAGATATAAAGCTGTTTATGCTAATCAATCAGCTGGTTCAAAAGTGGCTCAATTACATGGTATCGGGATAAATTACTAATGGCTAAAAAAAATAATCCAGGATCTGATTAATTATGAAAGTGGTACTCATTATGATTATGTGTACTGCAATGCACGGAGAATGCCTAGCTCCACATCAAATGCCAACAACTTACACTAACTATTATGACTGCCTCCAGGCTGGTTATAAAGAGGCTATTAATAAACAAACAGAAATAGGAAAAGAAGATACTAATAAACATCAAATATTTATTAGGTTTTCTTGTGAGCCAGCAAATGAAATCTAAAAAAAAAATTACCAAAGCATCTGTTGAGCAAGCAAATGGTATAAGAATTTCTTACCATGAAAAAGTTTGCGCAGAAAGAATGAAAACTTTATTTAAAGCTATTGATGAAATGCGTAAAGACATCAAAGAATTAAAAACTAATATGGATCGGGGTAAAGGAGCAGCAGCAATAATAATACTACTTGGGGGAATTATTGGCTCGATCTTCTACTACTTTCAGAAATAGAAAAACAAACTCAATTGGTTTGTCTAATGAGCTGTTAGCTGCATCTAAGTTTGCTAAAGATCCAGATCTTATAGTCTTTGTACCAGTAGGCGGGAATGGTCCCATAGATATTTTAACTTACAATACTAAAACAATGGAGATCAATACTTATGATGTTAAGACACAAAACTTTCGTAGTAATGGTTGGAAGATTGCACGAGGGAGAACAGCTGAACAAAAGAGGTTAGGTGTTAAGATACTTAACTTTGATCCAAAAAAGTCATAGAATTATATGGAAAACATTAAAGAAAGAATTAAACAGCACGAGGGGTTTAGGCGTTCTATCTATTCCGATAGCCTGGGTTTTGCTACAATTGGTTATGGTCATCTGGTTTTACCTACCGATAACTTTGTTGAGGGTGTGGAATATTCTAAGGAAGAGCTTGATGTGGTGTTTGATAAAGATTTCGAAATTGCTTTAAGCTCAGCTGATGAGCTGCTATCAGACATAGATCCTAACGAACAATTTACCACAATTAGAGGATTGATTTGCGAGATGTGCTTTCAACTTGGAAAGCCTAGAGTAAGTAAATTCAAAAAAATGTGGGAGGGTATTAGAGCTGCAGACTATAACAAGGCTGCGGATGAGATGATTGATAGTGCCTGGCATAAACAAACTACTAAGAGATGCGAGGAGCTAGCTGGCATTATGAGGAGCTGCGCAGCATGATACACTTATTAAAATTATTTAATAATCCATTAACTAAAATGGTTATTAATAAAGCAACAGATCACTTTAAACATAAAGCTGAAAAACAAAAAGTAATTAGAGCTGCTGAAATAGAGGCAGCTAAAGATGTAGATATAACTAGAATTAAAAGCCAGGATCAATCGTATAAGGATGAGATCTTAATGCTCTGGCTAATTGGAATGCTGACTACGGGTTGGTTTCCTGGGACCAGAGAAAACTTTAGAGAGTGGGTATCTATAATCAATGAGCTGCCAGACAGCGTATGGTATTTAGTTATCATCGTATTTTCTGCGAGTTTCGGAACCAGAATTACCAAGTCTGTACTTGATCGAAAGAAAAAATAATGGCTCGTATAAAGTTTGATGTTAATAAACTGCCACATGAGAGGATCCCAAAGAAGACTAGCATAGGCAGAAGACCCAAATTTTCTAGTATGAATAAATCAAAAAAAAGATCTTGGAAAGCTAAGAACCGAGGTGGGATGTAATGAAGATAAATGACAACACTAATATTTCTCTTCCGTTAAGGAATTTAATTGCGTTATGCGTTGCCGTTGGTTTAGGAATAATTGGCTACACAGAATTGACAGCCAGGCTAACTAGCTTAGAGACTTCAAGAGAACTCCATCAGGCAGATCTATTAAAAAAATCAGAGCAGCTCCCAACGGATCAAGAACAATTTATGCTGCTAGAACACATAGCATCTCAAGTAGAAAGTATCCAGGGAGAGATGGAACTTATGAGAAATAACAATGTCAACATAACTTATGCTATGAAAGATATAGAAAAAATTAAAGAACAATTAGAAAATCTTAAAGATAAAGTAAGAGCTAACGGGAGCCATTGATGGTTGAAACTGTAATAGCTTTATTAATGATTGTTAATAATGAGATCTCTGAGGCTCGTATCCAAACTGATTTAAGCAGCTGCTTGAAAGGCAAGAGGGTTGCAATGAGACAGCTTGCTAATAATTCAAGAGTAGTTTTTTCTTGTGTGAAGACTAAGGCTGAGCTTGAAAAAAATATAGATGGCTCATACTCAATTAAAAAATTAATAATGGAATAATGATAGATAGATTTTTTTACAAATGTTTTTCTGCTTTAGACAGCTTATCCAGTTTCTTATTTGGATGGATGGAACCTAAATATTGTCAATGCAATATTAATTCTGGATCTGGTAATATTTGTAAGAGGTGTGGATGCCGAAGAATAAAGCGTGGGTAAAGCCATCTGTTATAGTTATTAATATTGGACCATGCAAATACTGTAAAAAAGACATGATAAATACTGAGAGCTTTGTAGCCTTTTACGGAGGAGAGAAAGCTCATTATGAATGTATGCGCCTGGATGATGCTAAGAGAGCCGAAGATAAGACATTTGAGTAATGGTCTGGCTGGCTGGATTTGAACCAGCGATCCTCTGCTCCCAAAGCAGATGCGGTACCAGGCTCCGCCACAGCCAGACGATTTATTAAAACATGAGAGGATTATCAGAGGATAAACGATATATCAATCTGATATATCCCTTACAGAATATAGCTTTTTTATAGGCATTTATGTCAATAATTCTTATACAATTTATGTTAGAAGTGTTGTAAATACTAATCGAATGGTAGAATTTATCGATAGGTTCAAATACTATCGAGAGCTGTTGGGGTTGCTTACTTTTTTAATAGTCGGAGGGTTTTCTGGAGGGTTAATTAAACCCTCCCTTTTTTTTTGCGTGCTATAAAAATTATCTAAATATTTATCGTATTGTTCCTGGACCCACGGATCTCTTTCAAATGTGGATATATAAGCCATCTCCAAACTTAACTTGAATAGGAGATAGCTCATAGGTTTATTGAGTAAGCATGCCATTGATAGCTGCTAATCTTTCTGACTTATTGTTATCAAGATCTTTGTAGTACCATTTATTAGGAGTATCCATATTGCTCCAGCCAAATCTAAGCATGATCTGCTTATCTGTTAAAGCCATAGCATCTCTTAAATATGAATAACTAAACTTTCTAAATGGAGACATTCCATTATGCCATTCAATACCACATCTTTTGGCAGCTCTAATTATTCTCATCTTAGCTGAGTTTTTTGTAATACCAAAAAGCATTTTGTATTTGCCATTCTTTCTAGCTACCTGGCAATCCATCCAATTGCCTAGCATAATTGCTAAGCTCTTAGAGATCTCAATCTTTCTTTTTGATGTTGCAGTTTTTAAGAAGTTTTCTCTAAGATTATTCCATTTGTCTAAGCTATGATTAGTAGAGATAATTTTAGATTTAACATCTACATCTCCATAAGTTAAACCTAGCAGCTCATTTAATCTGCAGCCAGTTTCGGCAGCAGTATGAAATAAAACCTGGTTCAATGGATCTTGTTCAGAGCTTACTATCTTTAGAATATCCTGGTACTTAGGCATCCATTTAGCTTGAGTATTCTCTGCCTGGAAAAAGTTTTTTGGAAATTTAAAAGTAAGTATCGATGGATCTATAACCCATTTTCTACTCAAGCAATAATTAACAAACAACTTAAAAGCAGCTACTGTATCTTTGATAGCTTTCTTACCCAGGGTTTTATTACTTCTCTTAGTAATAGTCTTAGTTTCTGATACATTTATAACTAATAGCGATTTAGAGCTTATAAGAGCTGGTATATAGCTATTGTTAAAATCATAGAGGGTATAGTCGGATAAGAGCTTTTTGCTAATATACGGCTGGATATGGTTGTTTATTTTGCCACAAATACCCAATCTTGTCTCATAACATATAAGCTCATTCTTTAATACGCTTTCTTTGTATTCTGCAAAAGCCATATCAAATGAAACCTTAGCTGGCATAGCCAGGTGGGGTTCAGTAGATCTTAGATCATCAGCAAATATATTAGCTTGTCTCTTTTGGTTCATATCAAAAGATGCTTTGACTTGCTTTTTACCATCATCATTCTGGACAAAAACAATATACTTCTTACCGCTAGCTCTTTGTTTTTTCTCAATCCAAACTTTCATTATTGTTGCACCTCCTTTGGTTTAGCAAAAAAGTCTCTGTAAGTTTCATAATTACAAACCATTAAGAAACCTGGATCATTTGTTTTTTCTATTTTTACTTTCTTAACTTGACCCGCAGCCTCAGCATAATCTTTGATAAATTTTTTGTGAGCTTGTGGGATTGTTTCTCCCTGGAAAGTTTTTTCTCTACCAGGTAATTTGTAAGTACAAATATAATAGGGTGTTCCACCTCCGCCATTCATTAAGCATCCTCCTTTTTATCTTGTAATACATTCCAAGGATCATATTTTAGAATTGCATCTAAATCTTTTTTTGAAAAGTACCATAATATTTTTCTAATAATTAAAGGCATTAAGCAGCTCCTTTCATCATTGGATTAGTTATGTGTTTGTAGTCTCCATAATTGGAACACCAATTATAAAAGTCATAATCGTTATCACTAAGAACTTCTGCAGCTCCTGGCGTTTCCGCCAGGAACTCTTTATACTTAGCTCTAACTTCTTTCTCAGTTAGTTGTGCCATCTAAGTAGCCTCCTTATATTTTGGTTGATATTTTTGAGCGTGTTGTGTTGCGCCTAATTTTCCACCGCAAGCAAAACCCTCAGCATTATATTTATCATCAAATTCAAAACCAGTATTCACAACAGTTTTCCAAACTCCAGATCTAACTCCCCATGGATATAAGACACCAGGAACATTTAATCTGTAGCATAGAAAATTTGGATACTTAGAATTTGTGTAGTAATTAGTTTGACCAGATTTAATTTTAACCCAGCCAAACTTATCTTTTCTAAATGCCATTTAAGCAGCCTCCATAGTTAAAGGTTTAACAAATTTTTTGTGGTCATCAAAACTGACATCACAAAGTAAAGATCCATATTTTTCTCCAGCATACAAAACTAATCTTTGTTCTGTTTCATTGTGTGGAAAAGACATAGAGACAACAGCAACAACTTTACCATCTGCTTTTAATTCTCTAATTGTTTTAACTGGAATGTTTTGATTTCTACCCATTGAGATAGATTTCTTATTAACTTTTTCTAAATCAGACATGCTGATTACTTGGTAAGTTTTACCCATTGACTGCTCCTTTGGTTTTTTCTCCCAATACAAAAGTGTCTTACCTATAACCTTAGAACTGTATTTCTTTTGTGGGAGTATGATTGATGTAAAGTAATTTTCTAAGGCTTGGTAAGTAGCAAATTTTAATTTTTTGATTTGCATATATTTATTACTTAGCACAACTATGGACGGAGTGTCAAACACTTATTGACATATAGTCAATATCATTGCTTGTATGGTAATTATAATAAGGCGCAAGGGATCTTCTCTGCTAGACGCAGCTTTTTAGAATGGTTCTAAAGTAGCTAGTTATGCTTGTAATTTAACTAGCTTGTCTTGCAGCTGGATGACATCAATGAGTTTTCCATGTGCCTCCTTAGAGAGAGCTGCAATACCTGGCGGGTATATCCCGTCATTTTTTTTCTTTAGTCTCAGAATTTTTGTGTTCAGAGACTTTCTCTCTTTTTCCTTTTCCTCGATTTTCATCTCGAGTTCTTGGTAAATCGCCATCGGTCTTTACCTCCTTTATGCGATTGAAGTCATAGCTGATTGTTTTTTCATCTATAACTATTTTAGCAGCATCAGTAGGGGAGTTAGATCCTACTGCGCTATCCAGGTCGTTAAAATTTTCATGAGCTGTAAAGCTCACAGATCCCGACCAGAATTTTTCAAACAACTTACCCATTTGGATAGTCTCGCTCCTTTATCATTTGTAAATAATGTATGGCTTTATTGATGTCTTTTATTTTGCCTTTTTTTTTATGTCTGCAGATATATTTTATAGCGTTTCCCTCTGCAAATTCAAGTCTGTTTTCATTGATAAATATTGCTGGCTGAATACGCATAGATCGATAGTGATCTCCATCGATTTGCTCTTCTAAGCTCTCGTATATTACTGGCTTAAAGTCATCGGGATGTGTCATGGATTTATTGTTATTGATCTGCTTTTTCCTGGTAGTCTTGCTATCCATTTTTTTTCCTCTAAATCTTTTAAAATTCTGTGAATACTATTTTTAGATTTAAAACCAGTAGCCTCTAGTATCTCTTGATATGTTGGAGCTACTGGTTTCTTTTTCATATATGATTTAATAAACTCATAAACTTTATTTTGTTTAGGTGTTAAACCATATTTCATACGAACCTAAAATTGTTGGTCCCAGGCATCAGCTATTGGAGCTGCTTGCTGAGGTGGGGGTGTCGCAGATTTTTTATCAGAAGTTTTAAGTATTCTAATTTTAATACTTTTATCTTCTTGTATGTATCCGCTTGCCTCGCACCATATACCATTAACAGTAAAGTTTTGCTTAAATGGTTTGCCAGCTTTGTTTAGCTTAGCATTACCATTCTCATCTTTACTATCTGGGTGTACTAGATCTGGATGTTTAGCCTCTGTTTTATTTTTGTTTCTAATTAAAACAAAGTTTCCAATCAGATCTGGGTTTGCTTTTGACTTATCAAATTGTGCCATATTATCCTCCTTTTAATTGCACCAGTTTATTCTCAAAAGCCTTTCTTATCTCTTCGGCTTTTTTAGAATCTTTTTTACTTAGCTCTGCTAAAAATTCTTTGTTGTCACTCATAACTTCATCTAAGTTAGCATCGTGACTAGCTGCAGCAATTCTATCTAAAATTATTTGAGGATGGTTTTTTACATCTACACCCTGGTTCTCTGTTCTTGGAGCTGGTGGCATCTCTACATCTGAATAGTATTTACCATGAATACCTAGAGCTTTTAGTACAGCTCGATCAACAGCTCTTTTTTCTGCTACTGCTACTGGATATTCAAAGTCATTATTTAATGGAGATACTTCTCCAAAACTTTCATAAGAGCAGCCTTGATGTTTTGCTATTGCTTTAACTACAGCGCAGCTTTTAGGCAAATCACAATTAACAAGCTCAATAGTAGTATAAACATCAAACTGAGCTGCCATCTTTTCTACTTCATAATGTTTAATAATTTTATTATTTATTATCCCCCCGCTAGATTGTATTCCAGCAAGGTATTGATCCAGCGAGGGAAATTTTAGGATCTTACCCATAGTAATCTCCTTGGTTGATACCCAGGTCATTGATCAAGGGAGCAGCCTTTACTAATACCTGGGCATCGGTATTCAGAAAGAATAAAGAGAGAATAACTAAAAATATAAAAATAGTTATAACCGCTAATAGCAAATTGCCATTAGACTTCTTTCCAAATTTTTTTTCAAGCACGATGCGCTGATAATTAATCATATTTAATTTATCCATAAATCCCTCCACATAAATAATTCAATAGCCTCTACAGTTAAAACTCCTAATAATAACAGAGCAAGGATTGTGTGATAGATATGCCAAACTATTCCTCGATCTGTTTTTTTCTTTTTTTTTCTCATACATGACCCCATAATCTTGCAGCTTTTACTTTGTGATCTCCCATACCATTCCAAAAATTATGATCAAAGTTTGCAATTATATCCTGGGTCCAGGTAGTTTTCCCAGCATGTCGAGCCATAATTTTTTCTCTGTTAGAACAGATTGCATTCATTTTAATTAAATATTTTTCTAAATTTTTTGGTTTTAATTGATCGCAATTTTCTGGTGTGTAGATATGATAGCCAGCCTCACTTACTACAACTAAGTGTGGTTTCTTTCTTGTAGCTAAATAATAAAAAGCAACTTGTAAAATATGACTAAACCATCCTAAATATTTTTCTTGTTTATCATCTTCTGGACCCGCAATCTTTCTCATTGAAAAACTATAAGTACCATCTTTCTTTGGTCTGTTCTTAGATTTATATTTTGTTTTTAATTCTATAAAATTATATTGATCTTCAAAGTCAACTCTACCTATTACTGGCAGCTCACAATCTGGTAGATCTAAACTTACAGATCTCTCACATTCTATGTCTCCTTTTAATCCTACTGATTTAATTGCATCTTGAGTATTTTTCCAGGTAAGCGCAAAGCCTAGTTTGTTTTCTTCATGCTGCCTTTTATCTTTTTCATCTGCGGGTAGGTAAGCATTGAATAGATCTATTGCTTTATCAAAAATTTTCTTTTCTTCTGCTATTGGTTTTTTAACTAAGCCAGATCCTTTTTCATATTCCCAAATAAATTTTCCAAATTGTTTTTGACCCAGCTCTCCAATCCAGTTTCCACATTTCATTTGAGAATTAACTGGCAGCTTTCTTCTTTCTTCCTGGGTAAGATATAAATATTTATAACCCCATTGATCTTCTTCTGTATTAATTTGCGATGGACTATGATGGTTTAGTTTGTAGATCTTAACCCATTCTGGAAGTTTTTTTATTCCAGCTATCCAATCAGATAATGCTTTTTCTGCTGCGTCTTCTTTTGTAATCATAAATCAATAGAACAATTGATAAACAATATAGAACAAATTGCAAACAAATCTTGACAATTATGCACAGTTCTTGTGCTAGTTGCAATAGAATGCTTATTTTAACTGGAAATTTACTAAGTCTGGATCGTATTTTGCTTTAACTGGTGTAGCATATTCAAGATCTTCGACACCAATATTTGCGCAAAATTCGTTAATAGGTTCTTTAGTATAACTGTTAATTATTTTAAGTCTGCCTTGGTCTGTACCTTTTAATAAAGCAACAATTGGTTTGCAATCTGCAGCTTGCTTTGGATTTTTTTGTTTAAATTTTTTTGATGCTGTTAAGTAGCAAATTTTTCCAATAGCATATTTTGAAAATTTTTTAGATAATGGTAAATCAAACAACCAAATTTCTCCGTCTGAATGAAATCCTGGAGCGTGCATTTGAACAGCTTTAATATTTTCGTGGTAATACTCATAAGGAATATTAATTAAATGTTGCTCATCTTTTTCATAATCTAATACATTGCCATCCCATTTAGCATAAGATCTTAATTTAATTTGATGTTGTGGTTTGTAAATATCTACTGGATGACAGCCTAAAACTTTTGCAATTTTTTCTGCGTTTTCCCAGGCGATGGATCTATTATTTTTAATCCATCTATTAATTGTACTAGCATCCTTACCAACTTTTTTAGCAAAGCTAGCTTGAGACATATCAGCATTTTTTAAAAGTTTATTTAATAGCATGTCAGTATCTTCTAAATGCGAATTTTTTATAAGTTTAAGTCTTTTATTATTTATTGTCATACTGTCAATGTAATTGCATTAATTATATATAGCAAGAAGATAATGCTAAATCTGTTAAATATATGGTGCGAATAACTCTCATTTAGTTATTAACAACAACTATTACTTGTGTGAATAGTGAGGATAATGCACTAGATGTTGATAACATTTTATAACATGCAATGTTCTCTTGACGAAAACGCAACGATTAAAGTATCCAGGAAGACATGGATCTTGAAACATTTAGAAAGTCTAAAGGTTATTCTTATAAAAAACTAGCAGAATTTTTAGGCATAACTGGAGTATCTCCAGAGAGTACAGTTTGCAGATGGTGCTTAAAAAACAGAATGCCAAAACCAAAAAATATTAAATTAATTACGGAGAAAACTAATGGGAAAGTTAAGCCACAAAGTTTCTATTCGTAAAAAATTAACTGGCACAATAGATGATTATCCGCTGGTCAAAGTCACTACTCTTGATTGGGTTTCTCATTCTGAATGGATGCACATCGACAAAGCAAGGAAACTTAAACCCGCTGAGTGTCATTCGGTGGGTCATCTCCTCACAGAAACAAGATCTAAAGTTCAAATCTTTGGTTCCTATTCATACGATGAAGACGGAACAATTGAAGTTGGAACAATAGAAACTATGCCTGGTTCCTGGGTGTTGGAGGTTAAAAAAATATGAAAATTTTAATTGCAGCTCTTGCTGCGTTTTATTTTTTTTTAATTTATCAGGACACAGCTTTTGCAAATAAAAACTGGACACCAGAGTTTAAAGAATTTTGCGCAGCTTACATGCCGTATGTAAATAAATACCAGGGAATAAATGCTGGCTGCTGCGATATTGATCATCCCTCAAATGATATTTTAAAAGCGGGTTGGAAAGGAGAAACATTATTAATTTGTGATGGAAAAGAAATCTTGTAAATGCGCAGAAACAATTAAGCAGCTTAAAAAAGATCGAGAAAGATTAGCTGAGGAGAATAGTAATATTTTAACTATTAGCTCAGATCACAAAAGAATTAACGGAGAGCTGCAAGTAAAATTAACAGAGGCACAAAAAAAAATAAAAGATTTTGAAGAGAATTATATTAAAATAGATGGCAAGAGATAATTACTACAATAAAGGCGATCACTACTCAGAGTGGCATCGAGCCTTAAAAAATGATTTAGGCTATATCGATATTGATAGTGTTGGGATCTGTTTAAAATGTAAGCAGCCATTGTACCTGGCGGAGACTACATTTGATGTTGGACAAGCCTGGAAAGCAACAACCACAACTGAGGCACTAGCTCGCCTGGCGAACCTACCTAGTTTTTTAATTTTTTATAAGGTGGAGAATAATGCTGTTGTAAGTTTTAGAGTTAAGCAGCTCACACCAGAGAAAGATCAAAAAGAAGTATTGATCGAGCCTAGAGCTTGGGTTCAAGCAATGGAGCTGCTGCAAGATAGGCATAATTTAGTCTGTAAAAAGGCGGGGAAATGAGTTTATACTTTGTCGGGGACTTAAATGTCATGTATGATAAAAAGCTCTCTCCTACAGATAAGCTGGTTTATTATTGCCTGGTCGGGTTTATGAATGCTAAAGATGGTAAGTGTTATCCGAGATATGCCACAATTAAGGAGCGTACGGGGATTAGCAGAGCATCTATTCAAAGATCCATTAAACACCTTGCCAAACTAAACCTAATAACAATTAAGCGGCTTGCCTCTACTAATTTATATTATCTAGGAAGACAAAAAATATTGCAAGAAACTATAAAGCGGAGAGTGAAGTCTCAATTTGATACTAGGGATAACTCACAGAGAGGTGTATTAATAAAACCATCTTATATAACTAATAGATCTAGTAAGTATAATAAGACATCCTCCCCCCCAACTGATAAACATTCTATAAGCTATAAAGGAGAGACTTTCGAAGAAGTGGGAAAAGAGGGTTTCTGGAATGAGTATTATTCTAAAAAGACGGGTCTGAAAATCCGAAAGCATAGTTTTAAGAATACTATTGAGGAGGTAGAAACCTCCAAAAAAAAGTTTGAGGCTGCTGCCGATAAGGTGGTAGCTTGAAGATCATAGCTCACAAAATTGTTGAAGTATTTGAAATAGCTGGAACCGCTGAAAGGCTTATGCCTACTATAACTAAACCTGGACAACCCAAAATGTTTGATCTTTTACAAATGAGCTACGATAAAAAGGATCTAGGTTATTATGATAAAAAAGGCTTAAAATTGAGAGCAAATAGCAAGCAAATTACATGCTGGGAATTAGCTATAGATCTATTGTTAAAACTTGAAAAATTAGAAGATAAGCGGTTAGTCTGGGCAAGAGCTTGCAGATACAACTGGAGCCAGTTAGCCAGGCAATTTGGCTGCCATCGAGTGACTATTAAAAGAAGATATAAAGGCATCATCTTAGATCTTGAATTTAAACTCGATAAAATAACAATAGACAGAATAGACAATTTAATTTAAACGGATAAATAGGGTCAAAGTAGTGTTTTTTTATGGTTGGAAGACCCCTCAATAAAATACAATGCGAGAGCTACACACGCAGCTCTAATTTTACCAGGCAATGTAAATGCAAAGGCTATCTCCAGAAAACTTCTGGGAAGTATCGCTGCAAGTTTCATGGTGGAGCATCTACTGGACCCAGATCAATTGAGGGTAGATTAAAAGCAATAAAAAATTTAAAAAATTTTAGAAATAAATCAGAGACAGAAATAATAGAATGGATCAAATCGAAACAATATGCAAAAGATTAGAGTTAGGAGAACCTCTCTCGACTATTTGCAAAGATAAAGAGATGCCAGATGTATCGACAGTTTATAAACATTGTCGAAACGATGATAAGCTCCGTGAGAAAATAATGGCAGCTCGTCAAATGGGAGTTTGGACTTTGTTGGATAAGATTGCAGAAGATATGCAGATCCCAAAGACACCACAAGAAACACATTTTTTAAGAGAGAAGTGGAGCCATATCAGATGGCTTGCAACAAAATTAGCATCAACAACATTTGGAGATAAATCTCAAATACAACAAAAGATTGATAACCGAATGATTATAACCTGGGGAGAGCCAGCGGATGATAAAGAAATTAAAACAGTTATGGATCAAGTATCAAGTGTGGATGTTCAAAAATTACCTGGAGATGTCGGGGATAATAAAGTCGGCTGATGAAAGAAAGCAAAAGCCAAAAAGAAAGAAAGTATAAAAGAAAGAAAAAGGGGTCGCTTTCTGGATCTTTAAAAATAATTGCATAAGCTGCAATATTATCTTGACAATACGTCAATGCTAATTTATTGATTAGTAATGACACAAAAAAAAATAATATATAACTCAAGAGACTTTGGAAGTGGTTTTAAAGTTGAAAACTATCCTTGGGGTTTTAAGTTAAAAACCGATGTAAGATACTGGATAGAAACTGATCCAAAGAAAGGAGATAGATTTTGTAAAAGAACACTTAATCCAAAAACTATGGAATGGTGTAAAGTTAAAAAATCTACTTATGCAGCTGTCATGGTATTAACTGTAGAAAAAAAGGATGGAAAGTCTTTTGTATCTTATGACAGTTTAAATAGAGGTTATAGCGATGCTGTCGCTGTTGCCAAATTTGAGAAGAGTATCAACAAAGACTTTATGTTGAAAGAGCAGCTTAAACAGATCTGCGCATGTAAAGCTATTAACCAGGTCAACAAAGTTGTTAAAGTTGAGTGTGTTAATTCTACTGCCTGGACAGATCAAGAGAGAGCAGCTCACGAAAAGAAACAAGATGAGATCAATGGCAAGTTAGCTGCTTATACTAATAAGCTCTACGGGTCATGCCTTGTTAAAAATAAATTAGTTTAATTAATGCTGGTTGTCGCTGCTAAGTTGGTTCTTGGTTGCGGCAGCCATGTTCCTCACGCACGCATTATGGAGTTCGGATCTGTCTCGATAGGTATAATACCTACCGACAATCGTTGTAAATAAAAGAGAATAGCCACGCCTGGAGGATTATGGGAGGGTCAACGCTATATCTGCATATAAATAAAGTAAAATCATGCGGAACAAAGGGGGTACACCCGAATTTCCAGCCGCATTTTTTAAATATATATAACTTGGGAATTTCACACACATACACACACACGCATGAGAAAAGAACATAAAAGTAAAACTGGAGGATTAACAGCCAGGGGGAGACAATTTTTTAAGAACAGAGATGGTTCTAATTTAAAACCACCAGTAAGCTCTGGCAAGAACCCACGAAGAGTTAGTTTTGCTGCTAGGTTTGCGGGGATGAAAGGCGCAATGAAAGATGACAAGGGTAAGCCTACAAGAAAAGCTCTGGCATTAAAGAAGTGGGGATTTAGCTCAGTAGCCGCAGCAAGAAATTTTGTAAAAAATAACAAGAAAGCATAATGGATAAATATACTGATAGATTAATAACAGCTATGGTTTTTGTTGCAGAAGAAAGCAACGGCTTAGTTATTCATCTTAATGGTTTTGAAGATCTGGAACATGCTAATAAATTTGTAAATAAATTAATGAAGAACAGCGGTATTGATTATACATCAGTTAAAGATTTATTTGATTTACCAACAATACACTAGGAGGGTTAATGAAACTAAAAGATCACATTCCACATATTGTAAAGGAACATAAAACAATCTGTGCAGTTGTAGCAGTAGTCATTATTGTATTAGCTATTTTATAATGAAAGTTGAAATACCTTACACGCCACGACCCCTACAAGCGGATCTGCACAATCAGCTTTCCAAATATAGGTTTGCGGTGTTAAGTTGCCATAGAAGATTTGGCAAAACTGTCTGTATGCTCAACCACCTAATAAGAGCTGCATTACAGAATAATTTGAAAAATCCTAGGTACGCTTATATAGCTCCGACTTATAAGCAAGCCAAAGCAATAGCATTCGATTATTTAAAAATGTTTGCTGGAGCTATACCTGGTACAACATTTAATGAGACAGAGCTTAGATGTGATTTACCTAATGGAGCTAGAATAACTTTATTATCTAGTGAGGCGGGGGATAGTTTAAGAGGATTATTTCTTGACGGAGTTTGCATAGATGAGACGGCACAAATAGAACCGAAACTATGGAATGAAATAATAAGACCCGCATTGTCTGACAGAAAAGGTTTTTGTTATTTTATTGGTACTCCAGCGGGTATGGGTAATTTATTTTATGAATTATACCAATATGCTTTGAGTGATCCAAAGTGGATGACTTATACAGCTAAGGCAAGCGAAACCAATATTATTGACCAGGAAGAGTTAGATGCAGCCAAAGCTCAAATGGGAGATACAAAGTATAGACAAGAATTTGAATGCGATTGGATTGCAAATATTGAGGGATCTATATTCGGAGATATAATTAAAAATTTAGAAGAAAGAAAACAATTAACTAGAATAGCTTATGATCCAAGTATGGAAGTACATACAGCATGGGATCTAGGAGTTGATGATAGTACAGCAATTGTTTTTTTTCAAAAACTAGGAAACTCTATTTTAATAATTGATTATTATGAGAATAGAAGAGAGGGATTACCTCACTATGTCCAGGTTATAAAAGATAAAGATTATGTTTATGGAGAGCATTATGCTCCACATGATATAGAAGTCACAGAATTTTCAACGGGTAAGACTAGATTAGATGTAGCTTATCAATTGGGAGTTAGGTTTAGAATTTTACCTAAATTACCTTTAGAGGATGGTATCCATAGTACCAAGATGGTTTTACCTAGATGTTGGTTTGACATCGAGAATACGAAACCATTGATAGATGCGCTGAGACAATACCATCGAAAGTATAATGAAAAAATCAAAATGTTTTCTAATAAACCAGTTAAGGATTGGTCCAGCCACGCATGCGATGCGGTTAGGTATATGGCAATATCCATAAATGATTTAGCAGAAAAATCTAAACCGAACCAAACTATAACACTAAACGAATATTCAATACACGGAGACTAATATGGGATTTATGAAACCAAAGATACCAGCAATGCCACCTATTCCAGAAGTGAAACCTTTGCCAGAACCACCTAAGTATGATGACGCTGACAGAGCTGCAGAGGCTGCAAAAAAAAGAGCAAAGATTAGAGCTGGAAGAACTGGGAGATCATCAACAATACTTACTGGAGCTGATGGTTTAGAAGATGATGCAAGTAAGATAACAAAGAAAACTTTATTAGGAGGATAGTATGGGAGGAGTAGCAAGAGTTATAAGACCACCCAAACCGCCAGCACCACCACCAGCAGCTCCCGTTGTGACTGCGCCAACGAAACCAGAAGTTTCACAAGCATACGCTACAACTAAAACTGATATGGGTAGAGGTAAAGGTAGATCTAGTACAATATTAACTGGAGCTAAAGGTTTAGGAGATAACAAATTAACAACATCCAAAAGAACTTTATTAGGAGGATAAATGGCAATAGATAAAAAAGCCAAGGATATTATAGATAAGTATCAGACGCTCAAAGCGCAAAGATCAACATGGGAAAGTCATTGGCAAGATATTGCAAATTTTTTCTTACCTAGAAAATCTAACATTACATTAAAAAGAACCAGGGGAGATAAAAGGCATGACCAGATTTATGATGGTACTGCTACGCATTCTTTAGAATTATTATCAGCATCTCTTAATGGTATGTTGACTAATACAATATCTCCATGGTTTGTTTTAAAATACAGATCAGCAGAGATGAACCAGGATGATGAGGCACAAGAATGGTTAGAGAGCTGCGCAAGAGTTATGCAGCAAGTGTTTCAAAGATCTAATTTTCAACAAGAAATTTTTGAATTATACCATGAGCTGCTAGCATTCGGTACATCTGCAATGTTTATAACTGATGATGTTAAAGATGATTTAAGATTTAAAACAATTCATATCTCAGAAATATATATAACAGAAAACGAAAAAGGCATGGTTGATTGCCTGGTTAGAAGATTTCAAATTAAAAATAAAAATATACCAGCTATGTATCCAGATGCACAGCTACCACAAAATTTAATTAGAAAAATTCAAGACGCTCCACATGAAGAAACAAATATAATTCATTCAGTACACGCATCAGATATGCCTATGGGTTATGAGAATAATTCAAATATGGATTTTGTATCTTGTCATGTTCACGAAGATACTGGAATTATTTTAAGAGAAAGTGGATTTAGAGAGTTTCCTTATGTTGTACCTAGATATTTAAAATCTAGTAGCAATGAAATTTATGGAAGATCTCCAGCAATGAATGCGCTGCCAGATGTTAAGATGTTAAATACAATGTGTAAGACTACAATCAAAGCTGCACAAAAACAAATCGATCCACCTTTAATGGTCCCAGATGATGGTTTTGTTTTACCAGTAAGAACTGTTCCTGGAGGATTAAACTTCTATAGATCTGGTACTAGAGAAAGAATAGAGCCATTAAACATTGGAGCTAACAATCCAATAGGATTACAAATGGAAGAGCAAAGAAGAAAAGCAATTAGAGAAAACTTTTTTGTAGATCAATTGATGATGATCCAGGGTGTTAATATGACAGCTACAGAAGTTATGCAGCGTACTGAGGAAAAGATGAGATTGCTTGGTCCAGTATTAGGCAGATTACAATCTGAATTATTACAGCCATTAATTACTAGAGCTTTTAATTTATTATTTAAAAATAATAAATTTGCTAAACCACCAGAAATAGTTGCAGATCAAGATATAGAAATTGAATATGTATCTCCTTTAGCTAAAGCTCAAAAGACACAAGAGCTATCATCTGTTATGAGAGGTATAGAAATATTTGGATCTTTACAAAATGTAGCTCCAGTATTTGATTACTTAGATGTTGATGGTTTAGTAGATCATATTAAAGATGTATTAGGCTTACCAGCTAAGGTAATGAGATCTAAGGCAGAAGTACAAAAAATCCAGCAAGATAAACAGCAACAACAAATCGAGCAAACTGAATTACAGCAAGCTCAACAAGTAGCTGAGAGTGCTGGTAAAATCGCTCCAGCTTTGAAAGCGGGGTTATTAAGTGAATGAGAAAGATATAAAACAATTATCTATAAACTACAAAACGACTTTTGGATCAGAGAGCGGAGAGTTAGTGCTTAAAGATCTTAAAAAGAGATGCAGTTTTGAAACTACAACCTTTGTACAAGGAGATAGTCACGATACTGCATTTAGAGAGGGACAAAGAGCAGTTGTCTTATTTATAAATAACATGCTCAACAAAAAGGAGAAATAACAATGTCGAGTGAAAATCAAGAGGTAGCAGCAACGGAGCAAGCTCCTACGCTGTCTGGAGATACGAATACTCCAACACAAAATACTGATTGGAAAGCTAGTCTTTCTGATGAGATAAGAAACGAAAAATCTTTAGAGAACATTTCTGATATAGAAAGTTTAGCTAAAAGTTTTGTTCATGCGCAAAAATTAGTAGGTGCAGATAAAATTCCAGTACCTAATAAATTTGCAACAGATGAAGATTGGAATAAAGTTTATGAAAAACTCGGAAGACCAAAGTCTGCTGATGAATATAAATTTAATTTACCAGAAGATAAAACTGTCGATGAGGCAGCATTAAAAGGTTTTGCAGATCAAGCTCATAAGTTAGGTTTATTACCTGGACAAGCTGACGGAGTTGTAAAATTTTATAATGATATGATCGGAGCTGAGCTGTCTAATGCAAATAGTATTGCAACAGCAGCAAGAGAAAAGGCTACATCTGAATTAAAAACAGAGTGGGGTCAAGCATACGATCAAAAAATAGCAGCTGCAAACAATGTAGTTAGATCTGTTTTACCAGATGGGTTCATGAGTATGAACATGGAAGATGGAACTAAACTTGGAGATAATCCAGTTGTTATAAAAGCATTTGCAATGTTGGCTGAAAAGATGGGAGAAGATAAAATTGTTTCATCTGATGGACCAATGATGATGACACCAAAAGCGTTAGACAAAGAAATAAATAGTTTAACAGCTCCAGGTTCAGCTTATTGGGATAAAAACCATCCAGCACATAAAGACGCTGTTGCAGAAGTTTTAGCTTTACGGGAACAAAAATCATCTGTATAGCTGAAATATTGGGATAATCATTTAGACCCCGATTGACACCAGGAATAGCCTGGGATCCATGAGATCTAAAACCCAGGAGCGACCCGCAAGGATAATCATCCGTTTTAACATAAACAACAACACTAACAATAGAGGGAGACAAATATGTCAACTCAAATAACAACAGCATTCGTTGAACAATACTCATCGAATGTAAGCATGCTTTCTCAACAAATGGGAAGTAAGCTAAGAGGTGCTGTGGATGTTGAAACTGTAAGAGGAAAAAATGCGTTCTTCGATCAAATCGGAGCAACGGCAGCTGTAGCGAGAACAACTCGACATGGCGCAACTCCTCAAGTTAATACTCCGCATAGTAGAAGACGAGTTAGCCTTTCAGATTTTGAATGGGCTGATTTAATAGATGATCTTGACAAGGTAAGAATGCTTGTAGATCCAACTAGTAATTACGCTAAAGCAGCTGCTGCTGCCATGAATAGAACAATCGATGATCAAATCATCGCTGCTCTTGGTGGCTCTGCAGATACTGGCGTTGCTGGTGGCTCTGCGGTTGCATTACCCGCATCATCTAAATTTGCTACTACACAACAAGCAGACGGATTAACAATTGCTAAGTTATTAGAAACTAAGTTTTTCTTTGACAATGGCGATGTAGATCCATCTTTAAAAAGATACTTTGTGTGTGGACCAAAACAAATCCAAGATCTATTAGCGACTACAGAAATTAAATCTTCTGATTTTAATACTGTAAAAGCTCTAGCTCAAGGAGACATCAACTCGTTTTTAGGTTTCGAATTCATCATGTCAACTAGACTTGCTTTTGACGGAACTCACGCAGACGATAGATTATGTTTTGGTTTTACTCAAGATGCGGTCAAATTAGCGATCGGTTCTGATGTAAAAGCTAAAATCACAGAGAGAGACGATAAATCTTACGCAACTCAAGTGTACTACTCTATGGCAATCGGTGCTACTAGAATGCAAGAAACACATGTGTTTCAAGTACCTTGTGATGAGTAATAATCACTAATGATCGGAGGCGGGCAACCGCCTCCATCTTAATCAACAACAATAGGAGAAACCTTATGCCAATGGGAAAAGGTACATACGGGTCTAAAAGAGGCAGACCAAGCAACAAGCTAAAAGGTGGTCAAAAAAGATTACCAGCAGCTTTAAAAGCAAAAATAATGAAAAGTAAAAAGAGGAAATAACAATGGCTAAAAGAGGCTTATACGCAAACATAAATGCTAGAAAAAAAGCTGGTACTTCAAGACCAAAATCTAAAAGTACAATAACAGCTAAGGCTTATAAAAACATGAAAGCTGGATTTCCAAAAAAGAAAAGGAGAGCATAACAAATGGCTAGTGTCGTTCAAATCTGTAATTCTGCGCTTAATCAGTTAGGAGCTGCAAGTATTACTTCACTTACTGATAATTCTAAAAACGCAAGACTTTGCAATGAGCGATATGCTACTGTTAGAGATGCAGTATTTCGATGCCATCCTTGGAACTCATTAATCAAGAGACAACAATTGGCTCAAGATACTGCAACTCCAGCTTATGGGTTTAGTTTTCAATTTACCTTACCAAGTGATTGCCTAAGACTATTATCAATAGATGCTTATAATGCGGATCACAAAGTAGAGGGAAGAAAAGTTTTATGCAATGAAAGTGCATTAAAAATAATTTATTGTTCACAAATAACAGATCCAAACGAAATGGATATATTATTAAGAGAAACAATATCAGCAGCTCTAGCTGCAGATATAGCTTATGCAATTACAGCTAATCTCCAGGTAGGAAAGCTGATGCAAGAAAAATACGAATACAAACTATCACTTGCGAAACACGCAGACGCTAGCGAGGGATACAATGTAGATCCTAACAATGGACAAGTAGATCAAATCTTAACAGAAGATTTTTTAACAAGTAGATATTAATATGGGAAAACAGTTATTATCAATCCCTAGCTTTACAGCGGGGGAGATGAGCGACAGCATGCAAGGTCGTACAGATTTTGCTAAATACTTTTCAGCGGCTAGCCGTCTTGAGAATTTTGTTGTTCTACCTCATGGACCAATAACTAGAAGACCAGGAACTTATTTTGTATCAGAAGTTAAAACAAGCGCAAACAAAACAAGATTAATACCATTTACATTTTCTACAGAACAAACTTATATTTTAGAATTTGGCAATCAGTACATCAGATTTTATAAAGATAATGGTCAAATAACATCTGGTGGATCTGCTTATGAAATTTCATCTCCATATACAACAGCACAATTATTTGATTTAAAATTTGCACAGAGTGCTGACATCATGTACTTAACTCACGAAAGCCACCCACCTAAAAAATTATCAAGAACTGGTCACACATCCTGGAGTTTAGATAATGTTGATTTTACTGATGGACCCTACCTAGATCCAAACACTTCAACAACTACTGTCACACCTAGTGGAACTTCTGGAAATATAACTATTACAGCGAGTAGCTCTATTTTTGTTTCAACTGATGTAGATAGATTTATTAATTTTTCTAACGGCAATGCAAAGATAACTGCATTTAGCTCTGGTACTTCTGTTAGTGCAACAGTAAATAAAAATTTTGATAATACTAACGCTGTTGAAAATTGGAAGTTAGGAGCTTTCTCTACGACAACTGGTTTTCCTAGATGTGTTTCTTTCTTTGAACAAAGATTAGTTTTTGCTGGTACATCAACACAACCACAAACAATGTTTTTTTCTAAATCTGGAGATTATGAAAACATGACGGGTGGTACAAATGATGATGATGCTATGGTTTATACAATTGCATCAAATCAAGTTAATGCCATCCAGGCTATGAAAGCTACAAGAACTTTAATTGTAATGACAACGGGTGGAGAGTACGCAGTATCTTCTGGAGCATCTCAAGATGCAATTACTCCAACAAATATAAATATTAGAAAACAATCAAACTATGGATCTGCTGGAGTAGATGCTTTGTCAATTGGAAACGCAACAATATTTTTACAAAGAGCAAAAAGAAAAATTAGAGAGCTAGCTTACAATTTTGATACAGATGGTTATACAGCTCCAGACTTAACTATACTTGCTGATCATGTTTCAGTTGGTGGATTTACTGACATGGCATATCAACAAGAACCATACTCTATTGTCTGGGCAGTAAGAGCTGATGGTCAATTAGCTGGTTTAACTTATAATAGATTAGAGAATGTAGTTGCCTGGCACAGACACATCTTCGGAGGAAAGTCTGATACTGGTAAAACTGTTAAGCAACAAAAAATTTCTTTTACAGCAAACTCTACAACTGTCTCAACAACTAACAATACAATAACTTTAACTGGTCATGGTTTATCTACTGGAGATCAAGTTTATTATTACGCTGCATCAAATGTTATTGGCGGGTTATCTAATTCAAAAGTTTATTATGCAATAGCTGTTGACGCTAATACAATTAAACTTGCAACATCTACATCTAATGCTAATGGCGGTACAGCTATCTCATTAACATCAGCTCCTGGATCAAATACATCACAATTTATTTATCAAGGTGTAAATATAAATAATAATATTTTATTTATATCTGGTCATGGATTTAAAACTGGAGAACATGTTTTTTATGAAAACTCAGGTACTACTATTTCTGGTCTTGCTAAAAATACAAAATACTTTGTAGAAAAAATTGATGATAACCAAATACAATTATATAGTGATGAGCTTAGAGGATCTGTAGTTAATTTAACATCTGCACATAGCTCAGAACAAACAGATAAAATTTTAACTCATGCTAAAGTAGAAAGCGTTGCAACAATAGATGGCGATAGCGATGAGGATCAAGTTTATGTAGTTATTAATAGATACATTAACGGATCAACAAAAAGATTTGTTGAATATTTTACACCATTCGAATTTAATAAAGATCTTACAGCATTTCATTATTTAGATAGTGGATTAACTTATTCGGGTGGAGAAACTTCTACCTTATCTGGACTAACTCATTTAGAGGGAGAAGTAGTACATATAATCGGAGAGGGATCTGTACAAAATTCAAAAACAGTTTCATCGGGAAGTATAAATTTAGATGTAGCTATTGAAGAGGCACAAGTAGGATTATTATATTCTTCTGACTTACAAACTATGAGATTAGATGAGGGATATACAGAAACTACACAAACTAAAACAGTTAGAGTTTTTGATTTATCTGTAAGATTTCAAGATACAGTTGGAGCTAGTGTTGGACCAACACCAGATAATCTAACTAATATTGATTTTAGAGATAGTGGCGCAAGTATGGATTTACCCGTGCCATTATTTACTGGAGATAAACAAATTGAATTTGATGCTGGACACGGAGTTGAGGGATTAATTTATGTAAAACAACCCCAGGCTCTACCAATGACTATCTTAGGTATATATCCTAGATTGGAGACAGAGAGTGTCTAAGGTTGTTATTGTACCATTTGAAAATAAACACGCTGAACAAATTTTAGAAACTGGTTTAAATAGTAAATTATTAGAACTGAAACCAGAACATAAAAAATATGCTTACTACTTAAAAGAAGTTGGTATGTCGTTCACGGGTTTAGTTAATGACAAACCCATAGCGGCTGGAGGTGTATTTACACTTTGGGATGGCGTTGCTGAGGGGTGGGTCTTAGCTACAAAAGATATTTATAAGTATCCAATTTTTTGCGCAAAGCATATAAAGAATAGAACTGAGATGCTTATAAAAAATAATAAAATAAAACGATTACAAACAAGCGTCAAAGCAGATTGTGAAATGGCAATCCGATTTGCTAAATGGCTAGGTCTAAATCCAGAGGGAGTTATGAAAAGTTATGGTCCCGATGGTGCAGACTTTATTAGATTTGCGAGGATAGAAAGATGAGTTTTTTTGGAGATATATTTGCGGGTAAGTCACAACAAGCAGCAGCTAACTATAATGCTAAAATTTTAGAGCGTAATGCAAAAATAGATGAGCAAAGAGCTGAACAGATTATGTCTGTTCATAATGATTATTCACTTCCTAAATTTGACAAAACAGTTGAGCAGATCCAGGGTAAAACTACTGTAGCTTATTTAGCTAGCGGTGCTGATTTATCTGGTACTGTTATTGATACTCTTTATGCTAACGAATTAGAACTACAAACAGACAGAGATATAATGGATTACAATGCAGAGAATGCAAGAGACACAGCATTGAATGAGGCAATACAAAAAAGAGCTGATGCAGATTTATCCAGATGGAGAGGTAAGGTTGCTAAGAAAGCATCTTACTACGCAGCTGGTGCAAGTTTATTGGATCTTGGTTTTAAAATGCAAGGAGCTTAGGAGATAAATATGTCAATTAAATTATACAAATCACAACTTACACCAACTACAGACAATTCTAATGTAATGGACAGAAGACAAATTAGTTTAGCTGAGGCTGGTTCTGTTGGAAAAGCTATGAAAGGTTTTTTAAAATCTGGAGAAAATCTTTACATAAAACACCAACAAATAAAATCTGAAAACGATTTGTTTGAAAAGAAAAAAACTGTAATGAACGGATCAGATAAAGAGCAAGGTTTATCTGCACATAAACTTATTGCATCACAAATGAATGATCCAGACGAGGGTATTAAATATTTTAATAATGAAGTTAAAAAAGTTAAAGACACAACATCAGAATTTAAAGGAATATTTGCAAAAAAATATTTTAATAACTGGTTAAAAAAACAAGAGCTAGAAGATGTTAATGAGATTAGAACTAAGACTACTGCAAATCTAATTGAAAACAATAGATCTCAAAAATTAGATTATATTGAAACATTAAAGAAAAAAATACTTTACACACAAGATGTCAATACAAGAACTGCTGCACAAGATGAATTAAAAGTTTTATTAGAAAGTAAAACATTTACAGATTTATTTGGAGAAAAATCTGATGATGTAAGAAAATCAGTTAAAAGAGATATAGCTTTTTATGGTTATAAAAATGTACCTATAGATCAAAGAGAGGGAGCTTTAGGAGCTGCTAAAAAAGATAAAAGATTAACTGTAGAAGATATAGAAAAATTACAAACACATTTCAAAACATCAAGCTCAACATCTACAAAATTAATTAATTCTGAACTAGGTAAAATGGATACTATGGCTAGTGAGGGTATTCTTCCTAACATGACTACACTTGATGATTATGAAAAAACGGGAGAGGCTTTAGGAAAACCAGATATAGTTTTGAAAGCAAAAAGAATAAAAGCTAAAGTTGCTTTAGTACAATCTTTAAATTTAATGACACCTTTACAGATTGAAAATTTTTTAACAGATACCAGATCCCAGATAGCTGCTAACAAAGATGGAACTTCAACAGTATTATTTGATCAACTACAAACTATCGAGGCTTATTCTGCAAAACTAAAAACAGATTTAAAAAAAGATCCAATATTAGCCGTATCTAAAAGAGGTACATTTGATATTGACACAATTGATTTCAATGAGTTTGCATCAAACCCACAAGAAAACTTTGAAACTTTTAAATCTCTTATGGTTAAAAGAAAATCACAAGCAGAAAGTATTGGATCTATTTACGGAATAGAAAGTAAATTTTTATCAGAAAATGAGGCTACACAAATAACAGCTGCCTTATCTAAAATGGAAAACCCAACACAAATAAAATTTATGTCTCAAATTTTAGTAGAGGGTTTTGGAAGTGCAGCTCCAGATGTATTTGCTCAGCTCCAGGAAAAAGATCAATTCTTAGCTCATATAGGTGGACTAACTATTGTATCTGAGGGTATGCCTAACAAAGCAATAGATCTAGCTATCGAGGGTTATCTATTAAATAAAAATGACAATATAGATATTAAAGTTAAGGATGCAGATAAAAGATTAACAATTGGTAAATACAAAAATGTTTTTCCAGAAAATATGGAAACATTTAACAATATAGTTGGTACTGCAGATAATATTTATGCAGCAATGTATTTTAATTCTCCTAAATATAAGACGGGTACTTTTGATAAAAAACTTTACGATAAAGCAATGAATATGTCTTTAGGTGCTAATGGTAAATATGGCGGTGTTGGAGAATACAATAACAATACTGTTCATGTTCCTATGTGGTTAGAAAATGATCAGTTTAACGATTTTGTAGATTGGTTAAAAGAAAACCCAGCGATGCTTGCAAAAGCTAGTGGATCTACAGTTGATGGAAAGTTTATGCCTGGAGATGCGGTAGGTAAAGATGGCGGAGGTAATATTAGAAACATCCAAATTTTTGAGGGTGGAGATCCATATTTAATTAGCGTTGGTTATGGTAAATTTAAAGTAGCTATGCAAGATCATCCATCAAAAGCTAATGCAGATCCTAAATATGCAATCGATGGTAATTTTGCAAATGAGGGTAATAATTTTTATATAATAGATTTTAATAAAGTTAGATCAAACTGGGAAAGTAGATAATGTCTTTTGTCTTTGATGAGAAAAAAGCCACAAACTCTTTAGGAGAAACATCCTGGGCTAGTGGAGATAGAACTGGATATTTAGAAAATTTTAGAGCTAGCTACGATGCAATGTTTGCTAGTGATAGATTTGATAGTGAGCAAAATTCAATAGATAAAGAATATAGTTTATTAGTCGATCATCTTAATAAAAAAGGATACTCACAATTTAGCAATCCAATTTATAATAATGAAGATGTGCCTTTAGGACCAGAAGATCCTAGAGTATTAGATGAACCGCCACCATCTCAAGAAGAAAACATAGAAACTTTTTGGCAAAGAATAGATGAACTAAAGGCTGCTAATCCAGATATTGGAGAAGAACTAACAAACTTAGGATATGAAAACCAAGAACAGTTTTTTAATACTATGGGAGTTAGGATCCAGGGACTACATGATAAGCAAGCTGATATAGCAGACAGATCTACTGGCATGGGAACCTTTGGAAACTTTGCTGGTTCTTTTTCTGCGTTAGTCACAGATCCTTTGGTTCTTGGTACTTTACCAATTGGAGCTATGTATAAAGTGCCATCAACAGCTTTAGCAGCTGCCTGGAGAGTAGCCTGGGTAGAGGGTTTGATAGGTACAGCTGTTGAGATACCTATTCAGATCAAAGCTCAAGGTTTTAGAAAAGAAATAGGATTAAAAACAGAAGTAGAATTATTTGGCAAAACAGTAAATCTTGGAGTTTTAAATACATTAACTGTTGGAGCTGGTTCATTTGTCTTAGGTGGATTAATACAAAGTTTAGTTAAAGGTGTTCCTAATGCAACTGGTGTATTAAGAAAAGCATTAAACAAATCAAGCGATGCAGAAATAGAAAAAATATCTAAAGCTCTTAAAATAGAAAATCCAGAAGAGTTGTCTAAAGTTAAACAACCAGAAAATCCTTTTGAAGAAACAAAAGCTACATCGCAGATAGATACAGAAAATCATAATGCAGCTCAGACAATTGTTTTAAATGATATTAAAAAAGAAATAAAACCTATTGAGGCTCAGATAAAACAAAAATCTTTAGATGAAATAAAAGGTAATGTCACAGTTTATAAACCAGAAGAAATAGATTTTGATCCAGTAAATTTTCAATATAAAAGTGATGGAGATAAAAGAGGTGTATCTAATAAACTTGCAAATGTCACAGAATGGGATGCTCCAAGTGCTGGTGCAGTTTTAGTTTATGAATTTGCTAATGGACAAAAAGCAATTGTTGATGGACACCAAAGATTAGGCTTAGCTAAAAGATTATCAGCTCAAGGAAAGAAAATAGAATTATTAGCTCACACATTTAGAGAAGTAGATGGAGTGTTTCCAGATGAGGCTATGGTTAAAGGTTTGATGATTAACCTTAGAAATAATACTGGTACAGCAATTGATGCTGCTAAAATAATGAGATCTAGGTTTGGTGCTGATTGGACAGTTTTTGAAAAGTCTTTACCAGCTAGAAGTAATTTAGTTAGAAACACAAAAGGATTAACTGAGCTTAGCGATGATGCCTGGGGTATGGTATCTAACACTAAAAATTTAGAAAACTTAGGTGCAAAAGTTGGAGAGATTATTGAAGATAAATCTTTACACGCAAATATAATTAAAATTTTAAAAGATAAAAAATTTTCAAGTATTGCAGAACTAGAGCAAACATTAAGATTAACAAATACTTTACCTAAAACTGTCACTAAACAAGACACATTATTTGGTACAGATTTTTTTGCAGAAACTCTATTAGTAGAGAGATCTCAGTTATTAAACTGGGCAAAAAAGAATATTACTAAGAGAAGTGCTGCTTTTAAGACTATTGTTGAAAATGATACAACTTTACAAAAAGCGGGAAATAAATTAAACAAACTTAACAATGAGGAGCAAAGATTAATATATGAGCAAGTTGGAGAAAGATTTGAACAGATTGCAACCAGAGCTGGAGCAGAACTCTCAGACAAACTCACAAAAGCAGCTCAACTCCTCAAGGATGGAAAACGAGGGGATGCTGAAAAATTCTTCCAACAAGCTATCGATGACGCAGCTGCGAAAGGCGATTTTAGAGGGAGCGATGTTAGCGGATCATTTGGAGCTAACAAAACTGAAATTGAGACACAAACAATACCTCCAAAATTTGAAGAAGACTTAACAACAAATAAATTATTTAGTGAGCCTAAAGTTGGTCAAGCCTCAGAAGATCCATCAATTGCAGATGCAATATTAGGCGAGGG
>VMHT01111526.1_pt1 | contig 36382 bp, 38 predicted proteins | sample 4693611 | NCBI WGS metagenome assembly VMHT01 (sample SAMN12280063, study PRJNA550983) | marine metagenome | isolation source: seawater sampled from same location over 5 years 0.02-0.2 micron viral filtrate | place: USA: collected off the coast of southern California halfway between the port... ...
AGTTCTTGTTGTCTTAGTATTAGTTGGTTCAAATGTAACAACTATGTTTGCACCAGAAACTGGAGAACCACTTGAGTCTACGACTGCGCCGCTTAGATCAGATGTAAGTTCTTGAGCATTAACAAAAATAGTTAACGTGCAAAGCGTTATTAATGAAAAAAGATTAAATGATCGCATAGAGATTTCCCGTTAGTTAGTTTTTATATTCTAGTACTTAAATAACTATTTTTAAAGTAACAAGTTTGTGACAAATCTAGAGATTTATTTGATCATCACCAAAGTAGCTTTTTAAGCATTCAGGGATAAGAATTTTATTTAATTGTTCATCAAAATAATTCTCAATAATTGCTATTAGAGTTCTACCAACTGCAAGCGCTGAGCCGTTAAGGGTATGTAAAAAAGCGCTTGAGTTCCCATCTTTGTATCTAATTTTAGATCTTCTAGCTTGAAAATCTAGAAAATTTGAGCACGAAGAAATTTCTCTATATTTCTCTTGACTGGGCATCCAGACCTCCAAATCATAGGTTTTGTAAGAACTAAATCCTAAATCACCAGCACAAAGTTGAACCACCCTATAAGGTAAAGCAAGTTTTATTAGAAGACTTTCTGCATGATTAAGTATTTCTTCAAGTGCATCATCGGACTTTGCAGGCTCTACAATTTGAACAATTTCTACTTTATCAAACTGATGAAGACGGATAAGTCCGTTTGTATCCCTTCCATAACTCCCAGCCTCTGACCTAAAGCATGGAGTGTGAGCTGTCATTTTTAATGGCAACTCATTAGTGCTTACAATTTTTTCTCGATACAAATTTGTTAAAGGTACTTCAGCGGTTGGAATAAGGTATTGATCATTTTCGAGCTTGAATAAATCTTCTTCAAATTTTGGCAGCTGTCCAGTTCCTTCTAGTGCATCATAATTAACAATGTATGGAACATAAAATTCTCTATAACCTGCCTTGATTGCCTCATCAATCATGAAAGCAGAGATTGCACGATGTAATTTAGCAATGCTCCCTGATAAAACTGAAAAACGCGAACCACTTAACTTGTTTCCTAATTCAAGACTGATTTCAGATGTTAATTCAAGGTGCGATTTAGACTTTAAAACTTTAGGTTTAGAGTATTCTCTAATTATTTTATTTGCCAACTCATCTTTGCCATCTGGTGTATCGTCAGAGACTAAATTAGGTATCTCCATCAGCATAGTCGATAGTTTGAACTGAATATCTGACAATTCCTTTTCAAAGTCTGAAAGTTGATTTTTTATATCATCAATTTTGCTACTTAAGGTATCTGTTGATTTGCCTTCCTTTTTAAGCAAACCAAAATCTTTTGATAATTTATTTTTTTCTTGTTGAAGATCCTCAGTCTTTTTTTGAACTTTTTTACGTAGGCTATCTAGATCCTCAAAACCTTTGACGTCTATATGGAAACCTCTTTTTTTAAGGTTTTTCTCACTAAAGCTTATATCCTCTCTTAGTAGTTTTATGTCTATCATGTCTTAAATAAATAATAAGCTAAAAAAGTCGCAATGATACATGAAAGAACTGTTAATGTTATGTAACTTGTTGCAATAAGGTATTTTTGGTTGATTATTAATTCTAAAGCCTGAGTAGAAAATGCTGACATGGTAGTAAAAGATCCCAATAACCCAATAGAAAAAAATAAAAACAATTGAGATTTTGAATCTACAATTGCAATAACAATCCCAATAATAAAACAACCCATGAAATTAACCATGAGAATATTGAGAGGGAAATATGACTCAGCAGGCTCAAGTTTGTTAGCAATTAAATATCTAGTTAGTGCGCCGATTGAGCCCCCCAGGGCAATCAATAAATAATTAGTCATGTAAAGCTAGGATTACTTCATGGCGATAATCTAAATTATCGAAGTAGTTAATTTTTTTTAAAGTATTATTTTCTAAAAAAAATTCAACTTTTTGATTTTGTTCATTTAGTGTGAACATGTTATCAATCATATCAATATTGAGCTCCTTTAAATCTTCATAATCAACTTTTAGAAATACATTTAACAAACTACTGTTAATAGACTTAATGGGTATTAATTGAGTTTGATCTAAATCATGATCAATGTGTTCTATATTTTTTTCATCAACTCTATATGTTTCATTAAATGGTGAAGAAATAGAAACAACCAGCTTGTTATCTAAGCGTACTATCGTGCCCACTGATTTTTGAATAGCTTTATTTTTTTCATAAACAATTTCTTTAAATTGGTAATTCTTAACTAATGCTTCTGCCAAGAGCTTAATATCGGAATTTACTTCTAAAGTTAGGACGCCTAAAAAAATTAATAGAGTTTTCATATTATCTCTTTGGCACAAGCACCTCTCGAGTTCCATTCGTACTCATCTCCGAAACAAGTCCAGCGGTCTCCATTGCTTCAATCAATCTTGCAGCTCTGTTATATCCAATTCTTAACTTTCTTTGGACAGAGGAAATTGATGCTCTTCGAGATTCAAGAACAAAATTTACTGCCTCGTCATATAACTCATCATTCTCATCAGAGTCAGAATTTGTATTTTCATTTGACCACCCAGGTATCGGACCAGTTTCTTGGAGCTCAGAAGTAATTTCTTCAAGATAATCTGGCTCAGCTCTTGATTTCCAATCATCCACGACTCTATGTACTTCATCGTCACCAACAAAGGCACCATGAACTCGAACCGGCACTCCCTGTCCAGCTGGAAGATATAACATATCACCGTAGCCAAGCAATTGATCAGCACCACCTTGATCTAAAATTGTTCGAGAATCAATTTTTGATGAGACCTGAAAAGCTATCCTCGTAGGTATGTTGGCTTTAATCAAACCGGTTATAACATCCACCGATGGTCTTTGTGTAGCAAGAATTAAATGAATGCCTGCTGCTCTAGCCTTTTGTGCAATTCTAGCTATAAGATGTTCGACCTTCTTTCCAACTAACATCATCATGTCTGCAAACTCGTCTACAACCACAACAATTGATGGCAGCTCCTCAAGCTCAACATCACTATCTTCTATTAATGGGTCTAATAATGGTTTTCCATTTTCTTTGGATTCTGATACTTTCTTATTAAAGCCAGTAAGGTTTCTAACCCCCATTTCAGACATCAGTTTGTAACGACGATCCATTTCTGCAACACACCACCTTAATCCATTTGATGCATCGGTCATATCAGTTATGACAGGTGTTAATAGATGAGGAATGCCATCGTAAACTGATAGTTCAAGCATTTTTGGATCTATTAATATTAAGCGGACATCTGATGGATCGGATTTAAACAATAAACTTAGCAACATAGCATTAATGCCAACTGACTTACCCGAGCCAGTTGTTCCAGCTACTAACATATGCGGCATCTTAGCTAGATCAACCACTACAGATTTGCCTGCAATATCATGCCCTAATGCCAAAGATAGAGGAGAGGATGAGGTTTGGAATGTATTTGAGGAAAGAATTTCGCTTAAACGAACCATTTTTCTATTTGTATTAGGAATTTCAATACCAACCACTGATTTACCTTCAATGACCTCAACAACTCGAACACTGCTGACTGCTAATGATCTAGCAATATCTTGAGCAATGTTTGTTATTTTGCTTGCTTTCGTACCAGGCGCGGGTTGTATCTCAAACCTAGTGACAACCGGACCAGGCAAAACAGAAACTACTTTTGCCTCAACTCCAAATTCATCAAGCTTGGCTTCAAGTAAATCCGCTAACTGATTAAGCTCCTCTTTTGTGAGTGAGTCACCATCATCCAATGCTCTATCCAAAAGAGAAGTGTTTGGCATAGCAGTATCTATATCATCATTCTTTTTCTTATAAACCGTAGTTGATGTCTTGATTACTGGCTTTTCTTTTAGTGAATCTAATTTAGGATCATTTTTATCAGAAGTAATCGACTCAACATCTAATTCTTTTTCAACTACAACACGTTCTTTTGTGGCAATATTTTTTGATTTTTTATCTTGAATTTTTATACGCCTTGGATTGCTTAGCATCTTCTTAAAATGCATGAAAAAATTAACAATTAAGCTGCTCATAAATTTCAGTAATCTAATGACAGAATTTACTAGCAGTGATGAACCTAATGAAAAAAATCTAAATCCTTGAGCAATTATTTTAGAGGCGTGACTAAAAACAATGGTGATAAAACTTATCCAAGAAAATGCTAATGCAAAAGATAAGCTTGCTAATCCAAATACTACAATAAAAATCAGGGCACCGTATACGCCAAGATATCTGGATAGAATATCCAGACCAAAATAACCAATAATGCCTCCAGCAGAAAGCTGAGGATAGTTATCTCCACTCATGATATGTTCAAAGAACAGACAAGACATAACTAACAAGACTAATGAGGAAGTTATTCTGAGTGATTTGTTGCTCTGAAATCTTTTTGAAAAAAATAATATATTAACAATTTCATGAACCATCAAAATTACTAATAAGTAAGATGATGCTCCTATTAAAGAAAACAAGAAATTTGAAAGATGAGCTCCAACTAAACCTCCATAATTTTCTATTACTAAATCCTCTGAAGCAGAGGATGTAAGCGCTAAATCGTTAGAGTTAAAAGTAACGAGCGATACGAAAAAATATAATGTAAATGCAAGCAGAACAAATGAAAAGATAGATGTTAATGGCGTTTGCAATGATGAATTAGAGTTCTTAGCCATAACTTAAATAGTAAAGATTATATTATGAATTAAACAGATTTTATTAGCACCTTAATTTATAATTTTAATATGTCCAATACCCATAAAAAATTAATAATTCTTGGTTCAGGTCCTGCAGGTTATGCAGCGTCAATTTATGCTGCTCGAGCTGGACTAAATCCTGCTCTAATCACTGGTACCGAAGTTGGCGGGCAATTAACCACAACCACTGAAGTTGAAAATTGGCCAGGGGATTCAAATGATCTTCAGGGACCAGAATTGATGGAACGAATGCATGAACATGCCCTTAAATTTGACGTCGAAATTATTAATGATCATATTCATGAAACTAAACTAACTGACGAAATCAAGATCCTTAATGGTAATTCATCATGGACATGTGATGCATTAATTATAGCCACTGGTGCAAGTGCAAAGTATTTAGGTATTCCCTCGGAAGAAGAATTCCTCGGTAAAGGTGTATCTGCATGCGCAACATGTGATGGCTTTTTCTATAAAGATCAAGTAGTTGCAGTAATTGGTGGCGGAAATACTGCCGCTGAAGAAGCACTCTATTTATCGAGAATATGCTCAAAAGTTCATCTAATACATCGCAGGGATGAATTAAGAGCTGAAAAAATACTACAAACCAGAATTTTTGATTCAGATAACATCAAAATACATTGGAATTCTCAATTAAAAGAGGTGCTTGGAGATGAAATGGGTGTCAATGGAATGGTTATAAGCGATATTGAAGATGATAAAAAAATTAGCCTCAGCGGTGTTTTTATTGCAATAGGCCATTCCCCAAATACAGGGATCTTCGATGGTCAGTTAGAGATGGACAATGGATACATTATTATAAAATCAGGATTATCAGGATCAGTTACAGAAACATCAGTGAAAGGTGTCTTCGCGGCAGGCGATGTATCAGATCAAGTTTATAGGCAAGCAATTACTTCAGCAGGATTTGGATGTATGGCAGCACTAGATGCTGAAAAATTTTTATCAGAATAAATAATTATTGACCAGAAACCCAAAAAACAGCAGTTACCACAAAAACTACAATAATAATAAATGCTACCCATGCATCTGATCTAGAATCCTGATTAGCTTCAGTAGATTCATAATATTCAGCAAGTTTATCTTTTTCGTTCGACATTATTTTTATTCTCCGTGTTTTACAACCACTCTACCCTGTTGATTTCCGTTTAGTATTTTATCAATCTCAGGCACTAATTCATTAAGTTTGATTATTTTTATAGAAGAATCTGAATAACCAATCTGCCACTCAGAAGCTATTTTATCCCATAAATATTTTTTGTAAGAAATTGCAGATTCAGCTGAATCGATTCCTTTTAAGGTAATTCCTCTTAATATAAATGGGAAAACAGTAGTCTCAAGCTTGATTGAATTAACATTACCACAACAGGTAACAATTCCATGTCTTTCAACTTGAGAAATAATTCTACTTAATATTTCTCCACCAACCGTATCAACTCCTGCTGAGAATTTAGTTTTATCTAGTGGTCTTATTTTTTCAGAACAAAAATCATCCCTTAAAATTATATTTTCTGCGCCAAGATTTTTTAAAAATTTACTTGATTCATCCTTGCCAGTAATTGCTGTTACATCAATACTCAATTTTGATAAAAGGCCAACTGCTATTGATCCGACTCCTCCAGTTGCTCCAGATACTACAACTGGTAAATCAAGCTCATGAGTTTTTGAAATAACTGCATCAACACTAGCAGCTGCTGTAATTCCAGCTGTTCCAAAAGAGATAGCCTCTTCCATTGATAAATTATCGGGTAATGGAACAACCCAGCCTGATGGAACATGGATAATTTCACCAAAGCCACCATTAGTATTCATGCCAAGGTCATATCCAGTAACAATTACCTCATCTCCATCTTTAAAATTTTTATCTTTTGATTGTCGAATTGTGCCAACAGCATCAATCCCTGGAGTAAAAGGGTAAGATTTTGTTACGCCTTTATTACCTGAAGCTGAAAGAGCATCTTTATAATTCAGAGAAGAGTAAAAAACGTCAATGAGTACAAAACCATCTTGAAGTTCAGGAAGCGGTAATGACTTTATAGATGTCTTGAATTGACCTTCTATTTCATCAACGACAAATGCATTGTAATTATCAGGCATTTATCTTGGCTTCATTCGCATGCCTGAATCAATTCTAATTGTTTCACCATTAAGATATGTATTATCAACAATGTGTGCTGCTAAGTTACCAAATTCTGAGGGATCGCCAAACCTATGTGGAAATTGGGTTGATTCTAAGAGCGGATCCCTCACTTTATCTGGAGCTAATTTCATTAAGGGTGTATCAAAAATACCAGGAGCTATAGTGTTTACTCTGATAGCATGCCTCGCTAAATCTCTTGCAGCAGTTAGTGTTAAGCCAATTACACCAGCTTTAGAGGCGCTGTATGCAGATTGACCAATTTGGCCTTCATATCCTGCTACTGAGGCTGTATTAATAATTACGCCTTTTTCGCCCTGAGCATCTGGATCATTCTTGTCCATAAGTTCAGCTGCAAGACGCATTACGTTAAAAGTTCCAACAAGATTCAAGTCAACAATAAATTTAAAGTGATCTAATGGATGAGGAGCCTCCTTGCCAATAATTCTGCCTCCGTAACCAGTCCCAGCACAGTTAACAGCAACATGCAGTGCTCCAAATTCATTTTGAATGAACTCCATAGCCTTATTAACAGGCTCTTCTTCCATAATGTTAGTATTTATGTACTTTAAATTTTTATCTCCTAACTCATCAATTAATTTTTTAGCATTTTCATCATTGAGATCTAAGATAACTACCTTAGCTCCATTTTGTAAAAAATGTCTTACGGTTGCTTCACCTAAACCTGATGCACCGCCCGTGATGGCTGCAACTTTTCCATTAATATCCATAACTTATCCTTTTATAATTTTTGAATTATATATTGATAAGTTAATTCAATGATTAAAATAGTGCTTAATTTTAAATTGGCATAAATATTGCATATGTATTTGTATAACAAGGAGAAATTATGAAAAATTTTCTATTAGTAATAATAAGCTTAGTCTCAGTATCTACATATGCTGGAGTTAGCGCAAACGTATCATTTACTACAGATTATATCTGGAGAGGAATGACTCAATCAGATGGGCCTGCTGTTCAGGGCGGATTTGATTATGAAGCTGATTCTGGTTTTTATGCTGGATTCTGGGGATCAAACGTAAACTTTAATAACGGTAATGGTCAAGAGCTAGACTATTACGCTGGTTATGGAACTAGCATCGGTGATGTTGGTGTAGATATTGGGTACATTGTTTTTGATTATCCTGATTCTGATCCTGATGCAAAATTTGAAGAAATTTATCTAGGATTTAGCTTAGGTGATTTTGGTCTTACTTATGCTTCTGGCCAAGAAGAGGCTTCTGACTACTTAGAACTATCTTATGGAGTTGGTGGATTTTCATTTGCCTATGGAACATATGATGATATGGGCGATAACTATAGTATTGGTTATAGCTTTTCATGTGGACAATTTGATTGCGGAATAACCGCATATGATTTCACTGATGAAGGATACAGTGGAGTAGATGAAGATGGTATATTTTTCTCTATTTCAGCGAGTTTATAAAAATGAAACTTGTAGTCGCGATTATTAAACCCTTCAAGTTACAGGAAGTACGAGAGGCATTAGTTGATTCTGGTATTACCGGTTTAACTATAACTGAAGTTAAAGGTTATGGACGTCAAAAAGGTCACACTGAACTTTATAGAGGTGCTGAGTACACCGTGGATACTCTTCCTAAAATAAAGTTAGAGATCTTAGTAGACGATTCTCAAACCTCAAAAGTAACAGATATTATTACTAAGACTGCTGGCACAGGCAAAATTGGTGATGGAAAAATATTTGTATCAAGCGTTGATGAAGTAATCAGAATCAGGACTGGTGAAACAGGTACTGAGGCTATATAGGAGATATTATGGAAGAAATTAAATTTTCGTTAGATACCTTTTATGCATTAATGTCAGGGGCTTTAGTCATGTGGATGGCCGCAGGATTTACAATGCTCGAAGCTGGCTTAGTGCAAAAAAAAGATGTATCAGAAATTGTAACTAAAAACCTGGGTTTATATTCGATTGCCTGCATTATGTATTTAGTGTGTGGATTTATATTGATGTATCCAGGCGGAGCAATAATAGATGGTATATTGCCATCAATTGGGACCTCATTAGGGCTATCAACTAGTCTGCCAAATGAGGATATTGGAATTCCTTACGGAATGGATTATTCACAACAAGCTGACTTCTTCTTTCAGGTAGTATTTGTTGCTACTGCAATGTCTATTGTTTCAGGAGCTGTAGCTGGAAGAATGAAATTACTACCATTCTTTATGTTTGCGATCATCTTAACTGGCTTCATTTATCCAATTCAAGGTTATTGGAATTGGGGCGGTGGCTGGCTAAGTGCTGGTGGTTACTCTGACTATGCTGGTTCTGGTACGGTGCACCTATGTGGTGCTGCTGCAGCTCTAGCAGTGGTTACTGTTCTTGGTCCAAGAAAAGGAAAATACTCAGCCAATGGTACGTCAAATGCAATGCCTGGATCTAATATTCCAATGGCAGCCTTGGGTGCATGGATTCTATGGTTGGGCTGGTTTGGATTTAATGGAGGTTCCGAGTTGGTTGTTAGTTCTGAAGCAAGTGCTATTGCTGTGAGTCAGGTATTTTTAAATACTAATATGGCAGCAGCTGGTGGTGTTGTTGGAGCTTTACTTATGAGCTTAATTTTAACCGGGAAAATGGATGTGACAATGGCAATAAACGGCGCAATCGCAGGGCTTGTTGCAATTACAGCAGGACCTAGCGCACCAACAGCAGGTGCAGCAGTACTAATTGGGTTGATTGGTGGAATAATTGTTTACTACTCTATACTCTTCTTTGAACAAAGACTAAAGATTGATGATCCTGTTGGTGCTATTTCTGCCCACGGAATTGTTGGTATATTTGGAGTAATGGTTGTTCCATTTACAAATGCTGATGCAAGTTTCTTGTGGCAGCTATATGGTGTTATTGCTATTGCAGGATTTACTTACATAGCAAGTCTTGGTGTTACTTATGCAATAAATTCATTTATGCCAATAAGAGCAACAGATGAAGAACAAATGGTTGGTCTTGACGCTACTGAAATTGGTGTGGAGGCATATCCAGAATTCGATTAAAAATATTTCAAGAGAATATTTATGGGCGGTTTATCCGCCCATTTTTTTTATTGCTCTAAGAGTAAGTGAGGAAGATGAAATCCAAGGGTTGGATTTAACTCAGCACAATGAAATGAATCTAATTGACTAAGCATTGATAGTACTGACTTAATAATTCTGCTTTTTCTAATTGAGTTAGCGAGGAGCTTCTTTTCTCAAGATAATTCATTGCACATTCCAACTGTTTATTGGAAAACCTGTGATCTAAAATTTTATCTTGTGATTTCATTAAAGCAGCATAATTAGTAGCATGTGGATAATACAAACGCCTGATGGCTCTTGTTATCAGATCTGCTATTTCATCAGCATCATCAGATAGAAACTCTATTGGAGAGCCAATATTAATAGATACATCCCCTTTAATATCAGCAATACCTTTGGCAATACTTCTGATATCCTCGTCTGAGGATTTAATGTACTCTAATCCCTGATTAGTTTTTGCACATTCAATTGCTTTGTTTATATCATTTGGATCAAATTCATATGACACTGCAACTGGAACAACTTTCAATTCATTAAAATATTCAGAAATAGGGAACTCTTTTCTCTTATGAAGATGAATCATTTTAAGTAAAGCTGGATCAGTTGAATCGATTCCATCCTTTGCCCTTCCTTGTTTTTGAGCAATCCACACTGACTCATTACTATTGATTAATTCATGAATATATTCTGAAGCTAATGACAAGCCTTTATAGATATCTTTTTTGGTATCTCCGGATCGTTGAATGATAAAGCTCTTATTTAACCGCATGAGATCAGCAACCCACTTATTGTTCATAAGATTGTCGCCCACTGCAATATTAAATGTGTTATGGCCCGCTTTGTACAAAGCATAATTGAGCAATGCTGAGTCTAAAGTTATATCCCTGTGATTAGATATAAATAAATAACGATGATTCTTATCTAATTGCTCAAGTCCGTTACAGCTGAAGGATGAAATAGATTGATCTATGACTTTTTCGACTAAATTTTCAAAAATTTTTTGATAGCTTTCAATACTATCTATTGAACGAAGTTTATAAGATAAAAATCTTCTAGCAAAAAAATTTTTAAATGGTACAAAAGCATAAGTTTTGGGAAAAATTAATTGCAGGAAAGAGCTAGTGACACGATCATTGCCAAGAAGTGCGTTTATAACATCTGAAACTTCGTGATCCTTGTATGAACGGATAGCAGAAAATTTATCCATATTATTCTCAAATTAAGCTAGAAGTTTAATCATGATCCCTGCGGCAACAGCTGAACCAATAACCCCAGCAACATTTGGACCCATTGCATGCATCAATAAAAAGTTTTGCGAGTTGTATTGAAGACCTACTTTATTAGCGACTCTTGCTGCCATAGGAACGGCTGATACACCAGCAGCTCCAATAAGTGGGTTAATTTTATCTTTAATAAATAGATTCATAATTTTAGCCATGATTACACCCGCTGCAGTCCCAATACCAAATGCAATTATGCCTAAGGCTAAAATTCCCAAAGTCTCAGCTGTTAAGAATTTCTCTGCAACTAGTTTCGAACCAACGCTTAAACCTAGAACTATAGTCACTATATTAATGAGTGAGTTTTGGACAACTTCACTTAATCTCTCCACAACTAAGGATTCCTTTAAAAGATTACCAAAACAAAACATTCCCAATAATGGAGCTGCAGATGGAAGTAATAAGCCAACTAATAGTAATAGTATTAAAGGAAAGAATATTTTTTCTCTTTGAGAAACTGAACGCATTTGGACCATCTCAATCACCCTTTCCTCTTTAGAGGTTAGCATTCGCATAATTGGCGGTTGGATTAACGGCACCAACGCCATATATGAATATGCTGCTACCGCAATGGCTCCTAATAATTCCGGTGCCAGAATTGATGCTACATAAATGGCTGTTGGACCATCAGCTCCCCCGATAATTCCAGTGGCGGCTGCTTGCTGCAAAGTGAAATCAAATGCTTCAAAATTATTTAGATATAGTGCTCCTATAACAGTTGCAAAGATTCCAAACTGAGCTGCTGCACCAAGAATTAGGGTTTTAGGGTTGGCAAGCATTGGACCAAAATCAGTCATCGCACCAACACCCATAAATATCAACAATGGTGCAATACCTGAACCAATAGAAACAGAATAAAATTTATACAAAATACCTGAAGTGTATCCAAGCTCAGCAGCATACTTCTCTGCATTGCTAAGGCTTACCAAATCAAGATTTTTAATAACATCCGCATTTATAAAATCCAAACCTAAAAGCATTGCTAGGTTTGATAATGTTTGAGGATCATTTTCAAAGATAATTTTTTCTAAGCCGCTGTAGGCCAGTCCAATTTCTGGAATATTAGATAAAATTGTTCCAAATCCAATTGGAACTAAGAGTAACGGCTCAAATTTCTTATTGATGGCAAGGTAAAGAAGAGTTAAGCCTACAAAAAGCATAATCACCTGGCCTTGGGTAATATAAAAAAATCCAAATGAGCTCAATAGTGAGTTAATGTCAAAATTATTCATTTACGCAATATCAATTAATAAATCACCTGGAGCCACCGCGTCTCCAACTTGAATATGTATATTTGAAATAATTCCATCGGCTGGTGACTTGATTTCAGTTTCCATTTTCATAGCTTCAAGAATAATTAGGGTTTGATCTTTCGACACTGTTTGACCTTCCGCAATTAAAATTTTAAATATATTCCCACCCAATGGAGCGTTAAGCTGACTAGAAACTTGGGAAGTTTGTTGTTTAACTTGCATAGGTTGATTAGTTGATATGTTAGTGGCGCTAATTGATGCAATATCAAAATTATTATTCTCATCAATAGTTACTGAAAATTCTTTTTCATCGATGGTTACAAGATAGGAACCACTTGATTGCTGATGAATATTAAGAGGTCGTTGCTCAAAAAATTCTGGGTCCTCAAGATGTTTAAAATAATTCAGTCCAATTTCAGGAAATAGTGCATAGATTAATGTGTTATCTTCATTTGCTTCAATATCAAGACTGTTATCCTTAATCACTTTCTTAAATTCTTCCATAAGATCATCAAAGGAATCATTTATTAGATCTGCTGGCCTGCATGTAATTGCCGCAGCACCATCAAGCGCTTTTTCTTGTAATTCCTTATTAACAGGAGCCGGTGTTGCTCCATATTCACCCGCAAGCACTCCTCTAGTTTCTTTGGTGATAGATTTATATCTTTCACCATTCAATACATTAATGACTGATTGGGTTCCTACAATTTGAGATGTCGGAGTAACCAGTGGAATGTAGCCAAGGTCCTCTCTTACTTTTGGAATCTCGCTGAGGACTTCATCAAATTTTTCAGATGCATTTTGTTCTCTAAGCTGATTTTCAAGGTTTGTAAGCATGCCTCCTGGTACCTGACTTATTAAAATTCTTGAATCAACGCCACGCAATGATCCTTCAAACTTATGATATCTTTTTCTAACCTCCTTAAAATGTTGGGCAACTGGTTCTAATTTTGATAAATCTAGGTGTGTTGGTCTCGTTGTTCCCTCTAATATAGCTACCATTGATTCAGTTGGTGAATGGCCATAGGTCATACTCATACTTGAGATTGATACATCAATATTATCCAATCCAGCTTCAATAGCTTTTATCCCGGTAGCTGTAGACATACCAGTAGTAGCATGACATTGCATGTGAATCGGTATCTCTAGAGCTTCCTTTAGAGAAGAAACTAGTTCAAATCCAACATAAGGCTTTAGAAGTCCAGCCATATCTTTAATAGCCAATGACTGTGCACCTAAATCTTGTAGTTTTAATGATAAATCAACCCACCCCTCAATATCATGAACAGGGCTAGTTGTATAGGATATAGTACCTTGGGCATGACCTTCAAAATCATTAACTGCTTTGATGGCTTGTTGCATGTTCCTAACATCATTCATGGCATCAAAAATTCTAAAAACATCAACGCCATTTGTCTTAGATCGCTCAACAAATTTATTAACGACATCATCAGAATAATGCTTGTAGCCAAGAAGATTTTGGCTTCTTAGGAGCATTTGTTGTTGTGTCTTGGGCATCATAGATTTTATTTTTCTAATTCTTTCCCAGGGATCTTCTCCGAGATATCTAATGCATGAATCAAATATTGCACCACCCCATGATTCTACAGACCAATAACCAACCTCATCCATTGATGAAAGAATTTCTTCCATATCTTGATACCTAAACCTAGTCGCAAGAAGTGATTGATGACCATCTCTTAATACAACCTCAGTAATTCCTAAATTCTTATCTGTCATGATTTATGTAATCCCAAAACCTCAGTAATAATTTGCTTTTCCTGATTAGAAATTATCTCAGAACTATTGCTATCAACCTTCTTAATCAATGAGGTATCGTCAAAAACAATCTTCACAATCAAACTCATTAGTTTGGTTGCAATTATTAGTAATAATAAAAATGAGAAGACAATGCTCATCCCTATCATCATTAAATCTATACCTGGCAAAATACTTTCTATCATTAGAAATGTATTTTACATCATCAATAAGCGATAGAATAAGCGTTGATATGCATTCCTATTTAGATAATCCTGAATGTTCGGTTTTTGCCCATCGAGGCGGATCAATAGAATCTTATGAAAATACAATAGAAAGTTTTAATTATGCAGTTGATTTAGGTTGTGAATATATTGAAACAGACGTTCAACTTAGTTCGGACGGAGTTCCATATATTTTTCATGATGATGATTTACATAGATTTATTGGAACGAAATTGAGATTTAATGATTTGAACTCAAATGAATTAAATAAAATTAGATTATTCGATCGATTTTCAATACCTACATTGAAAGAATGCATGGAAGCTTTCCCAGATACGAAATTTAATATTGACCTCAAAACAAATGAAGTGATGGAGCCTGCAATGAGATATTTACACTCAATCAATGCTCAATCCAGGGTATGTATTGCGAGTTTCTCTGATCAAAGACTAAATTTTGTTAAAAAGAATTATCCTAAATTTTGTAGATCCATGGGTCCAAGTGAAATTCTATCTTTGAAAATGCATTCTTTAGGATTAAAGAAATTCTTTCCTGAAGCAGACTGCGTTCAAATACCAATATATAAATATGGCATTAAGCTTGCTACAAAAAAAATGATTGAAACTGCACACAAACTAAATTTAAAGGTTCATGTTTGGACAATTAATCATGCTGCAACAATGGATAGGCTTATTGATTTGGGCGTCGATGGGATCATTACAGATAAACCCAATCTGCTTAAAGAAAGAATAGCTGCTAAGAAATAAACTTCAAAAGGATTTTTCTGCAAACCATATACATTGGAATTATGATAGCTGATGTAATGATAATCTCGACTAAAAGAGAATAGTCTAATAGTTCTCTTATTCCGCGAGCTATAAATAAACTAAATATTCCTAAAATGCTATAAAAAATAATTGATGTTTTTGATAGTAACTTCATGTTTTAACTTTAATTAGTAAAAGACCGCCCAAAATGAATAAGACTGCGATTGGAATTAACCCATAAGAAGCATTGTCGAAAGTTAATACAAAAATTGCCACTAGTAATGGACCAAGGAATGCCCCTGCCCTTCCAAACATATTATAAAAACCAAAAAACTCGCCTGCTGATTTTATAGGAATAATTTTTGCAAATAGGCTTCTTGATACAGCTTGAATACCTCCTTGTATTGAACCTACCATGCATGCCATCAAATAGAATTCTGAAGCATTGGAAAGAGATACCGAATAAATGACCAAGGCAAGATATCCAAGAATATTTACATACAACACATTCTTTTCTCCCTTTCTTTCAGCAATATATGACCATGCAATAGTTGATGGGAAGGCAACAAGCTGAACTAAGATAAGCCCTATGATTATTGATGAGCTTTCTAGATTAAGGTTAAGAGCAAAATCTGAAGCCATAGCCATAACAGTATGAACGCCATCAATATATAAAAAGAATGCTATTAAAAAAATAAAGATATTTTTCTCAGCCTTAATTTTAGTCAAGGTAGCAATATTTTTTTTAATTGACTTAAGTAAGATGTTGCTTTGCGATTCTATAACTGGAACTGACACATTTTTAATAATTGGTATTAAAAAAAGTGCCCACCAGGCTCCAACAGATATAAATGACCATTTCACTGCCTCAGTAGAATCTGCCAGGCCAAAAATTTCTGGTTGAAGTGTCATGATTGCATTAATTAAAAAAAGAAAGCCTCCGCCCAAATAACCTATTGCATAACCATATCCTGAGACTCTACCAATATCAGCTGGTTCAGCTACCAGTAATAACAACTTATCGTAAATGACATTCCCAGCAGCAAAACAATAGTTTGCAAGACCAAAAAAAATTAACGGATATAACCAGTCACCCGCTTGAAATGTATAAAGCATTAAAACACTGATAATTCCAAGAATTGTTAAAATAATAAAAAAATTTTTTGTGGCATTTGAGAAATCAGTTATTGCTCCGATTATGGGGGCAGTAAAAAGCAAAATAAGATTTGAAATTGTAAGACCATAACCCAAGTATGCTGTAGCTGTTAAATTATCAATTCCTTGCGTCCAATATTCTTTAAAAAAAATTGGGAAAAAGGCTGCTAGGACAGTAGTAGCAAATGCAGAATTTCCAGCGTCATATGCAATCCATGACTTTGCTGGAATTGAAAGCTTAGACCCTTTCATAAAACGCAGTCCCTTCACTGATATTTCTTGAAATCAAACCTCTCTCAATTAAACAATTAAGATGGGCTATTGATTCACCAGTAGCCATCAGGAAGTTACTATCATCAATTTCTCGTTTGAATAAGACAGGAAATACATCAACAGATCGTTTTGGAGTTGTAAGAAATTCTTCAAGTTTATTCAAAGATTCTTCGTGATGATTAATAATGGTCTTTAATCTTTTATGAGCCCCAAGAAAAGGTCTGCCGTGCGCAGGAAGCACTAAGACATCTTCAGGCACAAGATTAATCAATCTTTTACAAGACTCCAACCAGTCGTCTAATGGATTAGCGTTAGGTTCAGTTGGAAAGACACCCACATGAGAAGTAATTTTTGGCAATAACTGGTCACCTGATATAAGTAAATTTTTAGCTTTAGAGAACAGACAAATATGCTCCATTGTATGACCTCTTCCCTCGATACATTCCCATTCATCTCCAGCAATAGAAATCATATCGCCATGCTTTATTCGATTATAAGCATCAGGTAGTTTATGGATAATGGAACCAAAAAAGCCAAACCTCTCAATATAATTTTTTATTTGTTTTTCAGATAAACCAGCTTGGGTATAAAAATTAATTGCTTCATATGGTACATATTCACCGGTATCTGCAGCAAGAAGTCTACACTGAAGATAATCAGTTCTACTCATGCACAAAGGCACATTAAATTTTTTAACAAACCACCCTGCAAGACCAATATGATCAGGATGCATATGCGTCACGATAAGTTTTTTTATATCTATTTTTTCTTTGCTTATTAAATCCTTCCAAGCAGTTTTTACATCATCTAAAAACATTCCAGTATCCACAAGCGTTGCCTGATCCTTTGAACCTATTAACCATAGATTAATATGATTTAGTGACATGGGAAGAGGCATTCTTACCCAATGGATTTGATCATTAATTGAGTACATAGTTCCATTCTTTGGAACTGTATCAATAGGAAACTCTAATCTTGTATCTGGATTCATTGTTTTCTATGATTAACTTATGGGAGAGGATAGAAAAACTATTGTTAGTCTTAGTGGGTTCATGATTGGTATTGGTGCTTTAGTATTACTACTTGGTATTTTAGCAGGTTTGATTACCTAACTTTAATATTTGGAACTTTTGCGTCACCCCTTAGAGACTTTAAAAATTTGTTAGCCTTAACAGGTGCTTGCACATCACTGTATCGATCGTAGTTTTCTTCCCAAAATTCTTTCCATGTCGGAAATAGATCATGAAAATAACCTTCATAAGGCTCTTGATTTGGCCAACGCATTTTGTTTTTTCCAAGTGGAGGTTTATTTAAATCTGTTGCATACCAGTACATGGGCAATCGTTTTTTGAACAGCCATTCATCAGCAACTCTTGAATAAACATCCCAGTAAAGCATTTGCATAATCACCCATTCATCATTTGTTTCGTGCTCGTTTTTTGAATAGACCAATCCAATTGCATTTTCAGAATCTAAAAACTCAATAATATGGTTTCCGATATGATGCGATGTTCCTCTAAATTGATCTCTAAAAGTTTTATCTGCCCAAGCTTTTAATGCTTGCCTGCCTTGATCTGATTTACCCACTTTAACATCAGGAACAAAGAGGTTTACATGCATATCTAGTGCACGCATATCTAAAGAGACTGCATATTTTGAGGCTAATTGTCTTATTTGGTCTAACGACTCTAATCGATCAATTCTTTTTTCTATATTACTCATCCTGGAGGCCAACTAAAAACTCTTCCACTCAAGATATGTAAATGGAGATGAAAAACACTTTGACCAGCTTTAGCGCCATTATTTACTACTACACGATATGCATCCTCAATATCTAATTGACGCGCAATTTCACCGGTAACCCACATTAAATGCCCCAAAATATCTTTCTGGGAGGAGTCTGCATCTGAAAGCTTAGAAATATGAGTTTTTGGAATAACCAGAATATGTGTGGGGGCTTGTGGATTAACATCTTCAAAAGCTAGTGCAATCTCATCTTCATAGATAATTTTTGCAGGGACCTCTCTGTCAATTATTTTTAGGAAAAGATCATCCATTTCTAAAAGAGAATCCTAAAAAGACGCCAAGCAACAAAAATCACTAAGACTGTCAAACCAAGAGAAAGAGTCACCACAAGAAAATCTTTAACAAGATTTAGAAAAGTATTATTTTTGTTTGCCTTAAGTAGCTGAGTTACAAGAAATAAAATTGCTACCAAGGTAAGTGTTGCGATAATTAAAGTGATCATTCAAAAATACTTCCCACTGATATTACCAATAATATTAGAGCGATACCCCAGGCTAAGCAAGCTATTGCATCAGCTCTGTAAAATTTAATTGAATTAAGATCTGTGATGCCTAATAAAAAAGGTGTCAGAGGTCTTATTGCCGGAATAAATCTACCTAAAATGACCGTATATGGACCAAACCTATCCAAAAAATTTTCTACTCTATTAATGGCCTTTTGTCGCTTTTGAAAAAATTTTAAGTTAATTATATTTGGACCGATTGTTTTACCCAAAAAAAATCCTGCTAAATCACCAAGATGAGCTCCTATAACTGCAACTGAGGCAATGATATAAATTGACAAAATATCAGTGTTATATAAATAAATACATATAGAAAATAAAATGGCGCTGGGTAAAAAAGCCCCAGTAATAATCATTGATTCACCAAATGCAAAAGCAAAAACCAAAAGCCATGCATATTCAGGATTTAAGCTCAGGTATTCCTGGATTCTTTCAAGTGACATTGTTATTTACTAAAAAAGTCTTGGACAGCTTTTATGTTTTCATCGGATCCATAAAGTTTTTTCATGGCTGCGTCTTCAAGATCTCTACTTAATTGAATTGAAGGTTGCATAAACTTTTTTAGAATTTTTTTTGTTTCTACCAAGGATGATGTTGGTTTCATTGATAGCTCATTTGCTTTTTCTATAGCCTTATTTAGAGGATCCTTGCAGATATCGGTTACTAGACCAAGATCATTATATTGTTTTGCATTTATCCATGTTGAAGTAGTCAGTACATCAAAGCTCTTCTGATAGCCCAATTGGTCAAATAACAAGTAAGAGCTTCCAAGTTCAGGCACTAATCCTAATTCAGCAAATGGATACTTCAATTTAAAATCTTCATCAATGAAAACATAATCAAAATGAAGCAATATTGTTGCTCCTCCACCGACTGCTCTGCCTGATGCAGCAGCGATAAGTGGTTTTGAAAAATTTATTAAAGCATCGATACAATTATTGAAAGGGTGCTCATAGTCAGAACCCCCCTCTCCAACCATGCTCTCAAGATCTACTCCAGATGAAAAGTTCCCACCCTCACCTGTAACAATTACAGATTTAATTGATGCGTCTTGATCAGCATCATTTAAGCCATCAGCAAAAAGTTGCCATAATTCTGCATCAAAAGCATTAATTTTTTCCGTACGATTAAACTTAAGAATACGAACTGCGTTTGCAGACTCTATTAGTAATTTACTCATTTGCCTTTAAATTTAGGCTTTCTTTTTTCAGCGAATGCAGTCAATCCTTCGACTGTATCTTCACTCATAAATACAGGCTCACCAATTTCTAGTTCTTTCGCTAAAGCATCAGATTCATGCAGACTTCCATCAAACTCTCTGAGGGATTGAGTGATGGCTTTAATGGATAAAGGTGCATTTTCTGAAACTGTCATAGCAATTTCTTTTGCTTTATCTAATGCTTTGCCATCCTCCACTATGTGACCGATCAAACCAAATCTGAGTGCTTCATCAGCACTAACTCTTCTTCCAGTTAGAAGCATTTCAGCAGCAAGTGTATAAGGGATCTGTCTTCTTAGCCTTATTGTTGATCCACCCAATGGGAAAAGCCCTCTTAGTGGCTCAGTTAGACCAAAAGTAGATGACTGTCCAGCTACTCTGATATCTGTTCCTTGTAGAATTTCAGTCCCGCCTGCAAGAGCAAAACCCTCAACTGCAGCGATGATGGGTTTGTTTGGACGGTTATGTCTAAGCAGAGCTTGCCAGTGGAGATCTGGAATCTCCTTCAGTTTTTCCATCATTGCGGAATCCTCATTTCCATCCTTCATTGCTGACAAGTCAGCTCCAGAACAAAAAGTTCCACCAGCACCTGTTAGGATTGCACAACGCAAATTATCATCTTCATCGAGCTGTCTCCAAGCTTCATAAACTGTTACTAACATTCCAGGACTTAGGGCATTTCTTTTTTCAGGACGATTTAGGGTAATGATTAGAATATGTCCATCCTGTTCAACTATTGCATGATTTTTATCCATATTTATTTCTTATTACTTACTATCCACATTGCAAAAAATTGGGCTGCGCCTCCATAAGCATGACCCATCGCAACATTAGCACCATCAACTTGATGGTCACCGGCTTGATTTGTGACCTGAAGACAAGCTTCACCAAACCGAATCATACCAGAGGCCCCAATGGGATTGGATGAAAGGACTCCTCCAGACATATTAAATGGGATGTCTCCCTCAATTTCAGTAGCGCCTCTTTCAGTTAATTTCCAGCCCTCACCTAAATCACAAAAATGTAAATTTTCAAGCCACATAGGCTCATACCATGAGAATGGTACATATATTTCAGCGCAATCTATTTCCTTAAATGGATTAGTAATACCTGCTTGATCGTATATATCTTTTGCACAATCTTGACCACCTTGAGGATTCACCTCATCTCTTCCAGCTGATAAAGTTCCCTCTGAACGAACAGCCATGCCTTTTATCCAAGCAGGATTCCTGCTATCAGCCAATTTTTTATTTGAGATTACCATTGCACATGCACCGTCTGAAGATGGACAACTCTCTAGATATCTAAGTGGATCCCAAAGCATAGGGGTTTCTGCAACCATGTTTTCATCTATACCAGGAATTTGTAAGTGAGCTAGAGGATTTTTTAAAGCATTTAATCGATCCTTAACAGCAACTTTCCAGCCAATATTTTCAGGAGCATCATATCTTCTAATATACTCTCTCATATAAGGAGCGAAATATCCCCCTGCTCCGGCATTAATATGGGGTGAATATGGATACTTCGGTGATAAAGCCCAAGTAGCATTTGATTCTGACTGTTTTTCATAAGTTACTGTTAGTACAGTATTAAAGTTACCTGAACAAACATGAGAGGCCGCAATAACTGCAGTACTTCCTCCAACACTACCTGCTGTATGAACTCTTAACAAGGGCTTTCCATTTGCTCCAATTGCATCAACAAGTGAAAGCTCTGGCATCATGACACCCTCAAACATATCGGGTGCCTTCCCTAAGATGACTGCATCAATTGCATCCCAATCCACATCAGCAGCAAGCATGGCCTTATCTATTGCTTTTCTGACAAGACCGCCCAAAGAAACATCACGCCTTTTTGCTTCATACTTTGTTTGACCAACTCCTATTACTGCAGCTTCAATCATTAATTTTCTCTAAATGAACTAACATATTCTGTTGAAGACATGGGCCGGAGGACGCATGAGCAAGGCCATTATGAAAATCACTATTTTTTAATAATTCAAATGATTTGCCAATGGAGTCTAATCCAGCCGCCATCATGACATTGCCAGCCAAAGGGCCACCTGAAAGATTGATATCTACATTACCAAGATCAAGTAGACCTCTTATAAACGGAATTTCGTAAGTAAATTGAGTATGCAATTCAGCGAAATCAAGCTTAAAGCTTTTGAGGTTTATTTTTTTTCCAAGTCCAATAATACTTTCTGATGTCGAGAGATCTCTAGCTCCAAAATTCGATGACTCGATAGAATGATGAGCACTAGAAATCTTTATTTTTTGTAGTCCAAGTTTTTCAGCTGCTTCCTCGGTACCAATAATCATCGCAGATGCTCCATCAGAAATTGGAGCACAATCAAAAGCTGATAAAGGAGAAGAAAGATAATCAGCTGAGAGATAATCATCTTCACTAGGCATGGCTGTAACTAATGCATTAGGATTATTTTTTGCATTTGAAATAGATTGTGTTAATGCCTCATACATATCTTTCTTTGTAAGCAATCCTTTATTCATAAGCAATTGTGCTTGCAGTGCTGCCAATGAGGTTTTATCAGGCCACAAAGGAGACATGTAATATGGATCAGTTTGAAGAGTGCTTACAAAAGGAAGGTCACCGGGTGATGATTTTCCAAAACCATAAATTAATGCTGTTTCGGCATCTCCCATTTGAATCTTTAAAATGGATTCATATAAAGCCCATGCTGCATCCATTTCAACATGTGATTCTTTTATCGGTGGATTAGTTTGAATAGCCGACAAACCCTCAACAAATGCAAAGGCAGCTCCCTGTAAATAGTCGCAACTTCCAGAACAAGTAAAGCCTATATCATTTTGTGTAAATCCTGTTTGCTTAAAAACCTGATGAACAACAGGCATAATAAGCTCAACTTCATTGGCTGCTTTTGCATCAGCAACAATGGGATTTTGGGCGTAAGCTAGTATGTATATTTCTTTCATTCTTTAAATTTAAATACTGAAGGATCAACATCATCTTCACCGGTTGGCTTAAACCATTTGATATTTTCTAGGGTGGTGTCCCACTCAGATTTATCCTTCCAAACAGCTTGTACTCGCATCCCAATCCTGATATCTGCTAAATCAATTTCTTGGATTAAATGTAAAAAAGAAATATCAGCACCATCTAAACGAATCATTGCAGAAACATAAGGCGGAACTATTGGATTGCCAGGAATAGGAATATGAACAATGGTAAAAGATTCTACTGCTCCAGTATCTGGTAATTCCAGTTCCTCTTCTGTAGCTACACCACATCTTGGACAGCTTCCTCGAGGCGGAACATATACAGCGCTACATTTTGGACATTTTTGAGCAACCAGTTTTCCTTCTGCAACTTTATTTAAAAATCTAGTTGTTGCGTTGCCAGCAGTATATTGATAACTAAGTGAAATATCAGAAACAAAAAAATCTTTTTTTTCTTCAGTCATCGATTATCTCAAAGTATTTAATGTCTCTAATGGTTTGAGTTTTTTCTTGATTCCAAACCACTTTTACTCTCTTGCCAATTTCTAGTTCATTTTCATTGCAATTAGCTATCATATGAAGCATAGCTGAATTAGTACCTTCCATGGAGATCAAAGCAAAGGCAAAAGATTCTTTTATGAGATGATGAGCTCTAGGTTTTTCTATCCATGCATATGACTGAACCACACCCTCATTTTTGACTTCAACAAATTCACTTAAATGCTCAGAATCTTTTGGATCAAATTCAGCTGCAGGCACAAAAACTTCACCCTTAGAGTTTTTAGTACCAACCAAAACCTCATTAGATAATTCATCAAAAAATTTTCCAATTATAGGTCCTGGAGAGCGTTCATAAGGATATTCAAGCTTAAATGAAGCTCGCAATAATTCTTTATCTGATGGTTTAGTCATTCTCAATAATCATGTTATTAGCTTTTTTATCTATTAAAACATGTTTCATAACTTTACCTGAAGCATTTCTTGGCAATGATGCATCAATAATTTCCCATGTTGATGGGACTTTAAATTTTGCAAGATTATCTTCAAGATACCTCTCAAGCTCTGAGGTATCAATATCTGCATTGATTCTGACGAACGCTTTTACTTGTTGACCTAAATCCTCATCAGGGATTCCAATAACTGCTGATTCAATAATCTTTGGGTGTGCATCTAACAAGAGTTCGATTTCTTGTGGGTAAACATTTTCAGCACCCCTCAAAATAAGATCAGTTCTTCTTGAAGAAATAAAGAAAAGACCATTATTTCTAAAGGCAAAGTCACCAGTTTTCAGTGTTCTATCTTCAGTTAATGATTCAGCTGTAGCAGTTGGATTTTCGTAATATCCAAGCATAACAGATGGACTTTTTACAAAAATTTCGCCCTCAATATTATCATCAAGAATTAACTCTCCATTGTTATCCCTGAGTTCAACGTGAATAGTAGGCATTGGTTGACCTGGTGAGGTTGGATTTGAATCTAATGTATCACCCCAGTTAATAATAGTTATTGCGCCTGATTCAGTAAGTCCATATCCGTATCCAAAATTATGCTTCACATTTGGAAAGACTATTTTTGATTTATTAATTAATTGTTCAGGAATGGGCGCTCCACCACCCCCAACTACCAATAAACTCTCAAGTTTAGTTTTTTCTTTTTCAGCAACATTTAGTACACGTCTCAAAGCGGTTGGCACTGCTCCGCCCCAAGAGGTAACGTTAGAATTTTTAATGATTTCTACAATCCTATAAGCATCAAATTTTCCGTCATATAGATAAGATGATGTTCCAGCAAACAAGGCTGTTACAGCTCCGGCTGATAGTCCAGAAACATGAAATAAAGGTGAGGTAATTAAACTTTTAGGTTTATTTGCTGACCAATCTGTTCCAAGTTTTGAGCTCCTTGCTGCAACAGAGGCTCCTTGCAAAAGTTGCAACATGGTATTTGAAATCATTGAACGATGAGATGTCATGACGCCTTTCGGCGTACCTGTGGTACCGCTGGTATACAAAAGACAAGCACAATCATCTTCATTAGCATCGTGAAAGTTATGATCAATATTTGGGTAATCAGTTAGGTCCAGCTCCTCAAATATAATTTGTGAATAATCATGAGATGAAAGTCTTGAGATTCTTTTTTCATCACCGACCAATAACTTAGGGGACGCAGCATCTAGTGCCTTGATAGCTTCTTTACCATTCCACCAACCGTTTAAACCACAGGCTATAGCTCCAATTGAGACAGTTGCCCAAAAAAAGATAATCCATTCTGGGGAATTAGCGGCATAGATAGCAACTCTGTCACCAGGACTGACATTATATTTTGATCTCAATAAGTGAATGGCCTTTCCTACCAGTTCATAATGCTCAGTAAAGGAAATCTTTTTACCTTGATACTCTAAGTAAACAGACTCAGCATGATGTTGTGATTGTGAAATGAATGCAGATAAATTTCTTGGTCGATTAATAAAAACTGGAAGTGATTCACCCAATACATCTTCGTTACCAATTTTAAAGAAGTCATTCTCGTTAATTAGGTTGTTGATTTCTTGATCTGTATGCATATGGAAATGTTATTATAGTAAATGTTTAAGGGGAATCATTATGAAAAATCATTTAGTTGCATTGGTCACGGGTGGAGCATCCGGTATTGGTCTAGCAACAGTTGAAAGATTTATATCTGAGGGTTACAAAGTTGCTGTATTTGATGCAAATAAATCAGCTAAAGAAGACATAAAAAATAGCCTTAAATCAGAAGTTAATGATGTTTTTATATACGATGTAGATGTCACTAATTATGATTCAATACTTGATGGATTTAAAGGGTTAGTAAAAGATAATCTTACTCCTTCAGTTTTATTAAATTCAGCCGGCATAAGCCCCCCTCTCAATCCACTCCATAAGTATGAAATTGATGATTGGAATAAGTGTGTAAGCATTAATCTTAATGGTACTTTTATGGTGACAAGAGAATTCATTAATTCTTACATTGAAAATAAACTTTCCAAGGGCTCAATAATAAATATTTCATCGATTATGGGATCAAGAGCTAGCGCTGCTCAAGCCGTTTACAGTGCCACCAAACATGGTGTAGTTGGATTGGCTAAGTCAGTTGCACAAGACTATGCTCATTTAAACCTAAGGGCTAATGCTATTGGTCCAGGTGTAATAGAGACGCCCATGACAAACGATGTACTGGTCGATGAAAATGTAAAGAATCATTTGCTTACGCGCATACCTTTAAAACGTGTTGCTCAGGCCTCAGAGGTTGCAAGCTTGGTATATTTTTTAGCCACAGATGAGTCCTCATACATAACAGGAACCTATATCCCTATCGATGGTGGATACCTCAGTTCCTAATCCCGTATCACTAATTACCGGTGCTGCTAGTGGGATTGGTAGGCATCTTGCAATTCATGCATCTAATCTTGGTCACGATGTAGTTCTGATCGATCTTGATGCAATTGGATTAGATGAAACAAAAAAATTATGTTCCAAAGCAGAAACATTTTGTATTGATGTTGGTAATTACAAGCACATAGTTGAAGTTAAAGAAGCTCTAGATAAGAAAAATATGAATGTTAATTATCTATTTAATAATGCTGGTATTTTTATTGAAGGAAGATCCTGGAAAACCAGTCATGAGATGTGGAATAAAATTATATCTACCAACTTATTAGGTATAACGAATGTGCTTAATGTTTTTCTAGATCAAATGCTTAATACTGATATCAAAGGTCACATTGTTAATACTGCATCAATGGCTGGAGTAATTGTTGGTGGTTTTTTAGCCCCATATACTACAACAAAACATGCGGTAGTCGGTCTTTCAAGAAGTCTCTATGAGGAACTCAAAGAAACAAATTCAAACATCGGTGTTTCTGTTTTATGTCCTGGGGTTGTCCAAAGTCAAATAATTGAAAATGAAAGGCCTTTACTTAAAATAAATCAGGATGATTTGGACGAAGATGAAAATGCTAAACTCATGAAAACCATCCTATCTGAGGGTGTTAGAAACGGTCTCGAACCTAGCGTGGTTGCAGAGGGTGTTTTCAAAGCAATTGATAAAGAAGATTTTTGGATTTTTACGCATCAAGAATTTACTGACACTTACAAGCAGTATTCTCAGGAAATCATAGATTCAATGAACTCATAATTAAGGCTCAATTTGATCTAAAACATCTTTAAACGAAATATATTTAAAGTTTTGATTGAAGAACTTTCCTTTTTGATTTGTATTGAATCCATCCTGAGCAACCATCATTCCTTTAGGATATCCTGGTAATGGAGTTGAGGTTACATCAATACCATCAGTATCTCTGACTTCGTCAATACCTTCTGCACCAAGAATCATAAATGTACCAACATATTGATAAGGAGTTTTCCTGTTGTAGAGATTAAAAGTTGAATTGCCTTGGGAAGATACAACAAGGTAGCCCTCTTCATAAGATGTCTTGTAGATCGAAACCCCTTCAGGATCACCTTCTATCTCACCTGCTCGAGAATCAACATCTTGAAGATATTTAAACCCATCCACTGAGAAAGCTTTTAATATACCTTTGTCTCCTTCTCTAGAAATAAAAATAGTTTCATTTTCATCGTCATAAACACATCCTTCAGCTTCATTTCCCTCAACTGGTTTACCTTTCTCAAACTGAGTGATGTCAATCACATGGGTTTTAGTTCGTTCATTAAGATCCCATTGCTGGACTTGTTTGCCTTCTTCTTCGGTTATAACTGCTTTTAAATCCTTATTGATAAGGCCCATGCAAACACCGTAAACGCTCATACCAGTTAATAAGTGATGATGTGTCATTGATTCAGAAAATGAATTAGATGGTGTTGATTTAAAATACTTATAAAGGTCTTGTTCATCGAAAATCCAATAATCTAAGGTACTCATGGTTCTGTTAGATGTAACGATATGTAACTTACCCTTAACGGAACGCAAGTCAATATTATTGATCTTTCCAAGATTAGAGTAACTGAGTTGATTGCCCTTCAAATCGTATACATAGATACCTGATTTTTTATCGGTTCCAAAGATAAGAGATTTTTTTGGGTCTGCATTATTAATCCATATAGCTGGATCGTCAGCAGCATCTTCAGGTGAAATTACTGGCTCAGTCTCAACTGTTGGGAAAATAATTATTGGTACATCTGCATGCAGTGAAGAGATAAAAAAAATAGCCAGTAAAAAACTGACTATTTTTACAGAGTACTTATTAGTTATTGTACGTGAATCCAATTGCATAAGAAGTTCCGTATTCATCATATTGTGAGAGGCGATCATTATATCCCCAATAATAATACTCAGGGCGATCCTCTATGTTAGTAATTTCAAACTTTAACCTGAAATTATCATTAATTTCATAACTAGCTTTGAGGTCCCATTGCTCGTGCGGTGCAACAAATCTTGAGTTTTGAAGAGAAACTTTATCAATATCACTCTCCTCATCAGCCAACCAGTCAAGATACTCGCCTCTTGAATTCATCGCTAATCGAATATCAAACTTTCCTTTGTCGTAACCAATTGAGAAATTTTCTTGCTTATCAGATAGTTTTCTAAAGGGAGTTGTAAAAGATTGATTATCTTCGAATTTAAAAGTGCTATCTCCATCAGTCCAGGTTAAGTTTAATGCAATAAACATCCCATCGAATGGTGCAGGCAGAAATTCAAAGTCTTGTTGAAAATTAAACTCATACCCAGTGATATCTGAATCTTCTGCATTAATCCATGTCTCTACACCATCATTAAAAGATACCCCGTTAATGGTTGCAGTTTTTTGAATTGTCTTATAAATGGCATTGTCTATTTTTTTCAAGAAAGCCCCTACTGAGAGATAAGACAAATTATTGCCATAATATTCAATTGAGATATCAAAATTATCTGATTCATAAGGATCTAAATCTGGGTTACCGTACTTACCTTTAATATCTTCACCAGTAATTTCTAGCTCAAGTACAGGTGCAGTTGAATTAAATGAAGGCCTTGAAAGTGATCGAGAATATGCTGTTCTTAAAAGCACGTTCTCATTAATAAAATGCTTGTAGTTAATACTTGGGGCAACAAAGGTATGATCGCTTGAAGCTTTAGTTAGATTGCCGTCTTGATCAAATGCAGATGAACTCATGTCCATTTTTTCTACACGGACACCATAAGTTAGAACGCCATTCTCTAAATCACTGGTAAGCATTCCATAAACGGCAAAAATATCCTCAGTAGTCTTGTAATCCTCCAGATAAGTTTCCTGACCATCGAGAGTAAGAGAGTCAGTTTGGTTTTGTAAAGCATAGACTAAAGCTGGGTTAGCTTGTTGACTAAAAACTTGTCCTGAAAAAGGCCAAGATAGTTGTGATGGATTGAAGTCTGCCATAGTTCTATCATCCTCGTAGAATGATTTATTTTTATCCACATCAACTTCTCGTGAACGATATTTAAGTCCAAATTTAGCCACCGCTGGATTGCCACCAACCTCAATATCTTTTGAAAAATCTAACTTCAAAGCAGTTTCACGGTCTTCGATAATAGAATCCTCCAACTCAAGCTCTTTAAACTTCAAATTAGTAGGATCATATATTTCAGGATAATAAGAATTAAGCACAAGCTTTCTTGGATTAGAGAGATTAATTTCACCCACTGCTCCACTTACTAAGGGCGATTTTAAATTTACACAACTATCTTTTTTAGCACGTACTTCACATCTAAAAGTTAAATCAGCATTATCAGTGTCATCTTGTTCAGCAAATGAGTAACTTAATTGAAATTCAGAATTCCAATCATTAATAATTGTTTCACCACCAATATTGAATGCCGAGATAGTTCTTGTTTCCTCTCTAACCTTTGTTTCTGCATCATGACGAATTCGATCAGTAAACATTTTAGACTGAGTTGTTGTTCCAATTGAGCCTAGCTTGCCATACTCATCTTTGTATCTAAGCTCATCATCAATGTATTCATTATGAAAAGCACTAATGTAAATACTTGTAACATCGCTTGTAAGAAAATTAGCGTCATAAGTAAAACCTAGTCTCTCTCTAGTTAAATCGTAATAGCGCATCTCCCAATCATCATTAAGTTCTTTCAAACCTTCTGAATTAGTTTCCCATCCAAACCCTGTTTCATTGTTATAACTAACGATCTGCTTACTTGAATAAGTAAAGCCCAGAACATGGCCAAAAGTATCCGATAATTTATCTCCATAAGTAATGGCAAACCTTGGGTTATCATTTGATTTAGCTTGCTCATTATATTGAGTATCAATTTTGATTTTTATTAATTCGCCCGTTAAATCCGTTGGTCTTTTAGTTTTAAAATCTATTCTTCCGCCTATAGAATCGGCATCTTGATCAGGGGTAAGACTTTTTGAAACTTCAATTGAATCAAGTAATTCTGTTGGGAGCCCATCCAGTAATACACTTCTATTGCCTTCAGGAGCAGGCATAAGCGCACCATTGATTGCAATTGAGTTGAGATCAGAGCTCAGTCCCCTAATGGAAACATATCTACCTTCACCTTGATCATTTTCTATTGAGATACCAGATAATCTTCTGATCGCTTCAGCAGCAGTTGTATCTGGGAAATCACCCAAGGCATCTGAATCAACGATTGAAACAATTTTGTCGCTTTCTCTTTGTTTATCAATAGCAGCAATTAAACTAGCCTTAGTTCCGACCACAATAACCTCTTCAACAAGAGCATCTTCTTGTGAAATAAGTGTTAAAGGGACTAAAAAAAGAATCAAGAATTTCTTCATAAGACCTCCAAAAATATGAACAAATCTTAGATTTTTTCTGTGTCAAAAAGATGGCATCCGGATGTCATATATAAAAAGAATTGTTACAAAATAAATAAACGAATTTGATATTTTGTAAACATTTGTCGATAATTAAATTGTGTCAGTAATATACAAACAAAAAAGAAGCCTTAACAGGGTAAATAAAATCCTCGACACTGCTCATAATGTATTGATGGATGGAGAAATCAATGATCTTTCAATTGCTAATCTCACAAAAGTTGCGGATCTCAAGAGGACATCTACATATAAATTTTTTCCTCATCCAGATGATATAAAAATTGCTCTTATTGAAAGATATATTAATGAGCTCAAAGAAAAACTAGAAAACTTTAATGTAAGCTCTTCGGAGCATCATCAAACACTAAAAGAGCTCATTAACGAAATATATTTGTATTTTAAAGAAAATATATCAGCTCAAAAAATTATATTAGCAAACACCGTTAACCCCCCTGTTGATAGTGCTAAACTTCAGGCCCTTTCAAATCTGTTAGTCAATAAAATAGAAGCTGCTAATAAACTTCCAAACATGTTTAATAAAGAGGGAGTTTTTTTAGTAATTACTCAAATTATTATTTCAGTGTTATCACTTAACCTAAAAGAGAACAACGAACTTAATGAAATTGGAACAAACGAAGCATTGAGAGCCTCTTATGCGTACCTTCTTAGCTGTACAACAAAATAACTAAGGCTTACCAGAAAAAATTACTTTGATTAGCTGATCTTTAATTTCAGTTTGAAGAGTTGATTTAGCCTTGAATATTGTTTTCGAAATAAGCCAGTGACTATTTTCATTAATGTATTCATCCTCATAAGTTCCATGCAGATTATTCATGGTGTGGTCTTTTGTGTTTATTAAATTATACGTAATTTGCCAGACCCCTTTTGCATTTCGATTATCAATTAAATCAATTATTGGATTATGAGCGTGATGTGATTCGACCATATGATCATGACAAGCAACATTTTCAAATAATTTTGCTAAATCCTCTCTGTTATTGAATAAACCAACTTCGCCATAGTCGATATGACATGAGCCCTCTTTAAACGTCAACATCATGGCTTGTACATCCTTTGCATCACATGCATTTAAATATGTATGTTTTAGGTTTTCAATGCTATTAATTGCTTCAAGACTTGCAATTCTTTTTTCTAAATCAGACACCAAAGAGCACCCTCAAGATGACATAAAATAGAATCGTAAAAATTGCTCCAACAGGGATTGTAATAAGCCAGGACATAAAAATATTAATAACTGATCGCCAGTCTATTTCCTTAATGCTATTTGCAAGACCGACTCCAATTACACCTCCTATCAGGGTATGGGTTGTTGATATAGGAAATCCTAGATAGGATGCAAAGACTACTGTCGAGGCTGTAGCTATATTTGCACTAAATCCAAATGAAGGAGTAAGTTTTGTTATTTTCTCTCCAACAGTTTTTATGACTTTATGGCCGTACATAGCTAATCCAGTAACGATTCCTACCCCACCTAGAAGCAAAATTAAAGGTGAAACAGTAGCATTTGATTCGATAACACCACCCGACGAAGCAATGGAGGCTATTGCAGCCAATGGACCGATGGCATTAGCAACATCATTTGATCCATGAGCAAAAGCCATAGCACATGCGGCAACCACCATTAATAACGAAAAAGCTGTTTCAATGCCTGCCTTACTTCCAAAATCGGATGACCTGGATCTTAAGTATAAGAAACTAACAATCCCGATAACAAAACTTAAAATTAGTGAGTATTGGATAATCTCACTATTCTCCCAAACAAGCCCAATGTGAACTAAGCCCTTTCTAAACGTAACCTGCAAGATGACGAAAACAACCAATATCACATATATAGGTATTAAACGAACTGCGGCTTTTGATCTGTTATTGCTATCTATGATTAATATTTTTACTGATTTAAATATTAAAAATGCAAATAATGCAGAAATAAATGGTGAAGTAATCCAGCTTGAGGCAATTTCAAATATCTTATCCCAGGAAACTGCACCAGACCCTTTTGTAATTAAAACAAAACCAACGATGGCTCCAACTATTGAATGGGTTGTAGATACAGGCCAACCATTTCTACTTGCTAGCATGAGCCAGCTACCAGTTGCTAAGAGAGTAGCCATCATTCCAACAATGAATATATTCACATCATCTTGATATAGCAATGGATCTACAATGCCCTTTCTTATTGTTGAAGTAACCTCACCACCGGCAAGAAAGGCACCAAGAAATTCAAATATGGCAGCTATAATTACAGCTTGCTTTAGAGTCAAAGCCTTGCTACCAACCGAAGTACCCATTGCATTTGCAACATCATTGGCTCCAATTCCCCATGCTGCAAAAAAACCTAATACACAAGCTATTGTTAAGATGATAAATGGTGAAAAGAATAGAGCTTCCATATCAATTATTTTAACTGGCTAATATTACAATTAAGTGAAATGATTTAAGGTTAAAGTTTAGCTAAAAATTAGGTTATATAATACAAAAATGCTTTTAAATCTTGACCAAAGAGAATATGCAAAACTAAATGATAAAGCCTATGCTCTTGAAAAAAGACGATTGCAAATTGAGCTTCTTAAGCTTCAAGAAGATGTCATTAGAAATAAACGAAGAATATGTATTGTTTTTGAGGGAAGAGATACAGCGGGCAAGAGCTCGACAATTAAGTTTTTTGCTCAGCATCTTATTCCAAAGAATTTTAATTATGTCCAACTAGGAATTCCTACCAAATGGGAATCAAATAATTGGTTCGAGAGATGGGAGAAAACAATTCCAAAAGAGGGTGAAATCAATTTCCTTGATCGAAGCTGGTACACCCGAGCTTTAACCGAACCAGTTATGGGTTATTGCACCGAAAATCAATATAGAGACTTTATGGAAAAAGTAACGAATTGGGAAGAAGAACTTATTTGCTCGGGTGTTGAAATTATTAAATTTTATTTTTCTCTTTCACAAGATCAACAAAAAAGAAGAATGAAAGCTAGAAAAGAATCTGAGCTTAAATATTGGAAGCTCTCTCCTAATGATGAAAGGATTGTCACAAAATGGGATGCTTTTACACTTTATAAAGAACAAATGTTTAATAAAACCGCAGTTAATTTTTCACCATGGGTTGTAATAAATGCAAATAATAAAATGATAGCTAGATTAAGTGCATTAAGGTTTTTGCTTAACCAAGCGACTTATAAAAATAAGGAACTTTTAAAGCCACTCACTTGGAGTAAAAATATCAGTAATTACAAGGTTTCTCTAGAAGGAGTTGAGTTCGACAATCTTAATTATGATCAATATATGATTTTAACTAAATATACTGACGATATTTAAAGAATGAAGATAGCTGCAATTGACATAGGTACAAATGCTGTTAAATCAAAGATTTTTGATACTTCATCTAACTTAATCTCATTTAGTGAATCCATTAGAACGCCAACAAGATTGGGAACAGATGTTTTTGTGGATGGTCAGCTTTCAAAAACTAGTATCAAAAAATTAATAACTTCACTAAGGAAATATCAGAATTACTTTTGTAAGAATGAAATAGAGTTTTATGAAATAGTTGCAACATCAGCATTTAGAGATACAAAAAATTCAGAAGATGCTAGAAGAATAGTTGAAAATGAAATTGAACACCCAATAAGGGTAATTTCCGGACTTGAAGAAGCGGCCTTAATCGCCCTAAATCCAAAAATTAAAAAAAATGATCTTAAGCTTTATGCTGACTTAGGCGGAGGTAGTCTTGAATTTTTTTATTATCTTGATGGTAAAAAGAAAATTAAATCTTTTCAGCTAGGCGCCGTAAGAAATATGCTTAGAAAAGATAAGCCGGATGAGTGGAAAAAACTTAATACTTGGCTTGATAAATTACCTTCTTTTAATTCAGTGGTTGGAATTGGTGGAAATATTAGATCGTTTTTGAATATACATAATCAAGATAAACTTTTAAAAGAAGAATTTATTAACCTTAAAGATGAGCTCCACAAACTAACCTTTAATGAAAAAATTTCAAAATATAATCTTTCTGAAGATAGAGCTGATGTTATTGACTATGCAATGAGTATTTATGAATTTGTTCTTAACAGAATAAATGTTGAGAAGATAAAATCTACGAAATGGGGGGTATCAGATTCAATTGCAGTAAAACTTTATCATGAGATTTACAGTAATCAATTTCAGATAAAAAACTAAATATTAAATGAAATTAAAACCTAATTATTGTATCTAAGATATATCGAAAAATTCTAGTTCTAGGCACTTTGCACCGTGAACCAAAATCTAGATCCACGATTTTTTCTTGGCATAACTCCAACCTCACCGCCTAATTGGTTTACTAGATGCTTCACTATCGCTAGACCAAGACCGCTTCCGTCTTTTGATTCTGCTCTGGCTTTGGCAGTTCTATAAAATCGATTGAAGACCAGAGTGGATTCATGCTCCTCAATACCTGAGCCAGTATCCATTATTGAAACCTTATAAAAGTTATCTTGTTTTCTGATTTTGATCTCTACTGCAGAATCGGGATTACTGTATTTAATTGAATTCTCAAGTAAATTATTTAGCACTTGCTCTAAAGCACCATGATCAGCTTTAACCAATGCATCGCCAACATAGTCAAATTTAAATTTAATATTTTTTTCAGCAGCTAGATTACTCATGGCTTCAACCACCGAATAAATCTTATTTTTTAAATCTATCTCTTCAAGGTTAAATTGTTTATCCCCATACTCAATTCTAGATAAATCTATTAGGTTCGTCACCATTTCAGTAAGCCTTTCAGAGTTATGCAAAATTGCGCTTGTAAATCTTTTTGCATCTTTTGAATTATCCAATGCGCCGTCTAAGAGAGTTTCAGAGTTTGCCCTTATTACGCTTACAGGGGTTCTTAACTCATGAGAAAGATTGGCAACAAAATCCCTACGCATTGAATCCATATCCCGCAATTGAGTTTCATCATGTAAAACCAAGATAAATTCTTTGGTGCCTTTGGCTGTATTCATTTGAGCCAGTATCCATTTATTTCCCATGTTGGACTCAATCTCAAACTCCATTGCATACTTGCCCTTTTTTTTAGCCTGATCAAACATTAATTTAATGGGCTTTAACTTTATGTCTTTAATGTTTACGTTTATTAGATCTTCAATCTCAAGAATATTAAGTGATTCATCATTATTGAAGGTCACAGTACCTTCCTCATCAAATACAACAATGCCCTGACCTAAGTCATTTAAAACAGAACCAAATTGATTTCTTTGTTTGGCTAACAGTGTCATTTGGTTCTTTAGATCTACAGAAATGGAGGATAGACTTCTAGCAACTGAACCGATCTCATCAACGCGTTTGGTTGGTAAAGATTTAATGGTTTTCTTTTTCAGGTCTCCTGACTCCAGTCTAGAAACGGCACGCTCAAGTTCTAGAAAATTCTCTCGTGTGTAGTTTCCAGCAA
>VMHT01053020.1_pt1 | contig 36360 bp, 49 predicted proteins | sample 4693611 | NCBI WGS metagenome assembly VMHT01 (sample SAMN12280063, study PRJNA550983) | marine metagenome | isolation source: seawater sampled from same location over 5 years 0.02-0.2 micron viral filtrate | place: USA: collected off the coast of southern California halfway between the port... ...
AAACGAACAATTAACAGTTACCAGATCACCAACAGTAGATGCAAGCTCCATGCTTTCGATCAGACCGGCAAAGGAGATTGAATCAGATCCTGATGTTGTCCCTGTAAGAAACAGCTCAAAGGTTGCCGTCGCTGGGTCATTTGCCCTAATGGCCTCAGCCATAAATGCAGATTGGCCTGTCGCGGTTTTATCGTAAACCAGCTCAACCGAGCCCGATCCGCCTACCAATCCGCCGACGACGGTTGTAGACGTTTGGCCTTGAACTGTTGTATCCAGAACTGCTTTTGTCGTGCTCAACGACCAGCTGCGAGTCCCCACTACGGTTGCATTGGAGCTGCCGGCAGCATCGAACTGGACGGCCCCTTGCTCTCCTCTGATTGTTGCCATTGGTCAAAGATCCTCAATAAATTCAAAGGCTACGGAAACCCTTGTTTGAAAAAACGGTTCCGGTTGAGGAGAATCCACAACTGCAGGGCCGTCAGCAGCGTCAAAGAAGACACCAGAAACTATGGCCCTATTGTAGAGATCTCGGATGCGTTTCCCAATCGCATAATTAGCGCCAGGCCCAACCCCTTTTGGCGTGAAGATGTTGCACAGCAGAACGCCGATGACTTTAGTGCTGCCCCTTGCCGTCAGGCCCTGGCTCAGATATTGGTTCCCGCCGAATTGCACAAGACATTGAACCCATGACGATCGGGCCGTAGGATTGTCCGGCATGTTGTGAAACACCACAGGGATCGCCGGGGAAAGCGCCAGCTCAGTCGCAAGACGGCCCTCTACGATTGATCGAACAGTATTGAGATCAACAGCAGCCATCAGCGATTCCTACGGCGTATGAGCTCAATTCTGGCGGGGATCTGAAAGGCAGCGATCTCTTTGGCTAAAATGTCTGGATAGCCGGGAATCGTCGGCGGGTTTTGGCGGGTCCGATAAACACCGCCCCACGATCGCGGCAGGTTGTTCCCATAGACCACGGGCTCTGCGTAAAGCTTGCGATTGTGAATCTCAATTCGAGTTTTGCTGATCGGCACCTGACGCCAGTCGCCTCTGAGTATGTCGGTATCAACTGGCGTCTTTTCTTTTATCTGGCCTTCCCACTCCTTGGCCGCAAAGACGACCAGCTCCTCAAGCTCATCTTCTGCAAGCTTTGAAATATCGCCTAAGTCAATTTGCCGTGCCATTGCTATGCCCTCAAAATAAACTCGTATGTGATCGGCTCATTGTCTTGCTCGATTGTGTCGAAGTAAATCACTTCATGCGAAACACCAGAAATCAAAACGCGGTCTTGCGTTGTTGGCGCGGCTGCCGTGTCAGCAGCGGCAATGAGCAGCCGCTTATCGCCGGATTGGATCAGCCCATTCACTTCCCTAGCTGAGACATTCTGCAACACCCCTTTGATTTCGTTGCTGCTGATGCTTTCGCTGATTAGGCCGGTTGCCGTGTCGTAGGCACCGCCAGATACGGTCTGAACCGTGACTTCACCGCCTAATTTCTTCATCGCGCTTTGCGCTGCTTTTTGCAGAGAGTCAGCTAACGCCATTAGATACGGTAAGCGATGCAGGCGCCGCTAGTTAGCGTGACGCTAGTAAAAATCCCGTATATCATCGAATCAGCCGGGAAAGTTTCGCCTGCCAATGTGTTGCCAGTGTAATTTTCTGCCGTAATCGCGCTGATCGCAGTCTCTTCTTTGAAATACAGTGCCTTGAAACGTCCAGTATGGGCCAGCCCATCTGAGATAAATTCAGCCCCTGGCCCAAAATCAACGATCATCATTAGCTCCGTCTGATTGCGATGTTGCCTGGTCCGCTGATTCTAAGGCCAGTCAAATAACGTTCATAAAGTGGCGGAACGCGATCAGCCCCCACGGCTCCTGAAGTGAGGTTTGGCGTGATGCTGATGCTGCCGATCGAAAGGCTCTTGTAATCCTCCAGACCGCTCAAGCTGATGCCGTCTTCGTTGTTGTGCAGGTAAACCGCCAGCTCAATTTGAGCCCTCTTGATCTGGTCTGGGATCTCGGTGTCGGTGTAATAATCAGCCGTGATCGTGAACGGGAAGCCGGTTGAATATCGGCTTGAGTACGTGTCAGGCTTTCGCACCCCTGTTCGCGGCCATTGCAGCGCCTGCGTATCAGTTGCCCGAGCACCCAGGAACCGCTCACGGTCTAGCCGCTGCGTAGCGGCTGTCAGGGCCCTGTTCCGTGAGTCATCATTGCCTGTGCCCCATTTCGAGGCATCAGAACTCAATACCATTGCATCAACCAACGCATCAGCGTCAGCCAGCGTCAGGTAAGAGTTTGCGTTTGCGGCTCCTGCTGTTGCGACGATTACGATTGCCATCGGTCGATTCCTTTTTGCTGGTCTCCTCCGGTGCCGGAGCGGCAGCAGCCTTAGCGGTGGCTGCTGCTGCTCCCTGCTCCTTCGCCTTCCTCCTAAAAGCGTAGAGCCCCATGGTTATCAGGCTGCAGCCTTCATCACTGCAAAGTTAATGACCACGGCCTCACCAGCGGTTGAACCGAGGTTTGAGAGTGTGACATCAAAACTTCCTGCAGCAGTGGCGGACACAAACGCCAGATAGAGCCCTGTGCTCGCGCCAGACTGGACGCTGACCAGAACCACGTCACTAGCGGTAACAGAGCTGTTGGTGACGGTAAAAGTCACCTCAGCGTTACCGGCCAGTGATGCATCGTCAGTCGTGATAGCCCCTGATGGAGCGTTCACGGTTACGCCTGTTGCCTTGCTTGTGAGCTGGGTTACAGCCCCGCCGGAGGTATAGCCAATGGCCAGCCCGGCGGATGTCTCAAAGATACTTGCCATGATTGATCAATCCATTGAAGAAACGACGGTTGCACGCACGATTCCAATATTCTTGGTTTCGTACACTTTGCTCCAGTTGGAAGCAGTTGCTAACTGGGTGCGATTTGGGTTTGCATCAGTCACGGCCCACTTTGCGCCCACTGGGTGGTAGACGTAATGAAGATCGATTGACATTGCATCAGACTTTTGCAAGATGTCCCGGTCAGTTTCGGTCTGAATGCCAGCCTGCTCGCCGCTGCCAACGCTGCCCTGAGAGAACATGTAAACGGCGTATTCAGTCGATGCACCAGATCCAACGGTGTTCACGTCATCAGAGACGATGACTCGCATCCCCAAGTAGGTCGGGACTGTGACCTCTCCATAGGCGTTAGCGATTGACCCGCCGGATGCAGTTGCATCCCCGCCGGCAACATCTGTTGCCTTGACATAATCAACAGCACGACGTTCCACCAACTCGTAATAGGTCTTTGAGTGCATCACGATTGTGTTCAGCTTTTCGCCTTGATCACCGAGCAATGCACGGGCCTGCGAAACCTGACGGGGGCTGAGCGATGTTGGAGTATCGCCAGATTCACCGTCGATCGTTAGCTCAAAGAACGCGGCAGCAGATGACGTGTTGTTGACCGGGCCAAACACACCGCTGAGACATGCGAGCAAGTCCTTTTGACGCTGATGGTTCACATAGTTGGCCATCTTCTGGCCAATAGCGGCCATCGGGTCAGCCCCAGATGCCAACGCTGCTAAATCACGGGATTCAAACGCACGGCCACGATGGAGCACGACGCCTACTTGCTTGTCGGCTGTGATCTTGCCTGGAGTCAGTGAAGAGCTGTCAGACAGAACTTCAAAATCGCCAGCTAAATTGGCTGAGAAAAATGGCACATTGACGAAATCGCCGCCATCCTCAGACGCATCAAGCTGCGCCAATGGTTGCACAACACCGCTTTGCAAAAATGCGTCACGCCGCGTTGATTCTTCGATCAAATATGGAGTAAAAATCTCCGGGATGATGATGTCACTGCGCAGAACCGCCATGACTAACCTCCTAAAAATGGTTGTTTATTTTTCGGGCGTAACCCTTCCGGCTCTGCGTAGCTTCACCTTCACTACATATTAGCGGCTTGCAGCATTCTTTAACCTCTCGTACAAATCACGATCTGTTTTATACAGTCGTGACTGCTCTGTCAGGTTGAAGTTTTCAGCACTAAACGGGTTCTTTGTGCCTGGTGTGATCTCACCGCTAGCCCTCGACGATGGAGCCCCGCTGCCCTGCGGCTTTGGTGCCTTTTGCATCCATGCCGGTGTTTTGGCCTTTGCCCATTCCCCAACGGGGGTGCGCTCATAGCCATCAACCACCACGACAGTGCCATCAGGCTCACGCTGTATTTGGTCGCGTTTCAACTGGGTGTTAAGCACCAGTTGAGGGTCATGCACCACATCAGACAATGCGCTGACGGCTGGTGCCATCAACTCAAGTTCTTGCACCCGATCGGTCAGCTCCGCGATCCGCTTGTCTTTCTCAGTAGCTGATTCCCTGAACTGCTGCTCAAGTGCAGCTTTGGCCTCGGCGTATTGGCCTTTGCTTTCCAGTTGGTCTTGCTCAGCCTTTGCCTTGAAGTCAATCAGGGCCTGAACGTCAACATCAGCAGCTTTTGCTTTGTTCAGCTTGCCAATCAGCTCATAATTCTTGCGCTCTAATGCTTCAACGCTTTTCTTTAGCGCCTCAACATCAGCTGCTGGTTGTTCTTGCTCTTGAGACGTAATCTCGTCGGTCATGTGAAACCCGTAAGGCTTATTTGCCTCACCACTTTACTTTATCCGCCCAATAGGCTGCAGAGGTTTTGCCTTTAGCGATGTTTTTGGCGTGTCGCGCTTTGAATGATGAGCGTTTTGCCTTATCAGCTGCTGATTCACCTTTTCGGGGTGGCTTTGGCTTTGCGCCCTGCATCCCGAAACGAATCAGCTTGGGTTTGCCGGCAACCTTCACCACGACAGCGTGAGACTTGCCGCTCGAATGGCTTGGCGTTCTGATCGGCTTGTTGTAACCGTCGAACGTATGGCCGCCGCGCTTGATGCTCACTTCCTCTTAGGTGCTGCTTTCAACTGTGACCTGCGCTTCAGGACTGGGTTGCCTGTTGACTCTGATTTGATCTTTACAACTGGATCATCAGCAGTGCCAACCCTGACGATGTTTCCACCTTTAGGGCTTTTGATCGCTGCCCTGACCCCGCCCATTGCGGTAACGGTCCCGTAGGTCCGTTTGCCTTGGTACACCCAGCTAACCCGCTGCCCTTTTTTCACTTTTTCTTGCCTCCTTTTTTGGTGCCTTTTGGTTTCTTCGCCCCGCAATATTTCATGCGCTTGGTTGCTGCTGCCTTGATTCTACGGCTGCCCGTACCTTGCCTTTAGCTGCTTCAACGTCAATTCTGAGCCATCATTCGCTACAAACTTACGGATCGCATCTTCTGGCCCATATTTCTTTACGAGCTTATTCCAATAAGGGATCCTGCTCGGCCCCAAAACGTCGCGTTTCACGTTATCGCCCTGCTCCTGCAACCATTCCCCATAAGACTGATTTGCCGGCACCGTTCGCGTTTTGGCTGCTTTGCTCATCGGCCCTGAAATAATGCCCGGCCTGCGTATTGCGCTAGGTGGCGGTTCAGGCATCCCGAGCGCTGCATAATCGATCTCTGGGACTGTCGTTGACCTGCAGTTGAAATGTTGCGGGGGTGTTGGTCCCTTGCCGTAGTCGAACACTTGCTGATCCAATGCCCTACAGCGTGCGGAGGTTCGTGAATCCAGCGTCGCAACGTATTTGTATTTCTCGGTGATTTCAGCGTTGGCCTTATAGGTGGCCTGGCTGATCGCATTTGCTACTTGATTGACGCTAGTTCTCACCAACGTATTTACCTGATGATTCGCCACTGCTGTGAGCTGCCCCCCTGCCTGCGCTAGTTGTCGCACTGATAGCGGCCCGAAATCAGCAAATTGCAAACGCCCCTTTAGGCGCCTTGCCATTCGAGGCCCTGAGTCACCCGCTAGGAACCCAGACTGAACCGTTTTGGTAAACAGCTCAGCTTGAGACTCAGCGATGCCCCTAAAAGCTTTCGATACGGTTGAGCCGTTAGGCAGCGTGATTTGAGCGCCCTGCGTTGCTGTAAGCCTGAATGTTGCCGGTGATGGTCCCACTGCTTGTAGTAAGTCATCAGACAGAACATTCAGGCCGATCTCGATTGGATCTGTCATCACGACAGCACGGGCAAAGCCTGGATCGATCTGCAACGACCTGACCTGTTCGATCATCCGTTCTGGCACCATCTCCAGCAGCTGCGCCCTGATGAACTGCTCCTCAAATGTGGCTAGGCCCTGCAGCTCCCCCGCCAGCAATGCCGAGCTTTCGCCGGCCCAGTTATCGAGGCTTGCCCGTAGCTGCCGGACGATCTCTCTCAGCCTGGTTTGACGGTCAAATGCTCGTTCATCCTCGACCAAAATTTGCAGGTCGGCGACGGCCTGCAAAATCAGACGGTTGTAAGCGATCGCGATCTGCTTCGCCTCGGCATTGCTGAACCTGTTTAGGTCAACAGCGTGCCGATAAAACTCGGACGGTGTGCTCATTCCTGCAGGCCACCGGCAGCCGTTGCCTCAAGCTCCTCCTCAAGGTCAAAGTCATCACCGAGCACTTCCCCTGCCTCAAGTTGCGTCAGCATCGTCGATTGGGTGATAGTGCCGGCCAGGTAAAGCTCAAGCAGCGCTTTGATTTCGCCAGGGTCCATGCGGGAGCCCATGAAATCACGGTTGATCAATGCGCTGCCGGGTGATGCGTCGCCTAAATAGTCAGCATGAAACCGCAGGCAATTGTCAATCATGTCCTGCATATTTTGGGCAATCACCATCATCGTTGAGTCGCCTTGGCTGCGGTCAATGCGCTTTGACTCGGCTGTCTCAGCTGAAAGCTTTTGGCCCAGCACACTGGCCAAGCCCAGCTCATTGATCTGCTTTTCGATCTGATCCAACCGCTGAAACAATGCGTTAAAGCTTGCGCCACCTGGCTCGATGTATTGAGCTGATGCGCCTTCAGGTAACGCAAGCGCTTCATTTGGCCCCGCGCTGATCTCCTCTGCTGATTGCGGAAACCCGAAAATCGCCAGCATCGGCACCGCTGCAACGTGCAAGATGTTGTCAAGATCTGATTGAACTTGGTACGCCTTGATGTTTAATTCACCAATGTCTTCCATCGGCGGTTTTGATTGCAAGTAATTGACGCGGTTGCTGTATACAACTGAAAACGGTATTTCACTCAGGCTTGTTTTACCTTCCTCGAATAATGTGTAGTCTTTTTTCTCATCTTGCCTGAATAACTCGTAATACCCTGGCGTTAATACTCTTACCTGATTAACTATTTTTTCGCCGTATTCTCCATCAGGCTCAGTGACCTGTTCTTTCAGTCTGAGCTGCACAAGCCGTGGCTTGCCGTCTTGGATCTCAGTGCGCCATCCCAAGATGTCCCTTGGCGTATAGGCGCACCAATATGGCCTGCCGTTACCGTCTGACGGTGCATCAACTAAAACACCAACATGTCCATAACGGATTGCCTTTCTGGCTGTTTCATACACCCAAGTGTTTAGGTCATTGCCTTGCCGGTCAACGTCGAACAAGTCCTCACGAATGCCATCTGAGATGCCATTCAGCTTGACGGGTTTGCGCGTAAGCATCCCTGCCAGCAGCCGCTCAAGCCTGACGTAATACGGCTGCAGCGTGCTGCGAAGCAGCCTGTTCTGATAGGCATCATCTTGCTCACGCGGTTCCTGCGGGAGATACTTACGGCCCTCCTTCCTGATGCCATAGGTGCCCGTCAGCAAGCATTCGATCAGCTCCCAGTGTGGTTCCTGATCAATCCATGCCTGATTTGGGTCATAGACATTTACGACCTTTGACGTTCTAGTTGTATTCCGTGCAGTTGATTGATAGACCAATGCTGTAGCCGCCTTTTGCTAACAGTTTAAGCCGGCTGATCTTTGATAATTTTGGCACGGCCATTTGCATCAACTTGAATCAGCTGATGCTTTCGCGGTTCGCCGTGTTTCGGCTGCAGCAAACGGCCAACAGCGGTAACGATGGGCCGGTTCATGCTGTTGCCTCTTCATTGTCTTCGGTCATCAGTTCGGCAACGGCCAGCCCGGCGATAATGTCGTTTTTGGCTAGTTCCAAAGCGCCGACAAGCTCGATCACGCTGAGCCCTTCAGTTTCTGCGATGAGATCGTCGAGAGCATTGAGAAATTCTTCCATGAGGCTGGGGGTGCATTCGGCTTTAACCTAGCAAGAGGCATCAAAACAGGCATGAACGATTTGGACGTCAGCCCCACTGCGGACGATTGCGTGAGGGTGTGCCTGACAGAGGAAGGGATCACGAGCTGTTGCAACGTGTCATCTTGGCACTTAGTGAAGTCGCATCGTCGGCAACTGCAGAATGCGAATGCAAAGAAAGCAGCGGACGCTTATAGGCACTAAAAAGCCCCAGCGGCTCGACTCGCTGAGGCCAGGAACCCACTTGCCCAATGAAACCTGAGACCCATTAACTCAGGCAACGTGCTGAGCGTAGCAGGTCAGCTCCTACGGCGCTTTACTGGCCGAAACTTATACAGCGGCGCGGATTTGCCTAAAAGGCTTAATTGAGTGCCGGTGCGTTGCCTTTTCACGCGAGCATTTGGAGTTGTGCTGCCTAGACCTGTTGCGCCAGTCTTTCTCGTCCGAAATAGAACCGACTCTCTACGGAATTTCTGAGCGGCTTTTGATTGCTGCCTAGTGCGGACCACAAGCGAAGACTTCTTAGGCGCCTTTGATCTTTTTACTGTCGATTTCAAGCCAGACGCCCTCACCGTATTAGGTGCTGGCACTGGGTTACGCGAAAGCAGCTCACGTCGGCCCAGCATCCTGTTGGACGGCTTGGCCTTGACTGGTTTTGCGGCTGCGATCTTTTGCCGTGGCGTTTGCGCTGCAATTTTGTTTTTCGCACGAAGGCTCGACTGGCCTAAATCATTGAACCGGCCTGGCTTGTTTCGGTTTGGCTTCTGCGTGCTGTATTTGATTCGGGTGTTGATCGATGACTGAACCGACTTGATCTTGTCCGCCCGGCTTGCGCCTGACGAGTTAAGCCCAGACACCCCGCCAGCTTTACGGCTGAGAAATCCTTTGGCCCTTACGGCCACCTGAGTGCGGTTCAGCGCCTTAACGCCTTGCCGCCCGCCAGTTGTTGTGGAGACTTTATTCACACGATCCGCAATTCTTGAAACTTTGTCAGCTGAGACCTTTTTCGACTTGCGCTTCGCCGCTGTCGGCTTCGCTGCTGCTGGCTTACCGGTGGCCCGTGCGCTATTGGCCGCTGCTGGCTTCGCTGCGCCAGGATCCCGCTTGACTTTCCCCTTGATGGCACCTGCAGGCTTACTGCCGGTCTTTGCTTTTACGGTCTGAGTCGCCCGTTTCTTCCCACTTTTAGTTTTCAGCCTGCCACCGCGAGCAGTGGCGCCAGTCGTAGCAAACCGCCCAATTGAGTCACGGACGTACTTCCTGCCAGACCTACCGCCGCGCTTGGCCATTGTTCAATGTTTCGTTAGTACAGTCTAATGCCGGTGCCACGGCCAGCCCTGCGGTGCAGTGGGTTGAGCTCACGCCAGACCAAATAGCCGGCAGCGTCATTCATGTGGTCATGCCCAGATTCTTTGTCAGGCTCCTGCCGCTCGTTATAAGCCTGCAGTTCTAGGCATTCGATCAGCTTTTTGCATCGTGGGTTGATCTGGATCCTGATTTCACCTTTCCCATTCTCCAAAGCACCCTGAAAAGCAGAAACCCGATCAGCCACCCTGGGATTGGCTTTAGGCGATTGGTTGCTGATGCCATAGCTCGCAAGTATCTCCAGATCAGTCCTGGTTGCGTTGGTTGAGCGGTTGCCACCTGAGGCATCGGGGTAGCCGTAAAGCGTGCGGCCTGGGTAACGAGCGCAGATCTCCTGTGCCAAGGCATCAGTGTCATGCGCCCCGCTGATCTCATCGATGAAATGCAGGGCATTGCCAGACCGGATCGCCAGGGCTGCATTCATATTGCCCACGTTGAAGTCAATCCCGATTCTCAGCGGCTCCTCAGCCAGCGGGTCATCATCGACGTTTGAGACGTGCTTGGCACGGTCAAACCGATCGTAAACAGTGCCGGTGGCCAGGTTTTGATAGATGCCCTCTAGGTAGGCGCGGCATTGCTCTTGGGTGTAACGGCTCAGCAGGTCATCGACGAAGCCCGGCCTGAGGTTGTGGGCATTATCTGCGGTCTTCATCCGTAGCAACGCTCTGCGCTTGCCCTCCCGTGCTGCATCAGTGCCGAACGTTTGATAATGGAACCCAAACCCTTCTGGCGTTGAGTAGCAGTGGAGCTGGTTGAAGTTTCCGACCCTGATACGGCCCAGGATCTTGTCATAGGCACGCTGAGCGATCGAGGCTTTCGCAGTATCAACCTCATCGATGATTGCGAAGGCCCAATCGTCGCCCACGATGCGCTGATAATTTTCAAACGACAGGCCAAGGATTGTTGAATCACCGCCTGGGAAGTGCAGCGTATGGCTTACATACGGCGCCACTCGTGGGGTGTATGGAATGCCGAAACTATCTAAGAAGTCCTCGAATTTCGGCGCCCAGATGCGGCGGACCATATCACTGGTTGGTTCCATCACACAGCCCACAAAGCCCTGATTCAAGGCGGCCATCTTGACTGCAACGGCATGAGCACAATAGGTCTTGCCGCTGCCATAGCCAGCGCTGATGCCGATCTCAGGGATGCTGGCCGGCGCTCCACCTTGCGACGCTGCGATAGCGCTTAACCGCTCTACCTCAAACGCGCTGAGCTGGCCAGGGTTGAGCGTTGCGGCGATGCGTTCTAGGAGATCATCAACGCTTCCAACTTCTAGCCCAGCGCTGCTGTCAATTATTGATTTTGATTCAGCAGCTGGGAGGATGCTCATTTCTCAAGAATGTGAGCGATTTTTGCCATCGTGTTAATGCAACCGAGAGCAACATGCGCTTGATTGCCATTCTTGCGGCATTCCTTTTGGAGTGATGCGAGCTGGCTTAATAACTCGGCGGTGAAGGTGCGGCGATCAATGTCCCAGTCAGCTTTGAGGACGTCACGAGCAGCCGCCATGTAGTTATCGGCTGTTGCTCGACCAACCCCCCATTCTCTCCTTGCATATTCCAAGACTTCAGACCGTACAGCGCCACTGCTGAGAAGCCTTGCTACGCGGTTGATGCGGTATTCCTTTTCAGCAGCAGTGGATTTCTTGCCCATCAGTCAGCATCCTGAATCTTGGTGCTGGCCTTCGAAAGATTGGAGCGTGAGGATCGGTGATGCTCCGTCGCTGTATCGGTGGTCCCGACATTCGCCTGCTTCTCACGCATGTTGCTTTCCCCACGGTACATCGAAGCTCCCATTTCTGCAATTTGCTTAAAGGGAATACATGGCACGGTTAAGCGTTCACGAGCTTTAGGGTTCAAAAAATAGAGATAGCGCATTTGAAAACCCTGTAATGGTTTCCAAGTGCGGAATTCGGAATCCATTTTTAAGTGATGCGCTTGCATTGCGTGCATGGGTTTATTGGTTGCTGGGTTTAATCGCAAAGAATGACTGTGGCGAATGTCTGTTAAAACAAAACCGGAAGCTCTATAAATGGTGCCGTCACCGCACTGGCAACCGTCAGCAAAGCTGATCAACCACTCAATGTGATGGTAATTCTTGCGGAGCAGCTTCATTGCAATAGAAATTGCACGGCTTTCACTGTTGCGCGGCAAACGTTCGCTAAATGCCATGCGATTCAACTCAATGAAGCCGTTCCACCGCGTGCCCTCGACAATGTTGATTGTGCCTTTTTTGCTTAGAGGCGGTCCGAACGACATCACGCCTTCGATGTGCCCCTGCCAAAAAACGCCCAGGTGAAGCTGACTATTGGGAACGACTTTCCCGCTGTAGTGCATTTTTTTGATCAGACGGTTGGCGTCCGTTGCCTTGATCGGCTTGACGATCAGATCCTTAGCTGAGGCCATGATCTGCTTTCCAGGTAAGAAACAATTCGCAGACGCGAGCAATCGCGTTGCCGTTACTGTTTTCGTTAATGGTGTCAACGAATGGCCCCATGTCCTTCGCGACTGTTACGGCCTCAGCCACGATTTCAGCCTGTTCATCGGACAGGGTGAAAGTTTGCTGTTGCAAGGGGCTTTTATCCGCATCACTTAGCTCTGGCATTTCGTCTAGGGCTTTAATGTCGTCGTCTAGCAGCCCTGCTAAATCCTCTTGATTGAACCAAGGCGTCAGGTCGTGCTCTTCAGAGAGCTGATGGAGCATTGCTTGGTCCCATTCGCTGAGATCAGCGGTGCGGTTGTCGGCTAGGGCAAGGCCAACCTTTTGCTCTTCTGACAGGCCGGTGCGCTTAACGGCGATGATCTCGTCACCGTCGGATTCGATGATGCGTACGTTTTTGATGCCTGCGGCTTTTGCCCCATCGATGGTGCCATTGCCAGCAAGGATGCGGTTGTCCTCGTCGATGACGATGGAGCGTGCGGCGCCATAACGCTGAAGCGATTCTTTAATCAACTCAGAGGAACGATCTGTCCTGCGTCGTGCATTTTTATGATCTGACTGCAATGAAGTTATTGAAGCCATTTTAACCAACTATTGCAAAATATTATAGCGCAGGCTCAATGGTAGCCCAAGTTCTGCCTGAGCGAATTTGGCGGATTGCATCAACTGAAACGTCGTATTGAAGCGCGAGTTCATATGGAGTGAAGACATTATTTCGCAAAAACTTTTTGATGTCAGCGACTTCAAAGGGCTGAAGCTTTGCGCTTTTTGGCGCACCGTAGAGACGCTTTCTGTTGATGGGAATTTCAGGTGTGATCACCTGCTCAGTCCTGAACGGATGATTGCAAGCCGGGCATCGACGGTAACGAATGCGGATGTCAACTTTGCGCCTGGTGCATGTGGTGCGGATGACGGGCTCACCGCAGTTTGGGCAATCGATTGGCATTTGTGTTTTAGGGGTGTGAATGGCCGGGGGATGGATCAGCCCCAGCAGCTGCCCTGTATTTCCGCGTCACGCGGTTTTGTATTTGCAGGCTCCCCGGCCTGGTCATTAGCTGTCCTCCAGTTGGTCAATCGCTAAGAGAAGCTCTTCTTTGGTAGCGCCTTCTGTAACCAGTCGCTGAAGCTTTTCCGTGGGAGTTTCAGCGAAATACCATTCGCGACCGTTAATTGTCCCATCAACGTCGCCAAAAACGTTGCCACGAACATCGCCAGTAACGTTGCCACCAACGTCGCCAATAACGGAGTCCTCAATGTCGCCAAAAACATTGCCACCAATATCGCCGTAAACGTCGCCCTGAACTTTGCCGTAGATGTCGGTTTTAACGCCTGAGATGAACCAACCGCCGTCTACCCCTTTTTCAACGAAGATGAGATCAAGGAGTTCGTCGCGTGTGATCTGATTAGTCATTGAGAGTTAATCTCCAATTAGTTTTAAGCGAGGAGCGCAGGAAAAGGGGCCGAAGCCCCAGCAGCGGTCATGGTTGGTCGATGTAGTGGATTCGGTAGTAAGAGTCAGAGATGAAGGTGTTTACCTGAAAGGTCCGCTTGCCCTCCCACTCTCGGTTAAGGGAGTCAACCGCTGTCTGGGCTTTGGCTTCGTCGATGTACCAAGGGCCAAGGGTGACGCCTTCGGTTTGGGGCGCGAAATAACGAGTTGCGGTCATGAATCTCAAGCGAAGGGGGCAGGAAAAGGGGCCGAAGCCCCATGGCAGTCAGACGGTAGAAACAAACTCGCCATCTTCAAACATGCGAACCACATAACCTCGACCATTGTCAAACAAATCAAAAGTCTCACCAGGGCAGGCAGTTGCAACCCACAAGGCGAGAGCCTCTACAGCGCGGGCTTTGGATTCGTAGCGATAAATAGTTGAGCTGACTTGAACAGTTGAAAGGTCAAGCATTTGCTTAAAGCGAAGGGTGCCATCTCTGGCGTGATCACAGTGTAGACCATCTAAAGCGTTTTGTCACCAGTCAACTTGTGGTTCAGCAAAACTGAACGGTGACTCGCACGGACGGACATCAATCTCTAGGCGCTGATTCGACAACGTGATCATGGGGTTACCCAGCCGTTCGAGCGTGATGCTGTCGGGGTTGGAGCCATCCCGAACGACATAGCCGCCGGACCAAATGCCGTCGCGATTTACCTCGACAGGGCTACCAGGAGCAATTGGATCTTTAAGGAGAGGGTCTCCTCCTTCTTCTCCCCCCTGAAGGTGTGTTTTTATGGATCTTTTGGATCTTATGGCATTAGATCCAAAAGATCCCTTAGATCCATCCTGGGGCTCTCTCAGGAGATCAGCTGGATCATCCTCTGCAGCTAAGGCGAACTCGCTCACTTTCCAATAGCGTTTCGGGCGCCTGCCGGTCGGCTCAGAACGGCTGACAAAGGCCAATCCCATCCCCACAAGATTGCCAAGCTCGCGGCCAATGTGCCCTGTGGATTTGGCAGGAGTCATGTTGTGAGCGATCTCATCAGCAGGGACATCAGCGCCAAGCTCAGAACGCATTTTGAGGTAGTCAAAAACGTCACCACGAACGCCACCGAGAGACGCAATTTTTTTGCGAACCAGCTCCACTTGCTGAGAATGCTCAAGGCTGCCCTTTAACGTCCAATTCCCCTCTGAAAGGTATTCAGCCTCAACGCCTCCTAGCTCGCTATAACCGCGTCCAGAACCGACGAACCCAACGCGCTTGTCAATACGGGCCAAGCCTTCGCTTTCATCCCTTACCCAACGCATCAGCACACCCCAAGAGGGAATAGATGTGATGCTGCTGCTGCCGCGGCATTCAGCTACCCAATCCCAAGTCGTTGGATATTTCTTGGTGTGATGGAGCACAAGAATGGTGGCGCCTGTTTGGCTGAGATCTGCCATCGCTGTTCGGATCGGTTCAGCGAAGCGTGAGAGGTTCTCCTCTATGCCACAGGGCTCCATCATTGAGCTGAGGCTGTCGATGATGACTAGCGGGAACTGGTAACGCTCGATCTCCTCCCGCATATGGCGGATGCCGTCCTTAGTGAAGTTAAATTCATCTTTGGTGTCAACGCTGCAAAACAGATCTATGGCGTTGGAGTCCAACTGCTTGGCATCGTTGATCAGCCCCTCGCGGCGCAAGTAATACTGCCAATTGCCTTCAGATTGGTCTGTGCCGAAAATCAGCACCGGCATCCGCGTTTCAGAAAGTTTTAGATCACGGCCAAGAAACTGCTCACGTCGATCACGGATAGCAGCAACCAAACCACAGGCAAAAGATGATTTGCCAATCTTGGGCTGGCCAATGAGGAAGTTGGCTTGGGCTAAGTGGATCAGGCCATCAAGCATGAATGAAGGTTCCTCTTCTAGGAGGGTCTCACCGCCTTTGTAGACGCGCCCTTTGCGTTGACTGCGTTCTGCTCGTTCAAGATATGCCTTCAGCTCAGCATCTTTGACGTCCTCGTGAATGCCGAGGTCGTATGCCTGGTTCCTCATCAGTGGGAGCCAATCCCGCTCTCGCTCTGTCTTGATCAGGTGCTCCGCATGAACTGCTAGGTCGTACAGGGCTTGCTGAAGCTTTGGTTTGATTTCGTCTGGTTTTTTGCTCATGTTCGTTGTCAAATTCGTTTAGGGCTTTGTCTGAGGCTTGTTTCCAGATCGCGAAATAATCGATCGATTCGTCGTAATCCGCCAATGGGGCTAGGGCTTGCCAGCGCAACAGTTCATAGGCGCGTTGATTGGCGTGCATCAGTAGCGGTAATCCTTGGGGAGGATCCCGTTCTTCTCCATGCCTGCCTCAAGCAAAGTCACCACCCATTGAGTCATTGAAAGCCGATTTGGCCTTGTTTCCTCAAGAGCCTTTCGCATACCAGGCCGAACGCGGACAGACCCCCCAGCCGAGACGTGGCGATAGGTGTCCTTTGATGTGTCGGGACGATCTCCTTTCTTCATGTGCTTGGGTTGCATTGCTGTTGCATTATGGGGCATAGTGTCGCAAGAGACAATCCCTTAATGCTTGAGTCTGACCCGCTCATCACGTTCCACGAGGCCATCCACCGTTATCAATACGGCGATCAATGGATGATCAATTCAGTGACCCGCGTGATCGACGATCTCACGCCTGAAGCCCGAGAGCGCATCGCGGCAACAAAAGCCGGCCCTGATGGCTGGGAGATTCGAGGGAACACCGTTCATGCTGCCCTTGAGCGCCACCTGCTCAAGCTGGCCGGGCGAGACGTTGCACCGTTTGAATTTGATGAACGCTGGCGTCCCTGGATCGATCCAATGGTCAATCATTGGATTTGGGACGGTTGCACAGTCGAGGCTGTAGAGCTTCGGCTGTGTGATCCAAAGAAAAGCCTTGGCGGCTCGTTGGATTTCATCATCAGAGATGAGAATGGCCGCAGGATTTTGGCTGATGCGAAAAGCGTCAGCAGCGCCAAAGGCGTCGAATTACGGAAGCCGGCTGACAAGCAGCTAGGCGGTTACCTGCAGATGCTGATTGATTCTCATCGGTACGGTGTGGAGCAGTGCGGGACGCTGGTGGTTGGCCCTGGCGTGACCAGAATGAAACCTAGTAACCCTGATGATTGCTTGGAAGCGTGGCTGAGCGCATGGCAAACGTTCAACGATCAACAGCCTGACTTCTGATGAATAACGAATGGGTCAAGGCGCAACAGCGCAAACTTGACGACCAGATCACGGCTGAATACATCGCCGCGACTTCCCCGCAACCGCCTGATGATGATTGGATTTATGAACTGGACAGGAATGCTTGGCAAGCTTGGTCTGGAGGCTCCTGGCTATCAAGAAACTCTGGCTGACTGCAGAGCACACCCATGGATAAAGCCCAAAGGGAAAGCAAAGCCTTCTAGGTCTAAGCCTGCAAAGAAGCCAAAATACCCAAGCGCGAAGCACGGCGCTGATTGACTAGCTATTGTCGCTGCGTACACCCTTCTAGGCGGTGACAAATCTCCGTTGATCGATCTGCCAGCGGCAAGCCCCAGCCCCCGTGAAGGCTGAGGCAGCAGATCAACCCCCAACACAGGGAATGATGAGTTCAGCTTGGTGTACGCTTGATCTGTTGCAGCTCTGCCCTAGGACGCTAGGAACAGCATCTGTATTTGCACTCCCTGCAGGGGCCGCACCCGCCAAAGCCTCCGACCCTCACCGGCACGGGGGCTTTGTGCTGTTTATGCCAACGCCCAGCGCCTCGCGGTTGTAGGGCTCGTTTTTAGCTGTTGTGCGATCTGTTTGTATGTCCGTCCTCGGCGCCTGAGGCGTTTGGCGTGTTGCTGAGGGGATGCGGTGACGTAGAGCAAGATGATCACGGGAAGGATCAGCAAGACACCGATCCAAGCGAAAGCGCAAGTCATGATTCAAATTTTGATTGGTTTTTGTCGACCGGCGCGCGGCGCTCAGCCCTGAAGACTCGACCAATATGGCATACCATCCGAAAAATTGCAGTGTCCGCCGCACAGGTAGTGGCAAACCTTCATGAGTTGTCCTTTTGTGTTGGATTCATTTACCAAAAACAAAAGTTGAATGAGTTGAGTGTGGTGGGGCCAACTGCATGGTATACCATGGCCTCGGCAACTGCAATCTTCCCCCTCGCCTCATGACTGACACCAAACAACCGAAAACGGCCCTTGCCCCTGATCGCTTGGGGGTGAGCATGGGAGCGAAGTTGATGGTTTTGCGATTTCTCGGCCTGCCTGCCCTGTTGAAGCGGCTGGGACAGGGCGAAACGATCCGCGCGACCGATCCAGAAGTGCTGAGGCTGCATGCCACTGCTATGGCCCACAAACAGCTGCTGTTTGCAGCAACGGGGGTCAGTCCCGGCAAGAAAGCCACCGGCACCTTGCGGGCCTTGTTGAACGCTTGCGGCTGGATCTTGAAGAGCAATGGGCGGGTGAAAACTCGCGGGGCTGATCGAGACGTCTGTCTCTACAAAGCAGCACCGATGCCGGTGCCTGATGGCGTGGACAAAACCCAGTTAGAGGCTGTCTTTCTGTCTGAACTAAAGGCTGAACTGAAGGCCACCGGTGTGGACAAAAGTCAGTTAGAGGCTGCCTTTCTGGCTGAACTAAATGCCGCCATTGCTGACGCTAAAAATTCCCCTATAGAAAAACCCATAGGGGGGAAAAAAGCGCCACCGGTGCACCGAAGCCGGGGGTTTGCATCCAAGCCAACGCGCAGGACTGCCTAATCGATCTAGAGGCTTACAAGCATCTGTCTCGTTTCGCTAAACCCTCCGGGCAAACCAAGTCCTCAGTCCTCGAAGAGGCAATCATCCACCACTGCTCACCATGGATTTGATTAAGCACACACACTCCGTGACTGACACACCGCTGCTTGAATGGCGCGAGCACTTACCGCCACATGCTGACAAGCTCCAGGCTGGCTGGCTTGAGTGCAAAGCCCGTAACCCTCAGCTGCTCAACCAGTGCTATCAGCTGTGCCTCACCGCCCAGCGACGCGGGATCACGCGGTGGTCAGCTGATGCGATGTTTCACGTCCTGCGCTGGGAGACTGCAGCATCTATGAACGACAACGGGTTAAAGGTCAACAACAATTACAGCAGCTTGGCGGCTCGTGACCTGATGGCAGAGCGCCCGGAGCTGCAGGGGTTCTTTGAGCTGCGTGCCAGAAAGCCCCGAGGCAATCACGGCCAAATCCATTGACTTTCCCTGGATGGTCTGCCATCCTGTCTTTAGCGGGAGACCGCCCCCATTCTGTTTTTCTTATGACTCACCCTCACTTCCTTCTTGGCCTGTGCTTAGGTGCTGCCCTCTCCGTCTCTGCATTCCTTTATGGGACTTCTCAGGTTGATCCGGCTTTTACTGATCAAGCTGCAATTACTCAGGCCCACGCAACCGGGGAATTTACAGCCCATTAGTCAGCATCGAGGGGCTTCGGTCCCTCTCCCCTCTCTCAGCCCAGCAAACCCCGATCGATTAAACGATGACATCCCCAACCATCTCGAAGGCTACAAAAGCCACCTCTCCCGCTGCTACGCGGCTCATCCTGATCGCTGATCTCAAGCGTGAAATCAAAGAGCTAGAAGCTGAAATGAAGAGAGAAGTTGAGCTTTTAGAAAAAGAAATTTTGTTAGGTTTGCTTGATGAATATGCAGACGGTGATTCTTATGTTTATGACGGAATCAAATGCACCACTGTTTCCACTAAACGGTGGAAGTATGGGAATGAGACCAAAAGTGCAATCAAAGAAATTCAAGAACGTGCCCAACTTGATGGCAGCGCCACTCAAGAAAAAACAACCTCACTTCGTTTTACATTTTAACTTCACAACAACAACCCAGGGGAATAACTAATGCTTACTAGAAACTTCCACCAACTAGAGGCTGAGGTCCAGCGTCACGTTGCAGCCGATCAGGTTGCGCAGGGAAGCCACAAGACAGGTTTTATCAGGTGTCTTGCTGGCGGGGAAAACGATCCTGAGTTCATTGAGCGGGAGTACGGTGTCCCGCTGATGACATCTCGGCTTGCGGAGTCGATCTTTAAGGGGCTACCTCCGGGCGAAGCTCCTGAGTTCTTCGCTGAACTGCCAGGCGTGATTCAATGCAACGGGAAAGACCTGAGCACGGTCGGATGGCAATTCCTTGCCGCAGAGTTACGAGCACTGCTTGCCGTTTCGGCTGAGGCTCAGGCTGTTGTCGCTCCTGTTATCGCAGGGATGGACTTATTGGCGGAGGGTAAGGAATGGCCCGCCTCCGCCGCCGACGACGCTGCCGTCGCTGTCTACGTCGCCGCCGTCCTCGCTGCCGACGCCGCCTCCGCACGGGCCGTCTACGCTGACGCCTACGTCGCCGCTGCCGCTGCCGACGCTGTCTACGTCGCCTCCGCTGCCGCTGCCGCACTAGGCGCCACCGACCCCATCCTTGCGCGACGGAGACAGGGAAACACTCTGCTGAGGCTGATTTCTGAAGCCCCAATCACTATCACACAGGAGAACTTATGACTAAAGCGAAACGCCTGACTAAAAAAGTTTTCATTAGCATCGCCGCTGGTGTTGAAGAAGAAAAAGCTGGAACCTATGAGGAAGGATACTCAATAAAAATTACACCTGAACAACTTGTTGAATGTCGAAAAATCGTTGGCCTCGAATACGTTACAAAGATTCTTTCTTTGTACTACGGGCTGAAGGATAAGGAAGAACCAGTGAGCCACGAACAGGAGGAGTCATGAATGAGCGGAGAGTCTCTTTTGTTGTCTACTCTCGGGCTGCTCCTCAAGGCTCAAAGCGCCACCTTGGCAACGGTGTCATGGTCGAATCATCTAAACGGGTAAAACCCTTCAGGGCCGACGTTCGTAAAGCCGCTGAGTCTGTTGCATTGCCGCCTGACTGGCCTATGGCTGCTCCTATGCGTGTCGGCTTTCGCTTTCACTTTGCACGGCCTAAAAGTCATTTCAAACGCAATGGGGTTGCTTTATCGAAAAGCGCTCCAGAAGAAGCCACAAGTCATGGCTTAGGCGATCTCGAAAAGCTTGCAAGATCGGTCAACGATGCTCTTTCAGGCGTGCTGTTCAATGATGATCGTCAGGTGGTGGAGATGGGTCTAGCTAAGGCTTACGACTCAGAAGATCTTGTGGCCATTTTTGTCGAGCCCCTTGTCTAGTATCCCCTTCTGGTCTACCATCTAAACGAACCCACTCATCTTCGCCCTATGACTGAAAACAACTCGTGGCTCCCTGACCTTTCTGGCATCATTCAGAAATCTGATGTCTTTAAAAAAGGTTCCGGTTCATACTCTGCTGATTATGTCTCTTGGGCCAGAATTGCCCACTATCTCCACGTCAACGCCAACGGCTGGGAATTTAATCTCCGCATGACCCCAGACAACACCGGCACGGTCTGGACAGCTCCAGACAACACCGGCTATGTCATCGGGTATTTTTCTGGTCCTAATGGAGAGTCAACGGCTGACTTCCCGTTCCCCTGCATGGACAATAGGAACAACCCAATCCCGATTGAAAAGGTTTCCTGCCGTGTCTTGACTGACACGCACCGCCGCGCGCTATGCGCCTGCGCTGCATTCACGTTTGGCCTGGGCTTTGAGCTTTGGGCAAAGGCCGAAGTTGCAGACGCGCAAGAGGCAGAACAGCCTGCACCAGCCGCCAAGCCAGCAGCAAAAAGCAAATCAACCCCAGCGTCACAACCTGCAGCCGCAACCCCTACCGCAGACCAGCCCCTCAGCCACGACGATCGGAAGCTCCTGCTCACCTGTATGCAAGAGCTCGACAAGCCGGCGCTAAACAGCGTCCTAGCTGCATTCCGCAACAAATTTGGCCTCGCTCCTGACGCCAAAGTCGCAAACGCTATCACTACTGAAAATCATGCCGTCTTCCTCCGCGAACAACTCGCTCAGCACTAATCAGCACCTAGCTCAAGCCCTGTACCACCTGCGTGAAATCAATTCTCATGACAACGACTCAAACGCCCTTCTTGCACGGGCAGCAATCCAAATCCTTACAGAAGTTCCCATTGTTCGGGGTGTGGAACCCTGAGGAAGGCTGGCTCATTGACAGCTCAATCCCGGTCGCAGATGGCAGCATCTTATGGACTAAAAACATCTCGCAGGCCCAGGTTTTCAGAACCGAGGCAAAAGCCCTTTTGGCGACAAAACACCTTCGAGATTTTTCACAGATCATTACTGCCGTAAGACCGCTTGATCATGCCGTCAGATAAGCTAAAGCAGCGGCAACTTGACGATTTACGCAAAAACCGCCTTTTTCATGTTCGCTTAACAGAAGAGCTTGCTTTAAAACTTCAGCATTACATGAAAGATCAAAGCATGAATGCGAACCAAGCTCTCACCGTAATCATCTCCAAATTCTTTCGCAATTATTGACCATGCTTGTTCTCACTATCTCTGGCAACCTTGGCCGCGATCCTGAACTTAAAACAACTGATCAGTCTCAAGTTGCTTCATTCTCTGTTGGTGTCCGCACCGGCAAAGACGAAACTACATGGGTTAATTGTTCTGTCTGGGGCAAACGCGCGGAAACTGTAGCGGCTTACTTCAAAAGAGGGAACAAAGTGACCCTTACTGGGTCCGGCAAAATTCGTAATTACGAAAAGAAGGATGGATCACTTGGCAGCAGCCTTGAAATGAACGTTACTGATTTCACTCTCCCCGCACGGGAAGGAGCAGCAACATCTGCCGCCCCCAGCCATGCAGAGGAAGTCCCATTCTGATTGACTAATAGGGCCTCGGCCCTTTTTTTTTGCCATGACTGACGAATCCCGTTACCTCAACGAACTGTCTAGGTTCCCGCTGCTGACCGCAAGCCAAGAAATCCAGCTAGGTAGGCAGGTGAAAAAATATGTCGAGCTTAAGGACTTGCCTAAAGATCAACTGGATGACATCCAGAAACGACAGATTAAGACTGGCCTTAGGGCCAAGGACAAGCTAATCAAAAGCAACATGAAGCTAGTAGCAAGTGTTGCAAGGAAAATGCTGGCCAAGGCAAACCCCAAAACCCTGACTTTTTCTGATTTGCTGCAAGAAGGAGCGATTGGGTTGAGTAGAGCGGCAGAACTGTTTGACCCTGAAAGAGGCTATAAATTCAGCACATATTCATATTGGTGGATTCGGCAATCCATCAGCCGTGCAATTTATGGAACTGACAGGATGATTCGCGTACCTGACTCAATGCTAAATCGATTCATAAAAGCACAAAGGATCTTAAAAGATTTTCACTTTGAAAATGGGCATTCACCTTCTATTGAGCAAATCACCGAGCTAACAGGATTACAGCCAGGTGATTTTCAGTTAATGGCGCAGTCATATCATCATAAATCGTCTGATGATCCGATTTTTGGGAGCGATCAAGGGGTATCAATTATTGAAGCATTTTCTAGCGATAATCCTAGAGCTGGAGATTGCTTCGAGACAGACCTAGAAGTAAATGAACAAATCGAAAAAATACGCGCTGCAATGCTAAGGCTTGACGATGAAAGTCAGCAAATAATACGCGATTATTTCGGCCTGGACAATAGCGAAGAGAAGAATCTTTCCCGGCTTGCGAAAGAGAAAGGAACTTGCCGGGAGAGCGTTAGATTGAAAAAAGATAAGGCGTTGATAAAACTTAAAAGCTATATTAATTTCAGCTGTTGAAATCTTCTAGTTTTATTTCTAGATTTAAAATGTGTTCAACAGCTTGTAGCATCACTTGCTCCTTCTCCGCCAATGTTCTGACCAGTTGGCTGCAAAGCTTCCTGACTTCTGCCTCAGTGCCTTGGGTTAAAACGGATCGTGCATGACGTTCAACCTCTATCTGTTTCTCTAGACTGATTGATGGCACTAGCCAATGAGCAAACGCCATATTTCTGAATGCATTTCACCCATGATAAGAAGCATCTGGCCGCCAACAATGCAACAGGTCGAAACCACCGTTGGCACGATCTGGCGCGTAACGTTTGCTGGCATCACCCGTGAGCACCAGCAAAAATGGCAGGCCGAAATCTACTATCAGCAGGCAAAGGACGCTTACAACGGGATGTTCAAGTGATCCAGCGTTCGATCCTGGCCTCACGATCCGCCGACCAAAACGGCTGACACCTAAACCACTCACGCCACGGCTGAGCCCCCTTCTGACCGTTGCATCGCGAACAGCAGGCTACAAGGTTTCCGGGGATTGTCTGGCCGCCGGCTGCCTTTGGGCGCACATGATCTAACGTCGTGTTCCCCGTGGTGAGCTCACCGCCGCAATAAGCACACATATGATCAAAAGCCTCAAGAATGCTGCGCCTAAACCTGGCCTGAGCTGATTTTTTGGGGATCAGCTCGGCGCCATCGATGAACACTCAGTAATCCCACCGGACCCACAGCCCCCCTTCTCTGCGCCCTAAATGTATGAAACCCCTTGATGCGGCACGGCCAACACTATGGGGCCAATGCTCCTCGCAGTACGCCTGGACCGCCCAGATGTCCTCCCCTTTCACGTAGAAGTCCACGGCTCCAACGCCTTTTTGATCGTATAGATGCTCGCTGCGGAATGCACCGCCAACCTCGCGATTAATTGCCGGGGGTCTGTAGCCAGATGTGACGATGACCGGCTTGCCGCCAAATTTGACGCGAACACGCTCAAGGAATGCCGCCAGCTCAGCGGCCATATCAACCTGATGTTGATGCTCAAAACGCCTGGCCTCTTGACCCAGCGCAAATTCACCCAGCGTGATATGTGGGGTCAGCCGGGTGCTAAACGGTGACTCAGGCCGGATCGTTGCAGGTTCTGGCGCTGCGGCTTGTTCACCGGCCCACAGCTGGCCCTCGGCTTTCCGGCGGCGGGTTAGGCCAGCCTCAAAATTACTCCCAGGACTGCAGTAGAGCAGCATCGCGTCAGGAACAGCCTGCCAGTCTTTCGCACGAAGCGCGGAGCTAATCGTTTCAAATCCCTCTGCGCCCATAAACCCAGCGCCCAGGTTGAAGGCAAAGCTGACCAGCGCCGATTGCTGATGCTCCTTCATTGCTGACCAGTAGGGGATTGAACCAGCTAATGCCGAGACGATGCCATCAATCGTTTTTTGCAAAAGCGCATCGCCGTTCTCCTGGCTGATCCAATCACCAGGAATTACCGGCGAGCCATCAGCCGTTGTCGTGTTCCCCCACCCAATCGACCACACCCCAGCAGGGCAGAGGTAAGCATCAGGGTGAAAACCTTCAAATCGTTTTATGAGTTCAATCCCAGCCCGATAGTCTCGTTGTTCACCTGATTGGCTCCATGTTGCAAACCAGCCCCGATCGCGACGCATCGCGATGTCATAGCCATTTTTGCTTAGATCCGCCTCTAACTCTTGAATTGCTGCGGCTTGATGAGGCAGCGCTTTGTAGTAACGGAAAAGCTGCTCAAGCGTGATCGGCTTACTGTTCGTCATGCCATGGCGCTCTAATGTGCAGGTCGTCTATTTTGATTGGTGGAGGAGTTGCCGGTGGCTGAGACTCATGCCAACGTTCAATCTCAACATCGATTCGAGGTTTTAATGTTGCCTCGAATTTGCGGCGCTGAATCTCGCGCTTCAAGCCCTCAAATGGTGATCGCGTCGAGAACCTAAGCAGCCACCGCCCGTCAGCAGGGATCAGCGCTTTTTTTCTTTTAACGACGCGAGTGCATGGAAGATAAGCTGCACCAGGCTGTTTTCACGCAAGGGGGATAGCGCGATCACCTCAGATGCCGCAGCAATCACAATCCAAGTGATCGGTGAAGCCAGGATTTCCTCGAAGTTCATGGGGTTTGGAGCTTTTTCTTATACTAGCCCTGTGGGTTCTTGTATTCCAGAACGGTAATTCGGTTACCGTAATCGTTTAAGCGTTCGTAAATTTCGCGGCGGTCAGCAGTAGCCTGAGCTTTTTCTGCTTTCATGTCTTGGTGTAAATCCTCAAGTTTGGTGGCAATCGATTCAACCCCTGCACTAAGGCGAATGACCGCTTCACGGCTTTCGCTGGTTCGCCTAGTAAACCCAGAGACACTCATCCCAGCTATACCAAGGGACGCGCCTAGGATTGCAGCGTAAATTTCAATCACGAATCCTAGCCTTGTTATTTCAAGTCTAAAGGGTCTGGCCTACCAGATAAAATCGCCACTGCACGCTTATAAAACATGCAGTCGGTCTTGCCAGCCTTTTCAAGGGCTTGCTTGACTCGCTGCCAGTTTTCCAACGTGCGGGCATCCATCGGTTAGCTAAAACGACCGTTTCCACGCGCCCAGTCGGCGGCCCAAACCTGTTCGGGAGTACGGCCTGAGCGGGTGTTGTCTTCGATGTAAAGACGGTACAGCTTGTGATCGCTTCCCCACCATCCACTTTCAGATGAGCTGAAAGCATCGCCGCCAAAACCCATGACGGCGTAAGGGGTTCTCACGCCTTGAGCACTGCCATTATTCGAGACCCCTTGGCCTAGATCAATACCGTGGGCCTGCTGATCCCATGCGGCAACAGTTTTTGTGCCAACTGTTCCATCATCAATTAACCACTTTTCACGCCATAGGGACGCTGAGGCATCCCAATACCAGCTGTAGCCGATACGGTAAATCGTCGCTGCCGATGGGCTGGCCAGCAGCGTTTGCGAGTTTGTGACATAGCTATTACTCGAACCGCTTGTGCGGAAATCCGCAAACGCCCCTGTCTGGTCCCGCCTGACACTAATCCCAGCAGAACTGGCTGTGAGGCCGAAACCTGGATAGCCCGGTGCGCCTGGGGGTGTGCTTGTTAAATTTCGATTGAACAGCGCACTTTTGCTGCTGCTGCCTAATTTCACCCATAGGCTCACCGTGTAACCATGCGATGGGTCATCGATGGGATAAAGACCATCTCGCTCTGATTCGATGTACCGCAACCGCTTAGAGCCGTCCGTGTTTGCACTGAGCCCAGCAAATGTCCCGTTGGGATGATCGGGCTGGTCAGGAAACCAGAAATAAGGCGCAGCTCCACCTGCATAACCGATGCCTGCTCGATAAATGCCCGCCGCATCCTCCATATCAGCCGGAACCCCGCTCGCGCCGGGGCCTTTGTCGCGCAGTACATGATCCCCAATCAGAACCCCAGTCGTGGCGATGCCATCGTCTGTTAGTGAATACAATGCAGCATTATATGCGTTGGCTGTGGCAGCGTTACTAATGAGGCCGGAAATACTGTAACTATTGGCAGCATCGATCAGGTATCTGCCACCAACATTTGGCAGCACTGGATCACGTTTCAGAAGCGGCAAGGTGGTATCGGTGAAAGCGGTGCTAAGCCGTGTGATGAGGGTCATGAGGATTACCAGCCGTGATTGAGGATGAACTTGGCTACCATTAACCGAACAAATTCCTTCCCATAGGTCGAAAGATGAACATTATCGGCGAACATTGCCCTTGGCATGTAACCATTGCCAACGTCCCACTCATTATAGGCATTGGCTACGTCAATGCTTCCGTCCTGGTTAAACACATCGTTGCCAGGAGTGGCGCTACCAATGGAGCCAACAGTGGCTGTGATCGCCGCGCTGTTGCCGATTGCTCCGGCTGGGATCGTCACGGTGTCAGAGGCCGCATAATTATGGCCGGGCTCCCTGATCCAGATAGCGGTTGCAACGCCTCCTGATGCAACAACGCCTAGGCGCAGAGCAACGCCACTGCCATCAGTGGTCGTGTCAACGCTGGCAGTGTTCTGGGTGCCGCTGGTGCCATTATTAACTAGCGTGACGGCAGTGACGCCTGAAGTCGTTGTTTGACGAAAGCTGGCATTAGCGCCAAGCCCATCCCACGCGTACGGAGATGTTGAACTCGAATAAATAGCAGGATAGTTGCTGTTAAACCAAGCCTTAAAGCTGCTAACTGACAATGAAGAATTGCCGTTCAAAGAAGCATCGATAATGCTTAAATAGCGGTCACTGTAGTTATTAATATAAGCTTGCTCTACCACATCAGTAGTTTTAACAACGGTTCCATAATCATTTATATTGCTGATAGCTTTTGTGCTGCTGGCTACTGCATTTAGCATCACATACTTTTTGCTTAATGCCGTTAAGCCTTGATTAATTATGGCGTCAAGAACGATCATTTCCATCGTCGCTGGGTCGTCTCCGCCTGAACCGTGTGGGCCAAAGGGCCAAAGGATTTGAATGGAGTTAAGTAGATCTTCCATATTAGTTTGCGGATAACTTTGATCCGTCCCAAAGCCGTTATTAGTAATTGGCACGACTTTTTGGGGACCGTTCACAGTCACTGCATCACCTGCAGTTTCTCTTTCAAAGTAATAACCACTATTGACGTAAAAATCAAGCGAAACAGATGACAGCGCAGACACATTGCTGGCGCTTAAGGTTAATGCTGTGCCCGAAATACCAGTAACCGTAGTGCCTAATATTATTTTGTCTTCATTGCCATCTGTTTGCTTGACCAACATTCCGATTGCTATTCCTGTTGCGTCTGCCACTGCAATAGTGGGTGCGTCTGCGCTACCTGTTCCCGTGGTCGTTACTGATGACGCTGTTTGGCGTTTAATTTTGCCAATCACACCCCCCACCCGCTGGCGTGGCATCTTGGCAATAAAGTTACTGTACTCAAACGGATCAAGATTTAACCCTTTTTCAGTTGCAAAATCTGTATAGATTGCAGCTCGCATATTATTGACTGTTGTATTCCCAGATGCGTTAATTTGCCCTCCTGGTACTTCAACGGTCCAGCCTGCAGCTCCCATCTGCATGGCGATAACAATTGAGCTGAGACCCCCGCTGCCTTGGTTGCGGAATGCGCGGCTATACCCCGTTTCGCCTGCATCTATAAATGACTGCTCAGTGGTACTCACTCCAAATGTTCCCGACATCGAGTCACCCCAAAGCGTCAGATCACTGGTGCCAAGCGCCGGAGCTGAACGACTGCCGTCTGCGTCCATAACATACCGTTCTGATGCCCCATTTCGGGTGGTAAAAAATAATATTCGCTTTTGAGTTTCATCAGTAAGCGAGATGCCGAAGTTGTCGCCTTGTGTTGTCAGCTGACTTTCGATGCCATTGTAGTAACGATAAATTTGATGGTTTGTACCGTCAGAACGTGACTCAAACAACCCTAGCGACCCACCCGCTATGCTGTTAGAAGTTACAGCTAACCGCTCCCCCCTAATCGTCAATTCATCAAAATCAGCCTTGGGAAAATAATGTTTACCTGATGTAAGAATAGCGCGGGAAATTCGATTGTTATCGTCTAACTCAACTTCTGCATAAGCTTCATAGCCTAGTTCTGTTTTCGTGGCAACTGCTCCGTTAACATCAAACGATCCATCAGATTTAAGGCCATATCCAACACGCCCCGCAGAATCTAAAACTACTTTATAATACCCCGATCCATCCGTGTAAGATAAATCTTCTTCTGAAGATGAGCTGCCAACAAACGCAGATGAATTGGTCCTAATTGATTCTTCTGCAATCCATGCCTGACCTGCTTCATTCCATTCAAATTTGACGTTATCTGCCGCACCTCGATCAACTTCAATGCCTGCGCTGCCTAATGAAACTCCATTGCCTGATTCTCCCTTGTTCAGGAGAATTGTATTGTCTTCAATAGTAAGGTTAGTTACTTCAATAGTAACGGTTTCGCCTTGGACCAATAAATCACCCTCAATAGTGACATCACTTTTAAAAGTGCTATCGCCTTGAAAAGTGCTATCGTTTTCAAATAAGGCTTTTTTGATCGCAACGGTTCCATCATTTTTGATTCCCCAAGCAATACGCCCGAAAGTATCAACTTCAACCCGCGCATAGTCAGATCCATCTGCAAAACTAACGTCTTCTTGAACTTTTGCGTCGTCTAAGTTAATTTTGCCGCTTGGAACGCTAAAAGTGCCGTCAGGCTTAAGGCCATATCCAACACGCCCCGCAGAATCAACAACGGCATGGCTATATCCTGATCCCTCCGTATAGCTGTTATTATCTTCAACCTCGGCGCTGCCAATTCGCAGCGGGTTAAATGTATCGTTTAGAAATGCAGCCGCAAATCGTGTTCCAGTCGCAAAATTAACACCACTTGTATAGCTTTGATTTGAAACAAATGAATATGTGGCGCCGCTGCGACTTAGCGTTCCGTACACCGTACCGAGCACGCCTGTGATGCTGGTGCCGTCTGTTAAATAGGACGCATCAGCAACGCTAACGGTGATCGGGCCGGTGCTACCGGCGGTGAGCGTTGCTGATGATGACAGCAAAACAGACGCGGTGCCTTCAACCAACGCAAAAACACGCTGAACCTCTGCGACCACCTCAGCCCACAGCGTCCCACCCATCACCGTTGAGCTGATCGTTCCCCAGCCCAACGCATAATCCCCCGGCCCGGTCTTATACAGAACCTGCTGCAAATTCCCACCCGGCAGCATGGTCACGCGGTTGATCGTGCCATCGGCCTTTTTCAGATAGATATGACCATCAGCTGCTTGAATCGCCAGCTCACCGAGGTCAATCTCAGAGGCCGCTGGTACGTCGCTCGCGGTGATCGAGTGCTTATGAATGATAATGTCGGTCATCGATCCCTACTCCAGCCGCTGCCTTTTAATACCTTCATCATAAGCGTCACAACCCTTCGAGCAGTTCAACCTCACGCACGGTCACGAATGCGGCTGATCCCGTGATGATGTCAACTGCAGTTGTGCTAATCGCATTTGATGTAATAATAATTTTTGTTCGGTAAAACAAGTCCCCAGGCTCTTTCACAACGCTTGCGCTGTCTGATCGCGCTGCTTCCTCAGAGATCATCCAAAACTCTGCATCCGCCTCTGCCTGACCTTGAGTTTCGAGCAAAAGCCTCATCAAGTTACTTGTGCCTGATCGTGCCATCAGCGCATATTGCCTCGGCGCTGGCTCGACTCCTGTAACGCTCGCGTTGTTGTAATTCCCCGTTGAGCCGGGATTATCTGTGATACTGGCGTCAACCAGCGTCGTCACATCGGCTGAACCTGTCCAAAGAACGGCATTCTGATAGTTAGGGAGACTGATAATAGTGCTGTTTACCGGGTCAATCGTTTCGCGTTCAACTATAAAATCAAATGTTCCGCCGCCCTTAATGGTTGATTTGACGCCATCAAAGAATTTATCTCCGAGACCAGTGGTATCCAGCTCTTGCGCGTCAAGGCTTAGGTTCCAACTTTTAAGGCCACATTCAATTCTCCAATCATTCACAAGGCGAAATTCAAGCGTGTCACTGGGCTGAATTGCATCAAGGCTTTCGCGATCTGCTTTGATGTTTCGCAACGCTGAATTGCGGTTTCGATAAAATGCAACGCGGTTAAGTTGATCGACGCTGATATAAAGCTGATTTTTGTATGGAGTGCCTCCCAGTGCTGTTGGGTATGGCTCGGTGTGGTCAACCATCTCTAACCTGTCGCGCCATTCAAAAGGAATGGTCGCCACATAAGCTGGGACCAAACCCACGTCTGATGTTGACGCATTTGGCCAATTTGTTGCTGATGCAATCTCGACAAGATCGCCGTTTCTGTATCCTGTCTGGGTCAATGTATAAAGCTTTTGCGCTTTATTTATTGCGCCAAGACTCATTACCTCAGGCTGAGGAGCAGAACGCTTAATTACAATGCGGCCAAACGTACCGAGAACAGCCATTACGTCGAGGAGATCGTTAGGTCACCAGTAAACGTAAATGCAACATTTGTGCTTGTAACGTCACCGACAGTCACGGTTGAGCCAACACTGGTAATCAACACACTGCCTGAAATTGTCTTGCCTGTGGTCAGCGTCAGTGTTGCGGTGATATTACCTTGCGAATCAGTATTGATTTTGGCGTAAACATCATCAAGCAGACTGTTTTCATACAGCAAAGTCGCACTACCTGATGCACCACGTAACCCCGTTGCGTAAGCCCTGCTTGATTCACCTAAGTTTGTTGTCTCCAGTGTGTCGCGTGAAATATCAATGCTTGCGTCACGAACCACAACCGTCGAGTTGAGCCCGGTGACCTCAAAGTTACCTGTTGTGCTGGTGACTGCCATTTGGTACTCCTGTTAGCTCATTCTAAGTTCTGCGGTCAGTTCAACAGTGACGTTGGAACGACCAGGGGCAACGCTTTCAACTTGTGGTGATGTCCCTTCACTGAAAGACCACAGCAAACCCGTGCCTGTAGCCCAGGCATTCAGCCAGCTTTGCAATGTTGCATCTGCACCGGCAAACACCTGTGTTGGCAACGTCAAGCTATCAACTGAACCCCTTGCGCTGTTGTACGCTATGAGGATTGCCGTTGTGTTGGTGTCGTTGATATTCCCAAACGTCAGGCTAAGTTTTGCTTGGCTGGGCTTGCTGCCCCACAATCTGCGGGTGATCACGCCTGATTGAGATGCCTGTGTTTTGGTCGGCCATGTTGGCGCAACAAAGCTGCGCCTTGTTGGTGCAATGCTGGGGAACGTCGTTGCCATGATCAGGTCATATCGAGGGTTTGATGGTCCAGTTACCAGCGGTATCAAAGCCATCGGCAACCTCCAAGATGCCGGAGCTGTTCACTGGCATGTGCATGGCTTCGATTGTAAACAATCCATCATCTCCTGACATAATTCGTTCAATTTGATAAACGCGCATTTGCGTGCTTGCGATTTTCACGGTAAACACAATGCCCAATGGTGCTGCGGTTGTTCCGTTGTTGCTGACAGTCAATGTTGCGTCAGCCGGTGGCGTTCCTTCAGTGCCATCCCATGCGACCACGTTATAGGTTCCATCCGCTAATGCCTTGGTACTGACTAACGCGCCTTCTGGCGTTACTGCACCATTGTTGAACTGGTCATATTCTGTTTCGTCCATTGCGACTTTGATGTAATCACCGGGCGCAATGTTGGACATTACTCCTTCATGTGTCGTCGAGAAATTTATGACATGTTGAGGTATGCGGCGCATACGGATAATAAACTTTGCTGCATCGATTGCGTGTTGCCTGCTTGTGCAGTACGAACTCATGTCGATCTGTTCAATTGGGTCCGTAGCTGATCCGCCCATGTCGTCATGCTCCCGAACCAGCACTTCACGGACAACGGGGAACAATCCAGGGTTGGTCGGATCCGTGGTAGTGCGCTCCTCGCGGTAGCGAACGCTGACCTGTATCGGGTCGCGGTCTTCTGGGTCAAAGTATTGAAGCTTGAACGAATTTTCAGCGATATTGCCTGCTGTAAATAGCGCAGCAATGGGAACAGCTGTAAACGATATTGCAGGGCGTAAGAAATATTTTCCGTCTGATTCCCCAAATTGCAGTAGATGCGTGGCGGCTAAATCCGCTGACCATTGCCTGACGTTGACAGGCTCAGAAACGGCGCCGTCGTAAAAATACTTGCGATCTTGGCACCACTGCGCTGCAGCCGTGAACTCAGTGCTGTCAATCATGTAACTCTTGACGAATGACCCTGCACCAAAACGGTCATTAGTCATCAGGTCATACAAAATATCTGGGAAAAGATGCGTTGCGCCCGATCCACCCAGAAGCCTGGCGCATTCACGACCTCCGGTGACATAGGCAGAAAACTGGCTGAACTGCTGAAATTCAGCTGATGAGCGAATGTTGATGCCAGCTAGAGCAAGATTGTCATATAAGGGCGCTTCAATATTCGGTACGATTTCATTGACATAAACAATGCTATGTTCAGGCCCAGAATCTGCAGTGCTGCTAATCTCTGTGTAAACGAAAGTTTCGGCTAATTTTCCATAGTCGTCGATGTAAGTATTGGTGTCTACGCGAGGCAAGCCGTTGTAAGTGGGCTCTGGATCGTTCGAGTTCGTCTCTTCGTTGTAATCGTAGTCAGAACTTAAGTCAGGATCAGCGTTGCCAAAAGTAATCCCAAAGTTACTTGTATTAAGTGCAATGCTTTCACCATTAAAGACAACACTTATTCCCCCATCGGAGATGGTAGCTCGACCCTTTTTAGGGTCAAGCACATATAACGCGCTTCCGTAGTGGCCTTGCCGCACCTCAAACCCTGAAAGAGGTTCAAACATAAATTCGCGTGCCTTGATAGAGCTAAATTCAAAGCGAATGTAATTAAAAACAGATTGCTGCGTTTCACTTCTGGCCCCGTAGGCATTACTTAACTCCGTCCAGCTACTGCTTCCAACCGTTCTATATTTAATTTTGAAAAACGAGTATCGCTGCACTGGCGCTGTGATAGTTCCACTTTGATAAAAGTTATTGACAATATCTTCCGGCGGATTGTTTGCAAAAGCTTGACACCATTGCGTATCGGCGTATTCATAAGTTTTTGTGTCTCTAAAGTTGCAAAGGTTGTTTACCCTTATTCCCAGAGTAGATTTCAGGCCGATTTCAACTGCTTGACATGCTCTGGACGTTGACACCGATCCCCGCGCATAGCGCAGAAGGTGGCCGCCTGTCGTAGCTTTCTCCCTTGCGCCTAAGTCGCCGCCTGGGTCTTCGAGTCTCGATGCAGAGAAATTCTTAATGGAACCAGGCTCAACAACAGTGAAAACGGCGACAACAGCTTGGCCCCCGCTGCCGTTTAGCTCGGCCTGCGATACAAACTCCTCTGGAGTGCGGTCTATGCAGACACATAAAGCCGTTCCGATCTTATACAACTCACCCTTTACCAACCTATCGTCCCAAGTTTTTTGCAGCGCAGCAACAGCTGACGCTACATCTTTCGCTTCAGCATCATCATCTGATGCCCCGTAGGCACTAAAAACAGTTCCCCAGTCACTTCCGTTGTGGAGCCTGTAGCTAACGGTATCCCCAACGCTAACTGAAGTCGTGTTTCCAGGGCTTGTTCCTGCGGTGGAATTGATTTGATTGATGCCACTGAATGTTGAAAAATTGGCTCGATATTTGTCCCGTTTGTTCATCTTTGGCGCGTCTACCGGGCAGGCAACGGTCACTTGACCACTGCTACCCGGCCCCGTTTGGCTGCGAACGCCTGGGCTGATTACCGGATTGACCTTATACATCAGGTCGTTCCCAATCGGTGCATAAACGCCAAACGTTGTTTGGGTACTTGGACGGTTAGACGAACAGAAATCTGTTCGGTTTGCTCCGTTCCAGTAGACCCGGAAAACATCTGAGCTAGTAGAGCTGCCGTCATCCTTAGCATTTAACCGGCCAGCCACTCTGTCAGTTCCAGTAATTCGGCCTCCGTCTTTGCTGAGATAAAGCGTTACCCGTGATGCCGCTTCAGTTGCAGCGTTGCTGTCAAAAATATAGCCCTGCAAGGTACTGCTACCGATTGCAAAGTTATTTGGGTCAACACTGCTAATGTTGCCTTCACTGAGTAAAAATACGCCGCGTATCATCTGGCCGCCGCCTAAGCTCAGAATCTGGTTCCAGATCATCGGCATGTTGATACGAATGCCGCCGTAATCTGTGCCTGATATTCTCTCTTTGCGTGCGTAAACAATCGGTATTATGCTGCCTAGCGTTGCAATGTCTTGCTGCGAATCGAAGCCATATCTTGGCGCAAACCGGCTGTTTCGTAGGACTGTGCTGCCTTCTTCTTGGCGTTGAGTTGGCTGGCCTTGCTCACCTGGAGCTTTTGGCGCGGAAGGTTTTAGCAGCAAAGAAACCGCAATCGAACCCAAGCCGATTACAAGGTTGACGATTGCAATAACTGTTACGACCTCTGCAGTTACAGCAGGTCGCGGTCCCTCCGCTGCACGCTTCCTTGCCTCAATCTGGAAGTGCCGATACTGCGCATCCGTGAGCCCAAGGATTTCAGCGATATAACGATCAGATGGCAGCATTAATCAAACCTCCGGTATTCCATTTTTTTACACCGTTCCACCGGAATCCATCGGACGCCTTTGCGTCTATTGACATGCAATAACCCACCATCCACCACAACGCCGATGCCGATATGGTCTGCCGCTCGAAACATCGTCACTGCGTATTCTTCCGACGCGCTTAAAGACATTGTAAGCCCTCGATACAGCAGAGCTAGACCTTCGTAGTCGCCGCGTTCTGCCATGCTCAACCACTCATCATTTAATGCAGGGTGTGGGACACCTGCAGCGTCTAAAACGCTCCAGGTCATAATCAGACAGTCAGCCCCCTGACCGTCGTCGGGATCCGCTCGAAACTTATGAGGAAGGCCAATCCAGCGATGCCACATCAGCCCACAACCAATGCGCCGCTGGTCGGTAATGCTCCAACTAATTTAGTGCTCAAAGTCCGCCGGGGTATCTGAGCTTTTACTGCGTCAAGTGGTGATGTCAGTCGCATCGTTATCGTTATTGTGTCCATTTCATACGATGCGATTCGCCAAGTTTCCGTTGAAATCAGCGCCTCATCTGCAAACGTCAACGGGTCGAGGCTGACGGTCTTGATTTCCAGTATGTAACGGCTCTGCACCGCTTCTGCGAACAAATTCACAGAGATCGCATCCGTACCAGCGACCAAGGCAGCATTAGAGCGTTCACCGCCGCGAGCCCCGCCGCCAGACGAAACGGCAAACGGTGCAAAAGTATAGGTCACACCGCTATAAGTGCGTGTCTGATTGACGCTGAAATTTTGATATGGCGTGCCGGTGTACGCATCAGCCTGAGTCTTAAACCGAACGTAATTGACGAATGCATATGCGCTCATCAGATACCAACCTTGCTGCGGGTTCTAGGACTATTTTGCAGCGTCGCTAGGGTCATTGCCCGTCCGCGCTCGGCTGCCTGCGCCATGCCCTTGCGGTGCTGTTCAGCCGTGACGTACTCAATGTTATTTATCACCGTTGATTCATAACGAATGTCCAGCGGTTGCATGGCTTTGGCTTGCTGGTTGTTCAGCTGTTCGCGAGTGCTAGCAACGGCTCGCTGGCGGTCCAGCTGTTCGCGAGTGCTAGCAACGGCTTGCTGATTGTTCAGCTGTTCGCGGGTGCTAGCAACGGCTTGCTGATTGTTCAGCTGTTCGCGGGTGCTAGCAACCTCAACGCCTAAACGACCGCCTGGGCCTCGCTTGAGCGGCATGATCGCTTCTGGGCCAGCTTCACCCATTAGT
>VMHT01109221.1_pt1 | contig 36262 bp, 56 predicted proteins | sample 4693611 | NCBI WGS metagenome assembly VMHT01 (sample SAMN12280063, study PRJNA550983) | marine metagenome | isolation source: seawater sampled from same location over 5 years 0.02-0.2 micron viral filtrate | place: USA: collected off the coast of southern California halfway between the port... ...
TACTGCTGATAATTTTTTAAATAATGGAAGCCTATGACAACATATAATATTTTTTACAATTCTAATAAAGAAATAGTTTGGTCTACAACAGGTCAGATTAATGATGGCATAAAAACAGCTCAATCAGATTTAGGTTTATCACATGTTGCCTTGGATTTAGCAGATGATAACCAACCTGATTCAAATTATTATGTTAATTCTGACGCTACTGCTTTAGTTCAAAAAACAGCTTGGAACTTCACATTCTCTACAACTACACCTGCTGTAGATGAGGTAATAAATGTTACAGGCTTACCAACTGGTACAAAAGTTTACATGGACGGGACTCTACAAGGAACTATGACTGATACGACTTTGACATTAACAGTCCAAGAGCCAAGCACATATATTATTAAATTTGAGAAATTATATTATCAAAAACATAATGGAACTCAAATAATTGTTAAGAGGTATGGAGAATGAATATAAACTTACATAAAGAACAATCAACAGCAGACAACAGAAAACAATATTACAGCAAATTTAAAGACCAATTAGACAAGCTGTGGCACGATATAGATTCAGATAAGTTCGGAGCTGCTGCCAAGACTGGTGGATTTTATCTAGCAAGAAAGGCAGTAAAAGATAAATATACTTAAAGGAGTAAATTATGAATGATAATATGGGAAGTGGTCGTTTTGGTGGCGACATGGATAGAAACGAAGTTGAAATGGACCTTAATAAGTTTATGGCTATGATTCAAGAAATAAGTGAACTTAAAGGTGAAATAAGAGACCTTAAAGATGTAACAAATGTTAATCCACATCAAAGATGGATACATTTAGCCCAAGCTGTAGATTCATGGCGAATATTCCCTCGTATGTTTTTAACTGTTTATATAGTTTTGTTGTACAAATGCACTATTTGGTTTATGGACCTACCAACTCCTACCTTTGAACAATCAGGTTTAATATCAATTGTTGTTGGTGCAGGTGCAGCATGGTTCGGTTTATATGCAGGTACAAGTGGAGCGTCTAAGTCATTTAAAGGCGAAGATTAGTGGAAGCCTTTGACCTTATAGAGAAGGTCGGTTTGCCAATAGCAAGTGGTTTAATCATGGGATACTTTATTTTTCTTATCATGCAACAAATGATGAATGGTCTTGTAAACAAAATTAAGACTGTAGAAAACATATCTAAAATGTTAATAACTAGAGCGTCAATAATTAACAATGAAATCATAAGACTAGATGTATTAGTTTCAAGCGCTATAGATATAGCACCTGATTTAGATAGAATAGCAAGAGCTGAAAACTTTGTTGAAGATGGGAAAATAGACGCAAGAAGGGACTAGTGGATATTGTTCTGCTAGTAGAGAAGTTTGGATTTACTACAATCATGGTAGTAGGTCTTGGTTATTTTGTTTACTATGTTTGGCAAACAATTACCAAAGTAATAGAACCTGCATTGGGACAAATGCAAAAAACAATTATAAGGTTGACTGACCAACTTCGCCTGTTAGACCAAGATATGATAAGATTAAAACAGAAGGTAAGTACGGCTATAGAAGTACAGGAGAAAAATGGCAAAAAGAGGACGACCAAGCCTAAAGGAAATATCAAGGCGTAAGAACGAAAAAGAAAAGGACATGATAATAAGATTTGTCTTAGTCATTGGTGCTGTAATTTTTCTTGGTGTGTTTGTTCAAAATTTATATGCTGACGAAATAGTACACAAGTTTAAAAATCCTTCGTTTAGTGGTGTAGGTACATCTTCTCATTATTTGACTATTGAAAATCAAGAGTTTAATCGTAAGGAAGCAATAAAAGCAGAAATCAAAGCATTGAAAGAAGCTGCTGAAAGAGAAGAAGAAAATACAACACTAGCTAGATTTATAAGAAACCTAGAATCTCGTATATATGCTCAGTTGAGCAGACAGCTAGTAGATAATCTATTTGGCGAGAACCCAAGTGATAGTGGTACATTTACACTTTTAGGTAATACGATTACATATACTTCTGATGGAGAATATATAACACTAACTATTACTGATGAAAACGGAAATATTACTCAAATTACGATTCCTATTGGCGATTTCACTTTCTAGTTGCAGCCTTTTAGAAATTGATGACGCTACAAGCCCTTATAGGTTTGCAGCTAATAATGATGAAGAAGTACAGATACTTGACTTACAATCACAAGAACTCTTAAACGCACCACCCCCTTCTATAAGACCAGTTGTTGCTGTATATCCAACTGCATTTACTGACCAAACTGGACAAAGAAAGAGCAATAGTAGTTTTGCTTTGTTTTCTACTGCCATTACCCAAGCACCTTACACTCTGTTAATACGAGCTTTAAAACATGCTTCTAATGGTGATTTTTTTATTGTCGCAGAAAGAGTTGGTTTAGATAATCTAACAAAAGAAAGACAATTAATTCGTTCAACAAGAAATGAAAATGGTGAAAGTAATGCAGTTAGACCTTTACTCTTTGCAGGAATCTTGCTAGAGGGTGCTGTTGTGAGTTATGATAGTAACTTGTTGACTGGTGGTATTGGAGCAAGATACTTAGGAATAGGAACTTCTACTCAATACAGACAAGACAGCGTTTCGGTTAGTTTGCGTCTTGTATCTGTAGCGACAGGAGAAATCTTAATTGAAGTAAGTAGCAGCAAGACTTTATGGTCAACTGGACAGTCACAAGATGTGTTTAAATTCATAGAAATGGGTACTGAACTTGTTGAGCTAGAAGCAGGGACTTCTACCAACGAAAGTGCAACTCTTGCTCTTAGCAAAGCGATAGAGGGAGCAGTACTTGAATTAATTACTATCGGATACGATAGGGGATTTTGGAACTATGAAGAAACACTTAAAATTAACGAGCCTGATTGTGATGCTGAGTGCGTTGCAAACATTCGCGGCTGATAACGAAATTTATGTCCAACAAAGTGGAGTCAATGCCAATATAGACTTGGAGCAATTAGGTTCAGGAAATATTATTGGTGGTCTATTATCTGAAGCAGGTAGTGTAACGGCCCTAGATTTAGACGGACTTAATCTTACGCTAGATATAAACCAAATAGGTAACACTAATTTATTCAAAGGCGATATATGGGGAGACACCCTTACAGGATTCTTTGAATTTGATGGTGACTCAAATACATTTAAACTGCAAGGAGACCCAACTAATACTTATGGTATAGACAGCTCTAACTATAATGTTGATGTTACAGGTAGCACCAATACTTTTGACTTAGAACATGGCACGAGCGCATTAGCAGGAACTTTAGACCTAGATTGGATTGTCTCAGGTAGTGGAAACGACTTTGACTTTGCAATTAATTATGATGGTGCTACAAGTTATGTAGATATTGATGGAGACGATAATAATGTCAATTTCACAGGTAGTGGTTATGCAGGTGGATATTTCTATTTAGACCAAACTGGTGATGGTAGAACATTCAATATACAACAACTGAGTACACAAGATAATGACTGGCTTAAAATATTGTCAACTGGCGATAATGGTACTGTTTGCGTTATCCAAAACGACCAAGGTTCAAGCACAGGTTGCTGATATTGGGGATATTTCTGAACTAACTGGCTCAGCTTCAGTTGTCAGGGAAGAACCAATAAATGCCAAATTAAATTTTGGTATTCAATCTAACGATGAAGCCATTACCAAGAATGGTAGAATGGCTATTAAATTTTTAGATGATTCTATAGTAAAGCTCACAGAAAATAGTCAATTATTAATAGATGAATATATCTATGACCCCAATCCATCAAAAGCAAAAATGTCTCTTACCTTTGCCGTAGGCACGACAAGATTTATTACTGGCTCTCTTAATAAAATAAACAAACAAAATATTTCTCTAAAAACACCAACTGCCAATATTGCAATTCGTGGAACTGATTTTACTGCAACTGTAGATGAACTTGGTCGCTCTTTAATTATTCTTTTACCAGACCCCTTTGGTCTTTCAAGTGGAGAAATAGAAGTGACTACTGCTATGGGTAGCGTCTTGTTAAATAAACCTTTTGAAGCTACGACTGTTGATGTCTTTGAAAACACGCCTAGCAAACCAGTTATACTTGATTTGTCTTTAGACATAATTGATAACATGTTGATAGTGACTCCACCTAAAGAAGAAGCTCAATTACAAGAAGCAGTTTACACGAGCCAAAATGACATTCTAGACTTCAATGATTTAGACATTGATTATTTAGCTGAAGATTTTTTAGACAATGAAGCAGACCTTGCTTTTTCTGAATTAGATATAAATTATCTTGATGTAAACTTTCTTGAAGATTTACTTGATGTCATTGACGCTTTAGAAGTTGCAGAAACACAAGACGCTTTAAAAGCAGACGGAACTTCATTGAATATAACTGGTACAAATTTTGGACAAGATACAGAAACGCAAATAACGACATTCCTAACTGGTCAAGTATTGACCTTGCAAAGAAATGTGGCAAATAATGCAAGAGTTGATATAGATACATCAGGTTCATATACAGTTATCTTTATTCAAGACGGAGTTTCTAAAACAATAACTATAAATGGGGGTGGTTCAAATGTCATTAAAATCACTCAAAGCGATTAAGTTTAAAAAATATAGATTGGTTGAACAATACAAAGGTACTCTTATAGATGTATATGTGTAATGAATAAAATACTATCACTAATACTTATAGTACTCAGCATACCTTTATTCATAGGAGTTATACCTTTAGAAGTTTTAAAAATGCGTACCTTTGACGCTTTCATAGAAACACCTGAACAATCTAATAACTTTGTAATTCTAAATATAACTGAAGAAGATGTAGAACAAGAAGGTGGTTATCCATTACCAAGACAAAGATTAGCTGAAATAACAGATGAGATTATGGCAAAGGGAGCTATAGGTATTGCCTTTGTTATTGCATTTCCACAAGCAGATAGAATGGGTGGTGATGAATCTTTTGCTTTAGCTTTAAGTAAATATCCAACTGTAATAGCCATGTTCCCTGATAAGAGTGGTACATATCCCAAGACAACAGGTACAGTTATAAAAGGAGAAGAAAAAGGTGGTATATTAGTTGAAGGTGTAAAAGAAAATCTAACTATATTATCTAATAATAGTCTGCAGGGTTTAGCTTTTGCGCCTACTGAAGCAGACCAACTTGTACGCAGGATTCCTCTTTTAATTCAAACGCCTGATGGTTGGTCAGCTTCTCTTGGTACTCAAATTTATAAATCAATATTTGGAGTCAAGACATACATTATCACTACAAATGATAATGGTATCCAAGAAATAGCTATACGAGGAATACCACCAGTAAAAACTGATTCTCTTGGTAGAAAGTGGATTTCATGGGTTCAAACCCAACAAACTGATTTACAAGAAATGAATGTCGCAGGTCGTTTCGTTTTAGTAGGTGTGACTGCAAGTGGTGTAATGCCACAAATTGCAACGCCAGTAGGTCTCCTAGAGCCACATAAAATACAAGCAGCTTTAGCAGAGTCTATTTTAATTCAAGACAGTCCATATATACCTGACTACGCAATAGCTTTAGAGATAGCCATATTTATAGGCACAGGGCTTATCCTAGTTGCGCTCCTTAACTTTTTTGGTATATGGGGTACTTTGATGTCCTTTGGGGTTCTTTTTGCTGCCACAGCAATCTATGGAGTTTGGACAATTAGAAGTGGTTTATTAATAGATGTGTCTTGGACACTCATGTCCCAATTTATTATTGCGTCATGTGGATTCTTTTTAAAATATAGAACTCAATATTTATTAAGACAAGAAATAAAAAAACAATTTGAACATTATATAGACCCAAGACAAGTAAAAAGACTACAAGATAATCCAAGTCTTTTAAAACTAGGTGGTGAAAAAAAATATGCCACATTCTTATTCACAGATGTTCGTGGATTTACTGCTTTATCAGAATCATTAGAGCCTGAACAAGTAGCATACATAATGAATGAAGCCTTGACTGCTCAACAAGAAGCCGTGCAGAAACATGGTGGAATGGTTGATAAATATATAGGGGACGCAATGATGGCTATATTCAATGCGCCTTTAGATTTAGCCAATCATCAACATGCAGCTATGATGTGCGCTCTTGATATACAAAAAAATATGGAAGAATTAAATGAAAAGTTTAGGTCCATGAAACTAGCTCCAGTTGCTATTGGCATAGGTATCAATACAGGTTTTGCAGTAATTGGCAATATGGGTAGCTCCAGTAGATTTGACTACACGGCTATAGGTGATGCCGTAAATGTTGCTGCAAGGCTAGAAAGTGGTACTAAAGCAGCAGGTGTTGACCTCCTTATTGGTCAAGAAACTCAAAATGGGTTATCATACGAACTAAAGCCACATGGCGAAATTGAAGCCAAAGGCAAAAGTCAAAAATTAATGGTTTACACATGGGAACAAAATTAGCAGTCGTATTAGGTGGTTTACTATTGATAACCTTTTCAGGTTCAGCATGGTACATTGACAGACTACTTGACCAAATATCTGTTTTAAAAGGCAATCAAATAGCCTTAGAAAATTCCATAGCCTTACAAAATGATTCTATTCAGGCTCTTACAGATAAAGCAGCTAACTTACAAAATCAAAATAATAAATTATCCTCGCAGAATCAAGAAAGCATGAGAGAGGTAAACAAATTAAGAAACACTTTTGCTTCGCATGACCTTGACGCTCTTGCTCTAGCCAAACCTGCAATGATTGAAACAAGAGTAAACAAAGCAGTTAAAAGACTTAAAGAAGAACTTGAACAAATAACAGACCCTACTCAATTTGATGAAAAAGATACTGACAGTTAGTGCGTTAATTTTAATGACGACTGGTTGCTCAATGATACCAAGTCAAACTAAGCCTGTGGAAGTTCGTACCATTTCAGAGCCTATTCCTATGTACCACCCCCCCTTACCAATAGAGGTACAACTGGTTGATGTTGATTGGACAGTCTTAACGCCTGACCTTATGACTCAATATCTCATTGACTTGGAAAATGGCTCTGCCCCTAAAACTGCCTACTACTCATTGACAACTAAAGAGTACGAAAATTTATCTATGAATATGGCAGAACTCAAAAGATACTTAAAAGACAGTCTGCATATCATTGAATTTTATAGAGAATATGATAATGATGAAAAAGAAGATAAGGTGCCAAACTAACTGACAAGTGGTATAGTTGAAGCTCCAAACTTAAATAAAGGAGAATATTATGTTCGGAATGATAGGAGAATGGTTAGGTATTATTACTGGTGTTATTGCTTTGGCAAGTATCATTTGTAGTTTGACTCCTACACCAAAAGATGACGCCATGATTGGTAAGTTATATAAACTTATAGAAATGTTGGCTTTAAATATAGGCAAGGCTAAGCAATAGTCATGTCTGATAGCATTACGCCATTCGTATACAATGCTTCATTGGATAGGGTAGTAGATGGAGACACCATAGATGTAGTGCTAGATTTAGGCTTTTCTGTAAAGCTACACAAACAAAGAGTACGATTAGCAGGTATAGATACACCTGAATCACGAACAAGAAACTTAGAAGAAAAAGCACTAGGACTCAAAGCCAAAGACAGACTTATAGAACTATGTGTAGGTTCTTTTAAAATACAATCATTAGGTAAAGGCAAATATGGCAGAATACTTGGTATCCCTTATACGGAAGATGGTAAGAGTATTTGTCAAATTCTTATTGACGAAAAACATGCCGTTGAATACTGGGGTGGAAAAAAAACAGGTAAGATACTTGAAGATGGAACATGGGGAGAATGACATGAGAATATCAGAAGAAGGTAAAGGACTAATAAAAAAATTTGAAGGCTGCAAACTAGAAGCATATCTTTGTAGTGCCAATGTTTGGACATGTGGTTGGGGAGCAACTAGAGATGTCAATGAAAAAACAACTTGGACACAAGAACAAGCAGACGAAAGATTTGACCATGACATCGTAGAGTTTGAAGATTACATCAATGATTATGTAACTGCACCATTACACCAAAATCAATTTGACGCATTGGTTGCATGGGTTTATAACTTAGGTCCAAACAATTTAAAAAGTAGCACCATGCTTAGAGTATTAAACTCAGGTGAATATGAAGAAGTTCCACATCAAATGAAAAGATGGAACAAAGCAGGTGGTAAAGTCTTAGAAGGTCTTACACGGAGAAGACTAGCTGAGTCCATGCTCTTTGAGGGCAATGGAAATTGGCACACTATATAATATGAGCATAATTATTAGGGAAGATGATGAATTACCTTTAATTATAAAATTATTAAAAAAAGCATTGCTTGAAGATAAACTGACTGAATCAGAAATATCAATAGCACATGAGCTTTATGAGGATTTGAAAGAAGTCAAATGGCATTAAGTAAAACGCAAACCAAAAGATTAGGTGGTATCTTATCCATTATGTTTGGTGATGAAATGCCAAGTGAAGTATTAACAGAACTTATAAAAGATGGTTTTGTCAAAATTCAAGAGGACAAAGCTATCCTTAGTGAAAAAGGATTAGACGAAAAAAATCGTCTATGCACACTTGCAGGTTTAAATATTATGTATCAATCTGAGAAGCCTACTGTAGCCTAGAGCCATACATTTTTGCTTGGTGTAGTTCGTAAGTAAGTTTATAACCCCAATACTTTCTAAACATATCTCTTGCTTCTTCTTCTAGTAGAACCTTTTCTCTATACATTTCTCTTTCTACTGAATTTGCATACCACCATCTATGAAAGTTGTTGTCATAAGTGTCTGTATCGCAATACTTAAATGATTCGTCTTTAACATGTCCCATTATTTTTCTCCCCTTTTTGACTAGCTTCGTACATTAAACAAAATAGCATATCTTGTTTTTCTTTGACAAGCTTCTGTAACAATTCTAATTCTTGTTCTGTTTCTTTAATTTTTTCCATAACTTCCCCCATCAATCATTTTTTACAATCCATAATGCCATTGGTGTATCCATATAATCTGCAGCTTTAAAATCTATTATTGGCATCACATCTGTCATTTTTACTTTGCAACTATCAAATTCAGAGCCTTCGCTCCCAATTAACATACATTTGCCTGTAAATACATGCTCCCCTATTTGGACATATCGCTTTTCATTATCTTTAAGCCTTCCATTTTCATCACATAAAACATGAGTACTTGGATAGCTAAAAAGCCTTACGGATTCTATTAAGTCGTCTGTAGTTAAGTCTATTGTTTTTTTAAGAAGGTCAAAGTCATTATCCAACTTGATTCTAGTGACTTCTTTTTTGAAAGGGTCAACGATTATTACCCAAATTTTATTTGTTGTTTCCATTTATGTGGTCCTTAAAATAGGACTCTAATAACAAAGAGATTCTAGGGTTAATATTTGCGTGTCCATTTTCAAACCTCGCAATCATTGACCTATTTGGCTTACCATTAACTTCATATCCAAGATACTTAGCAACATCAGTTTGAGAAACTTGATGTTCTGCTCTTTTCTTTTTTAATTCTGTTCCGTCCATGATAATCTCTCGTATTGAGCCTTTATTATAGTTAGTATAGTTTTTTTTGCAACTAATATTGATAGTCTTACTCCTGCTCAAAGCCATCAAACCAAACACCTGCTTCACGAGTATCATCTCGTTGGCAATGCTCTTGGGCTTCTGCTCTCGTTAATCCACTTTTAATAATTCTGTGGTGGTCTGTATGGTTATTATCAAAACAGAACCTTATTATCTTATAGTTGGCACATTCACATTCACTCATTTGTATCTCTCCATAGGTATAAGTCTTTTAGTGGCAACCTTAACCATAATATTTAGTTCTTCATCAAAGAACCATGATTTTGTATTTGATTCTCTAGTAAATTTGTTGCCTACAACTTCTAAAGTATCTTCTACCTGTCCTGCATAAGTACCAAATATTGTGGAGTTTCTAAGTTTACAGAATTGTCCGTGTTCCATTACTTAGACCTCAATACTTCGCCATCTTTAACGGCTGCTAAAAAACCTGCTTCGTCTCTAAGCAAAGTAATACCACCTACAGTTTCTACAGAGTTTGTAAAACTTGGCTTATAAAAAGGTTTGTTGTTTTCTTTACAGTACAGCTTATAGATTCTTGCTGCGTTGCCTATAGTACTTAGTTCGTTCGTTGTCATAAATTTTCTCCTTTATATTTATCAATTTATACATCTATTATGACACATATAGTTATTATTGCAACTACTATATTAAATTAATATCTAAAAGGGTAAATCGTCATCTTGGTCAAAGTAAAACTTTGCGCCTTCAAACTGTGCCTTTGCATATTGCTGACCTATGTCTGCAGGTAAACCATAATGCTCAAATAAATTCTTTTCTGTACCATGCTTCGTGTGTAGCTCCATGTGATGTTTTTGACATAATGGTATGCAGTTCTCGTCTCCTGCCTTTAGGGACATTCCTCGTTTGCCTGAATAGGGTTTTAACAAGTGGTGCGCTTCTGTACAACCATTGCAAGTACTAGGTCCATTCTTTTGCCCAATAAGACATGCCAACCTTTTGATAAAGCCAACATGTCTTTTATCCCTATATTGTTTATTAGCCATTAAAACTTAATGTCTGAATCCACAATATTTTCTTTAGGAAATGGTGCTTCATTGGAATCATCATTGACTTCATCTATTTCTGTAAAGCCAAGACTTGAATAAGGGACACCACTTTCAGACTCTTTAGCCCATATTCCTAGTTTCCATTTCTTCATAGCCAATTCACCATTAGCGTCTTTTTGACCCCATAAAGGCGATTTAACTCTACCACCCATATCAGGACTTTTTGCGTTCAACTTATCCTCAGGTTTATTAATATGTAATAGACCCATTGATACATACATTTCGTGTTGAACTTTACCTTCGTTATTTTGTTTTTCAATAACCATGCCATAGAACTTTGTGTCTTCTAATTGAAAGCTGCCCTTACGAACAACTTTTGCCTTATCTTCAAGCCACATAGACCCATAACCATTATTGTCAAACTTATTGTCATTATCCATTTGATTTCTCCTTATTGATAATTAGTTTATATTTCCAACCTTTGCTGCTGTCAATCCTCTTTTTCTCTACAACTTCACCTGTTCTTGGCAAGTTGTATTTGCTTCTGCAATAATCTTTCCTAAGATTCCTGATAGCAGCGCTTATAGTTGGCTCTCCATAGAAAGTACCAGTCTTTTCTTTTATTACATTTCGTAAGTCCCAAAAAGTCCAGTACCTCCCATCTCTCATACATAAAAAGACACAATCGTCTAAAGTCAATTTAGGCATTAGAATTTTGAGTCAGTCCTTGGTGTCGCTCTTGTATTAGATTTAGGCGCTTCTGTAACGGCTGCTGTTGCCAAGTTAGCGTCATCATCATCTGCACCTAAACCACATGCAGTCATAAGACTGTATCTTCTTGCATAGGTCAGCGAAGACCCAAAAGCATGAGGATTCAATTTAATTGCAGGTACATATACAGGACCACATTTTAATTCTCCACCATGTCCATATAATATGGTTTCTACGATACAACCTGTTTCGTTGTAGCTAGTATTTTGGTGAAACAAGATTCCATTCTTATTCAATGGTTTCTTAACAGCTTCAATAACGGCATTTAATGTCGCATATCCACTACTATATAAAGGATTAACTGCATTTTTAGATACAGCGTCCATTTCGCTCTGTGCCTTTATTAGGGCATTTATCAATTCATTATTTAATTTCATGTTATCTCCTATTTAATATCAAATAATTTTTTAGCACCTTCAATTTCTGTTGGTGTCCAAAAGTCGTAGAAATTATCATTGCTTAGATTTGGTTCTAAACAACTCAAATAACATACCTCCTCAATATCATCACTAAGGGATAGAAGCCTACCCATCTTATTGACGATTCTCTCAATATCTCCAACATGCTTTTGCACATCATTAATATCAAAACTTATTAATTCTTGTATCTTTGTAGTGGAATAAACATAATCAACCACAGGTGGTTTATCTGTTGCTAGTGCGTAAAAAGACAATTGCAAACAATAGTCAGCACTTACATCTTTTGGTCTTACGCTTGTAGTTTTAAGGTCTCTAACACAATCATCATATAAGAGGTCAACAATACCTCTAATTACAACTGGACTATCTGCAAACTCATACTCTACCCATTCTTGCGCTGCAATAGGCACACCTAACTTTTTATATAGGGGTATCATTTCTGCTAAAACATCATGGACTCTATTCTGCTTTTTATTGTGCATGTCCCAGTCGTAGCCGTAAGGTTTTTTTTCTTGTATTTTTTCAAATTCTTCCATAGCCTTTTCAACACATTGGTCAAAGGTGGAATCTACCATTACTGCATGTGTTATGCCTTGCTCTATAGCATTGCCATAAGTAAAAGCAGGTTTATAAAGTCTATCTCTATAACCTGCAATATTGGTCAACCATCTAGCAGGACTTCTTCGGAATTTGTTGAGTTGCGTAGGGGATACATACTTAATATCATGTGCTTCAAAGGGATTATTACTTTTCAATTTATGCTCCTTGTTTCAGTTTATGTTTCCTATTATAACTATTTTAGACATGTTTGCAATAACAACTTTACAACAAAGAACTGACATTATATATTGTCTTACTTATGAGTATTCAAGGACTAACATGGTGTATAAAAAAAGAATGTGATACACCAACATCTAAATTGGTTCTATTTATTCTTTCTAATTACGCTGACGAAAATAATAGCTGCTACCCTAGTGAAAAACATCTCGCCAAAATTGTAGGTATTTCTGATAGACAAGTAAGACGCTGTTTAGCGAACCTTGTGGATAAGGGGTACATAACTATAGAGGAGAGGAGGGGTACATCTAATAGATATTATCTAGGGGTGGACGCTGAAGTCCTAACACTTAGGACGCCCACTTCCACCAATACTAAAGACAATACTAAAGATATATATACAAAAGCGTTTGAGATTTTTTGGAAAAGTTATCCACGAAAGATTGGAAAATATGCTGCTGCAAAATCCTTCAAGAAAGAATGTAAGAATATTGATAAAAATATATTAATTGAAAAAGCTAAGATGTTTGCAGACCAGTCGCAATCTACAGAAGAAACTTTTATACCTCATGCTGCTACTTGGTTAAACCAAAGGCGATATGAAGATGTGAAAAAGCGAAAGAGGTCTTTAAACAATTTAGCAGGATAGGAGAAATAATATGAGTATGATAGATATTCTGTATAGCGAAAACATAAAAGTAAAACATCACGAGCAAGGCAATCAAAAGATTAAATGTCCCCAATGCCAACCCCCACATGACCACAGAGATAATCCATTAAGCGTAACAATTGAAAATGACCATGCTGTTTGGAACTGTCATCATTGTGGCTATAGTGGTACTACAATGCGAGGTAATTCTACAAACTTTGTGGCAAGACCTAAGAAGGTTTTTGTAGCACCTAAGCTACCAACAGACCCAAAGAGACCTAAGACATTATATGACTGGTTTAATGAAAGAGGGATAAGTAAGGAAACTGTAGACAAGAAATCTATATATGTAGACCAAGAAAAGTGGATTGCTTTGCCCTATAAAGACGAAACAAAAGCTACTGTAAATATTAAATTTAGAACTAGAAGCAAACAGTTTAAGCAAACACCAAATGCCAAAAGAACTTTGTATAACTATGACTTGGCACATAAGCAAGAAGAAGTAATTTTTGTTGAAGGCGAGATTGATGTTTTGACCTTGATAGAGTGTGGTTTTGATAATGTTGTATCTTTACCTGATGGAGCGCCAAAGGAAGCAAAGTTTAATGAGAAGGACGCTAGGTTTACTGCTTTAGAGAATTGCCCATTACCAAATTTAAAAAAGGTAATTTTATTTACAGATAATGATGAAGCAGGAAAAGCACTACATGCAGAACTCTTACATAGATTTGGTAAAGACTTATGTTGGTATGTTGATTACCCTAAAGATTGTAAGGACGCAAACGAGATACTGAATAAGCATGGTCCACAGACACTTAAACAAGTGGTAAAAAGTGCGAGTCCATATCCAGTAGATGGTTTATATAGAGCAAACCAATATTATGGCGCTGTCATGGATTTATATGATGGCAACTATGCAAAGCCTATAAATATTGGCTACAAAGACCTTGATGAAATATATAATATTATGAAAGGTACATTCCATGTAGTAACAGGTATTCCTAATCATGGTAAGTCAAGTTTCCTTGACCAAGTATTGCTTAAAGTGGCTGCAGACCACAGATGGAAATATGCTGTATTTTCTCCTGAACATTCAACGCAAATGCACCTACGCAGACTTCTACAAATGCACCTAGAGAAAAGTTTTGATATAGATTTCAATAATAGAATGACAAAAGAAGAACTGCAAAAAGGACTAGACTGGATTAACGAATATTTTTATTTTATAGAAACGAAAGATACTGTACCTGACATTGATTATATTTTAGATGTAGCAAAATCTAGTGTGTTGAAATATGGAGTCAACGGAATTGTTATTGACCCCTATAATGAAGTATCAGCAAAACGAACTGGTAATGCTAGGGAAGATGAACATATAAGAGACTTTATATCTAAATGCAAGAGATTTGCTAGGGTGCATGATTGCGTAGTTTGGATAGTAGCGCACCCTACTAAGCTACCAAAGAATAACGATGGCTCTTATGCAGCACCAACGGCTTACGACATTAGTGGTGCAAGTCATTGGTCTAATCAAAGTGATGTGATTCTTACAGTACATAGGGACTTTGATGATAACTCTATTGAGGTTATTACTAGGAAGATACGAGAACAAGGTTTGTATGGTAAGATAGGAAGTGCTAAGTTTAATTACGATAACAGCAAGAAAATTTTTGTTGAAGCCAAAGAAACTGATTGGGACATTAATGAAGTACATCATTGGTCTGATAACTAGGGAGTTATATGTCTAAAGAATTAAAAACAAATGAATACGATATTCAGCTTGTATCTATTTTTGATATAAAGCCATATAAGAACAATCCACGACAAGTCAATCAAACTGCAATAAACCAAGTCAAAAAATCTATTCAACAAAATGGATTCACAAATGTAATTATCGTTGATAAGAACATGGAAATTATCGCAGGACATACAAGATTAGAAGCTGCAAAACAACTCAACATGATGGAGTTGCCAGTCTTTATTGCTAAAGACCTTGATGATGAACAAGCAAGGCGTCTCCGACTTTTAGATAATAGACTTGTTGAACTTACTCCTTGGGATATAGAAAAACTTGTACAAGAAATTGAAGCCACAGAATTAGATGACGACATTGAAGCATTGTTTGAACCTTTAATGAATGAAGATTTAAGCGAATTTGACCTTAGCGATGATACTTATACACCTGAGGAACCAACTTATAATCAAGCAATAATCCAATATGTGATGATATTTGATAACGAAAGACAACAATCTCTTTGGTATTCTTTTTTAAGTTCAATGCAAGAAATGTATCCTGACGAAGAAACCCACGCTGCAAGGTTAGAAAAATTTATAGAATCTAAATCATGGGCAAAGTAGCCAAAAAAATACGAGTTTATATAGATACAGATGTCTATGACGAAGCCATAGCTAGAATAAACCATGTTTACGATACCTTTGACACAATAGTCGTGATGTTTAGTGGTGGCAAAGATAGCCTTGCTGCTTTACATCTTTGCAAAGAGGTAGCAAATGCTCGTGGTATTAAAAAGGTTAATGTCGTGTTTAGAGACGAAGAATTAATACCTAATTCAGTAATAGACTTCGTTAATAAATATCGTGAAATGGATTGGGTAGAAATGCTTTACTTTGCAGTCCCTTTACATTCTCAAAAATATGTCTTGGGTAGAACTGAATCTTATGTGCAATGGGATAAAAAACGAAAACACATTAGACCTCTACCTGAACATGCTATTACTACAAAAGATGATGACCCAACGATATATACCCAAGATACAATGGATATGTTTACTGCAAGTTTTTACAAAGGAAAGATTGCCTTTGTCAACGGCATTAGAGCAAGTGAAAGTCTTATGAGATATGCAGCTTGTATGAATAAGATTAATGAAAACTATATTAATTCTGTGAAGGCAAATGTACCAAATGTTAAATTTTGTAAGGTTGTCTTTGATTGGGAAGAAAATGATGTCTTTAAATATTTTATGGAAAAAGAAATAGAGTATTGCAAAATCTATGATTGGCAAATGTGGAACGGAGACCAATTTAGAGTTGCAACACCAATTCACCAAGAAGCAGCAAAAAGATTTAATAAATTAGCAACACTTGACCCTGTACTCTATGAACAGACAATAGATATTTTTCCTGAAATGGTCATGCAAGGTTTGTATTACAAAGAGTTCAACAGACAAGGAATAAAAGATAAATACTCTAAGGATATGCAATCAGTATTAGCCTATATCAAAGATTACATAACAGACGCCAAACAAAAACATGAAGCCTATAAGATGTTTAAAAAGACTGTCGTTGCAAATAGAAATGACCCTGCTGCCTATCCTATAGAACATATACTCAACTACTTTATGACTGGTGCTTACAAAAGAGACCTATTACCAATTAACACAACGGAGAAAAAATGATAGATGACCCAATTAGTAATATTGAGTGGATTGATTGCGAAGATTTAGAAGCCAACGACTATAACCCAAATGTAGTTTTTACACCTGAATTAAAAGCCTTAGAAAAAAACATCATGGCTTATGGTTGGGTGCAGCCAGTAATATCAACGAAAGATGGAATTATCATAGACGGATTTCATAGAACTATGTTGAGCAGGGAAAGCAAAACTTTAAGAGCTAAATATGATGGCAAAGTGCCTTGTGTTGTTTTTGATATACCAAGAGACCAAGCAATGATATTGACTGTTCGCATGAACAGAGCCAAAGGACAACATGTAGCCGTGCGAATGTCAGAAATGGTAAAAGAGTTAGTAGATGACCATAAATGGGCGCACCAAGATTTAGCAAAAGAATTAGGGGCGTCAAAAAAAGAAATTGACCTACTGTATCAAGACGGAGTTTTTAAATTTAGAAATATTAAGAACTATAAATACTCAAAAGCATGGTATCCACAATTAGCTGAGGAGCAAAATGGAACTTAAAGACCCCATACTAAGTCCTGCACCCATAGAAGTCGTTAGGGGTGATTACAAGCTGCTTGAAGTAGACTTTCAAGATGTAAAACAGTTTAGTTCAAGAGCGTCTAAAGAAAGAGTCGCTATTAAACCAACAGGCAACACAATATGGTTTCATGTATTTATAAAAAATGAATTAATTGGTTGTTGTGGTCTATACACAGCACCCAAAAAATGTAGGATAAAGGGTGATTATTTTTTACCTGAATATAGAGGAAAAGGAGCAGGAGATTTCATAACAGAATGCAGACATCTAATAGCAAAAGAATTAGATTATGACAAAATTGAAGTCCTTACTTTGCACCCTCACTATTACAAGAAAAAAGGATACACAATTTATAAAGAAAGAACGCAAGGCGTCTGGGTAGCAGACAAGGAGATTTAGATGAATCCATATAACGGCTATAGTGGTAGCCAAAGATTAAAAGCATTAGCTTGGATAAAAAAAGAATGGGCAACTGGAACACGACCACCAAAACCCTGTAAGTGTGATGTTTGTGGTCAAACAGAAGGAAATTTAGCTTGGCATAGCGAAGACTACTCTGCTCCTTTTGGAGATAACATTGGCAGATTTGGATTATGTTATATATGCCACATGATGATTCATTGCAGATATAAAAATAAGGTTGCATGGTCAAACTACAAAAAATATATTGCAAATGGTTTAGCCTACAAGCCATATCACTTTAATGATTGGAATAGTTTTAGGAGAGACTTCCTAATAGACAAAGGTCTAACAAGAGAATATGAACAGAATCCCAACGGAAATGTTGAGATTCTTAACCTTATTGAAAAAGGTGTCTATGCAGATGAAGGTAGCGAAGAATACAAAGCACTTATAGGAAGTCCATTAGCTTTGTAACCATCTTTAATACAATTGAAATATCCATCACTAGGTAATCCATAACCCTCTCTATTCATTTTATAGAACATTACATCTTCAATTGTTCCGTCTTCTAATTTTACTGGAAAACATCTTTTGCCATATAAATATGGGTAGCCTTCAAAACCATCTAAAGACTTTTCACATGTATCAGTAATTCTCCATACAACTCCATGGACTTCTTTGCCAAACACATTTTCTATATCAGCAACTCCACGAAAAACAAGTTTCCAGTCAGGTAAAGTTATTGGTCCAAGTAGTTTAGCTTTTGGACATCTATGCTTCATGCCCTCAATATTGGTGTTAGCACCATACGCAAAATATAACATCAGTTTATCTCCTTAATAAAACCATATCGTATCAATTCATCAACAAAATCATCATAGTCTGCATATAGCAATCTATAACCATAATGTTCCCATATTCGCTTAGCACATGCGTTGACCCATTCGTCTGTGTCTTTGCTATATACTTTTGCAAAACTTCTTTTAAACAACTCATGCACTAAGTCAACTTTTGTCGTTGCAAAATACTGGTTGCCATTTGTATCTTTAAATCTAATCATTAAATTCTTCCTTGTGTTAATTGTTCTGCATGTCTATCAGCATTAATTTCTTTAAATCTTTTTACATAAAATTTCTTAGTCGCTCTATCAATACCTTTTTTCTTGTATAAGTTGTCTAAAAAAGTTTTAACTGTATAGGTCTGTGTCGTATCACCTTCTCTAATAGTTTCACCTCTACTATTAATAGCTACTTCAATAATTCCCATTGTCAACCTAACCCAGTTGTCAACTTTCCAAGCACTCAATGTTCCACTATGCGCTCTGTTCTCAATAGTTCCTTGTCCCCAGTAATTTTGGAAATTCCATTTACCTCGTCCACTAAAATATCTGTCGTTCAATAAACGCCTAATAGTCTTACCATTTAACTGCTTGTAGACTTCAACTAAATCTGTATCAAAACTAAAACTATCTCTACAGTATCCATTGTTGCTACCTCGTCTGCTCTCAGGTAATAAGTAGTTAATAGCTTTTTCATACTTAGCCAAAAACTTCATACATCTTCTTAAAGGCAACTCTTGTTCTCCAGTAATATCAATATGCACATGCACACCAGTACTTCTATTTACCTTTCCATAAATATCACATACATCAAGTATGTCTCTCATTTTCTGCATGTCGTTTTCACCTTTTAATATAGGTGTCACTAATTCCATTGCATGTCCGTAGCCACGCTCAGTTCTTATAGAAGTATCGTCTTTAAGTCTCCATCTATTAGTCTTGTTGCTGTAGTAAGTGCAAAGTATGTCTTGCCCTGTAGCTGCGTATATCTTCCTTGCTAAGTTCTCTTTGCTTATGCTGCAAATAAACTCAACCTCTATTCCGTATCTTCTTCCATTGTCTAAGTTTGTCATTTTATCTCCGTTATATTTATCAACTTATGCACACATTATGGAACATAATAGTTATTATTGCAACTACTATATTAAAAAAAGATATATATTTATTTATGGATAATGTTTGTAATAACAACTATCTTATGATAGAGTATTGACATGACTAAAAATAACTACAAGGAGATAACATGAATAATTTAGTTGATAGCTTGGTACTTAGCTCTATGAAGACAAACTTTGTTAGGTTCATTGAGATATATGGATATGACGAAGCAGATAGAAAAATGGCGTCATTGTTTGGAGACGCTTATAAATGGAAGCAGCATGAACTTTGGCAATGGTTTGACCATGAATACGACAGGGTTCCTCTAAAATGTTTGGCACTTCCTGACTTGGATATTGGCGAAGCAATTGTCTGTATTAACAAGGGGTTAAAATAATGAAAGAAGTATTAAGCAAAGAACAAGTACGACTATTATTAAATCCAGTAATTACGATGACGAAGGAGACATCTTTTGTAGAAGATTACGAAGCAACAGATAGCGAAGCTATGGCAATAATAATTAGTAAATACTTTGGTTGGGACGGACTAGCCATTGGAGAAACATTATCTAAATCTTTAGAAGACGCAAATTTTCATGACTTAGGTAGCAAGGTAGACGCATTGCTTGACGAGGAGTTTACAAATGACTTGTAAGATGTGTGAGATAGTACAAAGAGAGGGCATATCCAACAAATGTCCTCAATGTATTAGAGATAAAATGTTAGAGACTATGCCTTACTTAGCAGCAGTACTTGACGAACTGACACCTAAATACAATATACATTTAAACGAGAGTCTTTTTGACATTCTAAATAGAATGAGTGATGAAGATAGCGAGAAGTTAAAAATGGCGATGAAGTATCCTCTTGGTAAGTTGAGGATAGTACATTGAACAATATAACTCTACAAAGACTCCTACATGGTTATCAACTTATTAAAGTTTCTGACTTTAAGAATCCAGTTGACGGAATAACATTTAATGGAGATAACTACCAAGATAGTGAATTAAAGACTCCGTTTGCGAGGGAGTGGGCAGAAACCTTTACATTACCTAAACATGTATACGACAGGATAAAAGGTGAAAAAACCCACGATGGCACTCCTATTAGTGCAACGATACCACCGAACCTAATGAAGCAAGGTATGCAGAAATTAAGTCAAGACATTACACAAAGCATGAAGTTTAGTATTGACTTGTCTAATGAAAATGATTGGCTAACAGAAAAAGAAATAGAAACAATACTTCCTGAGACACCATTATTTTCACCTTATCCACAAACTTACTTACAGGTCAAAATGCCTGACTTTACAATATGTATTTTATGCAAAGACCAAAATGTGCAGACGAAAGATACAGGGGAAGATTTATTAAAATTTCAAATGCAAATTATGGAGCATGAAAATAATAGATTTAGTTTAGACCTTAATGAATATGACATAGTTTTTCATGGCATGGATAAGACAGCAATTGATGGTAGAACTGGAGATAAAGATTTAGGTGGTTATACCTATTTTATTACTCCTACATGGTTTGCTGAAATTACAGATACTCGTGGACATGAGACTAGCTATGCTAAGAGAGAACAATTTAGTAATGAATCTCTTAATGCTTGGGTGCATACCCTACAGAGTACTTGGTGTACTTTTATGATTTATTTAAACTACCCACAAATAGCAGAACAAAAAAGAATAAAAGGTAGAAATAGTAAAAGTTGGTTTGATATACCTATGAGAAAACACACACATTCTGAGTACAGAAATAAACCTGCTTTTGAGCATAAAGAACTCATTATAAAAATGTACGATGATACAAATGTAGCAGACGCTAACTCTACAGGCAGGAGCGTAGGTACAGCGTTCCATAGTGTAAGAAAACATATAAGGACTTTAGCTAATGGCAAAAAAACATGGGTTAAGGCGCACTTTAGAGGAAGTAAAGAGCAAGGCGTAGTAAGTAAGGACTACACATTAAAGACTGGATAGTTATAATAAAAACTAAGGAGAAGTATTATGAAACTAAAATTTGACGAAAAGAAACCCAACACGCAAACAGTTCAATTTAGAATAGACCCAAAGACTAACAAAAGACTTACTGCTTTGCGACAACATTATGGACAAACAAATGGCGTCTTAATAAAACAGATGATTGACCTATGTTATAACGACATAAAAAAATGAATATATTTGTAGTGGAAGAATGTCCTGAGTTAGCAGCAAATGCGCTACCTGATAAATTGATATGCAAGATGCCATTAGAGTCTGCACAAATGTTATCTACAGCACATAGGTATCTGAGTCCACATGACTATTGCGAGGATAAAGGATTATATAAAAAGGCATACTATAATCACCCCTGCACTAAATGGGCAAGAGCAACACATGAGAACTACAGATGGTTATTGATACATTGGATAACTCTATGTGAACAGTTTTATATTAGATATGGCAAACAACATAAATCATGGACTGACTTACAGGGTCTTATGATATTTCCTATGAACATTACAGAAGGTGAATTAACTCCGTTTCCACAAGCTATGCCTAACGAATACAAGAATCCAAATGACGCTGTAGCTGCATATAGAGATTATGTAATCCATGAAAAGCATTACGCAAAGTGGGACAAAGGTGTGGATAAGCCTGTATGGTGGTCTTGCTAGTTTCATAAAAAACTACTATCATTGGCTCATTACTTGGGAATAACTAAGAATTTATGAGCAGAAAAGTACAAAAACTTACTCCTACTTTAAAAGAAAAGTTAAGGAACTTATATGTGCAAGGCATAGACAACGAGCAGGGTGAGAGAGTTTTATATAGTCTTGAACAGTTAGCTAAACAATACAAGATTGGTAAAAGTACTCTCTATAGACATGCAAGTAATGATGGTTGGAAAGAATCACAAGAACAATATCAAAATGATTACCTAAGAAGCCTAGATGAAAAGAGACTAAAAGAGCGTGTTGCAGATAGCATTAAGATAGATGGGACGACCCTAAATATATCTAAGGCACTACTAGGACAAATAGGACAATTCATAAGGGAGACACAGGCGCAAGGAAAAGTTACGCCTAACATGTTATCAACAATCGCAGAAGCGACATACAAGGTACAACGAGTAGCAAAGTTGGCTTTAGGTGAAGCAACTGACAATATGAATCTAAATGCCAATGTCAAAGACACAGACGCTTTCAAAGAAGCTATGGAACTCTTGGACGAGATTGCAGACGCCAAACGAACAGGCGACTTGGAATCTCTACACTAAGTGGCTTCGTACAGCTAGAGAAAAACAGTTAGCCCCTAAAGCAGACCATTTTATATGGCTTATCCTTGCAGGTCGTGGTTGGGGTAAGACTAGAACTGGTGCGCAGGACATAGCTCTATATGCTTTAAGAAATGCCAATACAATATGCGCAGTTGTTGCTCCTACCTTTGGTGATTTAAGGCGTGTTTGCTTTGGTGGCAATAGTGGTCTTTTGTCAATTATCCCTGATGATTGTATGGATTCTTCGTTTGGTACTGGGGGCTTCGCTTCTTCAATATGTGAAATCCGTTTAGCCAATGGCTCTAAAATAGTTGGTTATGCTGCTATCAATCCTGAAAGACTTCGTGGTCCACAGTTTCATAGAGCATGGTGTGATGAATTAGCTGCTTGGCAATATCCTGAAGCCTTTGACCAATTAATGTTTGGTCTGCGTCTTGGTGATAAACCACAAGCTGTAATAACAACTACACCTAAACCAATAAAGCTCATAAAAGAATTGGTAGAAAGAAAAGATGTCATTATTACTAAAGGGTCTACTTTTGAGAACAAACAGAATCTAGCTGCTAGTGCGTTGGCTATGATGGAAGAACGCTATCGTGGTACTGCTCTTGGTAGACAAGAACTATATGCAGAAATAGTAGATGAAGTAGAAGGCGCTCTATGGAATACCAAAATGATAGAAGAACAAAGATTGCCTGACGATACAGAAAAGGATTTAAAGCAAATAATAATAAGTGTTGACCCTGCAGTTACAGCCAATGAAGATAGTGATGAAACTGGTATTATCGTAGTGGGCAAAGATTGGAATAACCACTTCTATTTGTTAGAAGACCTAAGTGGGAGACATACTGCTGATAAATGGTGTAGAATAGCTATTAGGGCTTTCTATGAATGGGAAGCAGATAGAATAGTTGCAGAAGTCAATAATGGTGGTGATTTGGTAGAAAGGTTATTGCGAACGATTGATACAAACATACCCTATAGAGCAGTAAGAGCTACTAGGGGTAAGATGACAAGGGCAGAGCCTATATCAGCATTGTATGAACAAAAGCGAGTTCACCATATCGGAGTATATGAAGAACTAGAAGCCCAAATGTGTACTTACACAGGTCTATCCCAACAACAAAGTCCTGATAGGTTGGACGCTTTGGTATGGGGTTTATTTGAATTATCTAAATCTCAGGGTAATGTAAACTGGAGAATTACATAATGGCTAAACAAACATTTTTTGAAAGAGTACTTGGGTTAAATAGTAATCAAGACACAAAACAAGTAACCAGTATGATGGGTTATTTTGGTGTTGGTACTGAGCAAGGTAAAGATTACAAATACCAAGACTTAGCTAAAGAAGGATATTTAAAAAATGCGATTGTTTACAGATGTGTAAATGAAATAGCAAAAGGCGCAAGTTCTGTACCCTTCTTAATTAAGAACGGAGACCAAATATTAGACAACCACCCAATCATAGATTTATTACAAAGACCTAATCCTCTACAGTCTTATAGCGAGTTCTTTTCATCACTCTTTGGCTATGTTCTTTTAAGTGGTAATGCTTACATATTAAAAACAGGAACAGAGAGAGGAGTACCAAGAGAATTACATCAACTACGACCTGATAGAATTAACATCAAGGGAAGTGGTAATCCAATACCTGACAAATATGAATACATAGTAAATGGACGAGTACAAAGCGTCTACGATATTGACCAAGATGATGGGTTTAGTGAAGTCAAACATATTAAGTTATGGAATCCACTAGATGACTATTATGGACTATCGCCTATGAGTGCTGCTGCCGTAGAAGTAGACCAATTTAATATGGCAAGTAAACATAATGTCAATTTGCTAGGCAATGGTGCAAGACCAAGTGGTGCTGTCATATTTAAACCTAAAGACGAAGCAGGATTTGATGTCGCTTTAACTGAATCACAAAGACAACAATTGCTCGTAGACATAAACAATAGATTTAGTGGTGCAGGTAATGCAGGTCGTCCTATGTTGCTTGAAGGAGATTTTGATTGGAAAGAAATGGGGCTTAGTCCAAAAGACATGGACTTCATTAATCTTAAAAATATGGCTGCTACAGATATAGCCTTATGTTTTGGAGTGCCTTCACAATTAGTTGGTGTGCCTGATAGTCAAACTTACTCAAATGTTGCTGAAGCAAGACTAGCTCTATATGAGGAAACTATTATCCCACATTTAAGAAAGATACAGTCTGACATGAATGAGTGGCTTGTACCTATGTTTGATGACAGGTTAATGCTTGAATTTGACATAGATAGTATTCCTGCATTGAGTGAAAGACGAAGAAAGATTTATGAAAATGTGACTTCAGCAGTCAATGTTGGAATCATGTCAAGAAACGAAGCAAGAGCAGCAATAGGACTAGAGCCAAAAGACGGAGCAGATGACTTGCTTGTACCTGCAAACTTATTCCCATTGGGTGAAGAAGCTGTACCTGATAAGAACCCACCTGTAGAAGAAGATGACTTAGAAGATTATCAAGATGAAGATGATGAAAAATATGATGACCTTTTGACTGCAGATGAAATTAAGGCTTTAGCAGATTTAGATTTAAAGCCAACAGCTTCTATGGCAACTGCTGCTGTAAGAGCGCTTAACTGGCGAAAAGAATATAACAGGGGAGGGACTTTGGTTGGATTAGCTAGAGCCAATCAACTGAAGAACAGAGAAAGACTAAGTCCACAAACTGTCAAAAGAATGTTCAGTTTCTTTAGCAGACATTCATCAAATGACAGGTTATTTAACACTAAAGAAAAAGATGGTGGACCAACGGCTTGGAGAATAGCATGGGATTTGTGGGGTTCAAACGCAGGATACACATGGTCAAAAAGTAAAGTTGAGCAAATAAATAGAGAGCTTAGCAAACAATCTAAAGCTCTAGCAGGAACTTTAAAAGTTGGAGACATGGTTAGTTGGAATTCTAGTGGTGGAACTGCAAGAGGTAAAATTACAAAAATAGTTAGAGAAGGTAAATTGCCTGTACCAAAAACTGACTTTACTTTAAATGCAACTGAAGACAATCCTGCATGTTTAATTAGAGTGTATCAAGCAGGTGAACCATCTGATGTAATCGTAGGTCATAGATTCTCAACATTGCGTAAATTGTAAAATAAGTGCTTTTTATGCCTATTTTAGTCAAAAACAAAGCACCACAATCACGCAGGACGCATTTTCTACTACAAGGTAATACCTTACTAACCCCTTAAATTACATGCTAAGAGAACGCAAAGAATTTAACACAATCCAAGTTGGTCGCATATCTTCAAGAGCAGAAGCCAAGAGACAAATGGTTTTACGCACAAGATTAGAAAGAGCCTTATTTACAAATCTACGCAAACTATTAAAGAAATGGGTCAATGTTCAAATGTTCTTATTTCGTAGATACGGAATATACGAAGCCAACATAGCAGCGCAAAATCTCAATCAAGATTTATTACCTCTAATACAAGACCATTTTAAAAAAGTGTTCCTTGTCATTTATCAACATAATGAAAACAGACATTATTCTGAAAAAAGTGAAGCTATGGTCTTTGGAAGAAACCAAGAAATAGACAGATTAGTTGCAATGTACTTTTCTAATAGAGTTTTGTTCTTTGAAGGAATGAGTGCTAACTTGGCAAACAAGATACAGCTAATAATTGAAGATGGATTATATGGAGGTATGCCATTAGAAAATATTGCTAATTTAGTCAGTAAAGAGACAGCAGTAATAGCAAGGTCAAGAGCAGCAACAATAGCAAGGACAGAAACTCACGGAGCTGCAAGTTATGCCAATCATCAATATTACATACAAGCACAAAGAGACCTAGGTATGCAGTTGAATAAAAGATGGCTGTCTACGCAAGATGAAAGAACAAGACCACATCATGCAGCAGCTAACGGACAGATAAGAGACATGAATGAAAAATTTGATATAGGTGGAGCTAGAATGGATTATGCAGGAGACCCAGCAGGTGGTGCAAAAAATGTCATTAATTGCAGGTGTAATGTTCTGTATAGCGATGAAAGAGACATAGTTACATAATCCCCCTACATATTGTGCAATTACTCATTGTGGGATACTATATATGGATTATAGAGCATGTTTAATCTATGGTATGATGGAAACAGCATTTAATGGAGAATGACACAATGGCAAATTTAGACAATAGTGTCAGTTCAGTTGAACACGAAATAGCAGATGATATTGGTGCAAAAGCAGAAGTAAGGAAAGATGTTTTTACTACTGAAGAAGAAGCTACTAAACGAGCAAAAGAAATAGGGTGTGAAGGAATACATAGCCACGATGAAAATGGGGAAAAAATTTTTATGCCTTGTGCAACACATGACGACTATATAGAAGCTACAGGTGAAGATGTCAAAGAAAGTTCTTTGCACCAAGAAGTAAAAGCCGAAATCAAAGCCTATGAAGATGATGACGAAGATAGTGATTACGGCAAGTTTGAAGGATACGGCTCAGTATTCGGTAATAAAGATTTAGGAAACGATGTTATCGCAGCAGGTGCATTTACTAAGTCTTTAGCTAAAAAGAAACCCAAAGATGTAAAACTTTTATATCAACATAAGTCTGATATGCCTATTGGTGTGTTTGACGAAATCAAAGAAGATGAACACGGCTTAGTAGTAAAAGGTCGTCTTGCCTTAAAGACACAGGCAGGAGCAGAAGCTTATGAACTACTAAAAATGGGAGCGCTAGATGGTCTATCAATAGGCTTTAGAGTAAACCCTGATGAAGTTTCTTACGATAGGCGCTCTAACAAGAGAACTATCAAAGAAGTAGAATTAATGGAAGTCTCACTTGTTACCTTCCCTATGAATCCTAAAGCTAAGGTTCGTAGTGTAAAAGGTGATGAGATTTCTGTTAGAGAGTGGGAGAATGGTCTGCGAGATGCTTTCCAATTATCTCGTTCAGAAGCGAAAGTGGCTGCAGCCGCAGTCCACAAGTCCTTTGAGCAGCGAGATGCTGACCAAACGACTGAACTGGTAGATGCCATAAAGAACTTAACTTTAACCTTAAAATCTTAATAGGAGATTATTATGTCGGAAGATGTGAAAACTGCTATCAACGAAATGGGTAAAACTTTTGAAGAATTTAAAAAAGTAAATGACCTAAGACTTGAAAGCATAGAAAAAGGTGAGAGTACTGCTAATCTAGACGAGAAAATGGCTAAGATAGAATCTAAGTTAGATTCTCTTGAAGAAGTTAATCAACAATTAACTAAAGCAGAACAATCACAAAATGACATCAAAGAGCAGGTTGCACAATTAGAGACAGTCTTAAAAAGACCAAACTCTGGTTTTGCTACTAAGCAAGTTGATGAATATATGGGCGCATTTGACTTATATTGCAGAAAGGGCCTTGAAGCTCTTGGCGCAGATGAGAAGAAAGCATTAACTGTATCCAATGATAGTACAGGTGGTTATTTAGCACCTCCTGAGTATGTAAGGGAGCTTCTTAAAGAAGTAACTGAAATCTCACCTATCAGAAGTATTTCTAAAATTAGAAGTACTGGTAGTAGAAGTATCCAAGTTCCTAAAAGAACTGGTCAATTTGCTGCTCAATGGGTATCAGAATCAGGAACTAGAGCTGAGACAGAAGGCTATCAAGTTGGACTAGAAGAAATCCCTGCACACGAGCATTACGCTATGGTGGATATTTCTGAACAGGACCTTGAAGATACTGTCTTTAACCTAGAAGCTGAAATGCAATCAGAATTTTCTGAGCAGTTTGCAAAAGCAGAAGGTGCAGCATTTGTATCAGGTAATGCAGTAGGTAAGCCTGAAGGATTTATGTCAGCAGCAGGTGTTGGTGAAGTGAATAGTGGTAGTGGAACTCTAATAACAGCAGATTCACTAATCTCACTTGTTCATAATATTAAATCTGAATATGGCAGAAATGGTGTTTTTGTTTTTAACAGAAGCACATTAGCAGCAATTAGGAAGCTAAAAGATACAGCAGGTCAGTATGTATTCCAAGCAGGTATGAATCTTCAAGGTGGTGCTACTAGCACAATCTTAGGGTACAACTATGTGGAAGCAAGTGATATGCCTTCAGTAGCAGCCAATGCTTTTCCAGTCGCCTTTGGTGATTTCAAAAGAGCATACATGATTGTAGACAGAGTGGCTTTAGCAGTATTAAGAGACCCTTATACCCAAGCAACAACTGGTAATGTTAGATACATTGCTAGGCGTAGAGTTGGTGGTCAAGTGATACAAGCAGAAGCTATTAATAAACTAAAAATCTCAGTATAGAGAAGGAGTAGATAATGAAGATTTAAGTAATAACATTAAACTTATGCAATCTATAGCTCCTGCAGTTTTAGATGCTGACGCTAACGGCACAGGTGTTGATACACAAGGTTACGAGAATGTAGCTATTGTTGTTGATTCAGGTGTTGAAGTTATTACATTAAGTGGTACTAACAAGATTGAATTTGAATTAGAGCATTCTGATGACAATTCTTCTTGGAGTGATGCTGAATCCTCTGATGTCAATGGCACTTTAGGTGCTTTAGGAAACTTCCTAACATTAGATGATAATGCTGAGTCGCCACAAATCTCTGAGATTGAGTACTTAGGTACTAAGAGATATGTAAGAGTAGTCGCTAATTTTAGTGGTACTCATGGTACTGGAACTCCAGTAAGTGCAAGTGTAATTCTTGGTAAGCCAAGACACGCACCTGCATAAGCTAGGTTGTAGAAAATCTGTGGGGAGGGAAACTTCCCCACTTTATTAAGGAACGATTATGTCAAAGAAATTTAAAATATTAGTACCGAAACCATGTGCTATAGACGATATTGGAATGGATGTACAATTGATGAAAGCTGATGAAATTGTATCAGCAGATTCAGATGTCATGGCTGCCAATATGGCTATGTTTGTGGAAAATGGTTGGGCTATGGAAGTCAAGGTTGATTCTGTTGAAGAAAAAATAGAAGTAGAAGCTGAGATTAAAAGAGCTAGAAACGACAAAGGTCAACTAATTGGTGATGACCCTGAGACTCCTGATGTAAATGAAGCATGGGAAGGTGGAGAAGCACCAAAAGAGACTAAAAAATCAACAAAAAAGAAGAAAACTACTAAAAAAGCCAAGTAAGTAGTTTTTTGTTATACTTTTATACAGCAGAAGCTGAGATGGTAGATACCATATATATTATTAGGAATTATTTATGGCAGCAGGGTATCATCATTTTATCATTGAGCAAGGTGCAACATTTAAGCACTCTCTTACGCTCAAAGATTCAAGTGGCTCAGTCATAAATCTAGGTGGCTATTCAGCCGAAATGGATTTGCGTAAAAATCAAGATGACGCAAACGAAGTAATCACACTAACTGTTGCCAATAGTCGTATAGCGATGGGTGGAGCAGCAGGAACAATCACAATAGAAATATCAGCAGCAGATACGACCAATCTACAAGTTGGCGATGGTGTCTATGATATAGACCTTACTGATGCAAGTGGTAAGGTAGATAGAGTATTGGACGGAACATACTCAATAAGGGGTAATGTAAGCAGATGAGCATTAACAATATAGACATTATCACAGTAGGAACACAAGGTCCTGCAGGAGCGCAAGGTAATACAGGAGACAAAGGTCAAAAGGGTAGTCAGGGTGCTGATAGTTCAGTACAAGGTCCTACAGGTGGGACAGGTGATAAAGGACAAAAAGGTGAAGTCGGAGTAACAGGTTCTACAGGAAATACTGGTGCAGGTGGAGATAAAGGTCAGAAAGGTCAAACAGGAAGTACTGGTAGTCAAGGAAGTACAGGACCAACTGGTAGTACTGGCTCTACAGGACAAAAAGGAACAACAGGAAATACTGGAAATACTGGAGCTACAGGAGACAAGGGTGAGAAAGGACAGGTTGGAGATACAGGCTCTACAGGTAGTAAAGGTCAAAAAGGTACAACAGGTTCAACAGGGTCTACAGGACCAACTGGAAACACAGGTTCTACAGGAAACACAGGCGCACAAGGGGACAAAGGAACAAAGGGTGAAGTAGGAAATACTGGTTCTACAGGAAACACAGGAAGTACTGGTTCAACTGGCTCACAAGGAACAAAAGGTCAAAAAGGTGGAGAAGGTAATTTTGGTGGACAAACAGTAGAATTTAACTTTGCCACTAATACTGCTGATACAGACCCAACAGCAGGAATAGTCAAGTTCAACAACGCAAACATTTCGTCTGCTTCTCTCATGTTCATTGATGATGTAGACCAAGGCTCTACAGACATACAAGCATATTTAAGAACTATTGATGATTCTACTTCGTCAATTAAAGGTCATGTCCGTTTATCAAACAAATCAAATGCTGCTGATTTTGCTCTATTCCAAATTGGTGGTGCTATTACAGAAGCAACAGGATACTTTAAAGTACCAGTCGCATATTTAAGTGGCGCTACTTCATTTAGTGCTGATGAAGAACTAATAGTCACATTCGCAAGAACAGGTGATATTGGAGATACAGGTGCAAAAGGTCAAAAAGGAACTACTGGTACTACAGGTAGTACTGGAAGCAAAGGTCAAAAAGGTGAAGTTGGTATAACAGGAAATACTGGTCCAACAGGCTCAACTGGACCTACAGGAAATACAGGAGGAACTGGTCCAACTGGTCCTGCAGGTAACGATGGTAGTGATGGAGACAAAGGGCAGAAAGGACAACAAGGTAACTCAATAACAGGACAGAAAGGACAAACAGGTGCTACTGGTCCTGCAGCCAATGATGGTGCTGATGGAAATGATGGTTCAGACGGAAGCAAAGGACAGAAGGGTGAAGTTGGCGTCACAGGTAGTCAAGGAGATAAAGGACAGAAAGGTACTACAGGTGCAAGTGGTTCAAATGGAAGCGATGGGTCTGCAGGAGACAAGGGTCAAAAAGGAGAAATAGGAGCAGGTGGCGCTACTGGTAATACTGGACCAACAGGAAATACTGGAGCTACAGGTCCAACTGGTCCAAGTGCTAGTGATGGTAATGACGGAGACAAAGGTCAAAAAGGTGAAGGTGGTACTAATGGCTCTAATGGAACAAACGGCACAAAAGGTCAGAAAGGAGAAATTGGTGCTTCCGTTACTGGAGATAAAGGTCAAAAAGGACAAGCAGGTCCTACTGGTTCACAAGGACCAACAGGTTCTACTGGCTCAAATGGAAGCGATGGTAACGATGGTTCAAAGGGACAGAAAGGAGAAGTAGGGGTTACAGGTCCTACTGGAAGTACAGGTCCTGCAGGTAATGAAGGTAATGATGGAAGTGATGGCTCTAAAGGTGAAAAAGGTCAGAAAGGTTTACAAGGTGTAACAGGTCCAACAGGAACTGGAAATGATGGTTCTGATGGTTCTAAAGGTCAGAAAGGTGAGGTAGGTGCAGGTGGCTCTACTGGCTCAACAGGTCCAACAGGTCCAACAGGTCCGTCAGGAGCAGCAAGTTCCAAAGGACAAAAAGGAGAAGTAGGTGCAACTGGAGGAACTGGTCCTGCAGGTAGTAATGGAAATGATGGCTCAGATGGCTCAGATGGTTCTAAAGGACAAAAAGGTGAGGTTGGTGTAACAGGCTCAGGTGGAGACAAAGGACAAAAGGGTCAAACAGGAACAACAGGTAATACAGGTAGTACTGGGTCAACAGGACCTAGTGGACCAACTGGTGCAGGTGGAGATAAAGGTCAAAAGGGTGAAATTGGAGCAACAGGCTCAGCAGGAAGTAATGGCTCTAATGGCGATAAAGGACAAAAAGGTACAACAGGCTCAACAGGTAATACTGGTGGAACAGGACCAACTGGAGGAGCAGGGGACAAAGGACAAAAGGGAACAACTGGTAGTACAGGTGCAGGTGGCTCAACTGGTTCTAAAGGGCAGAAAGGTGAAGTCGGAGTTACAGGTGATACAGGTGCAGCAGGTAGCAACGGAAGTAATGGCTCTAAGGGTCAGAAGGGTGAAGTTGGTGTAACTGGTAATACTGGTTCTACTGGAAGTGCAGGAGACAAAGGACAAAAAGGAACTACAGGCTCTACTGGTCCTACAGGTTCAACTGGACCAACTGGAGGTACAGGAGATAAAGGTCAGAAAGGACAAACTGGAACGACAGGAAATACTGGCTCAACAGGTTCTACTGGACCAACTGGTGGAACTGGTGATAAGGGTCAGAAGGGTACTACAGGCTCTACAGGAGCAGCAGGTTCTAATGGTTCTAATGGAAGTAAAGGACAAAAAGGCGAGGTAGGAGTTACTGGTAATACAGGTTCTACTGGTTCAACTGGTAGTACTGGTAGTACAGGTGCAAAAGGTCAAAAAGGTGAAGTTGGAACTACAGGTTCAGCAGGTAGTAAAGGACAGAAAGGTCAAACTGGTGTTACTGGGTCTACTGGTCCTGCAGGTCCTACAGGTTCAACTGGACCAACTGGTTCTACTGGAACAGGTATTACTATGGAAGGACAAGTTGCCCAAACAAGCAATCTTCCTTCTTCAGGCAATACAAAAGGAGACGCCTATATAGTTCAAAATGATGATTCACTACATATATGGGACGGAAGTGCTTGGGTAAGTGGTGGCTCTATACAAGGACCACAAGGAAGCAAAGGGCAGAAAGGAACTACTGGGTCAAGTGGCTCTAATGGAAGTAATGGCGATAAAGGTCAAAAAGGTGAGGTAGGAACGCAAGGTGTACAAGGATATACTGGACCTACAGGGTCTACTGGGTCTACTGGTTCTACTGGTTCTAAGGGTCAAAAAGGACAAACAGGAGTAACAGGAAGTACTGGTCCTACTGGTTCTACTGGTCCTGCAGGAAGCAATGGTAGCAATGGTTCAAATGGAGACAAGGGTCAAAAAGGAACTACAGGTTCTACTGGAGGAACAGGTCCAACAGGAAGTACAGGACCAAGTGGTTCAAACGGAGATAAAGGACAGAAAGGAACAACTGGTAGCACAGGTAGTACTGGTGGTACTGGACCTACAGGTCCACAAGGCGACAAAGGTCAGAAGGGTCAAACAGGAGCTACAGGTCCTACTGGTCCAACAGGAGGAACAGGACCTACAGGAAATACAGGTGGTACTGGACCAACAGGAGCTAAAGGTCAGAAAGGTGCAGCAGGTACAAATGGCTCAAATGGAGATACTGGACCTACAGGTAGTACAGGACCAACTGGACCAACTGGAGCTAAAGGACAGAAGGGAGTTACAGGTTCAACTGGACCAACTGGTTCAACAGGACCTACTGGACCTACAGGCTCTAAGGGACAGAAAGGTGAGGTTGGAGCGACAGGTCCTTCAGGAAGCAACGGCTCAAATGGCTCAAATGGTTCTAAGGGACAGAAGGGGACAACAGGTAGTACAGGGTCTACAGGTCCAACTGGCTCAACTGGCTCAACTGGTTCACAAGGCGATAAAGGTCAAAAGGGAACTACAGGAAATACTGGAGGGACAGGACCTACTGGAGGAACTGGTCCAACAGGCGCAAAAGGACAGAAAGGAACAACAGGAAGTACAGGTGGAACTGGTCCTACAGGTCCGTCAGGAAGTAATGGTAGTAACGGAAGTAAAGGACAAAAAGGTCAAACTGGAGCAGGAGGTTCAACAGGAAGTACAGGACCTACTGGACCAACTGGTAGTACAGGTCAAAAAGGACAAAAAGGAGTTACTGGCTCTACAGGTGGAACTGGACCAACAGGACCTTCAGGCTCTAACGGAAGCAATGGGTCTAAAGGTCAGAAAGGACAGACAGGTAGTACTGGAGGTACAGGACCTACAGGTGGTACTGGTCCTACTGGTGGAACTGGAGCTAAAGGGCAAAAAGGTCAAACTGGTGCAGGTGGCTCAACTGGTCCAACAGGACCTAGTGGTTCTAATGGGTCAAATGGAAGTAATGGTTCTAAAGGGCAAAAAGGACAGACTGGAGCAGGAGGTTCAACTGGACCAACTGGAGGAACTGGTCCAACTGGTGGAACAGGACCTACTGGTGCGAAAGGTCAAAAAGGACAGACAGGTGGAACAGGTGGGACAGGTCCTACAGGTCCAACTGGTCCTACAGGAAATACTGGTTCGCAAGGTGGAACTGGACCAACAGGTGCAGGTGGTTCTACAGGAGCAAAAGGACAGAAAGGTCAGACTGGTGGAACAGGTGGAAATGGACCTACTGGTTCTACTGGACCAACAGGACCAACAGGACCTACTGGAAGTGCAGGGTCAAATGGTGGAACAGGACCTACAGGAGCTAAAGGACAGAAGGGACAAACTGGTGGAACAGGACCTACTGGTGGTGGAGGTTCTACAGGACCTACAGGACCTACTGGAGCAACAGGACCTACAGGACCAACTGGTTCAGCAGGTTCAAACGGAAGTAATGGTGGAACTGGACCAACAGGACCTACAGGGCCTACAGGACCAACAGGTGGATTCTCAACTAACTCAAATGCTCAAATTAATAGCTTAGGTGTAAATACAGGCGCTAGTGGAACAGCAGGTGAAATTAGAGCAACTAATAACATTACTGCCTACTATTCAGATGAAAGACTAAAAGATTTTGATGGCAATATAGTAAATGCTTTAGAAAAAGTCATGCAGCTTAATGGATACTATTTCAAAGAAAATGCAAAGGCTAAAGAACTTGGTTATGACAATGATAGATTGCAAGTAGGGGTAAGCGCACAAGAAGTTCTTAAAGTACTTCCAGAAGCGACTACGGAAGCTCCTATAGATGCTAATTACTTAACTGTATGGTACGAAAAGTTAGTGCCACTATTAATAGAAGCAATCAAAGAATTAGCTATAGACTCACATAGTCCAAAAGGACTGCAAGACTTAGATGGTTATTCTGAATTGCAGGAGAGACTTAAAAAGTTAGAGGATAAGTAATGGCTTACACCTGTATAACTGCTACTTCTGAACAAATGGAAACATGGATTTCTGATGGTATTATTCAAAGACTTTATGATGATTCAAAATCATACATAGATGCAGGTTCACACCCTTTTGACCCTAATATGACAGATGATGAAAAAAGAGATTATTTCATAGCTAGATTTAGGAGTGTTTACAGTCCTGATTCATGGTCACCTGATAGTCATACTAATTTTAATCAAGCAATGTTTGATGATGATAAATTAATTGCCATTTACAATGGTCATTATGATTCTACAGATACTTCTGCAAATTTATCTATAACTCTTTTTAGTCCTAATAAAAGTGGTTCTAAGTCATATCTATACGCATTAGACTATACGACAGTTAGAAAAAATACTGAGAAGGCTTTAGGTGCGAACAAGGCTCATGTTTGGGTACAATGTGGTAATGGACCTGCTTTTAGAATGATGGCACAAAAGTCTTATGAAAATATTGGGGTACTCTATGAAGATGTTGTACATGAAGATATAGAGCAACATTATTACTATGAAAGACCTGCATATACAAGTATTCCTACTCCTGATGGGATTAGTGAAGAAGTACCTGCTGAAGTAGTAATGGACTTTAAAATGACACTAACAAGGTTTACACTGGTATTCAAATGACAA
>VMHT01006590.1_pt1 | contig 36173 bp, 35 predicted proteins | sample 4693611 | NCBI WGS metagenome assembly VMHT01 (sample SAMN12280063, study PRJNA550983) | marine metagenome | isolation source: seawater sampled from same location over 5 years 0.02-0.2 micron viral filtrate | place: USA: collected off the coast of southern California halfway between the port... ...
ATTAACTCCTATTACTCTTTCTGACAATTACTTTGCACTTAGATGGATCTGTTTTAGAGGCTGTTGCCGTGGAATTGGTTCCGTTTTTCTCCCTAACAACATCACCTTTGCTTGCAACCCATGCCGCGTTTATTTGAGTCTCGGCATTTCCCGGCTGTATTGTGTGTGTTGTTTTTGTAATCATATAATATCCACCAATGCCAAATCTACTCAAATCTTCTGTTGCCTTTGGATCAAATCCTTTCGGAGTTATATAAATATACGTGCCGGGAAAAGTCTGAACATTTAAGAAAGTTGAAATGTTTGCATTGTAAACTTCTCTCAACTGGGTTAATCCACTAAATCCTTCCTGTTCAAACCTCAACTCTTTTAGACCGGGTGTGTTTGTTTTATCGAGAGAAATAGTTTTTACAATTCCTCTATTTTCCCCAAGAGTGTAGTGAAAAATGCCTTCTGATTCATCTGTGTTTTTTCTGCCTTTAAATTTCTCAGTGGGCTTGGAACGACCAACAGAAAAAATATAATAATTTCTCATATCTTTAATATTTCCATCTTTTCTAGGATCATCTCTTGGGCCAGAAATATCCAAAAGTGGTATGTGTGTATCTGTTACTTTATTAAGTATTAAACAGTTATTTATAGCGGCGCCTGTACCCTTCTTTTTATAATTTACTGACTGTCTAAATATAAAATCTGATAGATCGTCCTCTGTAAGTCTTTTTCTGTTTTCTTTATTATATGCCAACACGGTCGTGCTGTTTAGAGATAGCTTTTGTGAAGCATTTGAAGCAAAGCAGTCATCAGAATTAAGAAAATTTTTCATGCAATCTTTTATTAAGTTACTGACAAACTTTGAAAGTGGGTATTCGACCAAGCTGTTGGATAATATTTTTTCTGACATAAAACTTATGAAATAGTTTAGCGATATTGGTATGTCGCCAAGAGAGCCTTCTATGAATTCTTTTGTTGAGTTTGTCATTGAAAATGGTGTTACCTCAACTGGACCCAAGACAATTCTGAGTTTTCTTAGCTGTTCGTGAGCCGAATTAACATTTGGCATATCTTTTTCTTTAACTTTTTTTTCAATTGCCCTTTTCAAATCAGAGGCACCTTTGAAATTTTTCCTAACAACACCATCATAATAGCCCCCCGACCCAGTTGAAGAGGGTTTTGCTCCGGGTGGGTCAATATAATTTTTTGGTTGTAATGTATTTTCTATTAATTCTAAAACAACAGATATTAGATCGGAAAGATAAAAGAATTTAATTGATTCTTGTCCACCAAAATATGGTGATATTAACATACTACTTAAGTAATCAGTTTTTGCAGCAGTTGTGGCTGTTGTGCCACCAGCTTTTTTTGTAGCAGCAGTGGCAGCAGCCGCAACAGGGGGAGTTTTGCCTTTAGATGTTTTAATGCTTTCTGTAAAATTTTGTGTCAAAAGATAATCTCTAGGATTTTCAATAAACATTTTCATTTTTTCTCTCTCAATGCCATAGTAATATAATTTATTCTTTGACATTAATTTATCAATAATAGTCTGCAATGACCGGGCGTTCCTTTGAGAAATATACAGGGCATCAGCTTTTTCAAACTCTTCTATCTCTTTTGAGTTACAATCTTTTTCTTTAAAATAATCAATACACATTTCTCTGACTATTCTGTCTCGTGCGTTAGAACCAAAGATATCAAAATTTGCCGTTGCAAAATAATCTTCAATATAAGCAAGATAATTAATGCTAAACGTTACTCCACCCGCCTCATCAAAATCAAATTCGTGAATTGTTGGAGTTAAATAAATGGATATTGCTGAATTGTAAACGGCGTCATTTAAGGCTGATACATCTTCACCTCGGTCTAATCCAGCATTTGTAAAGATTCCTTTATTGTCAGCAGTGAGTTCAACCAACACCCTTATTCTAAAGTTAAGCTTTTCTAAGTTTTCTTTTTCTTCCTCGGTTAAAGTGAACTTTTTGGCGACCTGTTCTGATGCTCTACCAGTTTTTAAAGCCAAGTCAACATACTTATATTTTTTTCTTCGGGTTTTTGAGCCTATGACTTTTGCTGTTCTATCTGCTAGCAAATCGCTGAAACTCGGGGCATAAATATCAAGCTTGGCACTAATTGCCTTCTTTACAGAAAATGGATCTGTTCCTTCATACGAGAAGGTAAAGCCTTTGACTCCAACACCGACGCCGCGACCAAGAATTGCGCTACCGGGTGCATTATTGTTTTTCTCTAAATAAGCAGAGATATCTCTATTTGCATTGGTATCAAATGTTATTTCAATTTCTTCATCTTTGCCAGTTTTTTCATTTTTTTCAACCTTAAAGAACCTCATCCTTGGGGTAAGAAAAGACATTTGCTCAGCGTGCATGTTGAATAGAGCTTTAGTTTTGCTATCTATGACCACTTTATTTAAAAATGGAAATGGGCTTCCTTGTATCAAAATGGGATGATTTAAAGGAATCGGGTCGGCTTTCGCATATGGAAGGGGCAGGGCGCTTGGAGACTCTTGTCTTAGTTTTATAAAATTATCTAAATTTGCTAGAAGAAAGCACTGCTGTCTATAAATTAATAATTCAGCGGTCGCTGCTGAAACACTGGCGGCAGCAGTTCCTGCAGCCAATGCACCCTTAAGTTTCGCTAATTCAGCTTCTAACTCTGCATCACTTCCCAGCAACAATTTGCCTAAACTATTGGCAAGGAAGCCCCCTGCCTTTCGGGCATTAAGCACAGCCTCTAATCGGGCAATCTCATCTTCAACGGACGTATCATCGCTTAATAATTTATCCAGTCCTTTTTGATAAATTTCATTTAAATATGTAGAAAAAGACTGACCTGTGGGTGGTTCGGGTAAGAGACCAAATCCTCCCTTAGTGGCAATTTTTAATTTTTTTAATTCTACAGTAAATTTGTATAAATTATCTAATGCATTGGCCTTGTAGATGGCGGGGTTCTTCTGGAATGCGTCAGTCATGCTAACAAGACCGGTATAGTTGAAATCTTTGGTTACAGGGTCGTTAAAGTAAACGCCGTAAGCTGTTTCAATATCAAGAGAAGTACCGTCTGCAAGAGGTAATGGTTTTAATAACGGCTTATATTTATCAAAAAGTGCTATTAATTCTTCGGCAGCTTCTTGTGCAAATCTATAATTTTTAACTGCTGTTGTATATTCTTGAAAAATTGTAACAGAGCCAGCCGCTGTTATTAAGTCATCTACGCCCCCAGTAAAAGTATCAAGTTTGGAATTCTTAAAGCCGGGCACAGCCGCTATATGTGCCCAACCCACCAGCATCTGTGTATGGATCTTAGCAAATTGAGAAACATACTCATCTGCGATGACGCTCGCAAAATCAATTACGGCATCACCCGCATCTAGCTTAGTTTTAATACCGGCTGCCATTTCAAACTCCTAAAGCGTCTAACGCAGCATTGATGTCAAGAGGAATATCCAAAAAGTCTCCAGTTTGAACATTTGCTTCTGTTGGGTATCCATTCCACCAAGCAATAACCCACCAAAATCTTACGTCACCATAATATTGATTTGCTAATTTATAAAATCTGTCGCCATAAGCCCAGATATAGCCTACTGAAGTAATAGAGGCTCTTTGTGATATGGTAGGATGACGAAAAATTGGTGTTTCGTAATGAGCAATTCTTTTAAGACCTCTGCGCTCATACAGTTCCTTGTAGAATTCTGAATCATTTTCAATTACATCTTGCTTTTTGTTTCTTGTGTTTGCCATTTGTGTTATCCTAGAATATCATCAATTTCTTCAATTGACGCCCCGAGATTGTCGTTAATTGCGTTATAGACATCATGAAAATTTTGGTCTATACCCGCTCTATCATCAGCACGGACAGCACGATTTAGCAGCCTATTGGATCTGGCACTGCCCTCCTCCGCGTTTGAATTCATAAATTTTTCTGTGGCTCGGATGGCGCGGGCTGTTTTTCTATCTTGGTCGTTTTGAAGGGATGCGCGACCTCTGCGGAGGGATTCGGAATCTCTCTTTAATTGCCTCAACTCAGATAATGTTCTTCCACTTTCTACTTCCCTGCTTTTAAACTCGTCCAGATCCTTATCCATGTTTGAAATATTTGCTCCATAAAGCATAGGCATTTTACCAGTTAAAGTAGTTTCGTGTAATGGAGAAAAACTAATATTTATATCAATAAGCTTTGGAAGAATAGTATTTTTGGTTTTTCCTTTTTTGTTTTCAGGGTCTGTTATAGAGTAGTCAATTTTTTCAAACACACCATCAGACCCCTCAAGATTGTGATTGATTGTACAGGAGGTAATAACACCCAACAATCCTTTGTCGGTAGACGTAGACTTATAGCCATTGAAAATTTGTCGTGGGTTATTACCTGTCCCGGTTTCACTAGTCCCAACTTTTTGAATTAAATTCATCATTTTTAGTCTAACTAATGGTGCCTCAGATAGTGTAAGGGCGTTGCCATCAATACTTGCATCAGTATAATTTGGATATAACATGCCGACAAGCCTCTGGACTTTTACAAGATTTTCATATGCTTCTCCGTCTGAAGAAGCAGGCATTTTCCAAGCAAGAGTGATAGCCCTTGTCGTGCCTTTGTATTGATAAATTGGGTCAGTCCTACCAAATACTTGTGTTGGATTAAAATCTGGTGTGTAACTCTCATTAAATGCTGTTATAAATGCCTTGAAGAAAACTTTACCTCCACCAGTTCTAATATTTTGAAATGATAGAAAAGTTTGATTGAAATTGGCATATACATCAGAGCCATCTGGTAATGCCGTGTTTACAAGCTTTGTATCATAACCTATAATTTCACCTTTTTTATTTTTTACAGGAACAAGATCTGCAAATCCTGACGCTGGATCATCAGAATAAAAGTTTCTGTTAAATAATTGTGGTGGCTTTTCGTTGCTCATCTTAAATTACCGCCTTTCTTGCTGCTCTGCCGATAGACTTTTCAACCTGAACATCAAAAAGATCAGCAAATTTCTTATTATCAAATTTGATATTGATTCCTGTTTCGCCGCCATTACCACTATTATTGACTATAGTGCTGCTAGTTGCATTCTTGATGGCTGTGTTGTTCGCAATAACAGGGGCAGTTGCTCTCATTGTCGCTGCTGTCTTAGCGGAAGCATCGCCTATGCCCTCTACTCCCGCCGCAGTCATTTGAACACCAGCAATCAAGTTGTTATCACCCGAGAATAATTCTCCTCTGAAGCCGCTCATTTTAGCTTTAAGTTTATCAACAGAGCCCATGGCAGAGCTAGAAGAATCATCAACCATTGACAAACCAGATGCCATTTGTGATAACCCTTCCAACAAAGTGGGTGAGCTTTTATCTACACTAATTGATTTTCTGAAGAATGTGAATGCTCCTGTTACCTCCCCGATGACAGATACAATTTTGCCAAATAGGGCAGCTAAACCAAGAATTATTCCACTCAAAATTATGAGCGGGGACATCGCCATTCCAACACTGAGTGCGATCAGAGGGAAAAACTCTACGAATCCCTTGAACAGACCTTGTATTTCGTCTTTATATTCCAAAATGATTTCTGAAAAATAATTTGTTAGTTCCCCAATCATCTCAATCATTGGCTTCATTACTGGCACTAGAGAAGCAAAAGTATTTTTTAGTTGTTCTTGAACAGATTGTAATTCTCTTGCGCGTTTAGCTGATGCTTCAAAGTCTGCCTGTGTTTTTCCAATTTCTGCACCAACTGCGCCAAAGTCACCACTCATAGCAAGAGCGAGTTCTCCAACATCTGCCATACCTGCAGCATCTGCAAAGAACATCTTTTGGCGGTATGACATTTCATCAAATGACAATCCAGTGTCAAGTATGGAATCTCTTATCATTTCAAAACGCTCAACTGGGTTTGTTGCAGTCATTAATTCCATAGCGTTTACAAAGTTGCCACCAAGTGCGGCATTCAACTTTCCTGCTTGTTTGGCAGCACCTTCAAAAGTATCAAACTTTTCAGTTATTGCCAGAAGTCTAGAAACCTCAATACCTGTTGCCTTTGAAACAACAGAAAGTTGTTTAAATGCCTGTAATGCTTCTGGCCCAGAAAGTTTTTGTAAGTGGGCTGAGGCTCCTGCAAAATCGGCTCCCATTTTAGCCGTGCTTACATTTAGATCACGAGCTATAGCATCTAACTCCAGCATGGTATCTGCCGCCTGCTGTGGTGTTTGAGAAAAAGCCTTCGTTAACACTTGGAATCCCTTCGCTGTGTCATCAGCAGACATGCCCAACTTACCAAGGACAACTGTGGTATCTTTTATTTTTGATGCGCTTGTAGTGTTTAACATACTAAAGTCTGTAAAAGTTGCATTTAATGCTGTAACGGCATTATTGATATCTTCTGAAGTGCCTCCAAATTCTCTTAAGGCGTCAGCGTTTTCATGCATTGCATGTGAGAAATCTTTAGATAAGCCTGTTACTTTTGTTAATTGTCTTGCAGAATTTTCAAGCTCAAGGGCAAATTGTGCTATCTTGACCGTAACTCCTATAGCGACTGCCAGAGCAATGAGCATCGGAAGAACAATAAACAGCGCTGCCCCCAATGCCGCCAAAGCTGCGCCGGCACCTCCAATGGAGGCTGCAAATCCTGACATTGCTGCACCTGCGCCGCCGGTGCCTGTTCCTGCTGCTGCGGATACTTCTGGAAGTTTTTGTCCTATTTTAGCCAAAGAAGAAATAAATTTTTCTTTTTGTTCTTGGAACATCTTGTTACCAATAGGCTTAATTGAGTTTGCTAGACCCTTTCCTATTTGTTTAAACCCGCTAACAAAATCGCCGCTGGCTATACTTTTTAGTCCTCCCTCAATTTGATCTACAGTTTGTTTTGCTTCTTGGAGGCTTTTATTATATTCTTCACTAGCATCTGTTAGATCTTTATTTGCTTTTTTTAAATTTTTAATATTATTTAAAATTTCCGAATAGGCAGCGTCTTCTTCATCTAGATATTGTAATTGTTTTTCTAGTTGCCTTATTCTAGTATTATTTACTTCTTCAGCTAGTCTATATTGTTTTTCAATGTTTTTTTCTTTATTAAACAATTCTTCAGCTAATTCATTTTGCTGTGCCAGACGAGAAAGAATTTGTTCTCTTTTGCTTATCTCTTTGCCAAGGGCAACGGCGACCTCCCCAGCAACCGCAGCGAGTTCTGAAGAATTTTTTAAGGTTTCAATCGTTGCCGTGCTAGCCGATTCAAGCTCTCGCCTTAGTTTGCTGGCACTAGGGGCGGCTGCATCTAAAGCATCTAATAGGTTTGTTATTTCTTCTGGTGTCAGCGCCATACAAAATTACCTCTCCCTATAAATAGGCTTCCTACAAAAAAGCAAAGGCACCTTTAGGGTGCCCTACTTAGAAGGTTTTTGGCATTGTTGGCTGATTTTGAGAGTTTAATGTTTGTCTTGTTCCGCCGCTACTTGATGATTGTTTGATCGCTTCTGCCTCATCTTCTAATTGTTTTATTGTTCTCTTTACAAACCAGTTTCTGAGACCTATGGGAAGACTATAAGCCTCAGCAAAACTCCACCCGCCATTATACTTAAGAAAGAAAATCTGTTCATAGATTCCCTCGTTGTATTCATCGGTCAGGCCAAAAAAAGTCCGCCGTAAGCGGCACCTCCATTTCCTGCGTGTAATCACAATTTTCGCAAGAGAACTCCTGTGTTAGATCGACATTTGGCGTAGCCTTTTTGATCGCCAACCGAAGGTGGCGAGAGTCCATTGATGGAACATTGTTAGCGACATATTGTATAGCTTGACGAGAAGTGTCTCCATTAACACTGACAATTAAAGACTCAAGCTGCTGAGATATTTGATTATCACTTTTAATAATTGAAGATAATTTATTTTCCTCTTGCCCCGTTAATAGTCTAGCAACAACTTCCACTTGAGTCTTTGGCAATCTGCAAGTTATTGTACCATTTGGGTTTATTGTTGCACGAAGGTTCTCGTTATCTTCACCATGATATACATGGGCAGAATTTAAATCAAAGGTGTATGTCTGCTTAGTGCCACACGCTGGGCACTGCACATTAGTAGAATAATCACTTCCATATCCAGATACTCGCGCCGCAACAATAATTGCGTTGCGATCACCAATGAGTAAAGTTTTTGGATCAATTGTTTTATCAACAATAATACTTTGTATTAATCTTTCGAGAGCAACACCTTTCTTTAAAAGAGTTCTTGAAGTAAGAATATCTTCTTCTTTCGCAGTCATCTGCTTAATTTCAATAGAGTCTTTTCCATGAAGTGGATGCCCCTGTACATAAAAGCGACCCTGTGATGGTAGATCCACAAACTCTGTGGGGATCACAAACGAGAAGCCCCCGCCGCCCTGTTGGGGCGGAGGGCTCGTGTCAGGCTGTTGAACGCCGCCTAGGCGATCCTGATTTCTTGACAATTTACACCTCGCGTTTTATATTGTCTAAATTAAATCTTGAAGAACTCGCGACCACCGGAAGCAACTGCCTTGGAGTCGTTAGTTGTTTCAATTCTAGCCCAGTCATAGCGAAGGGTGATTGAAACCTCTGTTAGATCGGAGTTACTGTAATCGAGTGAATCGCCATACTTGATGTCCTGAATGAATGGGTTCCAAAGAGTCCAAGTCTCTAGTGGGTTGCCGTCAGAATCAATCTGGGTGACAGTTACGGCACCGAGAGCAGACGCCGCCTTAGCCTTTGACATAGTACCAAGAGTGGTAGTGTCAGTAGGAGGGGCGTAGCCACCCTGCACAATAATATCGGAAAAAGTCGCAGCCATATCAGGGTCAACAGGATCTACCATAGTAATAGTAACAGGGTTCCATGTTACACCACCGGGATAGTAAAAAGTATGGTTTAGATATTTGTGCTCATTCTCAGCTATTGCAAATGAGGGCTTAGCAGCAGTCTTGGCGTACCAAGCTACAGCGCCGCCGGGCGTGGCGTTTATACCACCAAACTCTACAATGAATCTGTGGTTTCTTTTTGGATCATTTAGGGTTGCATCCTGTCCGAAGTTAGTTGACCAAAATGGCATTTGTTAGGTTCTCCTGTGTATTCAGTAATAAGTAGTAGGTGGGGGCAAAAGCCCCCGGTTATCAGTCGTCAAATGATGCGCCGGTTGAAGCAACAATGAAGTCAATAGCGATGTACTCGATTGCTCGTGCTGGCTTAATCATAATCTTAGCGTACACAACGTTCTGGTCAACAAGATCAGGTGTTGTGGTGTTTTCGTCTAGAATGAGACGGTAATCAGTGATACCGAACTGAGTCTTGACGTTAGCAAGGAATGGCTCGATGAGACCCTTGAAGCGGTTCCAAGTTGCCTGTACGTTCTGCTCAAATAGAATCTGAGTAGAGAGAATGGATATCTGCTTCTTAAGGAAGATTACTAGACGACGCACATTGATGCGGTCTAGAGCAGATGGGCGCTCTTGTAGGGTCTTCTGACCGAACACTACGATGCCAGTGCTTGGGAAACTTGCAATTGGGTTAATGCGTGACTCGTAAAGAATATCACGTTCCTTAGAGGTTAGTCTGCGTGAAACGCCAGTAACAGGGATTCCCGCAGCGCCGTCAGATAGTCCACCTCTGTTGAAGCCCGCCGGAGCAAACCAGATTTGTGAACTTCTCTCAGAGCTTGCGAGAACACCCATCATAGCGACACTGGGTGGAACCCAAAGTGACTGACCAGTTGGCTCGTCTACGGTCTGTATCCATGGATAGAATGTAGCACCGTAAGATGAATCAATCTGGCGCTGGCGCAACTTGTTGGCGGTAACGGTTGGGCTATCGCCTTGCTTGTTCTTGGCTTGTGAACTGTATACCTCGTGGTTTGGCTTGTACACATCAGGTAGGTCGAGGAGTGCTAGAGCATCTGCTCTTTCCTCACAGACATTTACTGCGTGGGTAGTCAAGCCGTCCTTAGTTAGACCGGGAATGGCGAGCAAGTTCATGTCTACAAACTCAGGATCTGCAACTGTATCAATTGCTCTCTTGAATGTGTTAAAGATGTAGTTGTTCTTATCATTCACAGTTCCGCCAGTCATGCCGCCGTTGAAAACAGGGTCGGGCTTAGTGATGTCGAAGCCATCGAAGCCGCCCCATAGTGGCATTGTAAATTTGTCGTAACCATCATCAATAAGATCCTTGTAGGACCCGCTGGTTCTGGAGGTAGCTTCAGCACGAGAGCCAGAAGAGTAGAAAGCACCGGTGGTATCAACAATGATATCATCCAAAGTAAAGATGTAAGAACTTGCTACGATTCCAGCGCTATCCGTATCTGTCCAGCTACTTTGTAGCCAAAGTCTGTGGTAATCTTTCATTGAGAAGTCGCCGCGAGTGCCGCCGCGAGTTCTGGTTGTCTGTAGACCAAAGTATGCGTTAGTTGAGTCAGACAAGCCGCCATCAGATGCAGAGTGACGTAGGCGGGCAACTGGCCATACAAGTGAGCCAGTAAAGTTACCATTTGTGCCACTCAAGAACAAGTTAGCTTCAGCACCATTGACGCTATCTGCGTCAATAAATCTTCCTACAAGTGGGAGATGATCGCTATCTGCTGCGGAGCCTGACCAGTTAACAACTGACTGGAAGTTAGGAGGTCCGTAGTAGCCGAATGGAATTGAAGAAGCATTTGCAACCTGAACTTCGCTAACATATACAAACTTGGATTGGTTAGGGTAATCACCGTAAAGGCGCAATCTTCTCTCAGACTCAACCCACTCGTAGTATTGGTTACCAATTACCTTTTCAATGTAGTTGGGTGAAGTTGGATCTAGAGTAACATTATCAAATCTTTCTAGAACAACTGGGTTGCTGTCTGTGTCAAGTAGAGAACGAAGAACAACAGAGAAGCTTCCGTATTCAGTTGTGTTTGTTGTTGAGTAACGAATTTTTTCAATGGAAATCTTTACATTCTTGTTCAACCACTCACCGTGCCCGCGACCCTTAAGCTTGAATAGCTTGTCTGCGGTTGCTGGGTTATATGCCGCAGGAGCGCCTTGGTCTTGACCAATGACCCATCCGGTCTGAGCTTCTTGAGTTGAGACCTGCATTTGGTGTGGTCCGGTAGTTCCATTACTGATAGCTTGTATAACACCGAAGACCTTCTTTCCAACTAGGCTTGTTACACTTCCAGTTAGGGAATCTACAGCGCCATCTCTAATTTCCTGCTCAAATGTTTCACCAAGCCAGTAATTTCTCTCTTGATCAGCAGCATAGAAGTCGCCGCCAGCAACCAATTGTGGATTGGTGTTGAATACTTTGCGAATGAATCTATCGCTTGAGTCATCAAAGTTGAATACAAAGGTCTTGTCTGCATCATTGGATGCAATTGCGCCCTTTATCACGACAGTAAATCTACCTTCACTATCGCTCTCAATAACTTTGCCAACACCTTGCCCAAAGTGATCCTGATCTCTTGCTACATTACCAGTTAGCTGAACAGATGCATCTTCATCAACATACCAAATTGCTGCCAATGAGCCTGTTCCAATATCAGCAACCGCCGCATCGGAGGCGTCGTTGCTTACAGCCTCCCCTCCAGAACTAGATGGGAAAACCCAAAGACCAAAAGCACCGCCATTGTCAGTTTGGGCAGCGGCTGGGCTGTTAGTTGTCTTCCAACCAGCAACACCGGCTGCAGTCTTGTTATCGTTTTCGACTCCAAGAAGTCTGACATAAGTAACTGGAGCAACGGCAGCATCCAAGAATGCTTTGGCTGCGTAGGTTCCATACATTGGAGACTGGTAGTTTCCATCACGATATGTATCGCCGGTGGCATTACCGGGAACAGTATCTCCGTACATGGTCAGGAAGTCAGAATATGATTCTAACTTGACTGGCTGCATTGCGAGACCTCTTACAGAGCGTCCAATAATTACTGGACCAATGGTGTCGGGTCTACGTGGGCGGAAAGAGTTATCAATTTCGTTGATAAACACGCCGGGAGACACAAATTTAAAACTTTTTACGGGCATTAGTTATTCCTCACTTTTTAAATAAACATGCTATAAAGCACAATCAATCATGTTTAAATAGTAGGCTTGGAACGCAAAGGACTTCAGGAAGTCTTTAGTCCATAAAAAAGTTATCGTTTCCTGCAGGAACAATAGATTCTCTTGGGAAAGCAATTTCAACTATACTTTCTTCTTTAGTAACGATGGGTCTATCATCACTATTGCCTTCACCGATGAGGTAACCTAGCACCTTTATATTTATTTCACTTGTAAACTGCCGCTCATCTTCTCCAAGGTTAGCAACATTGTTACTTTGATTGAAGCCCTGATCTATAAATGCTTCGTATATATGTCCATTTCTGCGCATTACAAAAGAATTTATTTGTCCTGTTCTCGTCATGAAGGGTTGTGTAAGATCATTCATTTGCTGTTGATATTCAGTCTTTACAATAATCTTATAATCGAGATTAACATAGATTGGAATTGGAATTGATAGAGTTTCAATAACAACTTTTTTGTTTTGCCTTGGGAAGAACTTTTGACGAGTTCCTCCGCTATTGGTGCGAGTGTTACCAACAACAGCAAAATTGCGTGTTTTATCTTGCTTTATTCTTTTGGCAATCACCAACCTTCCTGATCTGCCATTTCTTTTATCTGAAAAGATGTGAGCTTGGAAGCCACCTTTATTATTTGGATCTTTTGTTATACCAGTTCTTTCGATGGTGACAACAGGAAGAATTATAGCGTCTCCACCCATTTCATCAGGAGTTCTTAGTTCTTTATTGTTTTTGATCTGGAACGCTCTTTCGGGAGTTTGCCAAATGACAGGAACTCTTTTGTTTCCTTCATTCGTAATTGTTGAAAGATCTAAATCCTCTTTTAGCCAAGAAGTGATTGCATAGTCAATGTCCTCTATACGAGAAGAAAGCATTCCAACTTCTTTTAAACTAAAGTCTTTCCTATCATCAGGTAGTTGTGCAAAATCAAAGTTATCAGGTAGCATCGAATAGTCCCTTGCGTGCTCTCTTACATAGAGCAGAAATTTCAAATGTGCTGTTTACTTGTCCAAACAACTTTCTTTGTGTTGAAATTTTTGTTATCTCGTAGTAAATGTCTCCATACAAAACAAAATCGCCCTCTCTTACAAATAAATCTTGATCTTCGGTGAGTCTACGTTTATGAAAATGTATGGTAAGCTGTGAAGAATTGTCAATTCCAACAGATTCAAGGTATGAAGTGCTCTCATCATCAAACTTTACAAGAGCATATACTCTTACCGGAGGGAGAAAAGTTTTTTCTATAGCCTCTCCATATAGCTCATGAAAATTTGTTGTCTCCATATCAATGGGGTAGTAAAGTATTTGCTGCCCGATGACCTTCTCTACGAGTTCGTCATTAACTTGCTTTACAAGATTGCGCTCCTTCTCACCTAGAAACAATGGAGGCGGCGGGGACGCGGGTCTGGACCATTCGTTATCTGACATTTAATTATCCTACAAAGATAGGTAGTGGGGAGCGACGAAGGGTTTCTTCTGCTGCCGTAACCTTTTCTTGATCTTTCTTCGCGAGTTCTGTATATTCGATTTCCTTCAACATATCTCTAAGTCCTTGGCGCAAATCATCTTTTTCTTTTTGTGCCTCGGATAGAAGTGAAGAATAGTTAAGAGTAACAGACTCGCCGGGGATTGGTACAGTCTGGAACTTGCCACGAATCTGACCGAGCATCTCTTTACAGAGGGCGAGGGCATAGTTACGAATCCACTGCTTACCCATGGAATTGATATTTTCATATGGTATATTGTCAAATGGAAGTGTGTTGATGTTATTGACCCCAAGCACGCCAGTGTTGGTATCATCATCCTCTCCCCATGAATTGTCAGCGATTCTAAATCTAAACCATACACGATCAAGGTATCCGCCAAAACTATCTTCCCCTCTGGGCTTTGGATATAATCTTAATTTGTTATCAAATATCTCATATGAATAGTGGGAAACTCTGGTATAAAGAGAATCTTCATACATTATAGCCTGTAATTTATTCTGCCAAGTTGGGACAATCTCGAAAGTAGAATCATCAGCATACTGTCCATATGTGGAGTAGTTACCAACCACTCCCATGCCACCATAGTAGCCGTAGAAGCGCCACATGGCGACAGGGGAGCGATAAAAAACTTTGTCTATGATGATACGTGAATTACTAATTTTTCCAGCATATGGAACTGCAGTGCCAGCATCATCAACCCCAGAAGTAGAAGCTGACTGGACTATCTCTTGAAGATCGTAGTCTTGCTTAGCCTTTACAGTTGTAAAGGATGCAGAATATATAGCGGTCGTACCACCTATTCCCGCCATTGTGGCAGCACCATCACCTATCTTATTGGCGTATGATAAGGTGACTTTTGGATACTGCAAACTTGCGCTGGCGGGTCCGCTAACAAGTTCGCCCTTGTGATCAAAAGTGCCTGTAAGTTTTCCAAGAGTATCCGACAAAACATTTTTGCCTTGATGCATGTTGACAATGTAAGAATACTCCAATACTGCCTCTTCATAAGATGCATAAACATTATCATCAGTTAATTCAATATCGACTACATCGCCACCAAGCTTCTTGAAAACATAATTTACTTGTCGTGCGGCGCCAGTTACAAATTCAGCAGAGTCTGTGTATATTGCAAAAGGAACTGCTGATGATACGTCGCCAGTAGAGCCAGTTGAAGAAAGTATGATAGCGCTAGTTTGCGATAGCGGCTGTAAGTTTGTGGGCATTCATAGAGCCTCCTGTTCGTAGTAAATAGTGAAAGCATAAACAAAACCCCCTCACCTTGTTAGATGAGGGGGTAACAAACTTTAGTTTGATTTACTCTGGCTTAGCAGCCTTCTTTGTAGCAGTTCTTGCGCGGGGCTTAGCGGGTGCCTTTGCCTTGGCAGGAGCCTTGGCGGGTGCCCTTGCCTTAGCAGGAGCCTTGGCAGGTGCAGCCTTTTTGCGATCTATTAAGCGCCTTAATGCTTTTTTTCTAGACATTCATATCTCCTTATAGATCGTCCGGTACAGCGTGACCGTAAAGTCTGATAAGGAACTTGCCAGCAGTGTAAGTTGTTCCAGTCGCACCATCGGTGGAACCACCAAAAGTGAGGTAAAGATACTGATCAGCGAGAACGTTGTTATCAAATAGTGTGGCGTCCTCTGCACCAATAGTGGCTGCGCCGGCATCAATTACTGAAGCAATGTTTGTTGAACCGGAATATGCAAGTGCGGTATCAGAACGTGACAAATCAATATCAGTGTCACCACCGGTAGGTGTTTCAACACAGGTCATCTCAACCAGTGTAACAACACCGTTTTCGGCAGTGGTAACTTGTGTTAGGTATGCATTTTCTGCGGTATCGCCGTTACCAATGACCAAGGCATTAGTTCCGGGCTGTACCAAAGCACCTGCTGATGAACCGAGATCAACGTAAATCTCAGTTGTAATTTCGTTACCGCTCTTCATAATCTTACGATGACCGACAGACCCGGATACACCGGGCTGAAGGGGTGAGGTAACACCCTGTCCTTGTAGAGCCAAGGCGTTGAGTCTTCTGACTCCTAATCTTCTACTTCCCATAATATTTTCTCCTTTATGATTATATTATTGCAATAACTTGTCCTATCCAATGAATTATTACCAGCCACCTCGGTAATAAAACTTTCTAAGAGCAGTGGCCTCGCCCAGAGGAGAATATTTCAAGTTACTTTAATTAGTTCTCTCAAAACAAAAACCCCCTGCACAGGGCAGGGGGCTTAGGTTTAGTAAGTGGGCTTACTTATCAGGAAGAAGCGCCTTGCTCACCTAGGAGACCACGAACGATGACTAGACCGTACATATCTGGACGAACCATCTTCTTCGCGTAACGGGTCATAACACCCTTACGTGGTACGAAGTCTTCTGGTCCGAAGATTGTGGGAGTAGTCTGTAGTGGCACGTAAGGTGCGTAGACATAGCCGCTTTCAAGGAAAGAAGCACCGCGACGACCAACGAGTACGAGGTTACGTGGGAAGTATGGGTCAACAATGACATCAAACTTCTTGCTTAGTGAACCAACGCGGAGAGCGCCAATGGAGCCCTTCTCGTCGTCGTGAGTGACGCTTGCACGGAAGCCAGCGGTGAACTCAAGGATGTTGGCAACTTCGGGTGAGGTCACGACGAAGTTAGCACCACCACGTAGAGTCTTACGGTGGATCTGAGCGGAGACATCATTGATGGTCTCAATGAGGGTCTCGTACCACTCGGAAACGGTACCGGTGAAGTCAGGAGCAGCAGAAGCAGCGCCTAGCTCGTTACCATTAACGTCAACGAAAAGACCGGGAGCGCGTGACCAGTAGCGGGTAGCTGCGGTAGCACCGTTAACAAGGTCAGCAAGGATCTCACGGTCAATCTCAAGAGCAATCTGCTCGGAGAGAATTGAGGTAAGCTCAACCTCTGCATCCAAGTTGTGGTATGCGTTGAGGTCCTGACCAAGCTCTGGGGTCCACTTAGCCTTGAGCTTCTTGGTCTGAGCGGTGACTGCGGTTGAATCAACCTTGATGTCAATCTCAGGAATGTTCTCGGTCTTCTCTAGTGGGAAGAGATCGCCGACAACTGCACCGACAGCGCTAGCAGCAGCATCAATCTCGTCCTTAAGTGGGAAACGAATGTCTGCGCCGGGAATACCATCGCCAGTCATGTTGGTGGTAGTAGTCGCGGTTCCATCGGAGCCAACGGTGTAGATGAAGCGCACTGACTCAACACTAAGCTGGTTATCAGCAGCAGCGAGATCATCAGTTAGACGACGAATCTGGGTGAACGTTGGGGTTCCACCGACACCAGAAACCTGTGCTGCTGCAGTAAGGTTAAGTAGGAAAGGTGAAAGGTTGTCGAAGTCGGGACCACCAGCAGCGGAAGCAAGGGAGGACTTGGCAACATCGAGAACAACAACACCGGTGCTGTCAGTTAGGGCAAGAAGGTCAGGGTCGTAACGAATTGACTTCTTGTTTGGATCTGAAACCGCGCCATCAAGTAGGAAGACGGTGGTCATAGCAGCCGCAGCGCCACCGTTAATGGTTGCGTTGTTGCTACCGGTTGGGCTTGCGTAAGCGTAACCGGTTGAACCAGCGCGGTCAGGACCGCTACCGCCAGCACCAGTTGAAGCCTCAACAAGGTTAACACCGTTGATGATTCCTCTACCAACCTTGTCGCCACCGTAGATGGATTCACCGTAGGCGTTACCAAGGCGATCACTAGCTGAATCTCTACCGGTTCCTAGGTCACTTGAGAAAGTGAAATCTAGGAAGAAGATGAGACCAGATGGAAGGCTCATGGGCTGGACGCTGACGAGATCGTTGGCGATAAGACCAGCGAAAACGCGGCGAACGATGGGGAATGCGACGGCAGCGAAGCCTTCAACAGAACCCGCGCCAAGGGTAGTAGCCTCACGGAGTAGCTCCTTGGCTTGGTTTTCGAGGAGACGGGACATAGTGTTCTGCTGACGCTCGTCCTCAAGACCCTCTAGGAGACCAGTCTTCTTCCACTTAGATAGAAGAGCGTGGGACTCAGCACGCATATCACGATTGACAACTCCTTCGGTCAATCTTTCAACAATGTTAGACATAATTATAAATCCTCCTTAAATTTGATTTAATTAATACCTGCTAGTTTACGCATTCTCGTAGTAAACGGATCAGCCTTTGGCTCTTCCTTACGAGATGCACGGATAACGGAAGTTGGACGGGTGATAGCTTCGCTCAGTGATTGTGGTCCTCTCTTGGGAGTGGACGCCACGGTGCTTTGAAGGGTCTCGTGTATTGTCTTCGCTTCCTCAACCGAAGCAGCCTTAGAAATCGCTTCGACAATTCTTTCTTTTTGTCGCTCATTCAGGGAGGTATTTCTCAGCGTGCGGTTGGTGTAAAGGAGTCGTGCATTACTAAGATTTACATCTTGCACATTCTCCTTAAGGGATCCTACTACTTCTTGGTAGTTGGAAAGTGTTTCTTTTAATTTCTTGTTCTCGAACACTAGCTCTTCTTGAGCCTTCTTAAGTGCTTCGAGTTCTTCTTCGACATCGGTGCTGCGGCGATGAGCCATTTCTAGCTCCATCTGGTGCTTGACTGCTTCTTCAGAGCGTCCAGCCCAGCCGCCTAGCGTAGCACCCATATCTACGGTAAGTTTTTCCATAATTGCATCGAGGAGATCATCGGAGAGTTCTTCGTAAAGATCTTCTCCTTCATCTAATGCGGACTCTTCATAAGTGCTTTGTAGTGCGTCATCATCGGCACCGCGAGCAATCATATCTCTAAGTTCCATCATTACATCACGATCAAGGTCGGATAGGTTCTCTCTCATCCATTTCCCACCAGAGCCTTGCTGGAGCGCACTGCGGAAACCTTGCCAGTCTGGTCTCCCTTCTACGCCTGCTTCCTCAAGACCAGCCTTCTCCATCTGGTCAGCGTCTGCTTCTTCTTCAGCAGCGGCAGAATCACCAGATAGCATAGCAGCGACCATCTCCATGATGGAATCTTCGTCAAGTTCAACTTCTTCCTCTGCTTCATCAAGTCTTCCAAGTCTCTTGCATTCAGCCATGGCTTCTCTACGAGACATTCCTTCTGCCATCATATCCTTGATACAATCATACGCCTCTTCTTGTAGGGGCTCCTCTTCAATACCTTCGCGGAGTTCATTTAGTGCCTCGGCAAGCTCAGCAAAATCGATGGTAACCTCAGACTGGTCGCCCTCGTTAACGCCATCAAGCTCAGCAACGTCCTCAGTAAAAGCATCGGGAACGCCTTCGGCAATCTCATCTTGATCGACTTCCTCGTCCATGGTAGCCTCTGCATCGGCAGAAGGCTCATCGCCTCCAAGCAGAGCACCCAACTCATCCTGCTCAAGAAGCTGGTCGAGGGTTGACTTGACCTCTTCTGAATACTTGTCGATAATGGTAGCTTCCGCATTTTTCATTGCGGCTTCCTTCAACGCCTTGGCGTCTACGATTGCTTGCTCTAATAGTGAAGACATAAACAAAAACTCCTATAGAAATAGTTTTTCATTTTAAATAGTATGCTATTAAAGTAAAAGCAGTTAATTAGCGTCCCGGTATCGATTGTGGCGTGTCGTTAAATGTTAGCATAGATACTTTATAAAATGTTCTAAATTTAAAAGTTTTGGCGCCGGAGCCGGCTGTGCCTTTTCTACCGACAGCTATAAACGCATAAGAACCTGTTCCTATGGGTCGGGCAGATGGGCTGTTTTGATAAAGGTTTATACCAGCAGAGTATTTATCTCTTTGGAAGTCCCCGTTAACATCATATGCTGTCGAAGTAATGGAATAAAAAGGATTCAATTCACTGCCTGTTGGTGTCGTAGTCAATGTTGATCTCAAAACAAGAATATCTGCGTCGGCGCCACCTTCGTTCATGCCACCCCCACCTGAAAAGTTTCCTACTTTTCCACCAGTTGAAGTATCAAATTCAATAAAACCTCCGAATCTTCCATTTTCCATTGAACTAGTACCGTCGTTTATACCTATTGCCAAGATGACATTATTATCGTCAGTAATACCGGGAGTGGCTGTTACTTCTAATGACAAATCTATTGTAAAACAATCTGCACCCAAATCTAAAGGACTTCCGTCTGGCTTTGTTATTGGAAAACCAAAGTATGATGCAACCGCCGTTGGGGTTCCACTATTCAATCTTGAATTAACATCTTCAACTACTACAGTATTTACATCTCCATCATCAGAAAAAGAAGAAATAACAGTGTTGGGGCTTGATGCCCGATCGGTTAATCTGACAACAGATGCATCACTTAGCAGTAATCTTGTCCACTCTCCTTCTCCAACAAGACCCCAAAACGTACCTGAAGATCCTGATAAAAGTCTTCTTTGTGCCATTAGTTGGTCCCCACGATGTAGAAGCTATTAACACCATCAGACGCGAGGGTTACAGAACCAAAGCCAGTTTGTATCTTTACAACACCTTGCCCATCAATTCTGTCACCAGAGCCGTAAGCACTTGCACTAATAACAATGTGGTTAGATGAGCCTGAGCAGCTTCCGCTGACATCTTTAAATATAAATTTCTGTCCGGGACCATACGTGTTTGCCGCTGCTAACGAAGCTGTGATGGCTGAGCCGGTTGTTACAATTCCTAGTATATCACTTTCTTGGGCTACTGTAAAATTAGCTGTAAAACTATTATAGGCGCTCTGTCCACCTACGTTTTGTAAATTGCTCCCGTCTCCATAGAAGAATGAAGCGGAAATATTACCAGAAGAACTAACTTCTTGAACAGCCAGCGTGTTTGTAGAAGCATTGAATGTAAAGGCATTATCTCCAGTAAATGCATTGCTACTATTGAACTGAACTTGTGTGTTTGAGCCACCTGCACCATTACCTTGAACAAGAGTTACAACACTTTCTAGTGTTGCTTTTTTAACTTGATTGCTTGCAGCGCTATCTGCAATTAAAATTACGTCTGCGGCGACAGGCGTGGTTTTTGCAGTAGCTCGTGCTGGGCTCACAACAATACCACCAATTGCCTCGGTAACGTCAAGTCCGCTTGTATTGCTTGCCGTAACCTCTAGCCCGTTAGCACTCGCTGTTAAGCCAAAAGAAGCCGAAACTGCTAGCGCATTTGAATCATTAAATAATCCATTTCCAATGTTAATATTACTAGCGTTGACATTGCCGTTTAACTCAGCGGCTGGTAGATTTTTTAAATTTGCTCCGTCTCCATGGAATGCTGCAGCGTGAACTTGCGATGAAGACACCGCAGTAGATGCAGTCATCTGTCCGGTCACTGTCATAATATTTGTTGTTGAATTAAATGTAAGATTAGACGAAGCTGCAAATGCGCTGGCACCATCAGCAAACTGTATTTGCGTATTTGAGCCAGCCGCGTTGCCAAAACTCAAGCTTGATTGCATGTAAGTTTGAAGATTGGTAATAGTTGCTTTTCTTAAAGCATTGGACGCATTATTATCAGAAACTAAAAATTCATCTGCGCCTGCTAAAGAGCCGCCGCTAATAGAAGCAGCACTGTTGGGGTCAACTCCAAGACCATCCGAAGTTAATGAAAGTCCTGAAGAATTAGAAAGCTTGGCTTTTAAACTACCGCCATCATTCTCAACACCATTCCCAAGTGTCAAACTAGCTGCTGAAATTGATCCATTAAACTGGTTAGTGGGAATACTCGTTAATCCTTCTGCTGAACCATAGAATGCTGAGCCTGAGATATTAATTGAAGCTGTGATATCTCCGGTAACAGTTAAGAGATTACTGCCCCCATCAAAAGTAAAGCTTTGTTCAGCTTGGAGGGTTGAATCTCCTTTTGCTGTCAAAACTCTGTTGTTTGCATCATTGGCGATTGTAACACCTGCGGCGGTCACACCAGTAATGCCGGTGCCTGCACCAGTGAAAGATGTTGCCTCTATTCCAACAGAAGAACTTAAGCCAAGTGACGCGGTTATGGCGCCAGAGAATGTTTTAACACCCGCTATTGTTTGATTACTGTAATCATCAACCATGCTCTCAATTGAACCAGTATCAGAGTTAATGAATTGTACGTTTCCTTTCAGGACATTATAAGCCATATAAAAAAATCCTTTTATTTTTAGTTTCTCAGTAAATAGTCGCAAGAAAAAAGGATGCCCCCCATATAGGAGGGCACCCAAGAGAAATCTGATTATAATCAGAAGATTATATCAGACAATGAACCACTTGTCAGAACCGCCGTAGACTAGAGTAACAGCGGCGCCATCGTCTAGAAGATCGATAGAACCAGTTTGCTGATCAATAGTCTGGTCACCAGAAGCGGAGATGACAAGTCTAATACCACTAGCGATTTCGCCTGCCTTAACAAGAACCTGATCGCCCGCTGACAAATCAGCAGAAGCTGGCAAGGTGTAAGTCTTGTTGCTTGAAGCAATTGAAGCTGTAGAGAAGTTTAGACCTTCTACTAGACTGCCGTTGGCATTACCGAGAGGATTGACTGTCATGCCACGGAAGAACTTAGCAAGAGTGTCAAGTCCAACTCTTTTCACTACACTATCAGTAGCATCGTGAATCAACATATCATCAGCGTCAGCGAGAGTGCTCAACTCGCCCTGACCGAAAATGACGTTATCGTTGAGCATACCATGCTCAACTGCGCCGGCAGCAATTGTAAGAGCACCGTTAGCAGCCAAGGTGGCATCACCAGAAACTGCGACGGAAGCAACATCGGTACCATCACCAACAAGAATTTGACCAGACGCCTTGGCATTCAATGCGGTTGGAGCGTTTGAGCTACCACCGACGATGAGACTACCTTGAGCGATTGCATCCAACTTGGCAAGGGTGACAGCATCATCAGCAAGGTGCGCAGTCTGGACAGAGCCAGTGCCATAGTTGTCCTGTGTGACACCGCCGAGAGCAATCTTAGCTGAAGTAACGCCACGATTAGCGAGCTTGGCGGTAACGACACCAAGGTCCTTGAGACGAAGAGCATCGGAGTCAAGCTCGATGCCAGTGTCGTCAACATTGACAGATAGTGCAGAACCACCACCACCAGCGAGACCGTCACCTGCAACAGCAGTTGCAATTTTGGCAGCAGTAACAGCGGCAGCAGCAAGGTTGGCAGTGTCAACAGAACCAGTTTTGAGCATATCGTTAACGACCTTCTCATCACCAATTGAAAGAACACCACCAGCAGCGACAGTTGCATCGCCAGAAATTGAGACGTATGATGGATCAGTTCCGTCAGACTGAAGGAACTGGGCAGCAGTACCCTTTGCAAGTAGCGAAGGATCGCCAGAAGAGTCACCAAGAATGATAGAGCCTCTAGTGATGCCAGCTAGCTTGGCAAGAGTAACGCCGTTGTCTTTGAGGCGGAGAGTATCAGAGTTGATCTCAATACCACTACCATCAACGTTGACAGATAGTGCAGAACCACCACCACCAGCGAGACCGTCACCTGCAACAGCAGTTGCAATCTTAGCAGCAGTAACAGCGGCAGCAGCAAGGTTGGCAGTGTCAACAGAGCCAGTCTTAAGCATATCGTTTACGACCTTCTCGTCACCAATGCTGAGAGCACCACCGGCAGCGACAGTAGCGTCACCAGAGATTGAGACGTATGATGGATCAGTTCCGTCAGACTGAAGGAACTGTGCTGCGGTACCCTTTGCGAGAAGGGATGGGTCGCCAGAAGAGTCACCAAGAATGATGGAACCTCTAGTGATACCAGCCAACTTAGCAAGAGTAACACCATTGTCTTTGATGCGAAGAACATCAGAGTCGGTTTCAATGGTTGAGTCATCAACACCAACAGCAAGAACACCGGATGAATCACTAAGACCGTCACCAGCAATTGACTCAGCAAACTTATCTATGGTCACTCTTCTCATTAGAGTGGTGGTGGCATCACGGAAGTACAAAGAGTCTTCCCCTACAGCGAGACTGTTACCAATATCGGTTACACCATCTAAGACGACTTGGCCGCCTACTTTTAGCTTGTCAGATGATGAAAGCTCAGTAGCTCCAAGGGTGCTCTGAACATCAACTGACTCCTTGAAAACATTAGAGCCGCTTAGAATCGCGGGTCCAATTTTAAATTTGTATGACATTTATAAAAATCCTCCTAAAGATAAAAAAATGTACAATGCTCCCGGCACAATAGGCACCAGTAGCATTACATCATTAAATAGTTTAGGAAAAATCAAGTAATAAAGAACTTTGATGCGCCGTCTGTGTAAATGGTCAAAGATGAATAAGGTGACTCTAAAATTACTTTATTTTGATTATCGATTGTTTGTCCTGCGCTAGCAGAAATGACTATATTATGGGCGTTTGACGATCCACCTTCATCTTTGAAAACAAAGGTCTGCCCGTTATTCAGAGTATTTGCATTGGGCAAGCTAGCGGTGATTATAGCACTTGGTGTAGCAGAGTCTATACCCACATAGTAATCAGATTTCAGCACTGAATAGTTTGATGTAATAGATACTCGGTTAAGTGTGAGTCCAGTTTTAATTTTTGTTGTCTTGTTCTCAACATCAACCGCAAACAAATCGGTGCTTGATGAAAAAATAGAAAGAGAGCCAGTAAAGTGATGAGTATCATCATTTGAGTTGCCAAGTTTACTTGAGCCAGATTGGTTTATCTCAACAAGGCTTGTTTGTATTATATCAAAAGAATGGGCTTCAACATTACCAGATACTACAAGCGCGCCTGTTATGAATAGTGTATTGTTTGAAAATGTGATGCTCTCAGAACCACTTATATCACCGGGGCTTGAATGAAATTGTAAAGAATTAATTGGACCTTGGGCTGTGGCGAAATCAGGACCTCCAGCAGAGGAGGTTAGGACAACATTGTTGTTAGAATCTAAAGCAAGAAAAGAAGATGTTGAAGCTTGGCCTGATGCCAGCGAAGTAAGTTGCATGGCTGACGCTGTGACTTGCCCGTTCACATAAAGTCGAGAGCCGTTGAACTGCAAGTTTGGTTCACCAACTAGGCTATCATTATCTGCTCCCATAGAAACAAGGTAATCAGTTGTGCCGTTGGCTACTACTCTAGCAACGTTTTGCAATAACTGTCCGTCGCCTCGAAACTCACCAACAATTATGTTTGTAAATTCGCTGTCGTTTGTGGACGGCTCAAAGACAATAGAATCGTTTGCGTGAACAGTTCCTGAGAGGAGGTTATAAGCCATTGGTTAACTCCTCGTTAGAATACGAACCAGTTAGCACCATTGGAATAAAGTGAAATTGCTGGGTTTGAACCGGTTAATACATAGGCTCCATTGTTATCAATAGTGTTTGGAGCAGATGCAGAGACCGTTACAGCGCCTGTGCGTGTTACTGCCTCGTCTTTTAAAACCAAAATAGCACCCGAATTATAAGTTGAAGCCGAAAGCAGTCTAAATTCTAAATTGCTGCTGCCGCCAAATCCAATGATATAATCGCCTGTAGACGATGTTAATCCAGTTGAACTTACGGTTCTATATGTGTGTCTCATCCCCAAGGTTATTGATTGACTTAGCGATGGGATAACTTGGAAGGTAGATGGCTCCGAGACTTTTCCTACGAATAAACTACCAGTTATCTCATGTGTGTCTTGGTTGCTGTTACCAAATATTGTTGAGCCAGAGATAGTATCTGTCTGATTCACAACAAAAGCACTAGCACTAATCGTACCAGACACCAATAAGGTTCCAGTTAAAAATAAAGTATTACTACTAGTATTAAATATTAAATTTTCAGATCCAGTCACACCACTAGATGTTGACAAAAATTGTAGTGAGCCGGTTGGACCAGCTATGGTAATTGTTTCTGATTCAGCGCAATCAACGTATGCCCATCTAAATTGAGCCATTATAAAACTCCCTTTAGAATGTGCTAAACGCCATTGTTACAACACTGTCACTGCCAGACTTAATTGAAATCCAATCAGCACCATTGATATCTACGATAACATGTTCGTCGTTCCCTACAGCAACTGCGCTCCTGTTTCCATTAGCAGGGTTAATATGCTTTAGTTCCTGCCAATACCCCGAAGCGTAGTTGTAAAGATAAACGTTTGTGATTGTGCTAGAGCCAGAACACATTAGATGTGCGTATCTCTGATTTTCAGTTTGGTAACACCCGTTAGCTGGGGTAAACTGAGCTTCTGTTAATCCATTTAAATCCGACGTTCCGGTTGAACCTGTAATAAGTCGCTTGTCTTTATTCCCGTGCGCCTTTGGTCTTCTCGTGCGCCCCCAGCTTGTTGGTTTATAAATCGACATAAGAAACCTCCGTTTTTATATAGTCGTAAATAAATAGTCTCAACTATTTCTTTCGCGGCGTGCTTCTTTAGCCTTTTGCTTAACCAAGTCGCGCCGCTGTCTACGAATGGCTGCCTGCTTTGCGTGTCGTTTTTGATCAGAGGGTTTCTTGAAGTATCTTCTATCTCTCAATTGTTCGATAATCTTTGCTTTCTTACATTTCTTAATGAACTTGCGGATCATCTTTTCATGGTTGCCTCTGCATTGTCTTGCAGTAACCAATACATTCGCGCCCTTTCGTCTACTCATTGTTAATCCTATTTAAGTGCTTGCCAAATTTTGCTTGAATTTCCCATGATTGAGCTAATATCTACGCCGGCATCTGTGGGATCATCACCTAAGACATTTGATTTGTGTGCTTGTCCCGGTGTTCCAGTATTTCTTAAAGGCTCTGTTCCTTCAAATAAATCTACACCATTGTAAGCGTCGCCACCAATTGAATTTAGTAACTTTCTACGATGCTCTTGTAGTTTCTTGTTCGCCTCGCGGGACTTACTCTGTATTTGCAAGTCTTCACTAAATAGCTTATCGTTTCTTTTCTTTGGTGTATTCTCAACAATTGGCTGCTTAGTTAATCCAGCAGTGACCTGAGACACAACCTCAGTAAGAAGCCCCTCTTCTATAAGAACTTCTTGAATACACTCTTTTACAACTGGCTTAATTAATTTTTTAAGTTGTGCTTTGTTCATAATACCTTCTTGTTGATTCCTGCAAGGATTTGCATTCTTTGCATCTGTTCTTGTAGTGGCTCGGGAAGCTCTAAATCGTCAGGATCATCATCCATAGCTTTGCCAATTTGTTTTTGCTTTAAACTATCTTTATAGGAGGTTTCGTCTTCTGTTCCAGCCAAAGGAACATCTAACTCCCAGCTTTCTACAATTGCATTTATTATTCTCTGATCTTGTCCTGATAAAACGGCTAAATATCCAGCAGCATCAAAGGCAGCCGTTTTTAGCATAAACGTTTTAAACAATTTAGGAAATTTCTTTCTAAATTTATCTAGACCCCTATTATACCAAAAGAAAAAATCTGATGGTTTGGCTGTTGCTTGATCAATAAAAGGTATCTTGTCAATATCTACGCCAGTGACTCTATGTAAAAATCCTGCAATTTTTCTAATTAAAACGCCAGCATACTTTGGATTTGCAGCAAGTACGGTAAGTGTAGGATACAATAAACCGGGAATAGGCGTTACTACAACCTCCTCAACAGGGGCAATATCGCTCAACATTTTTTTTAATAATTCTTCTGGAACCATTTGCCCAAATTGATTAAGGGCGTCTATTAGCTTTTCATCCTTCATCTTTTAATACCTCATTTAGTAGCCTGTTGATTCGGTCGGCTTTAGTAAAGACTTTGTTGTTGAAATCTTTTGCTTCTCGCATCATAAAAGCATTTGGAGTTGAAGGCTCAGACACAAAGTCAAAGCAGATTAGCTGGAAGTCCTCTTGAACAACTACGTTGCCAGCAGCTTCAGACACAGAGCCCATGCCACGAGAGGAGATGCCAAGCTTGACGCCTGATTCCACAAGAGACTTAAGAACCTGTCCTGACGGGGTGTTAAGAACCTTTACCTTGCCCATAACAGCCTTGTCTTCCATCCAGATAGCGGTAACCATATGTGAAGCGTTCTTTAGATTGATAACAGAATCATCAGGGTGATCTAGTTCGCCGAGTGCTCTGTTTTCTTTTACTAGCTTCTCGTAGTTCTGGACCTCTCGGGCTAAAACCTTAAAAGGGTAAACGCGACCATTTCCATTTTGCACATCGGCTTCTTGTAGCTTGCCCGTAAGAAAAGTCGCACCTTCGGCAACCTGCCTCTTTTCGTCTTCGGTCAAAAGATCGTGACAGATTCCTCCGTCACATAGTTCGTAAAATTCTCGTAGTAGTTTCATTTTTGTTCTCTTAAAAGTAAAATGCGGGCGTTACCCGCCCGAGTTAGGAGCCCTTACAGCAACGACGGACTGGTTGCAGTCCCCATTTAGATAGTAGAAAGTTGTTCATTAAGCCTTCTCTGCCATTTCGGCGGCGCGCTTTACCATGGAGTTAACCATCTCGACTACTCTGAAGACATCATAGCCATCTTTCTTGTAACCTACAATAAAATTATAGAGAGCATTGTTTAAGTCTCTAGTCATTTCACGGGTAACATTGGATGGCTTGACACCCTTTTGTCCGTAGGGATCATCGTCCTCTGCAAGCTCTGCGCCTTGCACTGCCTCAAATTCTTCTTTGATTATTTGCTTTAGTGTTTCTTTGGTGATTTTCATTTTTTATTCCTCTGTGAAAAAATTGTCATGCTTGTAATTATGCTTTATTTGAATTCCTTCATCTGAAAACACCATGTTTAGAACATAGGAGGTAGCAGATGAAAGACAGCCAAATAGAAAAGCATTGACTATTGTGGCGTCAAACGTAAATAGTTCGGTCCAAGGAGAAAGAAGGAGCAAAAACCAACCGACGTGAAAACCCATGCACATGGGGCAGTGAAAAACCTTGCCATAACCCTTGTAGGATTCCTTGTGAGGTCTTAGTTTTTTTATTATGGGCATGTCGCTATAGACTAAAATTTGTGTTAGTCCGTAGGCTATGAGGACGAATAATAGAAGTTCCATTATTTTTTGACCTGATTGTTGTTAAATTTGCCAGCTAAGTATTTTTGAAGTTCATCATTGACATCTGGAATGGGGGCTAGATCGTCCATATCTTCCATTGTTTTCAGCAGATCATTGATAAATGCCACCTCGATTGGGTCATCTACAATCTTGGATACGTCATCATCGACGTTTAACTTGTCTAAGCCGGTCGCTGATTTGAAAGAATCTTCTGCTCCGTAGAGTTTGCCCACGATTTCTTTAGCGTCCTGCGCACCCTTCCAAAGTGAAAAGATGTTGCTAACAACTGGGATTTGCTCTATTGCTGCTTCAGCGGCTTTCTTACCTAGCTCTTTCCCAGCCTCCACGGCGCGGTGTGTTTTAATTAATTTTCTTAGATCTCCGACTGTTTCAAGAGGAGCCTCCTGTAGAATAAATCTATCCCAGTTTTCCATTATGATTTTCATTTTACTTGGCATGATGGGCTCCTAGATTGTGTACATGTAAGAGAAAGTGTAAGGATCTCGAATGTAGCCCTTACGAATAGAGCCCTGCTCATCGCGTTGTGGCACTTCACCAAGTTCTGTCGAATCAGTCTTGGATGGATCTACAAATTCATCTTCGACACCAGCCACAACTGCCTCGACATTATCGTAGTAAGGCTTTTCTTCTTTGATAAACTTTTCAATGTTTACAAGCGCAAACTTAGCAGCGTTTAGCTTACCATCTGCAGCTTCTTGTAGTGATGCCTCCATAGCACCATAAAAAGAGCCGCCCTGAATTGACTCTGGGATTATAATTCCCTTGCGAGCTAGGTGGGAAAATAAACGATTTTGTGCGCCATATGTAAAGTCAGTCATTGTCTGCTTTGGAAATGCAGTGACTTTCTTGTCTTTACCGGAAAGAACAATATCAATGTCGCCGTGGTCAAAAATCATTAGATCACCACTTAGCGACTTACGAATATCAAGCTCTAGGGTTATAGTGGGAGGGGGGCTCTTAGGCTTAATTGTTACCTTAATGGGCTCTGGAACTGGGACAATTCTAACTGTTACTGGCATCGTTATAGATTTCCTTTACTAACTCCTGTGTCTTCAGCACGGTCAACAGGGTGGATTCGTTTAAGCTTGTTTCATTTGACAAGGCATTAAGTCTTACTCTCACAGCGTTTGTCTTGCGAATCATTTCTGGATCGTTGGCAATATCCTCAACTTCAACCGCCTCGGAGAGCGACTTCTTTAGTCTGCCAAGCTCGCGGTTAAGGAAGATTTTTGTCTCAAGGTCATCGTGCGAGAAAGAGGAAATATAATGATTAAGGAGTTCCTTTTGCTCTGCCAATAGAGAGCTATTATATTTATCATTAAACTTCTTGGTGAAAGTGGTGTATGTAAGACTATCAATAGCCTCCATCTTCTGCTCTTCTATAACACCAGCCATACCATCGATAATCTTGGTTTCAAGCATCACCGATTGCTTTGGAGAATTGGTATTGAACATTTTGGCTATAGTGGCTAATGTTTTGTAATTTGGAACAAAATTGTTGAAGGTTGCAGGACTCAAGTCCTTGTTAATATCATTGATAATTTCAGTCTGCTGCTTGAATAATCCATCGGGATCTATAAGACGCTTAGCAACCATCACAGCCTCTACAATCTTTTTACTAGTAGCTTCGTCTAGGTTTTGATTTTCATACAGAGAGCGGTAGCACTCAAGGTCTTTTTTCAATAATGAGCCACCTGTAAAATGCTTCCGCACAATGGAAACAACTTTTTCTTTTTTCGCGTGATCTCCCTTGATAATAGCAACCGTTGCTTCGCGGGACAAAGCCTCAAAGACGAAAGCCGTATTGCGCTTCTTATTGTGTTTACTCTTCATTATCGTTCTCCGTAGTCTTTGTTTCTAGGCTTTCAATAAGCATCTTAACTGAACTATTTACCTCAAGAAGAGCTACCTCTTCTTCTTGGTCTCGCAAGTAATTAGGGTCTTGCTCTTCATAAATGCCCCTAGCGAGTGATCTTAGTTCTGGAGCACCTAGATTATTGGTGCGGTAAGTATTCATCTCGGGTGTGGGGATGCTGGAATAGTTGCGAGTTCTAGCGCCTGCTGGACGCTTGTCAACGGCAACCTCTTGGTATGCTTTGCCCTTAGAGTTTTTAGTTACATATTTCTTACCCTTTCTGGCTCTCTTGCCAAGAGATGGCGCCAATCTTGGGGCGTCACGAGATCCGGGGGGTGCTGCGAGTAATGGCGAATCGCCGCCACCACCGGCATCAGCTTCAGGAGCAGCCGCATCGTCACCACCAAGGTCGAGTCCGCCTCCTTCATCCCCACCACCGAGGTCTAATCCACCTGCATCATCACCACCGCCACCAAGGTCGAGACCTCCACCAGCATCTCCCCCACCGCCAGCGGCTGCTTCGGCAACACCCTCAAGTGCTGTGTCATGCTTACGATCATAGAACATCTCGCGTTGGTTGCGTAGGAACTCCTCGTGAGACATATTAAAGATATTATCGGCAACCCACCGGCGAGAGAAGTACCCTTCAGTTGCAGACGCAGCAATATCAAACTTGGTCTTCCAGTGTTCGAGTTCTTGTAGTTCTGCAATCTTGCTTGGGTTGTTTAGGGCAAGCTTGAAGTTTAGAAGATCCTCGCCTCTGTAACCAAGAGTGTAAAGATGGATAATACCAATCTTTTCTAGCTCGTGAAGGACGGAGCGTTGTAGGCGTTGAATGGTACGAGCAAAGCGAATGTCCTTGGTTGCTAGTGTGGTCTTGTCTTCTTGTGCGCCCTCACCCATAGTAAGGTAAGCCTGTGGGATTTTGATAGCGGAGAACAACTTATCGCGAAGATACTTAACATCATCAATCGCAGTTGTGTTCTGTCCGCCTGCAAGATTTTGAATATCAGTTACAGATCCGGCGCGGACAGGGATATAGTAATCCTCTTCAATAGAGAGTGGATTATATCGGAGGTCAATGCGACCAGTGTCCTTATCTACAATTGTGTGGCGCTTCAACTGGGTAACAATCTTCTGCATGTATTGTTCAACTTCTTGTGGCGGAATCGCACCAACATCAATTTTGAATACTTTTCTTTCAGACGAACGAACAATGCGGTATGCCATCATTGCGTCTTCCATAAGAGTCAACTGACGCCAGATACGACGCGCTGGCTCCATGACGGAGGTTCCGTATGGAGAATACTTGTCGTTACCAAGAATGCGGAAGTGAGCAACTTGCCAGTTCTCAAAAGTCATTCCAGCAGAGTTCCACTGATATTGAACATAATTCGGGTTTGTGGCATCAAGACCCTCAAGTCTTTCTACCTCTTGAAGCGGAAGGGCAATAGAGGACTGAACGCCCATCTCATCATCAATATCTAGATACATGATAAAATCGCCATACTTGCACATTGTGCGGCACCAACCAAAAAGGTTGTGCTCGATGTTCATCACATTATGATAAAGAATATTAAGGACAGCTTTAATTTCGTCATTGCGACACTTAATATTCAGCATTGGTGATAAAGCAGAAAATGTTGTCATCTCGTCTGCATAAATGTCTAGTGCAGACGCTAACTCTGGCATGTACTCCATCTGGTCAAAGTCAATGTAGCGCTCCGAACGTCGTTGGTTACCAATTGCATTAGCAGCAATGGTGTCCAAAGGATTGTAAGATTGCTTTTTAAACTGCTGACCTGAAGCAGACTTGAAACGAGTAGAATACTTGTCAAGATGCTGTCTACGAATCTTGCGACCAGACTCCGAGCGGTAGCTTACAATAGGACCAGAGAATAGCCGGGTAAGTGACCGGAATAACTGAGAGTCTCTATTTGCTGGATTCTTGCCTTGCTTTGGTGTTTTGGGTGCCATTTATTTTCTCACTTTATTATCCACATATATTGGGAGTATAATTTTTTTGCTTCGTTCATTTTACTAGTATTATCTTCTCCTGTGTAGCCAATTTGTCCCCTTATCTGGGTATTCAAAGTGGTTCTGGAAGTCATAATAGCGTCAACAAAAGCTTTTTGGTAATTAAGGTCTCGGGAGTTTGATTGTATCGCTGTGTCTCTGACCCAGCAACAAATCGCAAGAGCCATCACCAAGTCATCGTTATACCCTCGCATTGCTTGTGGCTTCCCGTTGTTCCAAATAAATGTTCTAAATTCATTTGCCAAACGTGAAGAATACGTTTTAATTAGTTTGTTTCTTATAAACTCTTCTAACTTAGCAACAATGAGGGGTCTAGTCTTGCTTGTTGTAGAGAAGCCCGCGATAGTTCCGGTGCGGTGTTCCCCTAGGTGCTGGTCGATGTACTCATGTGTAGACTTAATGGAATAATAAAGATTAGGATAAGCATACTCTATAAGCTTGTCTATGACGGTGTAACCGATTGAATTATTCTCGACTACCATCATGGCATTGCCGAACTCTCGTCCAACCTGATTGAGCATGTTGGCATAAAGATCGGGTGTAGGTTTGCCCTGATACTCTCCAATGATCTCCATCGTTTCTAATTTTAAAATGTGAAATGTGGAGCTATCAGCACCGTCACCTCTTGCAACGTCAGCAGCGATAAGATAATTGCAGGTTGGATCGTGCTCTTCCCAAATCCAAAAGTTTCTATCAAAGCCAGTTCTATGCTTTGGTTCTTTTACCATGGACATCATCCATTCAATCGCTGATGGATCGACAACTGTCTCGCCTGAAGTATTGAAGTTGCACTCCAACTCCTGTGCGATTTGTCTTTTAGACATGTTCTTGGTTTCTTTCTTAAACCATTCTTCATCTCTTTCCGGGTGAACGTCCCACATAAGTGTCGTGAGTTTGAAATTATTATCATTGCTCTCGGCACCTACGCAAGTTTTATGGAACCAGTTGCCAACACCATTTGGTGTCGAGATTGCAATGCAGCGACCACCAGTAGATAGCGTTGGATAGAGACCAGTCCAGAGATCTTCTAGACCCTCAATGTGCGCTGCCTCATCAAGAACAAGCAGGGACAGAGCCTCAGAGCGACCAGCGTCGCCCGATGTTGAGGCAGCCTTGATTGAAGAACCATTGGACAACTCAAAAGATGTGCGGTTGTCGGTGGTGATGCTAGCAATCCTGATCCAGTCAGGAAGGTTCTTCATTATGTTTTTGACTTTGCGAACCAAGTTGCCTGCTGTTTCAAACTTGGTAGCCATAACAAGGATGGCTTTGTCTCTGTGAAACAACATCATCCAAACAATGTAGCCAGCCGTAATCGTTGAGATTCCTAGCTGGCGACCTTTATTGATAATGTTAAAGCGATAGTCGTTAAATTCGTTTAGTAAGACATCCTGATAATCGTAGGTCTTAAACAACATAAGCCCATGCATCGGGTGAGAGATGCGGGCATAGTTTTTCAGAAAGTAAGAAGGATCTTTACCACACTTAACGACTTCTTTAAGTATCTGTTGTTTCGTTAATCTCGGCATTCATCTTTCTTTATTCTTTCTTGCCAGAGTTTGCTGGTCTCTTATCATTTGGTGGGCGAGTGCCATAGCCACCCTGTGACATAAACTTTTCCCAACCTGCAGCAAGCTTGTCTTCGGTCGCCTCACCGACGACGGAGACTTCTTCCATACCGCCGACCTTATATTCAAGAACAGCAGTAACCCAAGAACGAACACGAGATGAATTTTCAACACGAATGTCTATCTCACCTTGCTTGGCTAGAGATGGGGTGGTGCCAGTAATCTTGCGGGCTTCCTTCTTAAGAAACTTGACAATCTCAGCCATCTGTGATTCGACATCAGACTCAAAACCATTAGCGTAAACCTCTTTAAGGGTGACTTCTGACATATAAGAGAGGCGCATCATGTTGCCATGGAACTTGACATTGAAGCCATCCATTATTCTCTTATCGATAAGAGGGTCACCCTCTTCTCTCTTTAGACCTGCCTTGATGGGCTCGCCATCTTCGGTTATTGCGCCGTCGTAGGCGTTTGCTGCGGCTTGTGATAAGCCTTGAACGATTTCGTATACTGTAGCCATTATTCCATTCCTTTATGTTGCTTGCCATCTAAATAGTGGTAGACTTTTCCTAAATAGTCAGCAGATAGAGTAATCTTTGATTGAACCCAGCCGGGTAGGTCAGAGTATTGAGAAGCTAGTTGGGCGACCTGCGGAGCATATTTTTCTAGTTTATGCAAATCTGAAAGAGCCATCTCAACTTCGTGCCCATCATCTTCTATGCCACCTGCCATTTGGTGTCCATGCCCTTCCTTAACAAGCCTTTTTTGAATTTGTTTCATTGCTTTTTCAAGAAAAGACCTATGTTGCAATAAATCAATACCCTCTGTTGCTGCCAAATCAGCAATAAATTTCTCAAGTTGGTCTACAATCTTCTGCTCTTGTGGGGTAAACTCGCCGGTAGTATCTGTGATTCTTTCTCTTGAGGACTTAACTCTTTGAGAAGCAGACATAGAGCCAGTCTTTAGCTTGGTGGCTTTGTTGTCAACGGTGTCTTGTTCTTGTTCTTCAAGAACTTCTCTGATTAGTTGTCTTAGTTCTTCAGCTTTCATTTGGTCGCCATCCTTTTTGCCAACGTTCTTCTCTTCCCTCTACCCACTTAATGTAACACTTGTAGCAGCAGTCAAACTTTACGAGCGATACGTCATCACGGGCAGAATGTGAGAAGGCACCACAAACAGGACAACCTGTCTTGGATTCTCTATTAAGTAGTTTTCTTGAAACCTTTATCCCATTTACTTCTACTTTATCGTTGGCTTCATCATTTTTCTTTTGCTTCTTGTAGAGATCTCGCATCTGCTCCAGATAAACTTTTTCTTTGTTCTCGTCCCATTCTGCCTTGGGATTCTGGATTGCTTCTTCGCCATACTTCTGTGCGATGGCTTGCTCTACTTTTGCGATGTAGTCTAAGTCCTTGCTCACTGCGTCACCGCTTGTTGAACGCCGTAATAGGTCAGACCTCCAGCTACGACGCCACCAGCAAACCACAGCCACTTGCGCTGAGGTGCTTGCTTCTTGATGGTTGCTTTGAGCGCATCTATCTCAATATTCTTTTGGACGTTCTCGGCTGCCCGTGCTTCTTCACAAGTCTCAGCACGAATCTCAATAAGTCGCTTGTGAAAGTCACAATCTGATCCAGCTTTGTCTAGCTCAAACTCAATCTCCAAATCACATTTGGACTGCTGTTCGTCGTGAGTTGTAAGTATCTCTGCGGCTGCTGGTGGGCTAAGCAAAACGCCCGCAAAAGGTGCGGGCTCGTTTTCACCAACGATGGTGAAGGTAGGTTCGTCTGCGTGTGCCACCGACATCGCGAGAACCAAAAGCAAGTTACTGAACATAGTATAATCCGTATGTGTCTATGAATCTTTGGATAAGGGCTTCCTTATCTTCTGTGAACTCCTTTATTATAATCGCTTTTTCTTCTTTTGTCAAGGTCTCGATCTCAACAAGTCTTATCTCGTATTGTTCTTCAAGTGCTTGGAGTTCTGCCTGATACTTCTCTATTGCCTCGTCGCGTAGCTCTAGTTCTTTCGCGTGGAAAGATTTAAGGTTCTCTATCTGGGTTCGCATAGACTGCTCAGAGATCTCGTGCGCCTTTATAATGTTGCGCATATCGTATTGCGACTTACCAAACACAACAAGAAGGAGCAGGACAAGCCCGATCTCCTTCCAGTGTTTTAGACAGAAAGCTAAAATCTTTTCTTTCATTTACGATCTTGTTCCTCTGCCTCTATCAATTGTAATCTGGTCGCTTTGCGACAACCATATACACCATCACACCAAGCATCATAACTGTGC
>VMHT01182298.1_pt1 | contig 36127 bp, 40 predicted proteins | sample 4693611 | NCBI WGS metagenome assembly VMHT01 (sample SAMN12280063, study PRJNA550983) | marine metagenome | isolation source: seawater sampled from same location over 5 years 0.02-0.2 micron viral filtrate | place: USA: collected off the coast of southern California halfway between the port... ...
CTTCGTAATCGTTTAAAGCATTTGCGGTCGCTGTATCGCCATTAAATGTTAGACCATCAGAAGTAAACCTTGCTATCTCAGATGCGTTTGGTTTCATCAAAATTGATTGACCAGAATCAGCTTGTATGTGTAATGAGTTATCCCCAAAAAGTTTATGTGTTTTGCTGTAGCCTGTATCAGTTATATGAAAGCCTTGATTACCTACTCCATTTGCACCAGAAGAAGTAAGAGTTCCGTTATTTACTGTCACATCCTCAGAACTGTCGATTGTGATAGCAGTCGCATTGCCATTATCGACAATACTCGGTGTGCTTGATAACTCTGCTGGTATCTTAGTATTTGCCATTAGTCTGCTGCCTCTATTGTTAATGTTCCTGCGTCAACTTGTCTTTTAATTTCGTCATAATGTCTATTGCCCTCTGATATAGGGACTGAAAGTTTTACGCCATCGATCACAGCAACGATAACATCAACTTCGCCAGATATTGCTTCTTTTTCATACTTAGCTGATGTAATGTTCATTATTCCTTCCATCTATAGCTCCGCATCAATATCTACATACGCAGTTCCAAAACTATAAAAACCAGATGGAGCTTGATTTGTTAGACCTGTATAACTCGCAGCTTGTATCCTAGCGTTCCATGTTGTCATGGTGTGTCCTGTAGTTGATCCTGTACCAGAAGGACTGCCTCCAGCAGTAGTTAGCCATTGCCATTGCGTACTACCCGTGCCCTCGCCACTAAAACTTATAGACGGATCGGCTCTTTTTTCTACTTGATAATCAAAAGTTCCATAAGCTGCTGTAGTGCTAAAAGACTGTCCTATAAGTAAAAAACTGTTAGCTTTAGCTTGCTTGCGTTCAAAGTATCTTCTACATTCAATTAGTTCTTTATTAAAAGGTCTATGTTCAAAAGGTGTAGCGTTGTCACTAGCTTCTAATTGTACGCCTGTTATGTACCAATCGTTAGATGTGCTATCCGCTAAGTTTACTTGTCCTTGTGCTCTTGTATTATTTGCATTGTTGGTTGCCCAAGATGTTTGTAAAGTGCCGCCTTGATAAGTTGAGCCTGCGGCTAACCACCAATACATTAACAATTCACCATCCGTTGTGTTTTCAAAAGCCGTTGCCGTATCGCCATCAATCGTAATGGTTTTCTTCTCCCAAGTATCAGCAGAGCTAATCGTATAAGATTGCGATTGCCTTCTGATACCACCAGAATTATTGTTATAAAACTCAACTATATAAGTACCTGTTTTTGCTGACCTTACCCAAAAAGATAAAGTAAGTTTCTCAGCAGAGGAAGTGCCAAACTTTAAATGTTGTAAATTTTTACCTTCTATTTTTTGTCGCCAAATTAAATAATCTCCTGCTCCTAAAGAACTATCTGCTGTTGTGCAATCTAATTTTTGTGAAGTTGTAAATCCTCCGCCTGTTGGCACAGTAGTGTCTTGCGAGATAGTCCAAGTGCCTGCACTACTGGCTACAAACTCCCATCTATCTACAGTATAAAAACCCGTAGCAGTTTTTCCTGTAGCACTTGTTCCTCTTTGTGCTATTTGCATATCTCCGTTCATAAACAAGTTTCTACGACCAAATACTTGATCGCTTACCATTGTTTGATCTACTTTAGTTAATGCCATTAGCTACCCTCTAAGGTTGTTATTCTTGCTTCTAATTCTAGTATTGTTTTAACCAATAACGGAACTAATTTACTATGGTCAATGCTTTGATATATTGGTTCGCCTTCGCTATCTACGGCATCTTTTTCTCCGCCAATAGCTTCAGGTACAACGCTTGAAACTTCGTGTGCTAGAAAGCCATCAACTGTTGTGCTTGAATCAGTTTTAAAATTAAATCTAGCTGGTTTTAAGTTTTTTAGTCTTGTAGTTGCATCCCAATCATAAGAAATATTTTCCTTTAATCTGTAGTCTGAGGATGTAGCGTAAGTAGTTGCACTCCCGTTGCCGTATATTTGACCAACGATACTGCCATTTACTCTGAACCGCATAAATGTTCCACCACCACTAGCAGTTTCATCTACAAGTATTCCATACCCAATAGATTGATTAGTTCTTACTTGCAACGTTTCATCTAATATAGCTGACGTATGATTCATCAGAATTTTTCCCGCAGAGGTAATTCTCATCCTTTCTGCACCAGCGGTGCCAAAATTCATGTTGTCATTGGTATGTTGATATTGAACATAACCACGGTAAGAAGCATCGCCAGATGTACCATCTGCCATAAATATAGATGATTCGCCAGAAGTACCGCCAACTATAGCCATACTTGCATTACCGCTTGTGTTTGTAAGAACTATTCGGTCAGAAGCATTATATGTAACCAGACCCATGTGTACGGTGTCGCTGCCGCCAACTTTAAAGTCTATTTGATCATCTGTACTCGCTGTAATAGATGTGTCTGCATCGGCATCAAGAATTAATTCATTACCATTAATATCTATTCCGCTTGAGTCAATAACCATGCGTTCAGTTCCGCCTGTATCAAATCTAATCTTGTCTTCGTCAGAACTTTCTTCGACCATCACTTTGGTATCGCCATCAACGTCTGATAGTTGTACTGCAGAGTTAATTTGTCCGACAGCAATCGATACCACTTCTATCGATACTCCGTTAGCGGGAGCAGTAGAAAAGGTTAAAACCGCATTACTAATACTGTAAGTTGCTTTTTCTTGATAGACACCACCAACAAAGACTTGCGTGTTGTTTTCGTTAGTAGGAGCTGCCGATAGCGTAAAGGTTGTATCTGAACCGTCTCCTGTAAACTCGTCTACTAAAATATTAGACGCTGCTGCGGATATATCGGTAATTGTATGAGTTATGGCTTCTACGGCTGTACCTGTTGGCGGAGCAGTAGAAAAGGTTAGCGTTTGCCCAGATATGCTGTAAGTGTCTTTGTTTTGATAAGTACCGTCTATATAGACTTGAACTGCGTTCTCGCTTGTCGGTGTAACCCCTAACGCTAATGTCGTATCGCTGTTGTCTCCTGTCATGGTTGCTATAACCATGTTTGATCCTTGCACATTATTTAGTGCTGAGTAGATTGTAATAACTCTGCCGTTAGCAGGAGCTGTAGAAAAAGTGACGGTTGTTCCTGAGACTGTATAAGTATCATGAGCTTGGAACACACCGTCTATAAATACCATAAGTTGTTGTTCGCCAGATACTGCGTTGGATATAGTGAAAGTGGTATCACTACCATCGCCTGCAAAGATATTAGTAACTAAGAAGTTACCTTCACCAACATTCCCCCAAGCAGAGCCTGAGTAACCTTCAAACTTAGACGATGTGGTATTGAATCTTAGATCTCCTGCAACAGGCGAACTTGCTCTTTGTGCTGTTGTACCTGTTGGCACGTTAAGAGCTGTATCAAGCTCTCTGATTGTTTTGCCTGCCGGGAGAGTACAGAACACATCTTTTGTGCCTGCACTAAAATTAACAGCGCTGTCGCTGTTAGAACTAGAAAGGATAGTTGTTCTGGATAGCGTGTCTGGGGAGGCATCGGTAACTGTTCCGATACCTACTTCAAACTCCGCCGTACCTTGGCCTGCAATACAGTAGTAAGTAACGTTACTGTTACCTATACCAGCGACAAAGGTTTCAAAACCGGTAGCCGCACCCGCTAAATTTAAGGTGCCTGTACCAGTTGTAGTGGTAGTTTCCTTTACCCTGTCGTTAAGGACGAAAGCCACTTTGCTTTCTCCTTACGCTATTCTAATAATAGCTGTAGACGCAGCGGCGGCAGGAAATACTATTGTAAAATCACCAGCAGTGGATGTCTTATCTCCACCAAAGTCTATGGTAGCAACTGATTTATCACTATTAGTGTCGTTGTAAATCATACAACCTCTAGCAGTAATCGTAGCCGTATTAAAAGTAAGGTCTGCGAAATCAGTAAAGCCTGTAGTACCAGAACTTGTTGGTGCAACTTTAGTTAAAGTCCCTCCACCTGTAGTGTAGTTAGTACCACTTGCTTGACCTGTAGTAGTAAAAGCAGTTGTCGTAGCCCCTAAAGTTGCTGAAGACGTGTAAAGCGCTAGTTTAAAAGCGTTACCGTTAGTAGCAAAATTATGAGTTGCCGTTAAAAGCTCTTTTTTAAAGCTGGTTGTCAGCGTAGATGTTATAGCCATAATTATATCCTTTTTACTATGTTAGCTAGTTCTTCTTCTCCTCCCTTTAACAGTTCTTGAATCAAACTAGCTTTGTAAGATTTTATAGCATTTTTTATGTAAATTAAACAAACCTTTTTTATCTCCTCTTCATACGCTTTTGCTTGCGCCTCGATATGTGGCTCTAAGTCCTCAGAAGTGCCCACTAACTTCTCTGTTAATCGCTCTGCCCAAAACTCTGGTGGATGGCCACCGTAATTAGTTGTTTTTGCTTCGATAATTCCTAGCTCTGGTAATCCTTCGGGTGTTATTTTATCTACCATTTTTTCGGCTCCGGTGGTTTTAAATGAGAGTCGTAACGATCAATTAAAACATTTTCTTGTTGAACAATGCTGCGCACAGCTTCGCTTTTTCTTCTTACCGTTAGTCCTGTCTCTTCAAGCACAGGAATCAATGGATCCGCTAGTCTGTGGTAGCCGTAAAGTTTTTCTTCGTCAGGCACGTCTGCATCTAACAGTCCGCTAGTCTTTGCTACCTCTATCTGCATCCCGGCATCGCTGCACTTGGATAGCCAAAACTCTGTGCAAGCTCTCCCTGATTCAGCAAAGTGTATGTTTTCTTTGTATGAAAAATCTACGCCAAAAAGTTTTAACGTGCCGACTTGTTGATACAAAGCAAAAGCTACTGCGTATGCTGTGGTGTTGTTTAGGTAGTGACAATTTGTAGTAGAGACAACTTCTTTTATAGGGTAATCAATTAGCCCCGGACAACGATCATCTAGCTCACAAGTGTAGATAGGACCTTTGTGGTTTAGCAATACTTCGGTCATGCCGCTAGTTTGTCCGCCAGCATCATCGGTGTCTAAAAATCTAGATGCCGGGTCCATCATAAAAACTCTGTCGTGATAGATTACGTTGCTGACTGCATTGATAGCCCAAACTTCATCAAAGTTGTGGCCGTGTGATTTAGCTAAACAGTATTCAAACCAAGATCTACCTAGTCCGACTATTGCTACTGTCTTGCCTTTTAATTTTTCTTCGATCAAATTATGTTACTTGAGAGCGCAGTGAATCATAGCGATACTCGTCACGTCTGCCTCTAGCTTCCGCCCTGTTCTTGAGTCTATCTATTTCAGCCATAAATCTAGCTTCGTATTGCTGCTGTATGTCTGGCTCCCCTTTCATAAACGTATATGCCTCTGCTAGCGCTCCGTACAACAAGGCATTTCTAGCGTTGTTAGATAGCCAAGTGCCTGTTGTGCTAGATACTAAACTAGCAGGTTTATACAAATAGTGTAGCTCTACACTGTACGAGCTGTCTGGAACAGGAGCCAATATTATTGTGCTACCGTTATCAGAGCCCGTTGAAAGTTCTTTATCAAAGTCCGCGTAATACCTAGGTAAAGCTCGAAGCGAAGTATCGCTTGGATCTTTATTATATTCCTGCATAAAACTAGTGTGCTTCTTGCTTAAAAAGTGGTAATCGCTGCTGCCGTCTATGACAGCTAGTGAAAAGCTACTTACGAAATCGTCTGGGCAAGTTAAGAATCGATTGCCCGCTGTTACTGTTCCTTGTACGTTTTTTCTAAATACATCGAACTGAACCAGTTCAAATATTCTTTCTTCTGTGGTTTTTATGATGTCGTTCAACGTATTCGTAAACGTAGTCTCACTATTCTCTACGTAATTTTGAATTAGCGTTTTAAATTCTGTTAACGTCATATCAAGGTGTATTAGCTGTACCACCCATACCAGAGTGGTTTGTACAGTAATAATATAATGTTGGCGCCCCAGAAGCTACCGTTATTTGAGTGTACGCGCCTGAGCTACCCGGTGTTCCGTTTGTTGTTACTCCGGTGGTGTACTGAGAGCCTCCGCCGTGCGTGCCGTCTGATGTGGTAGAAAATCTAAGCGGATGTCCGCTATTACTAGAATCTGATTGATCGAATCTGTACGTGCTGCCCTCGCTTAAAGTTACGGTCGCTTGTCTAGAACCATTAATGTAATACTTATTAGCTCCGTAGTAACTGGCTACTGTTACTGTGTACACAGTATCTGCGGTAACGCTTACTGAACCTAGAGCCGATGTAGCTGCTTGACCGCTAACACTTACCGTATCTGTAATAGATCCTGATATGGTTACAGTTCCCAAAGAAGCCGTAGCCGATTGACCTGTAGCGGTTAAAGGGTTATCTGTTATGGTAACGCTGCCAAGTGCTGTAGTGGCTCCGTCTAGGCTAAACGGACTGCCTACTATATCGTTGGTTGATCGCATATCTGTACCAAGAACCCTAACGATACCTTTATCAAAACCTTGATCGCCGGTTCTAGGATCCGGTCTTGGATCTCTTAGTGCTTCTGGATCGGCTGGTTGCGGTCTTGGTTGTAGCTGCGGGTGTTTAGGACTGTAGTCCTGCGGACAAACTTTTAGTCCGTCCCATTGTTTTTTAAGTTGGTTTAAACGATATCTCTGTCCGCAAATATCGCAAATGCCGTATGCTTTTTTACCAACTGCAAAAGGCATTAAATAATAGTTCTGTTAGGCAAGAATCTTGAACTAACACTATCTATGTCCTCAAACGCTGCCCTATCGAACTCCTCGTCGTAAATTTGTTTCATTATCTGTATCTTCTCTGGCGCTCTTTTCATAGCTATGTAGTAAGCCAGCCCGGATACCATGCACGGTATAAACCTAAATACTATTTCCATGTTGTTGGTATAGTCACCGACGTCTTGTATTCTGGTTAGTGCGTTGTATTTAACTACGTCAGTAGAGTTTTCTGGTGTTGGAAAAAGTTTGATTTCCGGAGTTGTTTGTCTATCTAAGAAAAACTGATTAGGTCTAGCCTGTAAAGTTTTTTCTGGGGTAAACAAATAATCCGATCTACTAATTCTTTCTAGTTGTATATCTGTGCTGCCTCTTGTTACGACAGCTTCTGTTACATCAATAATATCTGTGTCTAAACTGTAGCTTGATGTGCCTTGAGTAACGGTAAAACTACGCTGCGCTACCGTCCATTGATTCAAACCACGATTAGCCCAATCGGCCATCATAATGTTTAAAGATCTTCTAGCCGTATCTAAATCGTAGCCTGTTCTAAGTTCTAACCCACAACGTTCGTACGCTTCTTCGATAAGCTCGTCTATTGTTAAGTCAAATCCTGTTGATCCTGAAGTAGCCATATTGTTTCCTTTTGTGGTGTAACCGGGCAAGAACAGTTGCCCGGTTACTCAAACGATCACAAATATTCTCTCTTTAGAAATGTTTTGTCAAAACTAAAATGATTGAATAAGCATCACCATCTGAGTGTCCCACCGTTGTAAAGTCTAGATCTCCTGTCTTACCTGATCCAGCATTGTTAGGAATACCTGTGAATAAATCGTAGTATTCGTCACCTGTGCTGTCCGCTGGTAAAGGGATTGCTAATACGTTAGTTGACGCATCGAACTCGATGTCAACTCCCATACCTCTGCACGCCCAGTAGATTCTTGAGATAGTAACAGCTGTGCACGAATTACCGTCACTGTCTGCTGCTAGTGCTGAAACATCTACTTTTTTAACAGAAGCCTCTCCTGTTCCGTCAGACTCGTTTGTAAACTTCAAGATGGCAGTTCTACCGCCATCTTGAATAGTTTGACTTGTTACTGTATCAGCCATAATTTATCTCCTATTACGCGTCAGCAAATGGAGTAACTATAGTGCCTGAACCTAAGATGATGCCTTCTACTGCATATTTAGCAGAAGCGATAGCAGTTACCTTAACGATACTTCCTGCTAGTCCACCTTTTGTTGATCCGTTCATTGTAATTACGTCGTTACTAGCGCCTGATATAAAAGTTTTACCAGTAGCATCGTCTTTACCATTGTAAAGCCCACCGACAAATTTATCAGTACCATCGGTTAAGATGTCCATGTCAGTAGCTGCTGTTTCTACTACGAAGAAGAAAGTAGCTCCTAAATTATTTAATTGATTAGGATCGTCGTCTCTGCCCGGAGCAGTAGCAACAATACTAGGTAAAGTAAATTTACCGTCAGCATCGTTAGTAGTTAAAATTTTTCCCGCGTGTGCAGCCACAGTTAAAGTTGTGTCTGCTGTTAAACTGACCACAGCCGCATTACCAGCAGAGATAAATCCTGCTAGTGATTTGACCGGTCCACTAAAAGTTGATTTTGCCATATTAAGTCTCCTTAATTACGTTTATCGTCTTGGCGAGTCTGCTAGGGCAGTCGATAAACCATTAATTTTATCCCTAGTTGATTACTAAGATTATATATGAAATTAAGGGAATACAAGAAAAAAGTTGCCGGGTTGAGTGAGAAACCCCCGGCAAAGGTTCCTTTAGAATTGAACTGTTATGCTCCGGGAGAACCGAATACACATCTTGGATCCGAGAATCCAAAAGAGTATCTTTCTCTAGCCTTGTACCTAACGTTACCAGTATCGAAGTCTGCTTCCATTGAAGTTCTGATTGGTGACCTAGCGAACATTTTAAATCCGTTTGGTGCATCAGTCTTAATAAAGAAAGCATCAGTGTCTGTCAAATAGTGGTTAACTACATACCCTTCAGGCAGCATACCCATGTTTCTGATAGCGTTTACATCGTTATCAGAGGTAGCTGTTCTTAGAGTTGACTCAAGCAGTCTATCAGCAGTGAATTGTAGCTCTTTTGGAATAATTAATTTCATTCCTTGTACTGCTACTTTTAATCCACGTTCGTCTACGAACGCCGCAATATCAATTAATGCTTGCTCAAGAGAAGTTTCATTTAAGTCAGCTGAAGTAGAGAGTTCATTACTAAGACTACCACCACTAATAGTGGGGTGATCTGTAGCGCAAAGCTCTTTACCGTCACCGCCAGCGAAACTGCTGTTGAAGGCATTATTTAAAACTGAGGCTGCTTTAATTTGCTTGGTGTTTGACATACTTCTAGCCAAAGCTCTTGTGTATCTTGCAGACAATCTGTCATACAAGTTATCTTCAATCGCTTCTTCAGTGATACTGAAAGCTAAGGCAACTGTTTCGTGAGTGTAACGAGCTGTGAATGATTCTTGCGCTGTGTCAAAAGCCACTCCTGCTCCCTCAGACTTAACAGGTGCTGCATCAAATCCGGATAACATTACCTCTTCTTCAAAGGCACGATCTGAAGTCTCTGTGTCGAAAATTTCGGCATGTTCGTCTTCGTATCTGTCGTACTCTAATCCAAAAAGTGCATTTAATCCGGGCTCTAGTTCTTTTACTAATTGTGCTCTAGATATTGCCATCTTATGTACCTGCTACGGGACCTCTGTACGCGTGCTCATTAATTTGAACAATCAAATTAGTGTGCGTTGTACCGAGTTCGTCGTTCTTTGGTCCTTGGTCTACACCAACTATTTTGAGCTGTAAGCCCTGAGTAGTTGCCGCAGTCGAAACGTCAAGTTCTCTGGAGGAGATTCCAGTTGTAGTGCTTCCACTTGTTCCAACAGTATCAGCGTTCTTCCCTACGTTTGCTTGAGCAGTGTTCGTTGCCGAATCACCTTGTATCAAAAACAAAGTATTAGGGTCGTCGTAAATGTATACTTCAATGTCACCTGAGCTAGCAGTAGTGCTTGCTACATAATGATTTTTGTATACAGGTCCGTCTGAAGATTGGTAAAACACGCCATTAAATACACCAACAATGTTAGCGTCACTTACACCAGCTTGCTCAATGTAACCAGCGTTAAATTTAACGAGGTCACCTTGGAAGATAGTAGTGCCATAACCTGATGGATTAATTAAGTATTTATTAGCGGATGGGACAGCACTTGCTGGGTTAAGCCCTTTGTAAGGTCTTAAACCAAAAGCTGCATCTACATTAGCCATTAAACTTTTCCTTTTTACAAATTAAAATTAAGAAACAAATTTGATTACTCGCCTCTGTTTCCGCCAAATGTTACGCGACTTTGTCTATTTTTATTAATAGGCATGGCTGGATTTTCTTCCTTCATCAAATCGTTATCTACTGATAGCATTTGATCTCTAGTTTTTGCTTGAAAGTATTGACTTCTTTCATCTACAGTTTCCCTTGGGATTCTGCAAAGCAATAGACCGCCAACACCAATTACACCTGCATACTTACCGTCACCGATGGATGGATATTCAAAGTCAGGATATTCGTCAGCACGAACGGGCTCCCAGCCTTCTCTGAGTCTGGCGCTTGCGTTCTTGGTGTCGTCGTATCCTCTGACTTCAGTTCGTACCCATCTGTGTACGTAACCTGCGGGTGGCTCTGGTGCATCCAAAGCGGAAGGAGGGGCCCAAGGTCTTCTTTGAGAAGTTTTTTCTCTAGACTGAGCCTCGCGTGGTTCACGAGTTTCGTCGTTTTGTTTTTTATCTACCATTATGTTATCTCCACGTTATTTAACATACTTCGCGTATTCTTCAAGTGGCACACCCAATTTTTTAGCTATCGATACCTGTGAAGGTGTGAGTTTCACAGATTTGCTGCGTCCAGTTTTTGCACTGCGTTTAGCAGATGCAACCGCTTGAACGGGTCGGTTTTTAGTGGATGAGTCTTCATCAAACTTGTGAGGAAACTCATCTCTAATTCTTTTGTCCACTTCAGTATAATACTCATCACTACTCGGATCAAATCCTTCTTTAACTAGATCTTCGTGAATTGCAAAAGAAGTCATGGTCATAGCTCTGTCCTGCCCGAACCATTGATTGTCTTCTGCCCACGTTTCTGCCTTTGGATCAGGGTCTGGATACTGAGGTTGCTCGTATGTGGGGTTTTCAGTTGTAGGGGCTTGCTCTGCCTCAACGGGTTTTGCAGCTTCCCTTTCCTTGTTAGCGCGTTCTAGCCCGCTGGCGTCTGCCGCCAAAGCAGCTAGTCTTTGTTGCGCTTCTGTTTGTTTGTCTATGTCTCCGTCTTCGTTAGCTTTTCTTAAATCGGCTTTTGCTTTTTCGGTTTCTGCCGTTACTCTGTTGGCTTCGGCTAAAATGTAGTTTGAGTCTAGTTCTTGTGTCTTTGTTTTTAAGTTATCGTTTTCTTGCTTTACGTTGTTAGCAAACTCTGTTGCCGCTTGCTCTCTACGTTCTGCTTCTCTTAGTTTCGCTGTTAGTTTGTCGATTCGTTTTTGTACGCCTTTGCTATATTCTTCTTGTTCTTGTTCGGCAGCTGATACTTCAGGTTGTGCTTCTTCTTGCACCTCTTGAACTACGGCAGCTGGTTCGTCAGTAGTTTCTTCTGGTAACGCTACTTCTACTTCTCCGCCTTCGGTATCCATAGGCACCATTTCGTCTGCTTGACTTAGGTTTGAAAATTTATCATCTGGCATGGTCCTCTCCATGTTTAAAAGTTGTGAATGATTGATTCAGGATCAGCTACCGTTGCGATGATTTCATCATCGTTCAGTATCTTGATTTCTCCACCATCGATGTCAATTCTAGAGCCTGCGTATCTCGCGTAGAGTACCCAGTCTCCTTCCTTACACCATGGACCTGTTTTAGAGAATCTCTCGCCGTCGTACGCGAGCGAGCCTGTTTTTAGTACAAGGCCCAACACCGTAGCGGCTTGTTGTCTTTCGAGTGCTTTGCTAACTAGGTGAATCCCACCGTCGCTAACTTTTTTACCTTGGTACGGCAACACCATGATACGCCAACCTGTTGGCGCGGGTAGTTGGTCCAAGACACTGTCTGTTATCTTTTCTGGATTTAGCGTTTGCGGATCTGTTTCTTTCTTTCCGCTTTCGTATATTTCTTCAAGTGGCAATTTGCCTTGCTTCTTCTCTGCCCACTTTTCTTCAAGTGTCGTCTTCGTCATCGAACGTCTCCATTTTCTTTAAAAGGTTTCTAACTTCTTCGCGTACGTAATTTAAAGCTTGCACTTGACCGACAAGATTTTGGTACTGTTCGTGTGATTCGATTGAACCGGACAGCATTATCTCTTTTATCTGCTCTTCTTTTGAAGAGATGGCGCGCTGAACTAATTGCGCGAAATTAAGTTCGTCTATGTTAGCCTCCGCTATTGCGCTCCCGATCAGCTTGTATCTTCATGGCAGCGATGTCTTCTTGCGATTTTATCTTTTCTTCGTCAATTTCTAAACGTTTTTCTGCTATTTCTTTATCGTCTTTATTTTCTTCGGCTCTGATCTGTAGTTCTTGTGCTTTTAGTTCTGTTATAGGATCGGAGTCTACTTTAAGTATCTCGTCCAGTCTAGGCATTAACTGTTGCATAAGTTCTAATTCTGTCTGCGCTTTCATATTTTCTAGCATCGCATTTGGCATGGGCGGTTGTCCTTGGGCCATCGCCTGCTGGTTCATCATCTCTTGTTGTTGCAGCTGCATCGCTAGTTCTGGGTTCTGCTCCATCTGCATAGCTAGTTCTTGTTCGGCTTGCATTTGTGCCATGAGCGATACGTGTTGCAGCACATGGCTAATCATCAACGATACGGTAGCTGGGTTGGCTTGCGCGTATTTGTTTTCTAAGAAAGCTAAGTGCACTTCGATGTGCGTTGCATGATCTTGGTCAGGAAAAGCGGTAGCTGGCATACCCATAAGCATACCGCTATTCTCCATCGCTGGATCCACAGGAACGGGTGGTGGTGGATCGGGTTGAAATAGTGCTTCGATGTTTTCTGTGCCGAGTGCTTGATACATTCTGCGATACGCCTCTTTGATGTTGTGTATCTGCGGGTTGCTTTGTACCAACTGGAGTTCTTGTTGCGCGAGTGAGATACGCTGCGACATAGAAAAGAAGTTAGGATCGCTAACGGGTATCACGTCAACGCGTTCATCGAAATCGGTTTGTTTAATACTTTGATCGCCGCCGACGACCATGTACGGATACTCAGGGGGAAGAGTTTCCGCAAACAGTCGTGCTAGTATTTTAAATTCTGTTTTTTGTGCGTAGTGCAAACGTTTGTGCACTGCCGACATAATTCTTGTGCCTTGTTCTAAGAGTGCCATGGTCGTGCCGACCGGTAGCTCTTGATTACCTTCGCCGATGTTTAAATTAGTAACCGAAGCAAACCTTTGACCAGCTTCGACACAAAAGCCTAGTAACTGAAACAAAGTGCCCGATGGTTCTTTGTACGGTAGCGGTATCAGTGAATCCCTAAGTGCGCCGCCCGGAGCGTCGACATCTCTGAACTCGCCGGGCTCCAAGGGAGTCTCATCGTCGCGGATCCTTAAACCACGTGCCTTAAACCCTGCTGGTAAGTTGGAGAGAGTTCCAGCATCAACTAATTGTCTAAGCGCAGCTGTGGCAGTCCTCGATAGTCCGCCGATCATGTGGATGAGACCGAAGCCATAAAACCCAAGGCCCGGCAAGAACTTGTAATGTACGAAGTATTGAATCTTCTGTTTCATAGGATCGTCTGCACGATAGTTCCTACGAATCGACAATACTTTCGATGAAGTGCTATCTACCGTAATAATGTACGGTAAGTGCATGCCGTCTGGATCTTCGAATCCCGGCAAGTCCATCAATACATGAAACTCTAACAGTTCGTACATCATGTCCGATGTACCGTCGATACCTTCTAGTTCGTCTTCTTTATCTTGGGTATCGGACGCCCCGACATACGAAGGTTTGATTTCGACGTCTAAGTACGCGCCGCTAATCTGCTGTGCTCTAACTTCGTTGTGCGACATCTTTACGATGTGCGTAATTCTTTCACACGTATTCAGATCGCTGACTGAATACGGAACCACTAAGTCGTCAACCGGCACGAAGTTACTGCACGGTCTTTGTTTCATGGTGTCGTAATAAACTTTCTTGAACGCTGATCCGGCGAGCGGTAGATAGAACAGTAACTGATCCATCTCTGGCGTGTACTCTTCCATCTCGGTCGTGATCTGGTAGTTCATAAAATCTTGAACCCTACTGGCTTGCAGTTCTACGTCCGGGGTCGCTGCGCCCATGACCTGTGCTTTGACCGGTCCTTTGCTAGGTAGTAATTCTTTAAATGCTTGTGCTTGGAACTGAGTTACCGCTTCGGCAAGCATCGGGTGAGTTACCCCTGATGCGCCCGGAAAAGGTCTGTCTCTATCTTCGTATTGAAACCCAAGGAGATCTAAACCTTTGACGTAAGTGTCTTCCCACTCTTGGCGACTCGCTCGGTCTTCTTCGAAGTCGCCCATAAGTTCCATAGCTAAACCAGACAGTTGTCCGTCGTCCATGAACTCTGCTAGGTTAGACTCGAACGGGACTTCTTCTTCAGCTTCGTCGGGGAAGTAGTTAAGTTCGGCAGAACCGTCGGCGTTAAATTCGACGGCTACATCTGCATCATTTGGAGTGGGGTCTTCGATCTCAACTGTCTCCCCCGACTGTATATCTAAATCGATTAGGTCGCTGACTCTTTCTATGTTAGTTGGCTTTTCCGCCATACCTTACCTCTCCTAATAATAAACTTTTAGTTGTCTTGGTTCATTATCGTTTAAATCTTCGTCCGATTCTAAACCTATAAACCCGCCTTGTCGATAACGCATTAGTGCTTGCGTGGTCGAATCCACTAAATCGTCGTGGTCGCCGTAGGGAAACGCTGCACATTCTTCAACTAATTCTTCTGCCCAACGCGTCTCTGGTACGTAGACCATGCCCGATTCGAGCATGGGTGATACGGCATTGACTCTTGCTATCTTGTCTTGTCCTTTACCCGGCGTGAAGTTCACAACCGGTATACCCATCTGTCTTAGTTCATGGGTCAAGGGCATACCGGAGGCTTTTGCCTCGATAATAACCGTGTCGGGTTCCCAATATTGGTATTCTTCTAGGGCAACGCGCTTGAGTTCTGGGAAATCCCACCGACCTTTCTTAACATCAAGGAGCAATAACGCAGGACCACTGTCCTCGCTTGGGTAAAACACGCACCACGTCGTAATCGCCGAGTAATCTGCCGTCTCGCTCTTCGAAAACGCGGTATCGTAGGACTGAATAACGTATTGCATGTTCGGAATGTCCTCGTGTTCCCATGTTTGCCACCATTCGCGCTTTAAAATCGCGCCTTCTTCCGAAGTTGGGTTCTGTAACCACTGTGCCGACCACTTAGAAACCGGTAATGACGCTTTGATACCCTCTAATTCGTCCATATTCCAAAATTCTGGCCATAAAATGTTGCCTGAATCCGGAAAAATCGCTGGAAACTCGACAACTTCCCACTGATCTGCCTTTTCGTCGGCTTGTTTTGCTAATAATCTACCTGTTAAGTCCTTGGTCGACCATCGAGTCATCACTACAACGATAGATCCACCCGGCTGGAGACGTTGACGCGGTCCAGAACTATAATATTCCCACGCATTGTCGAGGGCTCGCGGTGACATGGCGTCTTGTTCAGAGTGAATGTCGTCTAACACAAGTAAATCCGCCCCCCGACCAGTGACCGCTCCACCTATTCCAGCGTAAAAGGCCTCACCGCCCTTGTTGGTTTCCCATCTACCCGCTGATTTGTTGTCTGCTTTCAAAGAAACTTCAGGAAAAATCTCGCTGTACTCTGGCGAGTCGATAAGGTCACGAACTTTTCTACCGAATCGAAACGCTAACTCCGCGGTGTGGGTGATTTGCATGAGCTTGAGCTTTGGGTTAATGCCTAGTAGCCAACTGGGAAAGAAAACAGAAGCAAACTCTGACTTGGTGTGTCTAGGTGGCATGTTAACAATCAGTCTTTTGATTTCGCCCTTAGCTACGCCTTCTAGTTTTTCAGCAAACCGCTTGTGATGCTTGCCGATAATGACATCTGACCACATGTGTTTTACATACGGGATAAAATTTTTCTGGGCTGCTTCTTGTTTCTTTTTAGCGTTGAGTGCTTTGCTTAGGTCTAACAGCTCTTCGGCTACATCGGGGTACTCTTTGGCTATTTGTTCTAGATCTTGTTCTAGTTCCTGATCTTTTTGCATACTAAAATTTTTTTCTAGCTATGGGACTCCTGCCCGTATATATAATTTAGGGGGGTCAGGGTGCTAACTTATCTGATATCCCTTTTTGTGTCTATTTCTTTTTCTATATATACGTATATGTAATCAGGCGTTTGGGGGGGGTCCCCCCTTTTTGTATCAGATACAACCGACAAGCTAGACTAATCTCTTTTTTACTCGTCTAAAGTTGTGTTGGTTATAACACAACGACTCGTAGAGATTAGTCTAGCTTGTCGGTTGGCGGTCGCCCTCGCGCGAAATAGAAGTTGACACGCGCTCACAGGTATAGGATAATTCTTATATCTTAAATACAAATTGGAGTTAATAATGATCAAAATGATTTTTAAACTTAATATCAATGGCGTTGACTTGGTCGGTGGCATTGAGCCTGACGTACACGACTTAACCATCAATGGAGTACGTGTTGTCAGTAATGGAAACATGGATACTCACGCGGTTGAGGAACTCATGAATATGAATGAAACAAATGTAAACACTTTGGAGAATTTACAATGAAACTAATAACCGAAGAAATAAAAACTAAGTTGGCGTCTAACAAAGGGGACGCCAACGTAGACAAGCCCTACTTAAAACTTTTCAGTCCAACAGGAGCGGCAACTTGGTTGATAACTGAGATTGTTGATGAAGATACCTTGTTTGGTTTGTGTGATCTTGGCATGGGTTTCCCTGAACTTGGTTACGTGAGCTTGCAAGAACTAGAGAGCGTTACACTTCCTTTTGGTCTGAAGATCGAAAGGGACATGTACTTCACGCCAGACAAAACCTTGTCCGAGTACACAGAGCTTGCTAGGCAACATCAACGTATAGTTATGAACGAGTCTACCGACCCCGTTATCAACATGATGAACATACTAGCTGATGACTAAGGAGTTTAACTCCACAAAGGGGGCAATCGCCCCCTTTTCTTTTATTTAATTTTATTACTCTGATCCTCCTGCTGGCAGCCAGCAGGGCAAAGCAGACAGATACAAGCAACAAGAAGACGGCTGATCCTGCTGGGGCAGCTTCGCCTCAAAGTTAACAGATACAAGCGACAAGCAGTTGCTTGTCGCTCAGTCCGGTCGCGCGCGGTGCAAAAACAACTTGACCGTCAGTGTCTTTTCGTATAGGATATATCTTACATTTATTAATCTCCAAATTAATAAATTGTATTTAAGACTAAGAGGCCGTGGTTCCACGGCCTCTTCCATTTAGGACCTCCTCAGCTGCGCACGTAACCGATGGCCATCCGGGATCACTGACCGGGCTGGGCCCGGGTAACTGACATCACATACAAGCCACACGCTCCCCCCACGCGACAAACTAAGACGCAAGGTCGTTGATCCTTTGACCAAGGTCTTCCCAATCTTTAATCATAAACGGAAGTGACACGCCGTTTGCGAGGAGATCATCAACATGGGACGAGGGAACAAGGAACATCTGAGATTTTTTAGGTGTGCTTTCTCCGAGGGTCTTTACCAAGATAAAAGAGGGCGACTCTGGACGCGATTTGTGAAAGGCTATTTGATGGGGCGACAATTTTACTTTCTTACTTTTACTTACTTTGAGTTCAACAGTAAAAAACTTTCCAGCAGAGGTCGTGCCAAGCAAGTCTGGAACGCCTTGAGTAGCCCAAGACTCTAACCTAACCCATTGAAATTGCTTCAAATTCTTCTTGACTTGCGACCAAAAATTGCTCTCAGGTTTTGCCATAGGTTTGATTGTACAAAAGTTTTCTGAATGAGAGTAAGTTTTTTATTGATCTATATAGGAGAATATGAGAAACTAAGCATAGTTTTAATACAATTTTAAGGAGATATATTATGAAACTAAATCAAACAGAAATCAGGGCTTTGGCTAAAAGATTAGAAAGAAAGGTAAAAGAAGGTTTACCTAAGATTGAGTCTGATCTTTACAAGTCAAAGAAAATAAAACCGCTTTTAGAAAGATGGAAAAAGATCCAAGTTGATTCAGACAAAATACAACAGGAACGCGGAAAAGTAACTCAAAGTATTGAGAAAGCTATCCACGAAAAAATTAATTCTGAACTGATTGAAACTACCACATGGAAGAGCAATCGCAGAGAAGATTTACCTTTCTATTTAGATACTTATTACCACACCGAAACAATGCTAAGGGAAGAAATTTCCTTATCAGTTTTGGACGCGGATAATTTAGCAGAGTTGACTCAAGCCGTTTTTAAAAGCTTAAACATGGAGAGTAAATAATGAGCAAAGTAGGACAAGCACTAATCGAACTTCAACAAAAAGAAGATTTGATCTATGACGCGTGTATCGACAACTTTGGTGATTGTGAACATCATTGGACAGAGTCTAAGGTGTTGTTGAAACAACTTAGAAAGACTTTATCGAAAGATAGCTACAATTTGGTTGGCGACTTTGTTGATGAAATCTGGGTGGACTACTGCCAAGATATGACAGCAAAGCACGGAGAGTATATTGCTTGAGCAATTAGAAAAACTCGAAAGGGCGATATGGCAACTTGAGGTTGCCATATCGGACTTAGAAGAAACTATCGAAGAAATTAATCATGGAAAATTGGAAACCATTAATAAAGGAAACTAAGCTCGAACTGAGCGAAAAAGGCAAAGCTCCTTATTTTCACATTTGGAAAAGCAAGGACGAATATGTCTTTCTTATTCTTTTGTCAGGAGCTGGAGCAGTCAGACCGATTTGCAAAAATGCAAAGAACATAAAATTAAAAACTATATTAAATACCACTATGGAAGGTTGTGATATGAGTTTAATAGAATATTTTAACAGTCAAGAAAAGGAGCAATATTATTGCAGAACTTTAAAGGACGAAAGACATTGGAAAAAAATTCAAAATGCTATTAAGGAGGCAATATGAAAAACAAAACACAAGCAGAGCCCAACAGATTTACGAAACAAGCGAGCAAAATACAATGAGCCTGCCGAAGAAAATAGAGTGGACAGGTAATTGGCTTAACTTCTATAAATGCCACGAGTGTAGTCACAAGTGGCAAGATGTTTGGGATTGCCAAGTGGACGACTCTTGCCCAAAATGTCAGGCAAGACACAATACTCCATATAGGAGCGACGAGATTTACGAGGGAAACTATGATTGAAGAAGTAATATCAAAGAAGGAACTTTGGGCAGAATTTGACAAAGTATTTAATCCACACGACAAGAACGATCAATACGTCCACGTCATCATAACTTTCTGGCGGGACAATGTTGAGAATGTGAGCGTCTTTGACAGCTTACAACTAGCAGAGCGACACATTGATTTATTGTCCGAAGAATACAAAGTAGACATAGGCGACGCTGAACTCAGACATGAAACAGAAGGCACAGGCTACCGACACTTTGTAGTACAGATGAACGACACAGACGAACAACAAGGAGCGACACAATGAAAAAAAGTCACAGTTGGTTAGCAATAGCAAAAATGCCTTTGTGCTGTATGTGTTGCGGGAGTAGAGATGTTGATTCGAAAACTGACACTTGTTTGTCTTGCGGGTCAAAGGAAGGATTATGGGCTGATGAACGAACAGACAAGGAGTATAAAAATGGCTAAATACACAAACGATACCTACCCTGTAAAGATTTACGACGACAACGGAACTTTTGTTGGCTACAACAAGTCTAACGAGCTTGTTATGTTGTACACAATAACGGATCCAATGCTGGTTAAAAAAACAATCATGCAATGGAAAGAAGAAAACAGATATAAGGGACGAGCATGAAAACAAATGTAGGCATAGAACTAACAGACGACGAACGACTTGATTTAGGACAGAAGTATCACGGCAAGAAGAAACCTGTAACCCGAGCCGATATCAACAAGATTGTTTTGGATTACATTAAAGGTGTGCTGGACGCAAGACCGCATACCATACAAGAGAAACAAGCTGAACCTATCTTTAACAAACAATGGGCTTCACTTGAGTCTTTCAAGCAACATCTAATAGTAACAGGCGAACACGAAGTATTGGAATACAATGGGTTTGAACTAAAAGCAAAAAATAAAAACGGCAGGGTCGAAACCTTTTATCTGGCTTTGGGAACTGTTTATACCTCTTGAACTACTTTTCTTTTTCAACAGTAATTAAGTTGCCCGAACTCTCTTGGACTAGAGGTCTATAATCAGCGACAAGTCTCTTGATTCTTTCTTTGATTTCGCTAGTGGACAAAGTATCCAGCGATCCTGTGCGAATCTCTTTACGCTCAATATACAAGCCAGCCGCACGCCCACGTTGAACCTCAGCGGCAACCGCCGCCGTGTAGTTACCTTTTTCCAACGCCGCGTCCCTAATATCAGCAAGTTTCCTAACGTGCCTACCAAAAGTGACTTGGTATTTATTAGACAGTTGGGCCTCTAAGTGTTGTTTGTACCTAACAACCTTCGGAAATCTTTTAGGGTCAGTCAGCTCAGACGCACGAACGTACGCAGAACCCTCGGCATACCCGGCGGATACCGCACATTCTTCATTAGTTTTGGATCCATCGTTGTAAACCATCTCTTCAACGAATCGTTTTTGTTTTTCGGTAATACCGAACTCTGTTTCGACTGTGGTGACAAGCTCTGCTTTGCTCATGCAGCGTAGATTATCATCAAACAGATAGAATCGACAAGCCACCTCATTTACTCATTTCTACCTCATTTCTTCAAAATTAGGTAAAAACCCTTATAGAACAAGGCTTTCAGTAAAACCTAACACCTAATTCCTATTTATTAGATAATTTTCATAGTCTGTTTCTGATTTTTTTGCGAAAACAGAAGTTAGGAATTAGTTAAATAATAAATAAAGGGTATATAGGAAACCGTTTTTTAGCCATTTTTAACTCATTTCTACCTCATTTCTACGAAAAGTAGAAATTAGTAAAACGGCTACTCAAAGAGTAGCCGTTTGGAAAGTTATTATGAAAAAACTTATGTGTATTATAACGAAGGCTATCTGCCCTGTCCACGATAGCGTTTAAACTGTTTCTTGCCTTGCTTGCTTCTTACGACCGTGTTTGCGCTTCTGCCGTTGCCCTGAGAAGTGTGCTTGGTCCTTCGTCGATTGGGATCCACCGTAACGACTTGTTTTACTTTAGCCATTACGCCCAAACCTTTTTCTTCTTACCACCAAAATACTCAACGGCATGTCCTTCGTCGATTAACATCTGGCAAATATCCTGTCCGTCCTCAGTATAAGGTATACCAAGCACTCTGCCGTATTTACCTTTGCCCAAAGACTTTACCTTAAACCGACCCACGCATAGCTCTTTAAGACGCTCTTTCGCAGCCAAACCTAGCTTCTTTTCCGCTAAGTTCCTTGTCCTTGATTCTGGGGTGTCTATGCCGTGCAACCTGACCCTTTGTTTATGTAGCTTCACATCAAAGCCAAGGTCCAAGGTCACATCAACCGTATCGCCGTCAACAACTCGTTCTATTTCCGCTTGATATACAAACGCGTCTGGATTATTCGCCATCTTCTACTCCTTATTTATAACTCCTACCGTAATCGCCGTAGTCTACTTTAAACAGCCCAGTGGCAGGCTTCATCTTCTTCGGTACCAAACCACCCTTCTTAAAGCCTTTGAATCCTTTATACTTGCCCAACTCTATCTTGTCGCGCAACGGCTGTAAATCTAACGTGTACAACCTAGCTCCCTTAGCTCTATCGTTATTGATAAAATAATCTTCGTAGATAGTTAACTTTTGTTCGTCGGCTATACGTCTAAGCTCCTGTAACGCTTTGTCGTATGTGCCTCCAGCTACCATCTGCGATTCGGTTTTTATCTTTTCATAGTTCTTGTCATCGGTTAACGATACGTCAGTCCCTTCGTCCAAGGCCCGTATGATCGTGTTCAAAATGCTTTTTCGCACGTACGAATTAGCAAACGGCATATCAATATCTTGTTCTCTGTTTAAGGTTTGCAAAGGAAGGCTTTGCTTTGTGTCTCCGCCTACATATCGATACGGTTCTTTGTAGTTGTTTACAGTTTCAAGAAAGGAGTTGAACGGATTTTCTTTGTCCGGGATTTGTTTTGCGTTTTGCATTTTTAATTTAAGCTCGTCCACGTATTGAAACAGCGACGGCACGTCGTCGGCTATCCTTCTAGCTTCTTTCTGGTACGCTTCGGCGAGTTTCTTACCGTACTGCAACTGACTTCTCATTCTACTTTCGGCAGCCTTCACTTGCCCTTCTACCTGTTCTTGTATGTCAGTTAACTTATCGCCCGCTCGTAAGTTAGCGAGAATGTAGTTGGTAGCCGATTCGAAAGGATCGTTACCAAATCCCATGTAAAGCGAGTCAAAACCTAGGGTTTCATCTTTAACGTACTTCATAACCTGTTCTATTGACGGCATTTGCACTTCCGACAACCCTGCTTCTCGGTACACCCTTTTCATTTGTTTACTGGTCAAGTTGTCCATTAACGCCTTTGCAAACACCTCTGTGCTTTCTGGGTTTCTAAAAGCGGCAATAAAATCTCCTTCTAACGAAGACAAATCTTTCGCCTCCCGGTATTGATCCACTATAACTTTTGCCGATTCGTTAATAGGACTTGTCGAAGAGGCTTTTGAACGGCTTAACCATTCTTCTTTTGCTTCCAAAAGCTGCAATTTATTAAGTAAAGCAGCTGGAGCATCGTAACGATCTCCTTCATAGTCCCTTTCTATCTCATCATTTACCGCGGTTAATTGATCTTGTGTCTTTTTAAGTTCAGTTGTAAGCGAATTGTCGTAAAAATATTTCGGCACTTCTGCGTCACCAACCAACGTAGCAAAGTTATACAAAGGACTGTACTTATTTACACGCGAACGCGCGTGCTTACCACCTTTTTCAGTAAACCTAATTGTGAGATACTCGGAATCTTGATAATTCTCAAACAGATCTTTTTGCTCTACTTCCATATCGTTAAAGTATGACTCTGCTGGAATCCTAGGCATGTCAATGGACGCAGAAAGCCTGTTAGTGTCCACAAAACCTTTTATGTCATCAAAGACTTCAAAGTCTTCTTCTACTTTGTCTATCTCTTTCTGTTGCTTTTCAAACACTCTACGTCTAGTTTCTGGTTGTCTAGCGTCCCTCGAACGTTGTTCAAAGTCATTTTGTATTTCGATGATAAACGTAGTTTCAATGGGTCTGCCGCCGTTTTCAAAATCATTATCCCTGTACACCTCTCCTTTTATGTGACGCACGTGAAACAAAGTTTTACCGTGTTCTGTGTTAGCAAAATGTCCTTCGTCTCTTAATTGAAAAGCGCTGTTTCTGTATATTTTTGCTATTTCTGAAATGTTATTCATTCCATCAATTCTAGTTGCCTCCTCTGGAGCGCTGCTTAAAAAATCCTCTAACTGTTTAATTCTCTTTTCGTTGTTAGCGTTCAGTCTAGGCAAATAGGCGAATTCTGTTTGGTAACTAGACCTAAGAGGATTGTTGCCCATACCTAAAAGGTCTTTATCTATGCCGATGTCGGGATACGTGTCTCCCCCTGTTATAGTTTTAATCGCTCCCATGTGCCCTTGCATGTGATCGTCAATCTCTGTTTTGTTAATAACTTTGTCCGCGTTCAGTTGTAAAAACTTATCTAAGTCAGAGTCCTCTATTTCTTGTTGTATGGTTTGATCGTCCTGTGTTGTCGTGCCTTTTATAAAGTTTAAATATTGTTCTCCGGTAGCTCTATCCGGGAGTCCGTCTAAGGCTTCTCTTATTAAACTGGTACTACCAAAAACAGGATCCGCTTTTATTCGCTCTAATAAACTTGCTCCACCCTGCGCATCAATTAAATCTTGCTTTTGTCGTGCCATCATAAATTCGTTTACAACGGGTTTATCTGCCCCTGTTGGAAACATTCCTAAAAACTCTAAACGCTGGTCTGTGTCATTAAGATCAAGGTTCATGTAAGTATCGTAAGATAAGGTAGAAAGCCCTGATTTATTTAATTTAGCTATGCCCTCTTGCAAAGGGTTGTACTCTATTTTTCTAATTAGATCGGGTCTTTTGTATCGGTTGTCTGCGCGGACGTTTGGATCTAACTGCGGCAACTCTTTAAATTTTTTCATCGCCGCAAACGACGCAGCGAGATCAAAAACACTATCGAGATATCTTTTTAACGGTAAATTAAAATCGGGATTAGTTTCATCAACATCTGATTCAAATCTTGTTTTAAAAGCATCGTCAACCAACTCTTCTGCGTTCATTGCTTCCCTTAAAAGCCCCTCTTCAACAGTTTGAAACTGAGTTTGATACCGTAATTCAAAGTCCGTATACTTCCCTATGTCTTCGTAACTTATTTCCTCTTCAGATATTCCTCCTTCGTCTACCCAATCCTCTCCGTATTGTTCTTTTACTCTTTTTACTTGATTGTTTCTAATTCTTAAAATATCTTCAAAACGTTGTTTAACTTCTGGCGATTTAATTAGGTCTTCTAAAATTTGTTCTTTCTTGTCTTTAGCATAAGTTTCAGTTAGTAAACCAAAGCTGGGTGCACTGACTCTAGGGGAATCATTTTGTCTGTTGGCACCCAACATAGCCAAGTTAAGATTCTGTATGATTTCCCTAAACTCAGTATCGGTAAACGTTCCCACTGGATTAACTCGTTCTATCGCCGCTATTTCTAAGGCTTGTGGGCTTACGTCTGTGTACGCCTTTATTGCATCAGGGTTTAATATTTCTGCTATTGTTGGCACAGGTGGCGGCGTTGGTTCTGGCTCAGGTTCTGGCTCTGGCTCAGGCTCTGGCTCCGGGGCAGGTTGTTCTACTATTGGAGCGGGCTCAGGTTCAGGTTCGGGTGTTGTGGTTGCCACGGCAGGTGGCGTATCTATTTCTTGTTTCAACTGGTCTACTAGCGTACGAGCAGATACCGGCGCTTGAAATGCAGCCCCGGTCGTACCACCTATGATGGCTTCTCCCACCGCAGATTTAGGATCTATTTCAAGTCCTTGGTCCGTGAGCGCTGTGCTACCGATCTGTTCGGTCAAGCCTTGTAGTCCTTCAGTGACACCTTCACGAGCCGCGGCTCCGTAGATCGTGGTGTTTAGTTTACCTAAACCTCTAACACCAAAAGCATTTAACAATCCGCTCGCCGTTGCCGTACCTGTGGCGCCAGTCCAGTCTTGCCAGTTCGGTTCTTCTCTGCCGTTCGCTTGTGCTCTGGCTAAGGCTACGGGTCCTGCGATCTGCGCAGCTTCAAACAACGCTGGACCAAGCAATGCTCCAGCCGCTGCTCCCGGTAAACCTCCTATCGCTGCTCCACCAGCGGCGAACCCTGCTCTAGCTCCCAAAGACCCTGCTAACTGTCCTACTTGTTCTAGAACTGATCTAGGTAGATAAGAGAAGTCAAAGCCTTCGCCCTCTCTGTTTAAGAACTTTTCGGTAGCAACTTCGTAGTTTTCTGGTGTTTCTAACAGGTCTTTGAAAAACTGTCCCTGCTCGTCGTAGCCCATGGCTTGCAGCGTTGTACCGAAGTTTTCCAACGGCTGATCTACCGCAAACCGCAATGCGTCGATTATCGATGTACTTTTCTCAGGCTCGGCCATAGTTGATTATACAACTAATCAAACCATTGGCGAACTTCTCCAAGTATTTGGTTACTAATCTTTACCTTCTGCAAAAGACTCTCCAGTATCTTCTCATCGACGGTATCAGGAGATACCAAATCTATGTACGTACAGCTATGCTCCTGTCCGATACGATGGATACGATCTTCGGCTTGGATTCGTAGCTCTAGGTCATAGCTGTTCGAGTAAAAGATCATCGCTTTGGCTTGCGTCAACGTAATACCTCTACCACCTGTCTGTGGATTTGAGATAAAATACCGCAGCTCGCTGTCCGGGTCTTGAAAGCGAGTGATAATATTTTGACGTTCAGCTTGAGGAGTATCACCGTAGTATGTCGCCACCGCATTGGTCCCATGTTTTTCTGCTATTAGCTTTGCTAGCTGTTCTATGTCTGAGCGGAACACAGCAAATATCACAACTTTACCCTGAGTCTCTTCTAGGATATCCATCACCGTCTGCAATCGATTATTTTTTATAATGATCGTCTCGCCGTCTTCGTTCTTCAGACTGCCCGCTACGACTTGTTGCAGTCGCATCAGCTGAGTCAGCACGTTTACTGTCGAAAAGGTTTCGTCTTCCAATACCATGATGGCTTCTTTCTTCATCTGTTGGTATGCCTTCTTTTGTTCTGGTGTTAGTTCAACGTAACGTTTGGTATAGACCTTCTTTGGTAAGTCAAGGCATTGCTCTTTGGTCTTTCTTGTAGAGAAAGGTTTGAGAGCTTCTTGTAATTCGTCCAGCCTCTGAAAGCCGACGATGTGGTCAAATGCGTGACCGCCCATCTGCTTTCTTTGCATGATGGCGTAGCGTGCCCGGAAGGCGTAGTAGCTGTTATAGCCAAGTAAGTTTGGGCTCAGGAAAAAGCATTGCGAGTACAAATCTAGTGGCGCTTTGGTTATTGGAAAACCTGTGAGTATTCTGCGGTAGTTGGCTAGAGGCGCCAGTTTTATTAGGTTTTTCGTACGCTTTGCCTTTGGATTCTTTATGGTGGTCGACTCATCTACGGTAAGCATGCACTCGTGCGTAGCCAAAAATTCTTCGGCAAACTTGCAACCTTTGTCGGTGGCAAATGCCTCGACGTTCATAAGTAGAATATTTAATTTACCTGTGCTATCTTCTGTGACCATGTCTTTAAAGTCCTTGGTCCAACGTTGCGTGTGGTTCGGTTGCCAAACTAAAACATTTCTTTTTATGCTATCGGGCAAGTGGCGTTCAATCTCGTTGACTGACCAGTTCTGCAAGACACCCTTGGGGGCAACAATCAATGCTCCAGAGATCTCTCCTTTCATAAAAAGCATACCCATGTTATCGATGAGTATCTTTGATTTACCAAGACCCATCTCTAAGAAGAGAGCGTGCAGCGGTTTGTCGGCGCTTAGTTCTAAAGTTTGTTTTTGGTGTGCGTAAGGCGGCGTTTTGTATTCGTAGTTCATAAGATTTATCCTTCGTTTTTCGTTAATATTCAAAAATATCTTGCCTTTTATTTTAAAAGTAATATATACTCATGTCAATCCGACTGGTTTTTTTTAAAAGTCGGGGTCTAGCAAGGACAGTCGGGTTTATATTCATGTTCACACATCCTGCTAAACCTCGCACTAACGAAGGAGAAAATAAATAATGGCGATAGAAATATTATTTGAAGAACAAACAAAGAAGAAAGTAGAAGACCTTAACGAAAATCATTTAGCCGACCTATCAAAACTATGCGACAAACTTCTGCGCGTACAGGGCACAATCGGAAACACAGAGGACCGACTACAACGCTTGAAAGAACAAGAGCGTGAACTATCAGAAGAAGTTTTACCCCAAAGATTATTAGAGCTAGGTATCCAAGACATTCGTTTGAACGACGGATCGAGGATAGCAGCTGAACCGTTTTACAGCGCTCGTATCAGCAAAGACAAAGCTGATGCGGCTCACAGTTGGCTCCGCGATAACGGCCATGGCGACTTAATTAAGAATGTCGTCAGCGTGCAGTTTGGCAGAGGTGAGGATGACCGCGCTAAAGAAGTGATAGATGTACTCAAGAAGGAAGGGCTGTTGCCTGAACAGAAAGAGAATGTCCATCCTAGTTCGCTCAAGGCGTTCGTTCGCGAACAAGTTGAGTCGGGCAATCAGGTGTTTGACCAAGCAGTCAGAGATCTTTTCTCTGTCTACGAGGGCAAGCGAACGAAAATAACTAAATAACGAGGAACGAAGATATGGCAACTAAAAAACCAAAAAGTGACATAGTATCTTTATTTGAAGGTGTCGAAGAGAAAGGCTTCGGCGAAGTATCATCAGACGATCTAAGGACTCCGCGTATCACGATCATACAAGCAATGTCTCCGCAAAGGAAAAAAGACAACGCTGACTATAATCCTGATGCGGAAGAGGGAGATCTCTTTTTTACTGGTTCCAACAAAGTAATATCAGGTGAGACGGGTTTGAGTTTCTTACCAGTTTGGTATAACAAAACGTTGGTCGAGTGGAAACTTCGTGAGAAGGGCGGTGGGCTAGTTAAGGTTCACTCTGCGGAAAGCGATCTGTTTAACAGATGCACTCGTGATAGCCAAGGTAGGCTTATCACACCAGCAGGTGAAACTCAGCTTACACCAACGGCTAACCACTATGGCTACGCCATGATTGATGAAGAGCCGCAGAAATGCGTCATCAACATGACGGGGTCACAGTTGAAGCACTCTAGATACTTCAACACACTGATACAGAGTACGAAGATGCAAGGAGCACAGGGTATGTTTACCCCTCCTTCATACTCGCACTGGTATCTTTTAAAAACACAAATAGAATCTAACGATCGTGGGTCATGGTATTCATTTTCCATTTCACAGGAACGGGTCTTAGATGAACAGGAAACTGATTTGTTTACAGAAGCAAAAGAGTTTTCTGAGTTTTGTGCAGACGGTGGTATGGATCAACTCCCGGGGAGCTCCAATACTGCTGCATTAGAGGATAATTCCGAAGCTAAAACTTGGGAGTGATCTATCGGGCGGCGTGTAACCCGCCGCCCACCTCTAACAATATGTATGACAAAAGAAATAGAAAAAGAATTTATGGATGTTTTTTCTGGGCTGGACAGAGCGCACGGAATATATGAAATCACAGGGCAGAAGAACACAGCACGCGGAGTAAAGAAAGACGGGATAGCAAAGACCCTGCATGAACCGCTTACTCTTGAGCTTTGGAAAAAACATTTAGACGGAGAGGTTTCCATCGGAGTTATTCCGATAACCGATGATGAAACATGTAGATGGGGCTGCATAGATATAGATGAATACCCTATCGACATAAAAAAGATTATGAAAAACATCGATGAGATGTCTCTGCCCTTGGTCGCTTGTTCTACTAAGTCGGGCGGGCTTCACTTATTCCTTTTTACAAGTGAGCCTGTTCCAGCCATCAAAATAAAAAATAAACTAGAGGACATTACAGCAGCCATGGGCAGAACTGGAGACGAGATATTTCCAAAACAATATCAATGGTCGGATCAAGTACCTAAAGAAAAGCAGACAGGTAACTGGTTGAACATGCCGTACTTTGCAGGCGACGATACAACCAGATACGGTCTGAACAAAAAAGCAGAGTCTTTATCCCCAGAAGACTTTATAAAGTACGCAAAACGTAAAGCAATTACAGAAGAACAATTAGATGAGCTTCTCCCGGTAAAGAAATCTAGGAGAAAACTTATCGCATCTAACGGCGCAGACAAAGACATCTGGAGCGAGGCTCCACCTTGTCTGGTTCACATGAAGCTGAACGGCATACCTGAAGGTATGCGCAACAATGCTATGTTTGCTTACGGTGTATTTTTTAGAAAAGTACACCCAGAAGGCGAAGAGTGGAAAGATAAGCTGCAAGAAGTAAACAAGCAGGTCTGCGCCAAACCATTACCGCATAGCGAAGTTAATAACCTAATACAAAGCGTTGAGAAGTCTGACTATCGGTATCCGTGCAGTAAAGCTCCGCTACAAGACTTTTGTCAGAGCGGCATCTGTGTAACCAAAAGGTTTGGCATTGATGCCGCAGAACGCGATCCTGTCTTTGGTGGGCTACGGAAATATCTAACCGACCCACCCTTGTGGCACTTAGATATAGACGGACAGACTATCGTGCTCGAAACAAAACAACTTCACAACTTCAGCATGTACCAACAAAGATGTATGGAAGTGTTGAACATCTGTCCACCAGACGTAAAGAAAATAGATTGGGTAGCAAAACTAAACGCGTTGCTACAAGACGTGCAGGAGATAGACGTCCCTGCTGACATGACCAAGAGTGGACTGCTTGAAGAATCTATCATGGAGTTTTGTATTACCACAGAGTCTACTTCTCGTATGGCTATCGTATCTGGCGGAGCGTTTCGTATGGAGGAGGAAGAAACTAATGAATGGTGGTTTAGAGGCAGAGACATAGTCAACTACATCAGAGAATACAAAAACATGAAGAACATAAAAGAAGCAGAGATCTTTGACGAACTAAAGAACATGGGAGCAAACAACTCAGTCAAATGGATAGATAAGAACATAGGCAACAAAAATATTTGGGTGTTAGATGTTGTCGAAGTAGATAACAGTAAGATTACTGTAGATGATTTTAAAAACCCTACAGCTAAGAAGGAGTGGGAAGATTGAAGATTAGAAACATACAGAAGTTCTTTGGTCCTCCGGGAACGGGCAAGACAACTAAGCTGCTTGATTTAGTAGAGCAGCACCTAGATGACGGTGTGCAGCCAGACAGAATAGCTTTTATATCTTACTCAGTGAAGGCTGCCACAGAGGCCAAAAACAGGGCGTACGCGTCTTTGGGCCTTGGTTTTGATGAAATGCCTTACTTTTGCACAAGTCACGCCTTCTGCAAGCGTGCGTTAGCTATAGGGAGAGTGATGTCAGGCGAAGATATCCGAGACTTTTTAGAAGAGTACAGCTTTAACTTAACCAAGAACTATAAGATGGATAAGAAACAATCCCTAGATAAAATGTTGGAGGATCCATATTTTCAACTGATAGAAAACTCAAAAGCAAACTGTAGAGATATTGAAGAAGAAAGACTTAACTGCGACGTAGCGTTACGCAAGAATGTGGTACCGGTTATCTTAAAAAATCTTTACGACGCATGGGAAGAGTACCGCACGCAAAGCTCTCCTGCTATTTATTCTTTTGCTGACATGATAAAGGAGTTTGTTGAGAGAGGCCTTTGTCCACCGTTAGATGTTCTTATCGTTGATGAAGCTCAGGACTTGGCAGAATTAAACTGGCGTTTGGTTGATGTATTGTCTGCTAACGTTGCTAAGACTTACATAGCAGGCGATGACGATCAGGCTATTTATGAATGGAGCGGAGCCAGACCAGATAGGTTTGTAGACTACGAAGGCAAGAACATTGTACTGAACCAGTCTTTTAGAATACCAAAGACTGTGCACAACGTAGCAGAGCGTATATCGAACAAGATAAGAAAGAGAGCGGACAAAGAGTACAAGCCAAGAGAGCAAGAAGGCGCAGTGACAGAAGTATCTTCTGTCAACCTGTTACCGTTAGAAGAAGGTAACTGGTTAATTTTATCTTCTTGTGACTACATGCTGTCCGATTACAACAAAGGCTACAGCACTAGAAAGCATTTGATAAACAACGGCTACCCCTTTTCACACAATCACTACAGATATATTCCGTACAAAATGATTGCAGCCATGGACGCTTGGGAGAAACTAAACAGTGAGGGAGTACTTACTATGGCTCAACTCGGTGATTTATATGCTTATCTAGGCAAAACACATGTGAAGAGAGGATTTATAACTAAAGTATTAAACGATGAAAACAAGGGGCAAGAACTAACTAAACAACAAATATTAGATAACTACGGTTTGAAGGAAGAAACCTTGGGCGGCGATTGGCAGGAGACTTTCAATAAAACCATAGACGTAGAAAGAAGAGCATTTATAGAAAAAGCAAAAAACAATAACGAAGATTTACATGGCGAACCGAGGATAGCGATATCTACAATACACCAAGCAAAAGGTGGTGAGGCTGACAACGTTGCAGTCTTGTTAGATATATCTCCGGCGATAAAGCAAAACTTTTTGCTCAACCCAGATGGCTTACACAGACAGTTTTACGTGGCTGTTACTAGAGCACTAGAGAATCTCTACATCGTGCAAGCTAGAAACGAATACTACAGGTACTTGATATGACAACATTTAAACCACCTACGGAATGGACTCCGCCTGATGTGTTTCCAACAGAGCTGTTGGTCAACGCAAAAGAGGTAGCAATAGATACAGAAACCAGAGACCCGAATCTAAAAGAGAAAGGTCCCGGATACATAAGAGGTGACGGAGAGATAGTGGGTATATCGTTTGCTTGCGATGGCTTTGAAGGTTACTTTCCGTTTGCGCACGAAAGCGGTTTTAACTTTCCTAAAAACAAAGTAATTAGTTTTGCTAAGAAAGTATGCGCTAGTAACTCAGACAAAATATTTCACAACGCATCGTACGACATGGGTTGGCTAGGATCAGAAGGCGTAAAAGTAAACGGCAGGATTATCGATACGATGGTGGTTGCTCCTCTAATAGATGAGAACCAGTATTGGTACACCTTAAATGCTTTGGGTAGAGAATATGTAAACGAGGGTAAAACGGAGGCAGAACTAAACGCCGCTGCTGAGGAGTGGGGCTTAGACCCGAAAGCAGAGATGTGGCGTCTGCCTTCGGCATACGTGGGTACGTATGCAACACAGGACGCTGCTTTGACATTAAAGCTTTGGAATCACTTTAAGACTTTGATTGAAGAGCAAAACCTGTGGAACATTTTTGATTTAGAGATGGAAGTCTTGCCTGTGCTGTACGAAATGAAAAAGAAAGGTGTCCGTGTTGATACTGAGAGAGCAGAAATAATTAAAAAGCAGTTAGTCAAACAAGAGAAACAACTGCTCTTGGAGATACAGAAACAGTCTGGTGTAGGAGAACTACAACTTTGGGCAGCAAACTCGTTAGCGACTGTTTTTGACGCTCTGAAACTAACGTATACACGTACTCCAACAGGGCAGCCTAGTTTTACCAAGGCATTTTTAGATAACCACACACATCCTGTGGCTAAGATGATTAAAGATGCTAGAGAGATAAACAAATCGCACAGCACGTTTATTGACTCTATTCTGAAGCACGAGCACAACGGCAGGATACATGCAGAGGTAAGACAGCTGAAAGGCGAGAGCGGCGGCACAGTCACTGGTCGGTTGTCCATGAGCAATCCAAACTTGCAACAGGTCCCGGCACGAAACAAAAACATAGGTCCGTTGATTCGTTCTTTGTTCTTGCCAGAAGAAGGCGAGCGCTGGTGTTCGGCAGACTTTAGTCAACAGGAACCAAGAATACTTACTCACTATGCTAGCCTGTCCAAGTACGATGGCGCAGACGCGATTGCCGATGCGTATTTAGAAGGCGATGCAGACTTTCACCAAGAGGTAGCCAATCTGGTGGGTATAGATAGAAAGACCGCAAAGACTATCGGTCTAGGAATTATGTACGGTATGGGCAAGGGTAAACTAGCCGATCAGTTGGGTGTAACAACTGACGAAGCTGCTGACATACTTAGTAAGTTCAATACCTACGCTCCTTTTGTTCGACAGTTAGCAGACTCTGTTATGAGAAGTGCTAGTTCAAAAGGATATATAAAAACACTATTAGGACGTCGTTGTCACTTTGATATGTGGGAGCCGATGCGCTATGGCACGGGTCGACCCATGAAATACAAAGAAGCCATACACGAATACAACGGCGAAATAAAAAGAGCATTTGTCTATAAGGCGCTGAATAAACTCATACAGGGTTCAGCGGCAGATATGACAAAGAAGGCCATGGTCGACTGTTATCAGTCTGGTTACATGCCGTTACTACAGGTGCACGACGAGCTTGTGTTTTCTGTAGCTTCGGATAAAGATGTAGCAGGCATAACTGAAACCATGGAACAAGCTGTGTCTTTGTGTGTACCTAATAAGGTAGACGCAGAGGTAGGCAAAAACTGGGGTGATTCTATGGAGTCACAAAATGATAATGATTAAAGGAGTTCAGTAAAATGGATACAGAAAAATGGCGTAGCGTAGCCATACGTAAGGAGATTGTTAAGATCGCTGAAGATATAGGTAAGCGAACTGAAAGATCTACTAGCAACGTCTTTGCTTTTGCAATTAAACGTCTACACGACGATGTTAAAAAAGGCAAAGTAGAAGAGTTGCCAAAAACATGAAGCATGTAATTTTGTACGAGTCACCGTACGAATACAATGACTTCTCTAGTGAGGACGGCAAAGACGGAAGAAGGTTTTATGACTGTAACGGTGTAAAGCTGCCTTCTGTTACCACGATATTATCCGGGACAAAAGAAGATAACGACGGGATAAAGAAGTGGATAGAACGTGTTGGTGAGGAAGAAGCCAATAGGATACGCATGGAGGCGGCTGCTCGCGGTACCACCGTGCATCACATACTAGAGAAACAAATAGTGCACGGCAATTTGTGGGACTATAGACCTGAAACAGCCGAAGAGAAGAGAGCATACAAGATGGCATGTACCATCATGGACAACTCTTTTTCTAGGATAAATCAGGTCTATGGCTGTGAGGTGTCTTTGTACAACCCAGATCGATACGCAGGTAAAGCTGATGTTATCGGTGTGTTTGAGGACGAGCCCTGCATCATGGATTTTAAACAAACCAATAAACCTAAACGACGTGAATGGATAGAAGACTATTTCTGTCAGCTTGCTGCGTATGCTCTTGCGCACAACGAGCTGTATGGCACAGACATACAAAAAGGCGTCATCCTAATGTGTTCCGTTGATCTTGTGTATCAAGAGTTTGTTATACAAGGCAGAGAATTTAGACGTCACGCAGACATGTGGATGGAGCGTGTAGATAAATATTGGGCAGATCAGGTTATGGATACTATTCGCGAGGCTCAAGATCCGTGAAATCAGGAGTGATAAAGTTAAAAAATAAATTTAATCTTGCTCTTCTGTAAAAGTTTTCTATGTTACCAATAGTGGTAAATGGATAGTATCTTTCTATAGATACCTCTGCGCCTTCTTGTTTCATTCTTCTAGTAGCTTCATCATATTTACGCATAGATGTTTTAGGAGGTCTGTAAGGAACAAACGTATATCTAAGAATGTTGTTTTTTAAATCTTTGTTAGGTAATCTTTTTATATTTTCTGCAAGAATACTTCTGTTAACACCTAAATTTCTAGCTGCTTTTATGTTTAAAGCAAGCTCTCTTTGCACATCAAAGTAAGCCTCTTGTGTTCTTACATAAGCATTAACTAAATCTTGAGCGGACACAGGACCCGACTGCAAAGCCAATCTTTCAAATATTTTTTCTGCGTTAGCCAAACGTTTTTTAGCTTCGGTTATCTTAAATGGTATGGACTTATTTGGATCCACCGTGTTTACCTTGACGCCAACTAAACTTAAAAACGCTCCGTCAAAATCTTGTTTAGTGCCAAACTTAGAGAACGAGTGTTCATCAAAAGTTCCAGCATTTAATAAATTATTTACTTGTTGTATGAAACCCGGTTGAGCTTTTTGAAAAGCATAATTTAAATATTGTTTAGCTTGTTCTCCAAAAGAATCTTCTGTTAAAGCTATAGGCGCTCCTGAGTCTGCTTTCCTGTTTTGAAACAGCTCAACAAACAGTTCAGGCGCTATAGATAAACTTATATACGGCTCTACGATAGCTGTAGCTCCATCAACCATACTTTCTCTAATTGTTTCTGGTATACCTTGATCTAAATTTTGTCCTTCTTTAAGAGCTCTAATAACACTCAACGGTATGGAAGAAACGGTGTCGTATACAAAAAAGTGACTGCCATCTATATATTCGTAGCCGCCATCTTTTTTCTTTTCTACAGGTATTATCTGACTTCTTCTTAGCCACTCTGGCCCCATTCTCCTAATGTCTTCTATGTCTTCGTCATCTGCTCCAGTTAAAGCTTTGCCTAAAGCTACCATGATACTAGACAGTCCAAAGGTCATTGAACCCAAACCAAACAATCTACGGTACCCTTGTACCTTCATTTGATGATTGCCAGATCTAATTTCTTTCAAAGCTAAATCTGCCATGTTGTAGCTAGTTCTGTAAATTTCTGTTGGAAAAGCTACGAATGGAGCAAACGGAGTTTGTCTTAACATGTTTACAAAAGATCCTATGTAATCGTAATTAGGTATAGTGTTACGCACTTTGTACGCAGCTATCTCAGTTATCATCTTGTCGTAGTCTTGATTGGTAAGTGTTCTACCTATCTGTTTACCAAAATCTATTAGGCCTTCTTTACCTATGTCCGTGTTGTCATACGCTCGTTCTAACTTTCTTTTTTCTGACAAGAAAGCAGCTATCTTGTAAAAGTCATCTGCTGCTGTGTAAAGTTTTGCAGGCTGTCGTCCAATCTTCTTAGCTAAAGAAACTGGTTTGCCTGCCCAACCTCCGTTTTGTGAGGTTAAGAAAGACATAAACTCATTTATGCTTCTATAGCCACCAGAAGCACCTTCTTCAAAGTTTTGTAGTATCTCCCCTAATCTTGAGTTGGTGTTAATT
>VMHT01189833.1_pt1 | contig 36088 bp, 28 predicted proteins | sample 4693611 | NCBI WGS metagenome assembly VMHT01 (sample SAMN12280063, study PRJNA550983) | marine metagenome | isolation source: seawater sampled from same location over 5 years 0.02-0.2 micron viral filtrate | place: USA: collected off the coast of southern California halfway between the port... ...
CATTGCTATACAGCATCACCCAGCTGTTGAGTGACCTTTGGTAGGGGCTCGAAGCTCGGGTGTAGATAGCTGGGGATTTACTGTATCGTTTGCTTATTAGCTCTTCACATTCTTTTAAGAGTCTCGAAATCGATGTTAATGACTCTCCCTCTGTTGTTTCTCTTTTGCTTACGCTAGCTCAACTCTTTCGAGTACAACATCTCTTACGTTGCTTGGCATTGCTGTTGACTGAGACCAGTAGCCTCGCTTCAACCAGCATGGCATTATGCTTAGCTTAGGCAACATTACTTTAAGCACTTCATCATGGTTGTAAGTTACTTTTTCTTTTTTGTTGTTGACAAAGGTTATTATCTGACCTCTACCATACCATGACTTTCTTACTACGAAGTTCTTACGTGTTATCGGTGGAAAGATTTCTTTTAATTCTTTCTTACTTAATTTACTGATTGCTTCATTTAATTTAGTGTTTGACATAATTTTAAATTTAATTGTTATATTATTATTTTTATTTGTTACACTTATATTATCAAAAAAACCTCGTAATGAATCTGCAAATGCTATACGACTTAGCTGGTCGCGTCGAGGCAACCCTGCTAGTCCTGAGAACCTCGAAACGTAAACGGAAAACGCAAGGGGGACTGGGTAAATAAAAACAGCTTCCGAAAAGGCGGTGCAGGTAAAATACGATTGCGTAACCCATTTTCTCTATATATCTAATATGACATTAGCTACTAGTATATAATAGTAATACCCTATCGTCACGTTCTTAAAATTTTAATAATACAAGTGATAATATACATATGGCACAGAAATTATCACCAACAGCACGCCGAGCAAAGGCAGCAAGGGACAAGAGATACGCTATGAGTGAGTGGGGTAAGTATAAAAAACGTACTGCACAGCAAAAAGCATGTCCTGATGGTTATGATTATGACCATAGGCTCAAAAAATGCGTAAAATCCTCTAAGAATAGAGCCGGGGGAAAAGGTGGTACCAAAAACGAAAAAACTAGATCGCGTTATGGGTACTAAAAACCAGTAATTTTACGTAATTATACTAATATAAAACCAAAACCAATGACATTTTATTACAAAACCTACTCCTGGGCGAACAATAGTAGCCAAGAAGTACCTGAAGAAACCAGAAAACTCTGGGAACATTTAGCAGAAAAGAAAAACTGGCGAATTGTTGAACTACCTAACGGCTTTTATCAAGCAGAATATCAAAAAGATGAAGAATGGGTTGACGTTACTAGACGTGAAACCATAGAATCGGCTGAAAAAGCAATTGATGGTAGCATCGAACACTATAAAAAGAAGCTGGAGTTCGCAAATGGACCTAAAGTAGTGAAAACTTTTAAATAATAACCACTTAAACACAAATTTAATCAAATGGAATATAATAACCCAAGTGAGATAGTAAAAAATCTGTCTTTCGGGACAGATGCAAGAGAAAAAATCATGCACGGGGTTGATAAACTAGCAAATGCAGTAAAGTCGACCCTTGGTGCTTCCGGTAAATGCGTTATATATGAAGACGCTATGGGCCGGCCGGTCATTACAAAAGACGGTGTAACCGTTGCGGAAAGCGTAGTCTTATATGATCCGGTCGAAAACATAGGCGCAACTTTAATTAAGGAAGCAGCTAGAAATACAGTAAAAGAAGCTGGTGACGGCACAACAACAGCGACAGTGTTAGCGCAAACATTGTTGCATTTAGCGTATGCTAAGATTGATTCTGACGGTATTCGTGATATTAAATTAGGTATATCATCAGGATTGGATAAAGTGACTGAGTACTTACAGGAGGAAGCATTACCGGTCGAAGGGGACATGTTAAGATCCGTAAGTGCTATCAGTTGCAATAATGATGAAGCTCTAGGCGATATAATATCGCAGGCATATTCGAAAGTAGGCGGGGACGGTGTCGTTCTTATGGAAGAGTCTGAGACCCATGACACCTACGTTAAATTCGTAGAGGGCACTAGAATTAGTAGCGGACTTAAATCGCCGCATTTTATGACAGATAAGGATAAAGGTAAGGCAGTGCTAGATAACCCGTACGTACTGATAGTAACATCGCCAATACCAAATATCCGTAAAATACAAAATGTATTGGAGTTTGTTATTAAAAAGAAAAGGAGTTTGTTAATCGTTGCAGGCGTAGAACAACAACCTATGGCAGCTTTATTAGCTAACAAGGTTAAAGGCAATATAAAAGTTAATGTTGTAGATCTGCCTGGATTCGGTCCAACTAAGCAAGATACAGTAGAAGATCTTGCGGTATTAACTGGAGCAAAAATCATAAATGAAGAATTAGGTGATGATTTAGATCTAATTCAACCAGATGTTCTAGGCGAAGCAAAACAAGCTATAACTGATGAAACACACACTGTATTACAAATATCTAATCAAGGTGAAGTAACAAAAGAGCGTGTTGATTTAGTTGAACAAAAAGTTAAAGATGAACAAAATCCGTTCTTTAAGAAGAAGCTACAAGAACGTTTAGCTATGCTAAATGGACAAGTAGCAATGATTAAAGTCGGGGCAAATTCAAAAATAGAACTAAAAGAAAAGAAAGATAGGGTTGAAGATGCAATATATGCTACAAAAGCAGCACTACAAGAGGGTATTGTTGCCGGTGGTGGAGTTGCTTTATTAGACGCACACTATAGTATCAAGCCAGAAAATGAAGGCGAACGTATTTTATTAGAAGCTATAAAGTCACCTTATAAAACTATTTTAGATAATGCAAATTTAGAATACAAGGAAACAGGTAAAAAAGGAACAGGTCTTAACGTTATATGTAACAAACCTGTTAATATGATAGATGCTGGTATTATTGATCCTGTGCTTGTAACTAAAACGGCTCTTAAAAATGCAGTAAGTGTTGTCAACACTATATTCTCTGCTGATTGTGTAATTAGTAATATTAGAATAAATGCAGGCAATTAATTATTACGTAGTCGTTGAAAAAATAAAGGAAGCACCGAAGAAAGTAGGTGGCTTAGAGCTTACAGAGGATCAAAATAAAGATGTAAGATATTTAAAAGGAAAAGTAATATCAGCAGGTCCAATGGCTGATGTACTAAAAAAAGACGATATAGTTAGATACGACAAACAAGCAGGTCATGGTATTGAATGGAAAGATCAGCTATATTATGTTTTAAAGCTTGGCGATATAGTTTTAGTTGAATGAGACTAGATCCTAGCGACATAAGAGAATTAAATTTATTAAAGTATTATAGGCTCATTCGTAAATGGGCCTGTAAAACTTATGGCTTAAAAGACGCAGATTTAGAACTTTTAGTCTATTTAGATTGCAAATCGCGATTTACACGTAATGAATTTATAGAAGGCGCGTATACATATTCATGGGATAAAAACCGATGGGAAAGACTCCGTAAAGACGGATGGATAGATGTATGGCGTAATCGCAATAGAACAACTATAAAATACAGTATATACAAAACCTCATTTAAATGTAGTCAACTTATATCTCGTATATACAGAATTATGCTTGCGCAAGAAGACTTACCTACTAGCGAGCGTAGCGTATTTTATAATAATAAATCATATACCGATAAAGTTTATAATAAAGCTATAGATGATATGATTAAAGATAAAGACAGATAATGGGCTACAAAATGAAAACTAACATATCGGAAATGTTGGGTATGAATAAAGAACTTTCAACACCTGATACACCAGTATTTGAAGAAAATTTAGGTGGCTCCTGGGGTTATGCTAATATGGATAGAACAATTCATATAAACAGCAAGCTTAATAACTATCAAAAGAAAAAAGCCGTTGAACACGAAAAAGAGCATATTATGCAAATGAGAAAGGGTGAGGCTTGGTTTGATAGTAATAACGTTTATCATCAACCCGATAAAAGTAAACCAATACAAACTTACAAAAGAGTTGGTAGTGGAATATTAGTTAAGGGCAAAGTTATACCTAATGGGCATGAACAGAACCCAATTGAAAAACCTGTGTATAATACAACAGGGTTTAAACCTACAAAGTTAAGTTAATTATGGCAGATAAAAACGCACCATCAAAGAAAAAATCTCTTGGTTATTACAACCCCGTAAAAAATAAGAAGAAAGAAGGGGCAGCAGCTGGAGGGGGAATGACTAAAAAAGGTGTAGCTAAATACAGAAAAGACAATCCGGGCAGTAAGCTTAAAACAGCAGTTACCAAATGTGATGTTAAAGTAGGTACAAAAGCATACAAAAGACAAAAAGCATTTTGCAGTAGATCAAGAAGTTGGACTGGTGAAAGAGGTAAAGCCGCTAGAAGAAGATGGTGCTGCAGTAGACACAGATAATTATGTATAGAAACAAACCACAGGGTCTTGGAGACTCAATAGAAAATTTTACAACAAAAACCGGAATAAAAGGTTTTGTAGACAAAGTATCAACTGGATTGAATATCCCGTGTGGATGTGAGGGCCGAAGAGAAGCTATGAATAAATTTTTCCCATATAAATACAAATAGCATGAAATTTTTAAAAAAAATTAAAAATCACCCTTTTAAAATGGATAACTCTATATCTAGTGTTATTGATCCAAGTAGAAGTATGGGCGGGTTATTTAAACCATTAACAATACAGGATTTTAATAAACAGCAAGCAGATATACGTAAAGAACAGCAAGCTATGAATAGTGAAATGTTAGAGCCTTCTTTCGAAATTACATTTCCTAATTTTGATGCAAACGAATCTCCTACTAATTCAGATGTTGTAAATCCTGCAGAAACTTCACCAAGCGCTCAAACTAAAGCAAAAGTAACTGCATACAATGAAATAAAAGATGCTAGATTAAAGTCTAGAGCTACTAATAGATTAAGAAGAAATGACAAAAATAAAGACGGTAGCACTAAAGAGGAATATGCTAGTAGAAAACAAACAAGAAAAAATAGAAAAAGCGAAATAAAAAAAGCTAAAGTAAAAAGAGATAAAGCATTAATAAAAAACATAAATAACAAAAAACAATAATCATGCCAGACAAAAAACAAAAAGCCAAGGCAAAAGCTATAGCAAACGGGTTTGATCCCGTTGCAGCTGATAAGGTGTTTAAAATGAAATCACCTGAAGTTGCCTATATGGCAAAAGTAGCAGGTAGCCCAGCAATGGAAATGGACAAAGTAATGTACCAAGACCCTGAAGACAAAAAAACAGAAATAATAGGTGGTCAGCCTCAATTTGTAAGACAAAAATTTGACTCTTATAGAAAAGAAATATCCAGTACAAGAAGTAACTATGACGGAGCTAGAATGGCTAAAAATTATTTAGGAGGCAGGGGAAATAGAGCTTCCGAAATACCAACAAGAGAAGCTGTTGGCGGTGGAAAACAAACCAGTGCAGATTATGCTGTAATTAAAGGAATGGTGAAAGATTCTTTAACAATGGTAAACAAAGGCCAAGGATTTAAAGCTCAGCAATTGTATGGCAAGGATTTAGGAAAAGACTTTAAAAAATATGGTAATAATCCTGAAGGTTTAAGTAGCTTAAAAGCGCATACAATGTACAATCTTAGAAGAAGTGGCGTTACAGATGGTAATTATAGTAAAGAAAGAAAACCATACCCAGGACAATTTTTCAGCGGAGGTAATATACCTACGAATGCACCTTATTTACAGAAAAACCCACAAGAAATGGATGGGGGTAATCTTAAAAAATTCAAAACAAAATTTTATAGAGATGATCAAACTTCTAGCCGAGCTAGAAAAGAAGATGCAAGTAATGTTCTTAAAAGGGCTTTTAAAAGAGGACGAAATGCTTTTGAACAAAATTAAGTAAATTTTTGCTTAAATTAAATTAAATTAAATTAAATTAAATTATGAAAAAAACAATTTTATTAATAGCTCTGCTGTTTAGCGGAACTATATTTAGTCAAGACTATCAAGGACTATGGGCTGATACCCAAGTAGAAGACAATTATGTAGCTATATCATATAATGAAAAAAATGGATACGAGTTTACAAATTTTTCTTTTGCGGGGAATAACTTAATCAAAGAAGAGGTGTTAAGCGTTGAAAACGATTTAATACTAGTTTATGAAGAAGATGAGTATAAAGATATAGACACTCTATCGATAAAAACAAAAATTGAACATGTAAATATTGATGAGTGGGTGGTATATGCAGAATATAGATTTGTAGATGAATCGATTATAGAAGTGCTCTATACTGGTGATTATCATGCAACCCATAATCTTATTAGAAAAGAAATAAAATAATATGTCTAAAATATTATCTAAACTATTTGGTAATGCTGGCGGTGTAGTTGTAGACAAGCTGGCTGGCGTTGCTGATAAGTTTATACGAACTAAAGATGAAAAAGCTGAGTTCGAAAAAGAAATGACGCAAATATTTATAGAAGCAGAAAAAGAAATGCAAAAGAATGTTACCGAAAGATGGAAAGCAGACTTGGAGCATGGAAACTGGTTAACCCGTTCGGTTAGACCTTTAGTATTAGTATTCTTAATTGTAACTACTGTATTAATGGTTTTTATTGATTCTGGTTCTATAGAATTTACAGTTGAAGAAAAGTGGACAGACTTACTTCAGCTAGTTTTAATAACTGTAATCGGCGCATATTTTGGCGGACGATCAGTCGAAAAAATAAGAAAAAAATAATGCCTAGAATTAAAAACCTTTCTGTAGATAATACTATCAATAATAATGATAAGCTTTTAGGTACAGATGGTACAACTGGCCAAACAAAAAATTATAAAATTGAAGATTTAAGAAAATTTATAAGAAAAGGGTCTGTTTATACACATCATCAAAATACAGCATCAAATACTTGGACAATAAATCATGATACTGAATCCTTTCCAAGTGTTAGCTTAAAATTCTCAAGCAGCGATGAAGTCTATGAAAATGTAGGCGCATTTGCTGGCGTAAAATACAACAACAACAATACTATAACAATAACTTTAGCGGCTGCAGAAAGCGGTTACGCATACTTAAACTAAAACTATGGCAATACCATTTTTAAATCACTTAGACTTACGAGATGTATCAGAGCTGCAAAACGCTATTTTACATAAAACAACCTCTGGCGCAGCAGCAAACGTAAGGGGTAAATTAATATACGATACTGGAACTAATACAATAAAGTACTATTCACACCCAGATGGTGGATCCGGGGAATGGGTTTCATTAACAGGAGATACAAACACATTTAGAACTGTTCAAGCAGATGGTTCTTCAATTGGCGCTACTGAAACATTAAACTTAATCGGTGGTACAAATATAACATTATCTGAATCAGGCGGTGCTATTACAATTGATGGAGCTGCCGCAATGAAATTTTTCTTAGAAGATGGCGAGGGGACCGAAAAAACAATAAATCATAATAAAGAAGTTAAATTTACTGAAGGTGGCGGAGTTGACATCACCTGGACTGGAACTGGTACAGGTGGGGACACTGATCCTTTTACTTTAGAGTTCAGAAATACAGACAAAGGTTCTGGTCAAAATATATTCAAAACAGTTGCAACAAACCCAGCGCACAGTGGCTCACTTACTTTTGCATCAACAAGAAACCTTGAGGCTGATAGTAATAATGATACTTTAAAATTATTTGACGGTACTGGTATTAAAATTGAAGGTGCTTCCCAAGATGATATAATTAGAATAAGAATTGCAGATGGTGGGGTAGACACATTACAATTAGCTGCTGATGCTGTTACTGGCGCTAAAATTGAAGATGATGCTATTAACTCAGAACATATTACTGATGGTTCTGTTGATAATGTACATTTAGCTAATTCTAGTATGACTGTTAATGGAACAGAAAGAAACTTAGGTGATTCTTTTACAACTCCAAACGACGATGTTAGTGAAGCAAATTTAAAAAGCAGATTAGCCGGGTTTGATTCTGGTGATACTGTTTATATTGGGGATGGAGATAATGATACAGTAGTAGTTGTTAGAGGTACACTTACGGTTGAAGGTACTACAACAACTGTAAATTCTGAAACATTAACAGTTGATGATAATAAAATTGTTCTTAATGATAATGTAACTGGCACACCAACTGAAGATGCTGGTATTATAATTGAAAGAGGTAACCAAACTAATGTTGAATTAAGATGGGATGAAACTGATGATGATTGGGAATATACAGCATTTGATCATGCCTCAACCCCAGCCCTTACTACATATAAAATACCTAGAACATTTGCAACAACTATCGGTGATGGTTCGGCTACATCAATAGCTGTTACCCATAATTTAGGTTCAAAAGATGTGATAGTTCAATTATTTGATGTTAGCTCTTATGAAACTGTTTATGCTGATGTTGTAAGAACTAATAACAAGCAAGTTACAATGACATTTGGATCTGCTCCTGCAAATGGAGATGTTCGTGTTCTTATTAGTACAGTAGGTTAATAATATAAAAATAAAATATAGCGGTGCTTAGGTATCGCTATATTCAATACAATTAAGTAATATGGCAATACCATTTCTTTCTGACATTAGACTTCCATCCGCTGGGAAGGTATATTTATGGACTGGCCATAACGACAACTTTTTAAAATATGATTTGTGGCAAGCTTCGGCTTCTGCAGGTATGACTATCAAAAATATTGCCAATTCTGGCTCTATATTTTTTCAAACAAATTCTACAACAGCTTTAACGCTAGACTCATCCCAAAATGTAATTGCAGCTGATGCTTTTACAGGTAAACTTCAAGGGGCAGTTACGGGTGCGCCAGACGCTACAATTTGGCGTGTTAGTGGTCAATATACTAATTGGGGTATTTTTTACGATGAAGGAACACCTGATAAAATTCAATTTAAAGCAAGCGGAACTGTAACGTCTACAATTGCTTTAGATAATGGAGATATAACAACTTCAGGTATTTTAGATGTTAATGGAACAGGAACCTCAACTTTTGCAGGACCAGTATCAATAACTCCCCCATCATCTACTGGATGGCAAGGCCTTACTATTACTGGGTCCGGTACCAGTCACACACAAGGCGCTATTATACTTAAAAGTTCAACTACAGATACTCCAGAAGCCAGAGGTCAGGGTGTATTTATGTTTAATGAAGGTGATGATGTTACATGGTACATGGGTACTAGATACCAAGATGCAGATGAATGGCAATTAGGTAGAAAAACAGGAACATCTATAGATACTTCTGCCGCTGCAACAGATCAAGCACTTATAAAAGTTAATAGCACTGGTAATGCAACTTTTACAGGGGATATAGCTGTTGGGCCAAAAAGCAATGCAACTGTACAGGTTTCAGAAAGTGGTAATTCAACAGTAAAAATGTTAGCAGGGAGTGTAGGTAGAGTTGGTACGTATAGTAGTCATAATTTAAATTTAATGGCTAATAGTAACACTGTATTAACATTAGATACATCACAAAATGCAACTTTTTCGGGTAATGTAGATATTTCGGGTACTAAGATTACTATGGATACTATAATGCTGCAAGACGCAGCTGGTGGTAGATTAGGTTTTAATAGAGATACAAGCAATGGTGATATACACGATTCTAGTTACAACGCTTATCAAATACAAAATAATACAGGCGCAAGTCAGGGCGGTAAATTAGAAATACAAGAATACAATAGTAACGGGGTTTATGTAGCTTCAACTTTTATTACTGGAAATAAATTATACTTAAATGACTATGTAGTTCATAATGGTGATGAAAATACTTATTATGGATTTGAAGCATCTGATACATGGAGAGTTGTTGTTGGTGGCGCAGAAGCTTTAAATATAAATACTTCGCGAATTAGAACTAACAAGCACATAGAACCCGCGGCTGATTCAACATATAACATAGGTACTAACTCTGTAAGATTTTCAAACGTGTATGCCGATACATTACATGGTACTGTTGCATTATCTTCAGAAGCAAGTAACTTGGGTTCTTTTGATGACAGAGATATGGCCCCAGAGGATATGTCTTTTAGTGATGATTTAAAATTATTCTTTGTTGAAAAATCAGGTATAGAAGGCGGAACAGTCGGAAGCAATTGGCAAGACGCATTATTTATTAGTTCTTATGTTGATTCTTCAGGTGGTAATCCTAACCTATTAGCTTTTGATAAAAGTGAAAAGAAAATATATCATTATCAAGCCAGCGCAACCGCTACAAGCTGGGGAACACCAAAAGAATTAGCATATACAGATAGTGTTTTAGATTTAAATGGAGGCACTTTAAGTGGTGATATTGCTATGGGTAATAATGATATTACAGGTGTTGATAGAATTGCCTTTGATGATGGTATAGAGTTATATGGATCTGGCAATAATAATTATTTAAGATTTAGATCATTAAGTACTGCTAATGGAGGTATTCATTTTTATGATGGAGACAATACTACACAAGGTTATTTATATTATGATGGAGGCGCTACCTCTGCAATTGGTTTCTTAGACGGTACTGGTTCTTGGGCGGTAAGATGTGTAGAAAACCAATATGTAGAATTAAGATATGATAATTCTGTAAAATTTAGAACTTCAAACACAGGTGTTAATGTAACAGGTAATATGGCTGCAACTAACGATGTTTCTGGCGCAGGAGATTTATCTATAAGAAATGTAAAACTAAATCAAGGTAATTCACCCACTATTACATTAGGTGTAGTTAATAGTTCAACTGGTAATTCTAAAATTCAGTTTTATAGTAAAAATAGTGGTAATGCAAATGGTTACGCTGTACAATATAATAAAGATACTAATATTGATAGATTAGAATTTATTGATGGCAGTGGTACTGCAAACATTAAATTTATTAATGGTGGTGCTGCAGAATTTGCGGGAAGTGTAACAGCAACACAAATTAATACAGGACAAGGTGCTACAGAGGTTCATTTAATGAATCAAAATCTTAGAACAACTGATGATGTAACATTTGATAATTTAATTGTAACTGGTAATATAACAGTTACTGGTGATTTAAACACAGTTAGTGTTACTGATTTAGATGTTTCAGATAAAACAATAACTGTTGGTGTAGGGCAATCCGAAGCAAACTCAGGTGGTTCTGGGTTAAAAGTATCTGGACCAAGCACACAGCCAAGTATACTTTGGGATGAAGGCAATGACACTTGGGATTTTAATTATGGTATACATGTTAGCGGACAATCAGTTTTTGAAGCATTAGACGCTTCTGAGAGTATTATTCAACATTTAAGATGTAGCAATGGAAATAATGCTGCAACTTTTAGAACTTCTGCAAACGGTCATGTATTTGAAATAAGATCACAAAATAATGGATCAATAAAAATAGATTCATCAAACACATCTTTTACGGGCTACGTAAATGCTGCAAATGGATTTAGAATGGATTCAGGCCAAGCAATAGATTTTGTAGATAGTAATATTGGTTATAATTCTATAAAAAGGAATACTACATTAGGCGGTATACAAATAACTACTGGTGGAAATTCTTCTATGAATTTATTAGACAACGGGAATGTTGGAGTTGGAGGAGCGCATAATCCAGGCAGTAAATTTCAAGTTGATGATTATACTGTTGGTTCAAATGGTAGTCAAACTATTTATGGAAATATATCTAGTTTTTCAGATAGTGGTTCAGAAAATTTGTTTTTAGGTATTAAAAACGCTTCATATCCTAATAGAGGGTGGGCATTTAATCCGGTTAATAGCGGTGTAAATTGTGATTTAGTTATTAAAGAGCATGGATCTACCGCTGAAAGAATGCGTATTAAATCAGGAGGAGTAGTAACTATTAATGATACAGGTGAAGAAGGCTGGTCAGGTAATAAGTTAAACATTGGAGATACTGGTGATACAGCTTCAGGTATAAATATACTCACATCAACAACAGGTAATGCTTATATTTTATTTTCAGATGTAGTAGATGATAGCGCGACTGAATATGCTAATCAAATAAGATTTAGTCATACCGATAATTTCTTATCAACAAATATAGGTGGAACAGAAAGAATGAGGATTAATTCTTCAGGGGATGTCGGAATCGGAACGAGTAATCCTACCGCAAAACTGCACGTTAATGGTAATTTAGAACTACAAGCTTCTTGGCAAATTGGTAGTAATGATGGTAGTTACTGGCAAAGAATAAGAACAGTTGATTCTTCATCTGCAACCGCGCAAGCATTTAATTTTGAAACAAGAAATGGTTCTGGGTCGTTTATTACTCATGCAACTATTTTAAACAACGGTAACGTAGGTGTTGGAATTGCCCCTGTAGCAAAACTGCATGTTTATCAAAATGATTCAGCCGACGATACAACAGCTGGAGTTACTATAGAACAAGATGGTACAGGCGATGCTGCTTTGTCTTTCCTGCTTTCAGGTACAAGGAGATGGAGATTAGGAATTGATAATAATGACTCTGATAAATTTAAAATATCAGACTCTACTAATTTAGCTACAAGTAATAAATTAACAATAGATACATCTGGTGATGTAGGTATCGGAACAACTTCCCCTACTAGAAAATTAACTGTAATTGATGCTGGCTCGGCTAATGGGTCACAAAATATTACAGCCCAATTTTCAAATCAAACCTCAGGTGCAACTTCTAGCGCAATATATATAGGTGCTAGTTCGGGTGCTGATTGGCTTATAGGTAAAAACATATATGGTGTCACTAGTCAAACTTATTTCCAAATAGGTAATCAAGCTGGAACTACACCAGCTTTAACAATAGCACACACTACTAACAACGTTGGTATAGGAACTACTAGCCCAAGTGCAAAACTACATATTGAGGGGGGTGAACTTTTAATGAAAAACCCTAGTGGGAGCGCCGCACCTTCAATTAGATTTGAAGGAAATAGTGGTGGTACACAAAATGCGACATTAACTTTTGACCAATCTTCCCAAAACACCTTCACAATAGCAACGGGATATGTTAGCCCAACAGATTTAAACAGAATAAATATTGCACCAGCTGGTGACGTTGGATTAACAGTTATAGGTGGATCATCTAATACGCCTCAGGTCGGCATCGGCACTACTTCCCCTACATATAAATTAAGTGTTGCAGGCGCTATTTCAGGTAGTGGATTTGTTACATACACAAAAAATTATGGTTCATTAAACTCATCTGGGAATGCAGTGGCAGGAATAACAGCAGATGCAAATGGAAATGGTAGTTCATGTGGGTTTACATTTACATGCTTTGGAGGAGCTGGTAAATATCAAAAAGTGGTGTACGCTTGTTACAATGATTCTGGAACATGGAGGACTAAAAAAGTTATAGATGAAGGTACTAATGATTTAGACGTGGCTGCTTCAGCTGATGGTTCCACAATTACATTTACATTTAGAGCAACATCATCAACCCAATATTATACCCCAAGAGTAAAAGTAGAAGCAGAAGGCCACAATATAAATTCAACTTACGCATAAGATATGGCACAAATTAAAAAATTATCAACTGAATTACAAGTAAAAGATAAATTACTAGATACAAGTGGAGATGCGGGATCCAGCGGACAAATATTAAGTTCTACAGGTACTGGTACTAATTGGATTAATGCTGCAACATTTAGCGGCGGTACAGTTGCTAATGCAGCAACTTTTAGTAGTCTAGCAACTTTTAATAATGACATACTTGGTAATGGCCATATTTATGGTAGGGCTGTAGATGGTCAAAGTTCTAGACTATATAGATTTGGCGGTTTATATTTAACTTGGGACAGTGATAGCTATGGTACTAATGACTCCCATTCATTAAGATCCACATATGGCAATAACTTTACAGATAGTATTACATTAAACTCATATAATCACATAAGATTTAATATTGATAGTAATGACAATAACTCTACAAGTTATTTTGAAGTTGGTGATGGCGTTACTGATACTAGTAATGTTATATTTAGATTAAACCAAGACGGTAATATAAACACAACAGGTAATATAACTTTTGACAGCACAACAAACCATAGTTTAAATTCAGTAGTTAACTTAGTATTAAATGCTGATAGCGATTCTAATAGTAGCACTGCTTATAGAAATATAATATTTAAGAGTAGAGGAACTGAAACAGGAAGAATAGACTATGAAGGTAATGCAACTTTTACAGGGAATGTTGATTATAAACCTTACCATATCCCAAGTACTGGCGGTACTGCAGGTTGGTATAAAATAGGTGCATTATCAAGCTTTGGGCAAGGTGGGAACGTGGCTGTTATAGAAATAGAAGGGCATCAAGGTTATAACGCTGCAAATAATCAAGACTATTCTATTAAGCTATATTTTAAAACATCTAATGGAAATGGTGGCGGACCTAATAATCAAAATTTTAATTCTTGGTACGAAAGAACAGGATTAAATTCATCATTTATTGAGCTGGTATGGAAAACTTCAGCTAGCAACGTATATGATTTATATATGTATATTCCAACACATTCTCAATATGGTTATTATACAGTAAGAAAATCAACAGGTACATGGAGCCATTCAGGCACATCATCTAGTGATCCTGGCGCTAATAGTAGTACTATTTTAGAAGCAACACAATTATTTAATATAGATGGACCTTTAACAGTTGAGAGTACTGCAACTTTTGCAGGTAATATACAAGTGGGAGGATTCGATGATGGTAGTAACTATAGCGCGACGATAGGTTGGAACGCTGTTGATAGTGAGGCTGTAGGTACTAAAAGATCTAATTTAACTTTTGAGACTGGTCAAACTTCTGTTAATCAAGAAGATATATACAAGTGGTCTATAGCAATGATTGCTGCACCTGCTACTGTTAGTGGAGAGGAATTTGGATCTGATTTAGCTTTTTTAAGAAGCACTAGAAGTAACACATATACAGACGAACCTTCATTAACCTTAGGTAGAACAGGTAATGCAACTTTTGCAGGTAATGTAACTACTTCAACAGGTACTCTAACAATTAATGGCGGCACTGAAAATCTTTTAGGATCATTTGTTTCTACAGACAGTATTGCAGAAATAAGAATACAGGATAATAGTAAATATACGAGATTGCTAACTGTAGGCACTCAGTTTAAAATAATGCCAAATAATGGTTCTGAAACTTTAATATTAGACGGTAATAATGATTCAGCAACTTTTAAAGGCAGTTTAACTATGCCTAATTATATTATTCACGATGGCGACTCAGATACTCAGTTTGGTTTTAGTGGTGCTAATACTTTTATAGTACACACAGGTGGTAGTGATAGATTTAGTATTACTGGTGATGTTGGTGTAGTAGGAGCAACTGATTTCTTTATACCACAAGGTAGAAAATTATTATTAGATGGTGCTGGTGGTCATACTTATATAGAAGAAGAAAGTGATAGTAATCTTAAATTTTACGTTGGAGGTACTGAAGCAATGCTCGTTTCAAATGCTGGTACACATTTTACCTCAACTTTAACTATACCAAGCTACATATACCACGCTAGTGATCCTAGTACCGATACATATTTTGGATTTAGTGGTAACGACACTTTTGTAGTTTATACAGCAGCTGGTAAAGGAATAGAAATTGATTCAAATAGAAATGTAGATTTTACAGGATCTGTAGGTGTTGGTGTCGCGGGAGGTTCTAATGCTAAATTAGAAGTCGTTTCTGCAACTGGTGAAGTTTTCAGAGCTGATGCAGCTAGCGGTGCTTTTAGAATAGTTGCAGACCAAACAGGAGTAAATACTCAAGGTGTTTTAGCTCACGCGGGTAACGCAACTTTTTCAGGTGATGTAACAATTAGTGGTGATTTACAAGTTAGTGGCGAAACAACAACAACTAATGTTGTAAATTTAGATGTATCAGATAATATAATAGGTTTAAATAGAGGATCAACATCAAATGCTAATGATTCAGGTTTAATAATTGAAAGAGGTAGTACAGGTAATAATGCTGCTTTCTTATGGGACGAAGGGGATGACGCTTTTGTATTTGGTACAACAACAGCAAACCCAGCAGCAACTGGTAATATAACTTATGCTTTTGCACCTATAAAAGCTGGTAGTGCAACTTTTTCAGGTACAGTAACAGCTGACAATATTGTAAAAGCAACAAATGCTGGCACTGAAAACGCTATGCTTCAAGCAAGCGCTACAGGAACTGGTTATGCTGGTGTGTACTTAGACGCATCTAATGGGGATTTTAGTGGTAATGATTATTTTTCTATTGTACAAAAAAATGATTTATCCGTTGAATTCGATGTAAGAACGAATGCTGGTAATACAATATTTAAATCAAAAGGTGCTACCAACCTTACAATGGATGGTGCAAATTCAACTTTTTCAGGCGATGTATCATTAGGAACAGGTAAATCTATTTATTTAAGTGGAACTTCTGGATTAAGGTTATTACACGATGGCTCTAATGCTCATATAATTAATGGAGGTACTGGAGATTTAAACTTTAAAAATGACGCTTCTGATAAAGATATATACTTTACTGGTACAGATGGAAGTACTGCTGTAACTGCTTTAACCTTAGATATGTCAGAGGGTGGTAACGCAACTTTTGCAGGAACAATAACCACAACAAGCACAGCAACAGGGGCTATAACTCTTAATGGTGGTACTGGGGTATCAACTACAGGTGCTTTTATTTTAAGACAAAACGGTGATGGTTCGGGTAATGGTATGGCTATTACAAGTAGTCACGCTACTAGCCACAGAATATGGAAAGACGCTGATGGAGTTTTAAATATTGGCGGTAGTGGTAATCCAAATGCTTTTCAACAAGATATTACAGGTAATGTAACTATTGAAGGTGATGGTACTTTTTCAGGTGATGTTGGAATAGGCACAATGCCATCAGGTGGTCCACAAGCTGCTTTACATGTTTCTGGACCGTTTAACACTAATGCACCCACAGGTAATGGTGTTTTAATGGGGTTATATAATAGCACGCATGGCTATATACAATTAAATGGTACCTCTGGTGGTTATATAGATTTTTCTGTTTCAGGTGTAGATCATAAAGGTAGAATATTATATGATAATACCTCTAATTATATGCGTTTTGATACTAATGGTAGTGAAAAATTGCGCATTGCCTCTAATGGTAATGCAACTTTTACAGGCGCTGTTACAGCTACGGCTTTTGGATCTACAAATATAGTAACAAATAAAGTTGTTAAATTTGATGGAACTTATTTCAATGATTCTACTATTACAGATACTGGCTCAGCAATTACATTAGGCTCAGCAACAACAATTAGTAATAAACTTTTTGTTGATGGGGGCTATGGTGTTCAAAAAGGAACATATGCTGAAAGAACTTTTACATCAGGTTATTTTGCAAATGGAACATCTAATCTAGGTATACTTCTAGAATTACAAAATGTTGCAATACAGGGTATGCTTAAAATAACTTTATCCGGCAGTTATTCTCATCAAAATATAACAGGTGAGCTTGAAGTTATAATACCTTTTGGTTTTAATCCTGGCTCAGGAAATAGTAGTGGTATTTGGGGTAATGGCTCAAATAAAGCAATTAGAGCAACAGGTGGAATAGGCGATGCATTCACTGTCGGTGATTTAGCTTGGAGTCCTTCAACACAAAGACATTATATACCTATATATAAAATAAATTCGCATGGTAACTCTGTAAAAGTTAGAGTGCAATATTTTGGTGGTAGTGCGCAAGAAATTGAAAACTTTAATTTAACATCACCAGCTGCAGTAACAATACCAACAGAATATCAAACAAAACATAAATCAATAACACAAGGAGATTTAGATTTAAAAGGTGACTTATATATACCAGGATATATAAATCATACTGGTGATTCTGGGACTGCAATTGGATTTGATGCTAACGATGTTATAAGATTAAAAACAGCTAGCTCAACAGCATTGCAAATTGATTCAAGTCAAAATGTAAAAGTTGTAGCTGGTAAGTTACAAATTAGTGGTGATAATGATCATTTTGTAGAACTTGTACAAAGTGGTGATGGTGATTTTACTATTGATGCACCAGATGATCTTAGGTTAGACGCAGGAGGTGGTGATGTAGTATTAAGAGCAGGTGGTACTGAATACGCTAGATTAACACATAACAATACAGGTTTAAATGTTACAACATCAGAATCGAATTCTAGTATATATTTATCACCAAATGGAACAGGTAATGTATATGCAAGTACAGATACTTTTATTATAACCGCAACAGAAGGTGAAATTGCAAAATTATTATTAAGAACAGACGAGGGCGATGACAATGGGGATGATTGGTACATACAAAACCACACCAATAATAATTTATTATTTACAAATGATAGAACAGGTTCACAATTAGCAAATCTAACATTAACCCCTCAAAGTCCTTCAAGTAGTGCAATAGCAACTTTTGCAGGTGATGTAGTAGTTGGAAATAGAATTCAAACAGCGGTTGGGAGCTCGGGAGCCCCAACATATACTTTTACTGGTAAAACTGATACTGGTATGTATGCTCGTGATCACAGTAGTAATGATAGATTAGCGTTTTCAGTAGATGGTTCGGAAAGAGGTTATTTTGATTCAAATGGTTTTCAAGTAGTAGGCAATGTGTATCTAAACTCAGGTAATTCGTTTAGAAACTATTCTGGTGTATGGGCTGCTACAACAGGTCAGACAGGTAATGGATTTACATTTTCTAATACAGCAGATAACAGCGGCGCTGTATTACTAAGTATTACATCTGACTCTTCTTCGGCTTCGGCTTCAGTTGCAACTTTTTCAGGTAAAGTTAGTGTTGGAGGTGGTGATATATCAACAGCACAAATGGCTTTAAAAGGTCAACAAAGTTTATTGAGTTTTATTAGAGGAACTTCTGGTGATGCTCAATTTTTTATGAGCTCTGACTCATCAAAATTATACTTTACACATACAGATATACAAAGCACTAATCAAATTTTAACATTAAACTCAAGCGACGAATCTGCAACTTTTGCAGGTGATGTATTATTAGGAGATGGACAAAAAGCTAAATTTGGTGATAACCCAGATCTACAAATATATCATAACGGATCACATAGTTTTATACAAGATGTAGGTGCTGGTGATTTAAGATTATTAGCGAGCTCAATAAAATTACAAAATACTTCTGAATCTAATATATTAACATTAGCTAGTGATTTATCTGCAACTTTTGCAGGTTCTGTAACTGCTTCGGGAGATATTATTGCAAGTGGTCAAGCATCACCTACAATAAGTATATCAAGTAATACCGCGGGTACAGGTAAAACTTATTCTTTAATATCAAGATTTGATGGAGACTTTGAGATTCGAAATGGTAATACAAATTTTTTATTAATTGATGGTACAGCAAATAGCGCAACTTTTGCAGGTGTAGTAATAGCTCCATTAGGAAATAAAGGTGCAGCATCATATAGTTTTACTGGAGATACAAATACGGGAATGTTTTCAGATTCTGCTGATACACTGAAATTTGCAGCGGGAGGCAATACTATGCTCCATGTAAATGTAAATGCAGGAAAAGTAGGAGTTGCTGGAAGTTTAACAGTGTCTTCAGATATTGAAGATAGAGACATACCTTGTTTGTTTAATAGTAATTGGTATGACGGAACATCTAACGCGATATTACTAGTGCCATTTAATAGACATGATAATGAAGCAACAGTTTCTAGTAAATCATATTATCATTACTTAACTATGCCCGCTGCTGGAAAAGTAACTAAAGTTGTTATGAGAACCGTAACAGGTAGCGCAAGTAGCGGCATGACAACACAGCTTTTCCTTTATGTAAATGGTTCACAGGTGACTAGTAGCTCAGAGTTAACCATTTCAGGCAGTACAATAACATGGTCACCAACATCAAGTAATACATTCGCCGAAGGAGATGAATTGAGTTTTGGTTACCAAAAAAATGCGTCAGGAAAAACATGGGATGGAGTTTCTATGGGAATTATAGTAGAATTAACAGATTACGATATATAATATGGGATATTTTGAAAATTTAAACACGGCAAACCTTAATCTTAAAACAGATGGAGAGGTAAGATATGTAAACGGAGGATATACACTTGTTCCTTGGATGGAAAGCTTAGACGATGATTTATACCAAGGTTGTATTGACGATCTATTAAAAATGAATTGGGCACATTATAAGTTATATTTAGTTGGAGGTCTTTTACAAGGCTGGAAAACAACTGATATAGATATTTGCATAACAGGAGAAGTTGATGAAAATTTACCAGTTTTAATGAAAGCAGCAATGAAGTTAGGCCCCTTTGACATGTATTATGTAAAGTCTTTAGATGATATAAAAGGAACAGGCAATAGAATATGGGAATTTGCAAAACCTGATTGTAAACCACATGAAGGATCAGCTAGATGGCACGGACAATGGAAAGCTGATGGTATGTTCTGGATGACTGAAAAATTTGATCCTAAAGGTAGAACTTACGATAAAGAACCTTTAGCATTAAATTAATAAAGTAAAAATTACGTAAAATACGTAATGATATAAACATAGTAATAACAATTAAAATTAAATTTTATGACAAAGAAAACAGATGATTTAAAAATCACAGACGAAGAATTAAAACTAATTCAAGAAAAAGTACAAGAAATTAATAATTTGCAAATGCAAGTTGGTGGATTGGAAATTCAAAAACAAATGGGTGTAATGCAAGTTAACCAAGCACAAGCTCAATTAGGAGAGTTACAAAAAACGCTTGAAGAGAAATATGGTAAAGTTTCAGTTAACTTAACTGACGGCACCATAAAAGAGATTGAAGAAGATGAGCCTAATAAGGAAGATTAGTATAGGTAGAGATTATAAAAATGATGCAATGCATTATTCCGTTGGACAAGAAGTTTACGGTGGCCATACAATAGATTCAATTATTGAAGAAGATAATAAATTTTCTATTTTTATTAAAAAAAAGAACGAGGTTTTACCTTGGAAAGATTTTAATAAGAATATGGCTGTTGCAGTTGAATATAATTTAGAGTATTAATGCGTAGTGTTTTTGACTTTATAATCAAACCAAAAAATAAAAGATACGACAATATAAAACAAATCGATGATAAAGAGCTGATATTAAATTCAGAAATATCTGATCATCGATATGTAAGTCGTGTTGGTGTAGTTTTATCAACTCCTAAACTAGAAAATACCGAAATTAAAATAGGTGATGAAGTTATTGTACATCATAATGTTTTTAGAAGATGGTATGATGTTAGGGGTGTAGAACAAAATAGCAGAAGTTATTGGGAAGATAATAAATATTTTGTTAAGTCAGACCAAATATTTTTATATAAAAGAAATAACAAGTGGTATTCGCCAAAGGGCTATTGTTTTATTAAACCAATTGAATCAAATAATATATTATTAGAAAAAGAAGTTCCATTAAGGGGTATTATCAAATATGTTGATAAAGAGCTTAAAGATATAAATAAAGAAGATTTAGTTGGATTTACACCGAGCAGTGAATATGAATTTATTGTTAACGGTGAAAGATTGTATAGAGTATTAACTAATTCAATATCTATTAAGTATGAACGTCAAGGAAACGAAAAAGAATATAATCCAAGCTGGACATAGAGCGGTCGAAGAACTTATTAAGGTTGCCAAAGAAGCTATTGTAGATTCAGATGATGATATATCAGCTGATAGGTTAAAAAATGCAGCCGCTACTAAAAAGCTAGCTATATTTGATGCTTTTGAAATACTTAATCGAATACAAGAAGAGGAAAATATGTTAAATGATAAACCTAAGGAAATTAAAAAACAAAATGTTTTTAAAGGGTTTGCTGAAGGAAGATCTAAGTAATGTATAAACAATCATTATATAGCGTTATAGAGCCTATAAAAATCAATACGATTAAAAGGCTTAATAAAGCAAAAAAGTGGAAATACGGCTATAATAAGGAGCACGACGTTGTCGTTATAAGTAAAACGGGAATGATTGGTGAGATATATGAGATACAAAATCTTAAAATAGCTTTACCAAAACAAAAAAATATATATAAATTTGAAAATAACAAGTGGGGAAAGTTTGAATATCCAAAACCTTTAGAAAGAATTAAAAATGTTTTAGATTTTAAACAATATCCACAAGAATTTAAAGAAAAGTGGTATGATTACATCGATAATGAGTTTATCCGTAGGGAAGAAGGTTTTTGGTTTTATAACAAAGACGTTCCTACTTACATTAGTGGTACTCATTACATGTACTTGCAGTGGTCTAAGATTGACGTCGGGGCACCAGAGTTTAGGGAGTCAAATAGATTATTCTTTATTTTCTGGGAAGCTTGTAAGGCAGATTCACGATCCTATGGGATGTGTTACCTTAAGAACAGGCGTTCCGGGTTTTCTTTCATGGCCTCAGGAGAGGTGGTTAACTTGGCAACCATATCAAGTGACAGTAGGTATGGTATATTATCCAAGTCCGGTGCTGATGCAAAGAAGATGTTCACAGATAAGGTGGTACCCATATCAGTTAATTATCCCTTCTTTTTCAAACCGACCCAGGACGGAATGGACCGTCCAAAGACCGAACTTGCCTACCGTGTCCCCGCAACCAAGTACACCCGTCGTAAACTTACCGCCGCCCCCACCGCAGCCGATGAAACCCTGGAGGATCTCAAGGGACTTGACACGACCATCGATTGGAAGAACACCGGTGACAACGCCTATGATGGGGAGAAACTCAAACTCCTCGTACATGATGAATCGGGGAAGTGGGAAAAGCCCAACAACATCCTCAATAACTGGAGGGTCACGAAAACCACATTAAGATTAGGAAGTAGAATAATCGGAAAATGCATGATGGGCTCAACAAGCAACTCATCAGATAAGGGAGGCGAAAACTTTAAAAAATTATACCATGACTCAGATGTTACCAAAAGAAACCGCAATGGACAGACTCGCTCAGGACTCTATTCTTTGTTCATTCCTATGGAATGGAATTTCGAAGGATTCATTGATTCTTATGGAATACCTGTATTCGAAACACCGAAAAAAGAAATTAAGGATTTCCACGGATCAATTATTGATGTTGGAGTTATTAGCCACTGGGAAAATGAAGTTGAAGGGTTAAAAGGCGACCAAGATGCTTTAAATGAATTTTATAGACAGTTTCCAAGAACTGAAGAACATGCCTTTAGAGACGAAACAAAAAATAGTATATTTAATTTAGCAAAAATTTACGAGCAAATTGATTACAATGATGAAGTCGCAAATCTGTCACAAGTTACCGTCGGCAGCTTTACGTGGAAAAATGGAATTAAAGACACAAAAGTCCAGTTTACGCCAAATCCTAACGGAAGGTTTAAAGTCAGCTGGGTTCCGAGTGTAAAATTACAAAATAATATTATAATTAAAAATGGTATAAAATATCCAGGCAACGAGCATATGGGTGCTTTTGGATGTGATAGTTATGATATATCAGGAACAACCGATGGTCAAGGCTCTAAAGGAGCTTTACATGGGTTAACTAAATTTAGTATGGAAAATGCACCTGCTAATATGTTTTTTCTTGAATATATAGCTAGGCCACAAACGGCAGAAATGTTTTTTGAAGATGTATTAATGTCTTTAATATTTTATGGTATGCCAATATTGGCGGAAAATAATAAACCAAGATTATTATATTATTTAAAAAGAAGAGGTTATAGAGGCTATTCAATGAATAGACCAGACAAAGCAAGAAATAAATTATCAGTAACAGAAAAAGAAATAGGTGGTATACCAAACTCAAGTGAGGATATAAGACAAGCCCACGCTGCTGCTATTGAAACATATATTAATGATTATGTTGGTATTTTATCAGATGGCGAATATGGTGATTTATATTTTAACAGAACACTTAACGACTGGGCAAAGTTTGACATAAATAAAAGAACAGCGTTCGATGCTGCAATTAGTTCTGGTTTAGCTATTATGGCTTGTAATAAAAATAAATATAAACCACACGCTGAAAGAATAAAACAAAAAGTAAATATTAATTTTTCAAAATACGAAAATAAAGGAAGTTTATCAAAAATAATAAAACAATAATATGGCTGAATCAGTTATGAAATCACATTTTCCAAGTCAAACCGTAGGAGACGACGTAAAGTTAAGTATGGATTACGGCTTAGAAGTTGCAAGAGCTATAGAAAATGAATGGTTTAAAAAATCTCATGGAGTAAATAGATTTTTCCAAAACCAAAATAATTTTCATAAATTAAGATTGTATGCTAGAGGAGAACAGTCTATTCAAAAATATAAAGATGAATTATCTATTAATGGTGATTTATCATATTTAAATTTAGACTGGAAGCCAGTCCCTATTATACCTAAGTTTGTTGACATAGTTGTAAATGGTATTGCGGAAAGAACTTATGACATAAAAGCATATTCACAAGACCCATTTGGAGTTAATAAAAGAACTCAATATATGGAGGGTATACTTATGGATATGAAAACTAAAGAGTTATCCGATTATGCTCAAAAAGAATTTGGTATTAACATGTACAATACCCCTGCGGACCAACTTCCTGAAAATAATGAAGAGTTAGAATTACACATGCAACTAAGTTATAAACAAGGAATTGAAATTGCAGAAGAGCAGGCTATATCAACTATATTTAATCAAAACAATTACGAGTTAACAAAGAAAAGATTTTATTATGATTTAGCTGTTCTTGGAATGGCTTGTGTTAAAAACAATTTCACACAATCTGAAGGAATAAAAATTGAATATGTTGATCCTGCAAATATTGTTTACTCTTATACTGAATCCCCGTATTTTGATGACATATATTATGTAGGTGAAATTAAAAACGTTAATATATCAGAAGTTAAAAAAGAATTTCCAAATTTAACAGATGAAGATTTAAAGAAAATACAAAGCCAGGGTAACGGGGACTACAATAGCTATAACAAATATAATTCCCAAGTTAATAATACAGATAATAATTCTATTCAATTAATGTACTTTAGTTATAAAACGTACATGAATGAAGTTTATAAAGTAAAAGAAACGGCAACTGGGGCGGAAAAAATTATTAAAAAATCTGACGCTTTTAATCCACCAATGGCTGAAGGATTAAAATTTGAGCGTATTGCTAAAAATATTGAAGTTGTTTATGAAGGTGTGTATTTACCAGGAGCTAAACAATTACTTAAATGGAATCTTTGCGAAAATATGTTGCGTGAAAAAAGCGATGTAAATAAAGTTAAACTTAATTATTCTATAGTAGCACCAAGATTGTATAACGGCAAGGTTGAGTCTTTAGTTAGTAGGGTTACTGGTTTTGCAGATATGATTCAGTTAACTCATTTAAAAATTCAACAAATACTTGCAAGAATGGTTCCGGATGGAGTATATGTAGATGCGGATGGATTAGCGGAAGTTGATTTAGGAAACGGCAGTAATTACAATCCACAAGAAGCATTAAATATGTTTTTCCAAACAGGTAGTATTATAGGTAGATCATTTACATCTGATGGCGATATGAACCCAGGGAAAGTTCCAATACAAGAAATAAGTAATAATTCTGGTACAGGAAAACTATCTGCTTTAATTAGCACTTATAATTATTATTTACAAATGATGAGAGATGCTACAGGGTTGAACGAAGCAAGAGACGGTAGTACTCCGGATAAGAATGCCTTAGTAGGTGTGCAAAAGCTTGCAGCGGCAAATAGCAATACAGCTACGAGACATATATTACAAAGCGGATTGTTCTTAACAGCTGAAATGGCTGAAAAAATATCATTAAGAATTTCTGATGTTTTGGAATATTCTCCAACAGCAAACGCTTTTATACAAAGCATAGGATCACATAATGTTGGAACTTTAAAAGAACTAGCAGAGTTGCATTTACATGATTTTGGTATTTTCTTAGAATTAGAACCAGATGAAGAGGAAAAACAATTATTAGAAAATAATATTCAAGTAGCAATAGCACAAAATAATATTGAATTAGAAGATGCTATTGATATAAGAATGATTAAGAATGTTAAACTTGCTAATCAACTTTTAAAATTAAGAAGAAAAAAGAAGCAAGAAAGAGACCAACAAATGCAACAACAAAATATACAGGCTCAGGCACAAGCAAACGCCCAAGCACAACAAGTTGCGGCACAAGCAGAAATACAAAAACAACAAGCGTTAACTCAAAGTAAAATACAATTAGAACAGGCTAAAAGTCAGTTAGATACTAATAAACTTTACAGAGAGGCTGAATTAAAGAAACAATTAATGCAAATGGAATTCCAAATGAACATGGCTTTAGCAAAAGTTAAAACCGAGGCGGAGTCCGGTGCAATGAACAAAAAAGAAGATCGTAAAGATGAACGTACAAAAATACAAGCATCTCAACAATCTGAATTAATCGACCAGAGAAAAACTGGTAGACCGCCTAAAAATTTCGAATCGGCAGGAAACGATATAATAAGCGGTAATTTTAACTTAGGTGCATTTGAACCTAAGTAATATATAAATTGTATAATCATATAATATTTTATTATGGCAAAAGAAATTAAAGCTAAAGTGTTAGACACAGGTGAGGAATTATCTGTGCAAGAAAAAGAAGAAGTAGTACAAAAAAATGCTGGATTCGATGAAGAGGCTGGTGTATATAAAGTTGACTACAGTAAAATTAATAATCAAGAAGATGCCGTTCAAGAACAAGAAACAGAAGATAGCGTGCCTAGCGGAAGCGTCGAGGTTGAGGAAACTGGGGAAGAAGTCGAAGTGGGATTGCAAGAAGTACGAGAAGAAGAAGAAGAAGTAAAGCAAGAGGAACCGGCAGAAGAAGAATCGGTATTACAAGAAATTACAGATGAAGAGGATTCAACTGACAATACGGGAGTGGAAGCAGGCACTGAAATTACCCAGCCCACACCGCAACAAGAAGAAGTATTACCGGAAGTTGAAGCACAAGAATCAATAGACTATCCAGAAAATATTCAAGACTTAGTTAAGTTTATGAATGAAACTGGTGGGGATTTAGAGGATTATGTTGCTTTAAATAAGGATTACGAAAAGTTCGAACAAATGGATTTACTACAGGAATATTATTCTCAAAGTAAACCTCATTTAACGCAGGAAGAAATAACATTTTTAATTGATGATAGTTTTTCTTACGATGAAGAAGTTGACGAACCTAAAGATATAAAAAGAAAAAAATTAGCTTTTAAAGAAGCTGTTGCTGAGGCTAAGTATAAATTAGAAGACGCTAAAGCAACATATTATAAAGAAATTAAAGCTGGGAATAAGCTAACGCCTGAAGCCCAGAAAGCTATGGATTTTTTCAATAGATATAATGAAGAAACCGAAGCTAATCAAAAAATAGCACAATCTCAAAGAGATGTGTTTAACAATAAAACCACTTCGCTTTTTAACGATAAGTTCAAAGGTTTTGAATACAATATCGGGGATAAGAGATTTAGGTTTAATGTGAAGAATGTAAATGAGGTTAGAGAAACCCAGAGCGACATCAATAACTTTACTAAGAAGTTCTTAGATAAAGAAAATAAGATGGCTGATGCTCCTGGCTATCATAAAGCTTTATTTACCGCGATGAATTCCGATGCTATCGCTCAACACTTTTATGAACAAGGCAAGGCAGATGCTATTAAGCAATCTGTTAAGTCTGCTAAGAATATCAACATGAGTCCTAGATCAGGACATCAAAATGTTGAAGCTGGCGGAATGAAAGCAAGAGTTGTTAGCGGAGATGATTTGTCAGGAATTAAACTAAAATTAAAAAACTATTAAAAACTTTTGAAAAATGGCAAACGATAATACGTTTACTGGCCCATTAGCCAGTAGTTTAGTTAGCCCAGCGTCGCAAAAAGTAACGCTGTCATCTAACTATTTAAATTTTCATGGTACAGATGGTAAGAATTGGTCACAACAATTTCTACCTGAATTGTACGCCCAAGAAGTTGAAAGATACGGAAACCGTTCTGTTTCTTCATTCTTGAGAATGGTAGGTGCTGAAATGCCTATGGCTTCTGATCAAGTTATTTGGTCTGAGCAGGGTAGATTACACTTGGCATATAAAGGAACTATTAACTGTACAAACGGTTTAGTTAATGCAATTAAAGACGTTGACAACGAATCAGGTTCTTCAATAGCTCACTCTGTAAGAGTTGGTGCTACTGTAGTAGCTTCTATCGTTGGAGCCGCTGGAACTGTAGTAGTTAAAGCTAAATGTACAGCTGTAGCTTCTGATAACCTTTCTTTAACATTATTACCTTACGGTGCTGAAAACTTTGATGATTTAGCAACATTAGCAGGTGGAGACACAGCTGTTGTTATTAGATTCTTTGTTTACGGTTCTGAATTTGTAAAAGGTTCTGATTCAATGACTGACGCTGTTGAGCCAAACTTTAAATCATTTACTAACAGACCAATTATTATCAAAGATCACTTTGAAGTTTCTGGTTCTGATACAGCTCAAATTGGTTGGGTTGAAGTAAGTGGTGAGTCTGGAATGGCAGGTTACTTATGGTATATGAAGGCTGAAGGTGATACTAGAGTAAGATTTGAGGACTATTTAGAAATGTCTATGATTGAAGCTGAAAAAGCAGCTACAGGATCTGGAACTGCTGCTTCTGATGTAGCTGTTCAAGGTACTGAAGGACTTTTATCTGCGATTGGAACTAGAGGTATTGTTGCGACAAACCAATTCAACGCATCAGCTGAATTATCAGAATTTGACGATTTATTAAAGGAATTAGATAAGCAAGGTGCTATTGAAGAAAATATGTTATTCTTAAATAGAGATGCAAATCTAGTTATTGACGACTTGTTAGCGGGATTAAACCCAGGTATTACAGGTGGTGTAAACTTTGGTGTATTTGAAAATTCATCTGACATGGCGCTTAACTTAGGATTCTCTGGATTTAGAAGAGGTTCTTATGACTTTTACAAAACTGACTGGAAATATCTTAACGATAAATCTACAAGAGGTTTAGTAGGAGGATTAAAAGGACTTTTAGTACCAGCTGGTACATCTTCAGTGTATGACCAAATGTTAGGTAAAAACGTTAGAAGACCTTTCTTACACGTAAGATATAGAGCTTCTGAAACTGATGATAGAAGAATGAAATCATGGATTACTGGTTCTGTAGGTGGAGCATCTACAACTGGTAAAGACATTATGGAGGTTCACTATCTTTCAGAAAGATGTTTAGTAGTACAAGCTGCTAACAACTTTATCAGATTTGACTCTTAATACTTAATTTAAAAGGAACGGGTGCTTCGGCACCCTGCCCTTTTTATTTTTAACTTTTATTATATTATATCATGGAAAAAACAAAAAAGACTAAGGTTGTAGAACCTATAGTAAAAAAGGCTGTGGAGCCTGTAGTAAAAAAACCACAATTTGTAGATAAATTATATGAACTTTCAATAGGTGAATCTCCTATAGTTTATATAATAAAAAGTAGAGGATGTTTATGGTTTGACAAAGAATTAGGCTATGAAAGAGAAATTAAATATTGTGAAAATCAAAAAACAATATTTGTAGATGAAATGAAAGGACCTCAAAAATTAAGCCATATTATGTTTAAAGATGGAAAATTATTTGTTCCAAAAGAAAAACAAACTTTACAAAAATATTTAGCACACCACCCAGATTTAAATAAAAAATTTAAAGAACATAATCCAGTGCAAATAGCTGAAAATGATATAGACTATTTAGAAATGGAAATTAAAGCTTTAAATCTAGCTCAAACTTTAGAATTGGATCATATTGAAGCAATTTTAAGAGCTGAGATTGGAAATGGAGTGTCTAAGATGACTTCTAAGGAACTTAAAAGAGATTGCTTACTATTTGCTAGAAGGAATCCTTTCTTATTCTTAGAATTAGCTAATGATGAAAATCTAAATATTAGAAATGTAGGTATAAAAGCAACAGAACAAGGTATTATTAAACTATCTAATGACCAAAGAACATTTATGTGGGGGTCAACTGATAGAAAATTAATTAAAGTTCCATTTGATGAAAACCCATATTCAGCATTAGCAGCTTACTTTAAAACCGATGACGGAATTGAAGTATTTCAAAATATTGAAAAAAAATTAAAGTAAAGCAATTGTAGGAAAAGGCCTGCGATTGTGGGCCTTTAACCTATAACAATAATATAATGGCAGTAAACGTAAACACAGTATACCAAAGAGTGTTAGCTATAACTAACAAAGAACAACGAGGATATATTACTCCTCAGGAATTTAACACAATGGCCAATCAAGCTCAGTTAGATATATTTGAGCAATACTTTTATGATTTAAATCAATTTAGTAGAATACCTGGAAATCAAACAGAATATTCTGATATAATGGAAATCTTAGAAGAAAAAATAAGTATATTTGAAAAAGTATTAATATCAGTTTCTGGAGGCACTACCTTGCCAGCTGATTTATACAGATTAGGTTCTATATTAACGAACTGTCCTACATGTAGAGAAGCAGAGCAAGTATCTCAAAAAGAATGGCTATATCTTCAAAAATCACCTATTGCTCAACCATCAAATGAATTTCCTATATTTATAAGAGACAACGCTGGCATAAAAGTATATGGTGATGTTAATACAACTACAAATTTAGCAACACAAATAACTAGTGGTGTTCATGCTAATTATATAAAAGTACCAGCAACAGTATCATGGGCTGCTAACAGCGGAACAGGATTATATAACTCAGCAAATTCTGTAAATTTTGAGCTGCATGAATCTGAGGAAACAGAATTAGTTAATAAAATATTAGCATTGTCTGGTATATTATTAAAGGACGGTAATCTTTACCAAACAGGCTCAGCCGAAGAAATGAAGGATATTCAACAAGAAAAAGCATAATAAATGGGATTTATAAATCAAACACATTATCAGTATTATACACCAGGGCAAAAATTTACTGCAACAGCAAATCAAACTGAGTTTCTATTAACATTAGATCCTTTGCCGTCAAACAAATCATTTATTATTGTTTTTATAAATGGATCTGAGGTAGACGACAATATATATAACTATGCATCATCTGGGAGTAATGCAGGTAAAGTAATATTTACATCTGGAAGAACTGTTGGGGATTTTATAGAGGTTAAGTTAACAACGCCTTCTGGAGGTTATAGATATATATCTTTATCGGATATAGTTAATAATTTTATGATTTCTTATGTTGGTAAAGATAAAATAATACCTAGAGTTAAAAGAACAGATGTTTTGTTTCACGCAAAAAGAGGGCTACAAGAGTTTAGTTATGATTTAACTAAAGTTGAAAAAATACAAGAAGTTGAAGTTGGTAGTTCTTTATCAATATTAATGCCACAAGATTATGTAGATTATGTTCAAATATCTAGAGTTGATAAGGCTGGTGTAGAAAGACCTTTATATCCTATAAGATTTACATCTATACCAACAGAATCTATATTACAAGATTCAGAAGCTGCATATTTATTTGATGATGACGATAGTTTGTTAACTCAAACACCAACTACCCAAACAAGATTCAAAGATAATAACAGTGGTAATTTTACAGGACTATTTGATAACGATGTAAACAACGACCTAGAAAGAGCACATGAAAGAATATCTGAGTATGGTGGAAGATTTGGGTTGGACCCAGAAATTGCTCAAAAAAATGGTAATTTCATGATAGATGAATTAAATGGTAAATTTCATTTTACATCTGATTTAGCTAATGCTATAATAACAATAAAATATATTTCAGATAGTATGGGTACTGATTCTGAAATGAAAGTACATAAATTTGCTGAAGAAGCGTTATATAAGCATATTGTATATTCTATAGTAAGTGCTAGAACAAATTTTCCAGAATATGTAATCCAAAGATATAAAAGAGATAGATTTGCATCAATAAGAAATGCAAAGTTAAGGTTAGCAAACTTGAACCCTAAAGAGCTTGTTCAAGTAATGAGAAATAAATCTAAAGTAATAAAACACTAAAGTATGCCAGAAATTAAAAATGCTTTTATACAAGGTAAAATGAATAAAGACCTTGATGAAAGATTGATTCCTAATGGTGAATATAGAGACGCTGTAAATGTTGATGTTGACTTTTCAGAAGGTAGCGACGTTGGAGCGTTAAAAAGTATTTTAGGCAATACGCAAAGAGATACAATAAGTTTATCTAATGCAAAATGTATTGGTACCGTAAAAGATATTGAAAATAATAAAATATATTGGTTTATTACATCATCAGCAAAAGATTTAATAGCAGAGTGGGATTATCAAGCAAACACATACGATACAATAATAGTTGACCAAAGTAATATATTAAATTTTAATACTGCTAATTTTATAACTGGTGCAAATGTTATTGATGGTATTTTATTTTTTACAGATAATTTAAATGAACCAAGACAAATAGATATTGAATATTGGAGAGGCCAAACTTCTGGGTCAGCTGGAACCAGCTCAGGATTAAGTGCGGAAAGAATTACTGTTATTAAAAAATCTCCATTAGCTGCGCCAACTTTAGAAATGAATAGCTCGGCAAGAGGTGGAAATGGAACAGCAGGTAATACAGCTATATTTGTAGATGCTAATTTAAGTACTGAAACCACTAGTGCTGGTAATTTAGGAACACCTAGGGATTCTGGATATACAATTTCTTCATCACAAGCGGGAGTTAGTAAGTTTAAAGTAGCTGGTGGTACAGCTACAAACCCTAATTATCAAGCAAATGATGTTGTTGTATTAACACATAAATATACAGAATCTGATGATACTGTAAAAACAATTAAAGTTAGAATAAAACTAGCAAGTAATTATACCCAAGGCAGCGGTACTAATGTTGGCGCTTTTTCAAATGCTGAAATACTGACTATATCTGAAAGGGTTCCTCGGGAAGCTGCTTTATGGACATGTATATTAGAAGAAGAGGAACCATTGTTTCAAGAAAAATTTCCTAGATTTGCTTATAGATATAAATATAATAATGGACAATATTCTTGTTTTTCTCCATTTTCTAATGCCGCGTTTTTACCAGACCCAACAGTAGGGGCAGGTACTGGGATAGAGTATGACGTAAAAGCGGGATCTAATTTAGCAATGGTTAATAGTCTAAGGTCGCTAAAAATAAAAGATTTAAATCACAATACACATGCTGATGTTGAAGAGATAGATATACTTTATAAAGACTCTGTAGGTACAAATTGTTATTTAGTTGACACTATTAAAAAAAATTCTAGCAATGCTTTTCCAAGTCCTTTGGAATTTGAAGTAAAAGATGATCAAATATTTAAAACGTTGCCATCAAATCAATTATTAAGATTATTTGATAGTGTGCCTAGGAAAGCTAAAGCACAAGAAATTACAGCAAATAGATTAATATATGGTAATTATACTGAAAACTTTAATTTAAAAGATTCTAGCAATAACAATGTAGAGCCTGTATTTTCAGTAGGTATACATAATAGATACAACCCTACTGATTCAAATTATGATGATGTTAAAAAAGAAAGACAATCTATAAAGTCAAAAAGAACATATCAATTTGGTGTTGTTTATATGGATGAGTTTGGTAGACAAACACCTGTGTTAACAAGCAAAACAGGTATTGTAAAAGTTGGTCAAGAAGGAGCTTCTTTTTCAACTAGATTTAAGGCAGCTATAACTTCCAACCCACCTTCATTTGCAAAAACTTATAAATATTTTATAAAAGAAATATCATCTAAAACACATAACTTTATAGGTGATAGTTTTTATCAAGATAAAGAAGGGTTTATATATGTTGCAATACCATCTGCCGATGTTAACAAAGTAGATATTGACGATAAAATAGTACTCAAAAAGAAAAGAGGTAATGATATTTCAAATATTACAGAAGAATTTAAAGTATTAGATAAATATACTACCCCACCTCCGTTTTTAGCTAAACCTTTAAAAGAGGTATATGTTCCAGATGTATTTGTATTTAGTAAAAACCTTGAACAGGATAGAGACTTACATGTATTAAAACCCGGCGCCTCACCTGTGCCAGGTAGAAATAGAATAACTGTTGCTGCAATGTATAAATTACAAGAAACAAATATTGATAGTGGTGATGAAATTGGCAGTGACACTAAAAGAGGTGTAAGTAAAGAAGCATATGGTTTTTTAAACCCAGGAGCAAAAGTAAAATTTGTTACTGGTTCGGGAGAAACAGATGTGTATACAATAGCAAATAAAGAATTAGATTTAGGAGACAATAATGATTTTGAATTGCATTTTACGCAGGAATTTGGAGATGATGTAAAAATTCTTTATGATGATTTTGACAGAGATAAACTGTTAAATCCTAGTGGTAATATAAATGTTGGAGCCACGTTAGTTGGTGGTGACTCGTCTTTAAACGTAAGTACTACTAGCGGCGGAAAACATTATGGAGGTGGTATAAAAATGGTTGTTGTTGATACGGTTGATGAAAGCGGTAAAGAAGAATATCAAGGTAAATTTTTTATAAAAATAAGAAATAATACTAACTTATTAGCGGAATTAAAAGGTGAAGAAGATTTAAATAACCTACAAGTATTAAGTACAATATCTTTAGACGGTAATCAGACTGATGACGACCCAAGACAATTTCATATGTATGGTGGTGGTTTAGCGAATAGCGACTCATCTATAACAAGAATTGGTGGTTCTAGTCCAAAAACACCAATGCAGGGTGGTTTTAGAGGAGATACTAATCATGGTACTGGTCAAACTGCAACTGATGGTCAATCTTTTAATCCTTCAAGAGGATTTATTACTAATACAGAACTAGACCAAGGTTATCATTTTTGCATAAGAACAGATAAGCCATACGCTGATAAAAATTCAAAATATGCAACATTACCTTTAGTTACTGGTTTAGAAAAAGCCCCATCTAATAAAAATAATTACAATACAGACAATCCTGTTTATTTAAAATTTGATAGATCAAGAACACAAATTACAGCAGGCCAAGCAGCAGATAATAATATATATAAAATAACAAGAGTATTTAAATATCTTGAAAGAGGAGGGAGCCCTTCCCAGTTTAACGATGGAGATGCTGTTTATTTAATAAAGCTAGATAAAAATTTAGCTCAAAATTTGATTTTTAATGGAGATGTAGAGCCTGCAACAACTGGCACGGAAGCTAATATAATGCAAATATCAGTTCTTGAGTTTAGAAAAGATGACCAGCTAGTAGGTATACCAGAACCACCTATATTTGAAGTATTGCCTAAGGATGATGTTGATATTGATATATATTATGAAACACAAGAAGTTTTTACAATAGCATCTGACGGAACAAATAATCATGGTAATGCTAATGTGTTATCTTATTATAATTGTTTTTGTTTTTTAAATGGAGTTGAGTCTATGTCAATTAGAGATACTTTTAATGGTGCTCCATTAGGAAAAGGTGTTAGGGTATCAACTGTTTTTGAAGATAAACCTTATATAGAAGAAAATCATAAAAATAATTTAATATTTTCTCAGATATATAATAATAAAAATGGCTTAAATAGATTAAACCAATTTATTATTGCTGAAGCTATTACTAAAGAAATTAATCCAGATTATGGTAGTATACAGTTATTACATACTAGATATAATGATATAATTGCTTATTGTGAAAATAAAGTTGTAAAAATATTAACTAATAAAGACGCATTATTTAATGCCGACGGTAATGTTAATGTTACATCTAATAAAGCAGTTTTAGGGCAAGCAATGCCTTATAATTCTAATTATGGTATAAGTACAAATCCAGAGAGCTTTGCTTTTTATACTCATAGAGCGTATTTTACAGATAGAAAAAATGGAGTAGTAGTTAGGCATTCTATGGATGGCATGGAAGCTATATCAGATTATGGTATGAAAGATTTCTTTAGAGACGCATTACCTGCAAATACTGGATATATGGTGGGTTCTTATGATATTAGAAAACATCAGTATAATATTAGCACTCACCCTACAAATGCAAACAGTACTATTTCTTTTTCTGAATCAATAAATGGATGGACTAGTAAAAAGTCCTTTATACCTGAAGCTGCGGAAAGTATACAAAATAAATATTTTACTTTTAAAAATGGTCATATATATGAACATCATGTTGGGGATGTTTGTAATTTTTATGGTTCAAAAGTAACACCATATGTGGAGGTTATTTTGAATGAAGCCCCTGCTAATATGAAAAATTTTAGC
>VMHT01048711.1_pt1 | contig 36072 bp, 53 predicted proteins | sample 4693611 | NCBI WGS metagenome assembly VMHT01 (sample SAMN12280063, study PRJNA550983) | marine metagenome | isolation source: seawater sampled from same location over 5 years 0.02-0.2 micron viral filtrate | place: USA: collected off the coast of southern California halfway between the port... ...
AATGTTAATCGATGATAGTATACCTGTCGCTGATAGGGCAAGACCTTCAACTAAGTTTAACGATTTTAATATGTAATTATGGAACCATTTGTACAAAAACAATTCGATGAATATCAGGCCAATAGGGTCGAGAAAGACATCGTATCAAAAGAAGAACTCAGAGAACTACTGATAAAAGATTTATCATTCGTATCTAAAATGGGTGTAGCAGAATACACCTTATATCAGAAGTACCAAGAGATACACATGAAGTATCCGACACAAACAGTTTCTACATTGTTTGGCGAAGAGACTAACTTTGTTAATGAAGACCACTTAAAACTTATCAATGAGACTAAGAACAACATATGGTTTCCTAATTCATACGAAGACTTTGAGAAACTAGAACCAGAACTGATTTATACAGACTCGAACAAAGATAGACAGTCTGCTGGTACTCTTACAGAGAAATGGAATTGTCTTAGAACAATGACACACTCACAAAAGAACTCATCAAACATAGGTAGAAATCTACATTACATTGTTAGAGACAAAGTGACCGAGAAGTATCTTGGTGTTATCTGTATTACAGGTGACTTTATCGACTTAACACCTAGAGATGATTACATTGGGTGGGAAAGAATATACAAAACGAATAGTGGTAAACTAAACAACAGCGCCATAGGTTCAAGTATTCTACCAACACAACCACTAGGGTTCAATTACACTGGTGGTAAACTCATGGCATTGTTATGTACTGCCGATGTGATACAGAAACAATGGGAAGAAAACTACGGAGATAAACTAGTCGGTATGACTACTACATCTCTCTATGGTAAATCTAAGACAGGTGGGTTATCAAAATACGACAGACTCAAACATTGGAAGAAAATGGGATACAGTCAAGGTTCATTATCATTTGAAATGACCAAAGAGACTGAAAGAAAGATGCTAGACTATGCAGAACACCATTTCAATGAGAGATACTTCTTATTGTATGTTGCAAAGAGAGAAAGTGGTCAGACTCTTAAGAGAGACCATAGAAATCGTATGAGACAATTCATGTACTCGCAACTTAAGATACCAAAAGAGTTGCAGAAGTCAGACCATCAAAGAGGTATCTACTATTCTTGTTTCTATGAAAACACTAGAGAATTTCTTAGAGGTGAGATAGAACAAGACCAATTGATAAGAAACAACAATGATGGTTCAGTCGAGACACTTACTCAGTTATGGAAAGATAAGTATGCGGCTAAACGAATAAATAACCTCATGAACGCAGAGAGACAAAACTTAACAGAAACATTATTCTATGATGATATTGTATCTATGTCATGGGATGAATGTAAACACAAATACTTAGGGGCAGTAGGAAGATGAACATTATAGATATGATACCAGTGACAGCAAAGAAACAAGTTAAGGTCGATAGAGATACCTACAGAGAGTTTACAGAGGCAGTTGATAGATTGGCATCACAAGGTGTTGAATTGCCACACTCAGTAGAATTTTTAAGAGAGACCGATGAATTTAAGATTGAACTCTTAGATGCAAATAACATTGACTTAGAACATTTAGACACGCTACTGTAGCTCACTCGGTAGAGCAGCTGATTTGTAATCAGCAGGTAGTCAGTTCGATTCTGACCAGTAGCTCCAATTAGGATATATTATGAAATATGAATTAGACTTAATGCGACCAGAATATGCAGAAGGTTGTCATAGAGTACAACATTCAGGCATACATCATCACCATTCAGAACTATGGCACCTAGAGGCATGGAAATGGATTGGGATAAACATGAGAGATGCTTGGGTAATCAAACACGAAAACAAAGTGATTGGTTATTTTGCAGGTATGGTGCAATTCGTAAATGAACCTGAAGACGAACATTACGGTGAAGGATTGGGTTACTTCGGTGCAGATATCTGTTTAGATATGGATCCTGAACGAAAGTATCCTGATGCCATGAATCAATTGTTTGCTCGTATATGTGACATTCATCCTTACATAACTGGTTATTGTGGAGAAGACAATCAACCATTAATCGATTTCACCAACAAATGGGGTTTTGACAGGTGGAAAACTAATCCAGACAGTAATCTTCTTTATTGTCGCAACTTCACTGATAATCCCAAAGCACAAGCTCTAAGAGATAAACATAGAATTAATCACGCCTAGGGGTTGACAGCAGGCCTTACTTTTTAGTATCCTTATTCCATGATGAAGAAAGGAGATAATATGAGTAATCAAGTTAATGATAATATCAAAGAAGATATTATGGAAAACATCTTAGAGATGGCAGATAAAGATATCTGGAATGTAATCTTTGCAATAGAGAAAGAATTCGGTATTGAAAATGTACCAAGTCCAGTGGGTGGTGAACATGGGTTTATCGCAAAACTGTTCGAACTTAGGTTCGAGGAGGCATGTCAATGAGTTTGTTTAACGGTTACATAGAAGAGGGTTTAGATACCTGTAAATATGTCAAAGACGGTATGGAATATACTGCAATCATCAAAAAGGTTAGTGATAATTCTTTACTAGTCAAACCAATTCAAAAGACTAACTGGAAAGATGTTTTCCAGAACAATCTACAAAATACATTTGAACACATGATACTACACATCAAAGAGTTTGATGAGATTAAACTCGAACTCTGGATGGATGGTAGGGGTTGCGATAACTCCGCTATCGGTGTTTCAGGTTGTTATGAACCTTACACATGTTTGTCATGGTAGGGTTGACAATGACCTTCACTTTTTAGTAGAATGGAACAGTAATAAAAAAGGAGACTGATATGAGAAACCAATATGTAATAACCACCCAAAATGTCGAAGAGTACGGCACTAACTTCCATAAGTTTAAGGGAGGTTCTGATTATGTTATTGGGTTCGATGTCGAAACCCTTGTGTACGAGGAGAACGCATATGGTGAGGGCGAACACTCTTACTACCATTCACCTAGTTTGACTGAGGCAAGTGCAGCTGCACTGGTCATGAAACATGTCAACAGATACAATGGACTAAATGGTTCATTTGACTACATCACTTCGATTGAAGTGCAAGAAGGAGATTTTCGTTCTGATGAAATCGACAATCCTACATGGCAGGGTGATATCTCAGAGTTAATAGGGGAGTTAGAATTACATGAAGTATCTTAAAGAGATTACCGATTGGTCAGACGCCAAATGTCCTGTACCAAATCACACCTACATTGTTAATGATGCACTGCATCTCGTAGGTTATATCAAGACTGGAACTAAAGAAGAGATAATCTTTAAGTCTCCAATGAAACAGTTTAGTAAATCTAGGAGGAAGTTTGTTGACCTTAAAAGGGGTTGACGGTGACCTTCATTTAATGCAATAATGGACACATGATAAAGAAACAAACAATAATTTTCGATGTTGACGGCACTATCGCTGATGTCGAACATAGAAGGCATTTTGTCAATGGTAATAACGATTGGCAGTCTTTTAGAGCAGAAACAGTAAACGATACTCCAGTTCAGTGGGTATGTGACATTGCAAAAAGATTCATTGCACAAGGTGACCAAGTTGCCTTCTTCAGTGCAAGAAATGAGTCAGAGAGGGAGATTACAGAGAAACAAATTGCAGAATGGATTGGCAACAATCACCAAGGTTTGTTCTTAAGACCAGATGGCGATTTCAGAAAAGATGATGAGTTTAAATCTGAACTTGCAGATAAGTTCGAAGAATTGGGTGGCAAGATTGATTTAGTCTTTGACGACAGAAATCAAGTTGTCGAAATGTGGAGAAAAAGAGGCACTACAGTTGTCCAAGTTGCAGAAGGAGATTTTTAATATGACAATGAAAATAATGAATCCAAAAGATTTAATAGAACATCCATATAACAAAGAGTTATATCCAAATGGATGGTCTACCGAAGACGATGAGATGCAAGAACTTCGTAAGTCTATGAAAGCAAGACTTGATGCTGGCGAAGAGTTTCTCAACACAAGACCAATCAAAGCAGATGAAAAAAATGTTGTCTATGGTGGCAATCGAAGAACATATATCGCTAAAGAATTAGGTGGTAATGTTCAAGTTGAAACAACACCTTACACATTTAACCCTAATAACGAAAAAGATGATGAACTAGAATTGCTAGAGTCAGATAATGATGATAAGTCAACAGAAAGAAATGAAAAGAAATTGCAAATTGCGATACCTAAACTATCTAAAAGATTATCTGTTAAAAATGAAAGAAGTTTCAGAGAAACTGGTAAAGGTTGGTCAGTTAAAAATACATCCGAATTCAAAATTGCTTTTGGTATCAAGTGGGGCATTTCAGAAAAAACTTTAAAAGATGCATACAGAATATATGCAGAGTTTGATAGATTCGATTTACTTCAAGCAGTTGATGACCCAAACGATAAAACAACAATACATCAAGCATTAAAAATTGCTAGAGAGGGCACAAAAAAAGCAAGAAAAGTTGACCCAAATAAATTTAATGTGGTAGCATTTTTAAAAGGCGATGAACGAGCAGAAACTATTATTGAGAGAGCTAAAAGATACACAAAACAATACTCCGATAAAAGATTGACTACATCTATAACCACAGATGATGGCATTACATATGAAGTGCCAACTAATCCACAGTTTGGTTCTGAGAAACAATTTTTACTTACAGACATTAGTAATGCAACTCAATTTGGGTTTGCAAAATCATTTGACGAAACAGGTGACAATGCACTTACAACTCAAACAGGTATAAATTATGAAGATATAGTTTTTGTGAACAAGTGTAAAGCACAATATGAAGATGAAAGTTTAGAGATAAAGGCATTTACTTGGAAAGGAACTGCATCTAAAACTATGGCGACTGCTGGTAAAACTGCTTCTACTAAGTTATTTAATTCAAAACCTTTCTTACTTACAATGATGACCTCAGATTCTAGGGGTAATCCTACTGCTAACTCTAGGTACTTTCAAATGATTACATGGGTCACTAAAGATGATTTTAAATCTTCTGGCGACAACGCAACAATGACAATGCAAAAATGGTATGAGAATCACTTTGATAGACCAGAAGATTATATTGTCATTACAGGAGAAGTTTACGACAGCAACGGTAAACCAGAATTTAATTTTGCTCCGTTGATGTAAAAAGAATGTTCGGCCTGTAGCTCAGTTGGATAGAGCATCGGTCTTCTAAACCGAGGGTCAGAGGTTCGAATCCTCTCAGGTCGGCCAAAAATTGTGATATAAATAATAGATTATGACGAAGAACTTAAAACCTAAAGAAGTATTGTCAGTACTTCAAAAGAAGGTGCAACTAAAGAGAGACATTAAAGAACTCAAGTCTGTTGGTGAAACCAAAAAGGCAGAGATATTAATGAAAAAAGTTTCTCAATTAGAAGAAAAATTGCACTCTAGACCGCTATCAAAAAACTAAATAGTAGTATAGAAATTTAACACGGAGATATAAATGGCAACAATTAGATATGATGCGTACTTAGCAGATATGCAATCAAAATTAATCGAATGGCAAAACAGGTACGATTTGATGGGTGGAGATGCAGGAACTTCCAGAACATTTTATTTCTATTCTAAAGATGCAGATGAAACAGATGATTCTATAATTGTGAGTTTATCAGAATCTTCAGACTTAACCGTAGACGATGTTGCACATTCACATAAGATATTTGAATGGACAGGCACTGGAGACATTATAGAAGCTCTTAATGCATGGAGAACTGCAAATCCAGACGCCACATCAGGCGGAATGTATTCATATTGGAATCAAGATAAAAAGAGTGAATCAGAAATCGATGATGAAAAGATTGTCGCCTATAATGCAGTACAATCAATTACCGCTAATATATCTTTTGCTACAACGCTGTTAGAAGGCGATGCAGACGCCACTTTCGAAACACCATAGCTTTCAAAATACATAAATAGTAGTTATACACAACAATGTGATAACTACTTATGGCCGTTAAAAATCTACATTTAGAACATTTAGAAGATGAAATCATCAATAACGGTATTGATGGTGGTCGTGCTTCTATAACCTTTCTACTCGCACTCAGAGACATGATGAAAGGAAATGCCAAGAAAAAATTCAACATGACTGTCAAATGGGATGGTGCACCTGCAATCTTTTGTGGAAAACATCCAGAAGACGGCAGATTCTTTGTCGCAAAGAAATCATTATTCAATAAAGAACCTAAGTTCTATTGTTCAGTATCAGAAATTAAGAACGCATCTGAACTATCTGGAGACTTAGAGAAGAAGTTCATAGACTCATTCGAGTATCTATCTAAACTATCCTGGAATAAAGTAATGCAAGGTGACTTGATGTTTACTCAGGCAGATAAGAAGATGAAGAAAATAAATGATGTAGAACACATTACATTTCAACCTAACACAATCATGTATGCTGTACCAGTTCAATCAGAATTAGGTAAACAGATTGCAAATGCCAAGTATGGTATAGTATTTCATACGACATACGAGGGTTCAAGTATAGATGATTTGGGCGCCTCATTCGGTGCAGATATATCTTCTTTAGGTCATAACAATGATGTATGGATTGATGATGCAACCTTTAAGAATGTTGCAGGTAATTCTACACTCACAGGAAAAGAAACACTTAAGTTATCTACTCTACTTACTAAAACAGGTAAGTCATTTCATAAAATCAAAAGACCTTCACTGATTAAGTTTATGAAGATACAAGACACCATTGCATCTAAAGGTGCAGGTGCAACATACAAAACATACATGAACGCCCAAATAAGAAAGGGTAAGTTCAATCTAAACTATAATGATTATCTTAAACACTTTGAGAACTATTGGAAAACAAAAGTGGTTGGTGCAGTAAAGATGCAGAAGACAAAAGATATCAAAGAACAAATAGGTAAAGACCTTGTCAGAGATATCAGAAGTCTTAAACCATTCATAACTGCATTGACAGAGTTTCAAGTAGGCATGGTTGAGGCGAAACAGATTATCATAGATGGTTTAAACAAAGCAAAATCAATCGGCACATTCGTAAGAACACCCACAGGTTTAAAAGTAGTAAATCCTGAGGGATATGTTGCAATCGATGATGACGGTAAGGCAGTGAAGTTAGTAGACCGTATGGAGTTCTCACTAAATAACTTTACAGCTGCAAAGGCATGGGACAAATAATGAAAACATTACAATCATTCATATCAGAGGCGAAACAAAGACCCGCTGTTTTTTCATTCGGAAGGTTCAACCCACCCACAATTGGGCATGGTAAACTTGTCGATAAACTAAACAAGGTATCAAAGTCAGTAAAAGGCGACCCAATGATATTTACTTCTCACTCAAATGATAAGAGAAAAAATCCACTGAATCACAAAACAAAGATTCAGTATCTAAGAAAGTTCTTTTCTAAGAAGGTTGGTGTACCAGATGCAAACGCCAGAACAGTATTCGATGTCGCAAACGCATTACACAAACAAGGTTATACTAGTATCACTATGGTTGTTGGTTCAGATAGAATCAGAGAATTCGAAACACTACTTAAGAAATACAATGGTGTAAAGGCAAGACACGGTTTCTATAAGTTCGATGATATAAACATAGTTAGTGCTGGTGAAAGGGATCCAGATGCTGATGATGTGTCAGGTATGAGTGCATCTAAGATGAGGGCAGCCGCAGAACAAGATGACTTTGATTCATTCAAAGGTGGCGTGCCAGATAAAAAACTCGCAGACAAACTATACAAAGATGTGCGTAGAGGTATGGGAATCGCAGAGGAGTCGTTCTCCACTCTACCAGACTACATGATTGAGGACTTACTTAGAGAAGGTGTATATGACCCAGGTATCTTTAAGGCAGTATTCTTCATGGGTGGTCCAGGTTCTGGTAAGTCAACAGTAGTAGATGGTTTGGGTTTGAAGGCATTAGGGTTGAAACTAGTCAATACAGATAAGTCATTTGAGAATGGTCTAAAGAAGGCAGGTCAAACCTTAGACTTAAATGCAGTACCTGCCGATATCAGAGACCCAATTAGAAAGAAGGCGAAGAGACAAACTACTCGATTGATGGACAGATACATTGACAATAGACTTGGTCTTATCTTCGATACTACAAGTGCAAACGACACTAAGATTAAAGCGTATAAGAACATGTTAGATAAACTTGGTTACGAATCTAAAATGGTGTATGTCAGTACATCACTTCCAAACGCATTGGCAAGAAACAGTTCAAGACCAAGACAATTACCAGATGCGATTGTTAAGAAAGATTGGAACAATTCACAAAAGAATATTGCATCTATGCAGAAACTATTCAAAAGAGACTTCATGCAAGTATCAAATGATGATGATTTAGATTCTTTAAAAAGAAAAACTAACTCAGTCTTTGGTAAATTGATGGCATGGTCTACATCATTTCCTGGAAACACCAGAGCAACACTCTGGAAACAAAGACAACTATTAACAAAGAAATTACATAAATAGAAGTATGACTACATTATTTAAAAGAATCTTAGAACAAAGAGTTAAACAAGACAAAGACATTAAAGATAAAGAAGGTTCACAACCTGCAAAATATCATAGTGGTTTGTCTAAAGACACTAAACAAAAACGAGATGCACACTTTAAGGCAAAGAAAAGTGGACCTGCACCTGGTGATGATGAAGGTAAGACTAAGAAGTCAGTTCATACTAAGAAGTATGAAAAACAGTTTGGCGAAGAAACCGTGATAGTAGAAAAGATTACAGGTTTGGTAAACAAGGCAAAGAAATCAGGCATCTCATATGGTATTCTAAAGAAAGTTTACGATAGAGGATTGGCTGCATATAAGACTGGTCATAGACCTGGTACAACTGCACCACAATGGGCATTTGCCAGAGTGAATAGTTTTATCACTAAAGGTTCAGGCACATGGGGCAAGGCAGACAAAGACCTTGCAAACAAAGTTAGAGGTGAGTCATTCGTTGCAGACGAAGACTTCACAATGGACGAAGCATGCTGGGATGGTTACAAACAAGTTGGTACAAAAAAGAAAGGTGGAAAAGTAGTTCCTAATTGTGTGCCAGAAGAGACTGAGATAGAAGAGAACGCAAAAGTCAAAGCAATGTTAAGTAAGATGAAAGGTGTTTCATCTGCTCAGGCACAATTAATTGCACAAATACCAATACCTGTATTGACTCAAATATCACAGGCATTGGGTCAGTTAGTAATGGGCGAAGATACTGTAGAAGAAGATAGAGATTACAAAAAAGAGTATGAGAACTATCAAGGCAAACCAGAACAAATCAAAAGACGAGCTGCAAGAAATTCAGCTAGAAATCAGTTAAAAGACAACAAAGACATAAAGGGTAAAGATGTTCATCATAAAGATAACAACCCAATGAATAATGATAAATCAAATCTATCAATAGTATCTAAAAACTATAATAGAAAAGAACCTAGACTTAGAGAAAGACTAGTAAAACAGGGGATAATTAAAAATGGCAAAAGGTAATAAAACAGACAATGGTGTTCATCTAATGGGTACAGATGAAATGCTTGCCGCTTACAAGGCAGATACACCAGGTGAATTAGAAACATCTTATACTGAAAATGTAGACAAGATGATTAAGATTCAAGGTAAGAAGAACAAAGAAGGCAAGAAGAATCATATGTCTATGTTGTTTGATAATCCTTTAAAGGGATATCCTTACAATGAGTCAGTAGAACTAAAAGAACTTGAAGAAGAAATCGATGCACTGATTCTATCTGAAGCATTATCCAAAAAAATGAATATCCAAAAGTACGCAAAGAAAGTAGGATTTAATTCAGACGAAGTTCAATGGATTATGGACAACGAAGATGAAGACCATTACGAAAATAATAGTGCCATGAAAAATGAGTGTAGTGCATTATCATATCCTATCAGAACAGGTGATTACTACTTTGCCTTCATTGGTGACCGTATGACTGATACCTCTATCACCAAAGCAAATAACAAAATGAATGATGCCATGAGAAAGTATTTTCAAATGGGTCAAAAGAAACTAGAAACATTCTATGATGATGATGCAGAATACAGTAAAAAAGATATGCTCGCATCATACATGTGGAATGAAATGTCTCAGATATTTGAAAAACTACCTGCTGGTTTAGGCGCTGACGATACAATGACACGAGAATGTCTATACACTGCAATTAAACATATGACAGGCGATGGTGAGATTGTATTCGAACATACTACTATGGCAGATGACATAATCAACGAAGGTATGTTTAAGAATCTTGCAAAGGGTATCATGGGTAGAATTAGAAATAAACTTAGAAAAGTTAAAAAGAAAATCAAATTAGGCAAAAGAGCCAAAGATTTAATGGTGAAGTAATGATTAAGGATTTCAAGTCTTTATTCGAAGAAGAATCTACACCAGAAGTCATTTCTGAGGTAGACTCTATACAAACTAGAATGAAGAAACGCAGAGCAATGCGTAAGAACAAAGCGAAGATTGCCTTTGCACGAAAGAAGGCAATGAAGAGAAAGATTCTAGACCCAAAGAAACTTATGAAGAGGGCACAAAAACAAGCTCGAAGTAAGATTGCCTCAAGAATTCTAAAAGGTAAAAACAAAGCAGAATTGGGTATGGGTCAAAAGAGGGCTCTAGAAAAGATACTCGATAAGAAAACAAAAGCAATATCTAAACTTGCCAAGAAGATGTTGAAAGTCGTAAGACAAAAAGAAATGAACAAAGGCAAAAAGACATTAAAAGATATTGCACCAGGTAACGCAAAATGAAGATAAACACATTCAAGGGCATGGCAATCGATGACACATTGAGAGACTTGCAGATGACAGAAACAAATCTATTAGATAATCCATTCAGACTAGGTTCAATGATGTACTTTGAAGTAATCAAAGAGGCAAAAAAACTAGTTGCAGAAGGAAGATACAATCTTACAGAGATAGATAAACAAGTCTTAGAAACAAACTTAGGTGAGTATGATATCTATGAGAATGAACTTGTACCTCTAGATTGTCCTATGATGGAGATGAACGAAGAAGAAGATAAAGATGTTGCAATAGGTAAACCTAAAGCAGGCGGGCCTAAGAAGTTCTATGTCTATGTTAAAGACGGTGACAAGACAAAGAAAGTCACATTCGGAGATACATCAGGTCTATCAGTAAAATTTAAAGACCCTAAGGCAAGAGCATCATATGTCGCAAGACATAATTGTGATACTGCAAATGATAAAACCACACCAGGATATTGGTCATGTAGACTACCAAGATACGCAAAACAACTTGGTCTGAGTGGTGGTGGTTCATTTTTCTGGTAAAAAATAACACCTAAATATTTGTATGAAACCATACAGAGAACGAATAGAAGAACAACATGGTACAGGTCGAGAGTTCATATATCGAACATTCGAACCAAATATACTAGATGACGAACTCGTTTGGCACAGAGATAAAAAGAATCGATGTGTACATGTATTAAGTGGAAGTGGTTGGCAATTACAATTAGATGACAAATTGCCTAAAGATTTAACAATAGGATTAGATTACTACATACCCAAGATGACTTATCATAGAGTCATTAAAGGTACTAGTGACCTAGTCGTAAGGATTGAGAACATATAAATAACTATATCATGGAAAACAAAACTTGGAAAGATAAACTAGAAGAAGTAAGAGGTTTTAACAAGACCGAAACTTCTCCAGCAATTATAGATGAGAAATTAACATCTGATGAAATCGAGGAAATGCTTAAAGAAGAGTTCAAAGAACTTGCAGAGGGCGAAAAGACGGCAGTGGAGTCACTCGAAGAAAAACGAGACAGACTCAAAGAAGAACTCGCACACATAGAAGAAGAGATTGCTACATCTAATGAGTCAGTTGAAAAAACCATAGAAAAATTAACAGAAAGAAATATGCTTGGCAGACTTGCTAAGTCTTTAAAACTTAATGAAACTGGTAAACAGAAGATGTTTGACTATTTCGAACAAGGGGAACTATAATGAAATTAACAGATAAGGGTGTATCAGACCAATTAGTTGCTGATATGAGAACCATGTTAGAGGGTCATCTATCAGAAGAACCGTTTAATGCAAATGCAGCTCTAAAGAAACAAAGAATCAAGGGTATGCAAGACAAACTCGAAAATCTAAGAACACAAAGACAACGAGCTGATGATTCTGCTAAACAGGCAAGAGACCAAGGTAGAGATGACGCCGCTGATGACCACGAACATAAGGGCGATAGAATTAACAACAATATCAGAGACCTTAAGGCAAAGATAAGAGATGAGATGAATGAAGACAACACCAATGACAAGTCAGACGATGGTGAAGGTCTAGATAAAGTTAAAAAAGATGCAGTTAAGAAGAAGTTTGCAGACCGTAAAGACAAAGACATTGACAATGATGGCGACACTGATTCTTCAGACGAATATCTTCATAAGAAAAGACAGGCAATCTCCAAGAAAATGGATGAGGGCGAATTACCACCTGCATTGAAAAAGGCAATCGATAAGAAGAAAGGTGAAGACGATGAAGAAGAAGTCGAAGAAGGAAAATTACCACCTGCTCTTCAGAAAGCAATAGACAAGAAGAAAGGTAAAGATACAGACGATGATGAGAAAGAAGTCGAAGAGGGCAAAGACAAAATCAAATATCGTGGTAATCTAAAAGATTTGAAGGCAATGAAAGAAGACTTCATGATAATCATAGAGAAGTACGGATTAGACCAAGTTAAGACTATTATCAATTCAATCGAGAAATAACATGAATCTATTTCAAGAGGCAAAGTCAGTTTTAGACAAGGACGGTAAAGTAAATCCTTTAGGTCCTTACGGCAAACAAAAACTCACAGGTAGAGAAACATCTGCCTATTTTCGTAGAAACAAAGTAAAACCAGGCGATATCAAGAAAGCAGTAGAAGTTGCACTTGACCTTGGTGGTGCAGACACTATTGCAAGACAAGAAATTAAAAAGTTCTTTGGTGATAAGATTCTTAAATCAAAAGAAGTTCAAAACGCATTACAATACGCAAACGAAGAGACATTCAGAGATGACCTTAACAATTTAGATGAGGGTTCATTCTATGGTAGAGATGACTTAGTTAAACAATTTGCTACACCCAAAAATAAAAAACACCTCTTTGTAAAATTAAGAAAGACTGATTCTAAAGGCACACATGGTGTCAGTATGGCAAAAAAGGGCAACGAGAAGAAGATTGCTGATTATAAAAGACAAGGGTACAAAGAAGTACCAGTAGAATCTGTAGAAGAGGGTTTCAAACCTTACAATGACAAACAGTATCCTAGATGTGTAGACTTCTACATTCAGTTTAGAGGTGGTAAAGGAGACAGAATCACTTCACCAGAAAATAAGAAAGATTTTGAAACTGCAAAGAAGATGATTGATACATATTGCAGAACAAACAAAATCAAACAGAAACCAGTTTACTCAACACCTGAAGAGGGTTCAAGTGCATACAAAGTCGGTCTTATGATTGACAGTACTTACAGTAAAACATCTGATTATAAAGACGGCAAAGACTTGCAACCTTTATATGTATCATTAAGTAAACTAAAGACCGCAGAAGACCACGGTGGTGGTTGGAGTCAAGCAGTAATTAAAGAAGAAACAGATTTAACAGAGAACTATAGAAAACTCGCACAACATGGTATGGGTGCAGAGGGTAAGAAAGATATCAAAACTGGTACAGGTGTAGATTTCTATGAACCTAAACAAGGTAATAAGAGACAAGGTAAAGTCACTAAGATGACTGCTACTGGTTACTCAGTTAAAGATGAGAAAGATGGTAAAACATATACATTTATGTACCACGACAGAATGAAGGCAAAGAAACTTCTTCAGAAGAAAGATAAACTATCTAACATCATTAAGAAGAACACCATCCAGAAAGGTAAGTTCGCTGGATACATGACTGATTCAGTAGAAGAGGCACAACAAGGTGCAAGACAGTCTATTATGGACACATATAGAAATATATGGGAAGAAGACTTACAAGAAGAGATGATTACTTACAGAGTTAAGAAGATGCATCCTGCTGAAAAGAAAAAGTTCGAACAGTCAGGAAAGATGATGGGTCTAAAAGTCACCATGAATACTAACAAACAAGATACATTAGTTGTTATGAGTGGCACTAAGAAGAAACTCAGAGACTTCGACTCAGTTGCAAGAGGTAAATCATCATATGGTGATCCTTCAACAGTATCACACTTTGACGAGAAGTAATATGACATATAAAAGTCTAGTACAAGTAATTAAAGAACACAATGATGGCAAAGAAGAACTCATTGAAAGAATAAACTTTCATGGGAAAAGTCCTGCTGAGAAAAAGGGTTCAGAGTTCAATAGAAAACAAGAAATCAATGGTTATAAAAAGATTTTAAAGACTATTGAAAAGATTAACAAAGACCACGAGAAGTTTCAATATAACAATCGTGCAGACGGACCATCTAACATATTTAAAGGTCTACAACAAGTTGAAAGAACATGTTATGACTTGATACGAGAAATTGAACAAGGCAAATGGGATGGTAAAGTGGACTTAGAAGAATAATGGAAAAAGTAGACGCCAGAACAAGAATGTTTAAAGAAAAGTTGAAGAGACTCAACTATAAAAAACATATTACAGATGCAATTGAGGCATCATCAAATGTCAAACAAGTAATGGAAAAGATTGCTGACTTTGGTATGATGTCAGATGCAGGTAATAAAAAAATTGCTCGTGCTGTTGCACAATCTAAGAACGAGAAAGATTTAAGAGCAAAATTAGATAAAATATCTAAAATGGCAAAGGGTAAGTATGCAGAGGCAGAAGAGGATGAAGTCTTCAATCGTGCCATGGATGCAATGCAATCGAAGGCAACTGGTGTACAGAATAGACCAGATGCAACGATGTTAATACAACTTCGTAAATTCAAAGATGGAACCAAAGATGGTGAAGTTAGAACAGATGATATGAAGAAGATTAAAGTAAAAAATGCAGATGCAGTCAAAGTTCATGACACTTTAATGAAGGTTCGAGCACCAATTCGAACTAAATACTTACAACTATTACAAAAAGACAAAAACACTTTTAGTAAAACATTTAATGCAATCTTAAAGGTTGCGAAATAGGAGAATAAAATGGCATTATGGGGAATTTCAGATGCAGACGAATCGAAACCTAAGTGGTTAAACGATGCAGATAAGAAGAAAGTTTACGCTGACGCTAGTGGTTGGAGATTTGAAAACCCTAAAAGTGGCGCAACAGATGAAGTCTTATGTGCAGTAAGTGGACTTGCAGTTTCAATTGGTTCTGCTGATATTACAGAAATAGAATTTATTTCAACAGCATTTGATAAATCAGCGGGTGGAACATTATCCGTACGAGTTAGATTTAACGAGGCAGTTGCAGTCACAGGCACACCACAACTTACAGTTGTAAATGACCAAAGAGCAAATCATGTATTATCATACGCAAGTGGTACAGGTTCTAACGAACTAGTATTCAGTCTTGTAATTGGTGCAGCTAACGCTGCTACAAATGCAGGTGATGTTCTAAGTATTGGTGCAAATGCAATGGCATTAAACAGTGGTACTGTAAAAGATAACGGTACTTCTACAAACGCAACTATTACCAATATCGCAGGAATTGGTACTGCTGCTGGTACAATTACAGTAGTTGCATAGTAGAAGACTATGGCATATGTAGTCGTTCCAGGTTCGAATAATTTATGGCAGTATGATAATGCTGCCGTAAAATCTGATTCAGATACTTACAACGAATCAAATGGTACGGTTGCAAACGGCATTAGAACATTCACTACACCAGGTGGTAATGTCGAAAGGGTCTACATTAAGTGTAGAAAAGTTGGTGAAACAATAGTTCGTGGTGAGTTGAATAAAAACTACTACGATGCACAATAGGAAAAATTATGAAATCATTTAACGAATATTTAATTGAAAATTTAGGTGGGGACTTTGGTTTAGACTCAACAGTACCTTACGACATAGATTCCCAGGCAGTTAAGAACAAACTTAATGCAGTTTTGGGTCATGTTGCAGTGTCAGAGTTTATGAATCCTCTCGCCGCTATTCAACAAATGGAATCAAAACTCTCTCAAATGGGTCTACATAAGAAAGTTCAAGTAGAAGGACATGGTGTAGTACAAGATGAAGAGTTCTCAGGTTCAGGTGAATTAAACTTAGAGTTTACTCAATTTGGTGGGGTGTTTGGTAAATCAGTAGATACACCTATCGATGAGATTGAGAAAGAAGAAAGAAACATTTCTCTCAAAGTTAAATATGAACAGTTAGAAACTGGTTCATTCAAAGTTTACGGTTCAATCGTTTAAACTTCTTTAGTTGAGTCTACTAAATACTAGTAGACACAACAACTAAACAATTATATTATGGGTCTATTTGACAAAATCACAGCAAAAAACTTTAACGCATACGCACATAAGCATTATGATGACCCCCAATGTGAAGACATTGAGGACTTTAATGAAGACTTGCGTAGGTTTAGATATCTAAAACGACTACTTCATCGTTACCATGAGAATGGTGAATTAAGAGAACGCCTCATGTTGAATCATATTATATGTTTATTCAATGTGTTTGGATTTGAGGCATGTATGAGAATGTTGCAGTTTAAGATTAAAGAAGAAGAACATTGGTCATCTATAAAGACTATGTTGTTATATCTTGAACTCATACAAGAAGGTTGGTTGATAAACTACCCTATAGATGATAAACTTGCACAACGATTGAGAGAACTGTAGTCATTCAGATTGCATAAATAGATATATGGTCGGAAGAGTAATAGACAGTTTAATCGTATTCAGGATTCTTAAGATGTTGACAACACCTTTTGAGAAGACACCTGCCTACAAGTTTGGGTTCATTGACCAGAATGGTGTAAGAGTCAAGTTCATAACAGACCCAGAAAATAAGAATCAAAAACTTGCAAACAACCCCAAGACAAAAGAAGAGAAGAACTCTCTCACACCTTTACATAGATTAGTATTCAATCTAAAGAAACTAATTAGAAAAGTGCCTGGTGGTAAGTCACAATTGGCATCATATGCAGTTGCACTTGGTTTACTCAAAGAACATACTAACTTAGATTCAGAACAGGCAGACCAGTTGTATGAAGACTTTTATAGATTACTGAAAGACGAAGATGCATTTCAACCAGAGATGATTGAAGAGGCACAAGACATTGGTAAACTATGTTCTCTAAAAATGCATGGTTCTGATTATCATCTAAGAACTCAAATCAAACAGAACTTTGATGAGAATGAAGAAATCAAAATATATCCAGAAAAATCAACAGTCACCAATGTTGCAGAACATAGTATAGGTTATGGTGTACTAATATATGAGGGGTACATAGGGGAAGATAGAGTCCTGTTTACCGCAGAAGATGTATATTAACGAAGTACTATATCATATTGATGAAGACTACAAACAATATTGTGATGCAATAGACTCCATATGTGAAGAACTTCTAGTTGAAGAAGACAAGAAGAAAGATGCATGGTTCTTCGACATGTCTACAGATAAACAACAAGACTATCTCAAGTCACATCCAGATTCAGACAAGGCAAAAGAACTCAAAAGAAAACTACAATCAATGCCCAAAAAGGGCGACCAAGGTGATACGAGACCGGCACCGGATAAAAAATCTCCGAAGGGGAATGTAGCGAAGACAAATCCCGACAAGGACGCCACACCTTCTGAGAAACCTAAGAACGATGTTGGTGGTTCATTACCAACTCAAGTTGCAGACTTAAAACAACACATTGGTGAATTAAAAGATGCAATAGGTTTAGATATCGCAACGATTGGTAAGGCATTTAAAGAACCTTCAGTATACAATACAGTCAAGGCGATTGGTGGTTCAATAACTGCAACATCTAAGACCATAATGGGTTCACTTAGAACTGTGGGTAAGACTCTTACAGTAGGGGGTGCCGCTATACATGACACTAAGGCATTCCAACAGTTAGAAAAGGGTCTAATTAAAACAGATGAGTTCATGCAGAAAAACAAAGTACTCGCAACTATGAGTGCTGTTGGTGTATCTAGTCTCGCAATTGCACAATGGTTAAGAATGTCATTCTCGGGTGATATAGAATCTGATTTTGACTTGACTATTATACCTGCCGCCTTTGCAGGTAACGCTGGTTTCGCAGACTTGATTGCAACGCCAGATGGTATCAAAGGTATTGGTTTATTGAGTGCTGGTATGGCAACAGGTGGTCTACCTATATGGATGGGTGGTCCTGTTGGTCTTGCAATGGCATTAACATATTCAGGTTTAGTCAGTGCAGGTGATACAAAGAAAGGCGCTGAGATTAAAAAGAAAATGGTCGATTGGGCAGATAGTATGAGGTCATCAACTGGTGATGTACTGAGAAAAGTTGACAAGAAACTTGGTCTAACAACAGAGTCATTGATGAATCCATCGAACATAGATAAACTTCAATTCAATGTATTTGAGAAACTAAAGAAACCCAAATATCACAAAGTAGAGATATTTGAAGATGGTTGGTCAGAAATAGAAATGATGCCCCCACCTACAAATAGTTCTAAAACAACTAAGTCAGAATTAGAAACAGTCATCAAAGAGTCAAACAACGCAACAGATGACATCAAAAAGAAATACATCAATTGTGCCGATGACCCATGTTATTATATCAAAGAATACATGGAAGACTCAGACTTAGAGTTTGATGAAGAGTATATGGATTACATCGTAGACCAATGTACACCAGTAATCAGACACTTTAAAAATTCATTCAACAGACCTAGACCATATCAAGTTGCAGAAGCACTTAATATGAAACTTAACAAATGGAAAACAGGAACTGCAAACTCTCCTTCATATCCATCAGGTCATTCAATGCAACCATATCTGGTTGCAAACTTCTATGCAGAGAAATATCCAGAACATGAGGGTAATCTTAGAGATGCCGCTGATATATGTGCATATGGAAGAGTTCAAGCTGGGTTGCATTACCCAACAGATTATAACGCAGGTATACAACTTGCAGATGAAATGGCAAAGTATCTTAAAGATGACTTAAAAGAAGATGCGCCAGTGAACGCTACAGGTAGTGCTGTATCAACAGACACACCTTTAGTAAGAAGTAGAAACAAGTATCTCAAAAAGAACAAAGAAGATTCTAAGAAGATTTTCGGTCTTTTAAAAAGATACTCTAAGTAAATTATGGAAAAATTCTTAAACTATTTGGCTCTAGGTACCTCTCTTGTAATTGCAGGTATCGCCGCCTATTTCTCAGTTCTTGGTCTTGCAACTATATTTGCAGGTGCATGGTTATCAGTTGTCATTATGACTGGTGTATTAGAGTTTGGTAAAATAGTCACTGCCGCCTATCTACATCTATTTTGGGAAAGACTCAATTACATGAAGTATTATCTAACCCTATCAGTTTTCATATTGATGTTAATTACATCATTGGGTATCTTTGGGTTCTTATCAAAGGCGAACATAGACCAGACACTTAAGGGTGATTCGTTTTCACTTGAGATGTCAATCATAGAGAAGAGAATAGAGGGTGAAGAGGGTAAACTAGAGAGACTAGAAACACGACTAGAGGGATTAGATTTAGTTATTAGTACTGCAAGACCCCAAGATAGAAACTACATTGACCGTAGACAAAAAGAAGAAAGGGACTTGATTGCACAAGATATGGATGTTATAATTGAACAAGTAGTCAAGTACAATGAAGAATTGATGCCTCTCAAAAGAGAACAACTCATGCAAGAGGGTGAGATTGGTCCGATTAAGTATGTTGCAGAAGTGATATATGGTCAGGAAGAGAGTGTCAAGTACCTTGACAACGCTGTTAGGTGGGTGATTTTTGCACTCATCTTTGTGTTTGACCCACTTGCGATTTTACTATTGATAACATCAACAAGTCTTATTGCAAGAAAGATTGAGAAAGATAAACCAAAGGTAGTTGAGAACAGATATGTCATTCAAGTACCCAAAAAGAAAGTTCCCAAAATCAATAAAACCGACTAGTATTTTGACCATAATTACTGTATAATAAGTAGTAATGTTATGGTTAGAGCGAAAATACTTGTCGATGGTCATGGTCTACTTAGACCGTGCCAAATGGACAAACGAGAATACGATGAATCACAGGTGCAATTACTGTGGTGATTCGCAAAAGAATGTATATAAGGCACGAGGGTTTCACTTCGTCAAAGAACAATCATTCATCTTCAAATGCCATAACTGTGGTAAGTCAACATCTTCGATAAACTTTATCAAAGACCATTGGCCATCAGTTCACAAAGAATATCTGAAAGAATTTCTATCAGAAAAAGGTATGAAACCTAAAAGAAAAATGCCATCGGCGAACGCTTTTAAGTTCACCCCACGAACAGATAATCTAAATAAAACTGTGGTTGAAAAAGAAAACAGTCTCAAGGCAATCGCCTTTCCTGTTCTCGAAAAGGCAATCGCAAAGAACTATCTCTTAGATAGAAAAATACCAGAATCTTCAATGACTGATTTATGGTTCGTATCATCGGCACAAACTCTTAGTATGTTGTCAGATAAGTATAGAGATAGAGTATTGGGTAAAGACCCAAGAATAATATTGCCATTCTATGACGAGAGTGGTGAATTGATTGGTGTATCAGGTCGTGCTATTAACGACTCACCATTGAGATACATGACCATGAGATTCAGAGATGATGTGCCGCTCATCTTCAATCTTAATAAAGTGGACAAGACTAAGACAATCTATGTCACAGAGGGACCCATAGATAGTCTATTCCTACCGAATAGTATCGCAGTAGCGGGTAGTGATTTTAAAAAGATACAAGATGATATAAAAGATAACGCAATACTAATATATGATAACGAACCAAGAAACGCCGAGATAATCAAAAAGATAGAAGAGGTCATTGACCTCGGGTACAAGGTGTGTATCTGGAACGATAGAAGAATAGAAGATTGCAAAGACATAAATGATATGATTATTAAAGGTTTGAGTGAAAGTGAGATTATCGAAATCATCAATCGTAATACAGTTTACGGTCTCTCAGCAAAATTACAATTGATGGAGTATAAGAAAATATGAACGCAGAAATAAATGTTATAAAGAGTGACGGCACAAAATCAATTATCGATTTAGATAAGATACATGTAATGGTAGAGAAGTCTTGCAGAGGCATCAATGGTGTTTCTGAATCTTCAGTAGAGATGAATAGTGGTCTACAATTCTTTGATGGTATCACCACAAAAGAGATTCAAAAGATTCTAGTGAAGAGTGCAAGTGATTTGATATCACTAGAGAATCCTAACTACCAATTCGTTGCTGCCAGACTGTTATTGTTTGGTATTCAGAAACAAGTATTCAATACCAAGTGGAAAGACTCAGAGATTTATCCACCCCTACAAGACTTGATTGAGAGAAACATAGACAAAGGTCTATACACGAAAGACCTAGTAGAGAAATACTCAGACAAAGAACTAAAGAAACTCAATTCATATCTAAGACATAGTAGAGACTTTGACTTTACATATGCAGGTCTACAACAAGTCGTAGATAAGTATTTGGTTCAAGATAGGTCAACAGGTACACTATTTGAAACGCCTCAGTTCATGTACATGTTGATTGCAATGACATTGTTTCAAGACTATGAATCAGACGATAGATTACTATATGTTCGTAGATACTATGATGCAGTGAGTATGTTTAAGATTAATATACCAACGCCAGTCATGGCAGGTGTTAGAACACCATTGAAACAGTTTGCATCATGTGTTCTGGTCGATACAGATGATTCACTAGACTCATTATTTGCATCTGATATGGCGATTGGTCGATATGTTGCACAAAGGGCAGGTATTGGTATCAATGCAGGTCGTATCAGAGGTTTAGGTGCAAAGATAAGAGGGGGTGAAGTACAACATACTGGTGTCATTCCATTCTTAAAGAAATTCGAATCAACAGTAAGATGTTGTACTCAGAATGGTGTAAGAGGGGGTTCTGCTACAGTTCATTTCCCTATCTGGCACCAAGAGATAGAAGACATTATAGTCTTAAAGAACAACAAGGGTACAGAAGACAATAGAGTTAGAAAACTAGATTACAGTATTCAGTTATCAGAATTGTTCTATCAGAGATTCTTAAAGAACGAAGACATTACTCTATTCTCACCACATGAAGTACCTGGTTTATATGATGCATTTGGTACGCCAGAGTTTGATGAACTCTATGAGAAGTATGAGAGAGCGACTTCAGTACCTAAAAGAAAAGTTAGTGCAAGAGAATTGATTACAGATTTATTAAAAGAAAGAGCGGAGACTGGCAGAATCTATATTATGAACATTGACCATTGTAATACTCATAGTTCATTTACTGATAAAGTAAACATGAGTAATCTATGTCAAGAGATAACATTGCCAACAGACCCAATAGACCACATTGATGACCATGGGGGTGAGATTGCACTTTGTATATTGAGTGCTGTCAATGTGGGTGTAGTTAAAGATGATGAACTACAAGACATATGTGAACTTGCAGTGAGGGGTTTAGAAGAACTGATTGATTATCAAGAGTATCCTGTAAAGGCGGCAGAGATGTCGACACTCGCAAGAAGAAGTCTTGGTATAGGGTATATTGGTCTTGCACATTATCTTGCAAAACATAGAGTCAAGTATTCGGATCCAGAGGCATGGCAACTAGTTCATGACTTGACTGAGAGATTTCAATACTACTTACTAAGGGCATCAAATCAACTTGCAAAAGAAAAGGGTAAATGTGACTACTTCGACAGAACTAAGTATGCACAAGGTTTATTACCAATTGACACATACAAAAAAGATGTTGACTCAATTGTGAAACCAGTATATACTAGAGATTGGGAATATTTAAGGGCAGAGATATTGACTCATGGTTTAAGACACTCAACACTTACAGCACAAATGCCAAGTGAATCGTCTTCAGTTGTATGTAATGCAACTAATGGTATTGAACCACCTAGAGACCATCTCTCAGTTAAGAAGAGTAAGAAAGGTACATTGAAACAGATAGTGCCTCAGTATTCTACTCTTAAGAGTGCATACACATTGCTATGGGATATGCCAGACAACACTGGTTATATCAATGTAGTTGCAGTGATGCAGAAGTTCTTTGACCAAGGTATTAGTGGTAACTGGTCATATAATCCAGAACAATACCCTAACAATGAAGTACCTGTGTCAGTAATGGCGAAAGACTTATTGAACACCTATAAATATGGATGGAAGACTTCTTACTACCAGAATACTATGGATGGTAAAGTCGAAGATGTTGTACAAGATGAACTTGCACCATCACAAATTGAAGAAGGAGATGAAGACTGCGATGCCTGTGCCATTTGATGAAAAAACTATAGAATATAAGTGTGTAGACGAGAATATCGCTAAGTGGAAAGACCAACAATCTGCTACACTTAGGGGTAAAACAAACCCAATGACATGGCAGTTTATGAAGAACAAATATGTTGTTGTCAGAGACTTCTTACCACAACACATGATTACCTTTGCGATGGATGTGTGGAAATCAGCAGAATACACCGATACTGCAACCACATTAGAAACACATGACATTACATATAAGAACCCCCAATCATCTAGGGGAACGAGTTCTGGAAAGTATTGTTCGCCATGGGGTAATGCATTGTCTCATTACATACATGAGAAACTAAAAGACTGTTTTGACATGACTTTAGAAGAGACATATTCATTCACCAGAAAGTATGTTAGAGGTGCCTATCTTGGTTCACATACTGATAGACCTTCATGTGAGGTCAGTGCAACATTGTGTTTAGATTACAAAACAGACGACAACACACCATGGACAATATGGTTGAGAAATGATAAGAACTATGCAGGTGTAGATGCAGAACAAGTTAAGAATGAATCACAAGATTTTAATCATAGAGACAGACTAAAGAATAATTGTATTGCAGTTGACTTAGAACCTGGTGATATATTATTGTATCAAGGTCCTAACATACCACATTGGAGAGATGAATTCTTAGGTGATTACAGTTATCATATATTTTCGCATTTTGTGAATTCAAATTCTATGATGCAACATATACCAGACTTTCATCATGGCGATGAAAGACGCCCTAAGACATCATTAAACCTAGATGGTAGAGAACATAGATGGTCAAATGACAATGACACATATGGCGAACAATCAAAAATCTTTAATGATAAATACTATGCCACAGATTATGGGCAATTCGTAAATTACTATGATGATTTAGAAGAAATAGAGAGTAAGAGATAATGACAGTTTTTAATAAGAAAAATATTGACTTCACAAAGAACAAGATATTCTTTGGCGAAGAATTAAACACACAAAGATTCGATGAGTTCAAGTATCCGATATTTGATAAACTCACTCAGACACAATTAGGATTCTTCTGGAGACCAGAAGAAGTATCACTACAGAAAGATAGAAGTGATTACCAACAACTAACAGATGCACAAAAACATATATTCACATCTAACTTAAGATATCAAACTTTACTTGACTCAGTTCAAGGCAGAGCGCCATCCATAGCATTTTTACCGTTTGTCACTCTACCTGAACTTGAGTCGTGTATTATCACATGGGACTTCATGGAGACTATTCATAGTAGAAGTTATACTCACATTATAAAGAACATCTATAGTGACCCTAGTGATATATTCGATACGATTATAGATGAACCTGCAATCGTTAAGAGGGCAGAGATGGTGACAGAGAAGTATGACCACTTTATTGAACTTGGTCGTAGAAGATTGTTAGGTCTAAAAGTAGATGACTATGACCTGTATAAGGCATTGTATCTTGCATTGATATCAGTCAACATACTAGAGGGTGTAAGATTCTTTGTATCATTCGCCTGTAGTTTTGCATTTGGTGAACTCAAACTCATGGAAGGCAGTGCGAAGATTATCTCATTCATTTCCAGAGATGAAGCACAACACCTTGCAATCACTCAACACATACTTAAATGTTATAAGAATCAAGAAAACGACTCACTCATGCATAAAGTTATGAAAGATTGTGAATCAGAAGTGTACTCAATGTATGAAGATGCAGTCGCCCAAGAGAAAGAATGGGCAGAGTTCTTGTTCAGAGAGGGTTCTATGATTGGTTTATCAATACCATTACTTGGTAATTACATAGAATACATTTGTAATAAGAGACTTAGAGCGATTGGTTTAGACCCAATATTCAATGTCTCTTCAACTAACAACCCTTTACCATGGACACAACATTGGTTTAACAGTAGAGGATTACAAAACGCACCCCAAGAGACGGAGATTGAATCTTATGTCATTGGTGGTATTAAACAAGATGTCGATGATAACACATTTGACAATTTTACATTATGAGAGAATTAGGAATGACATTAATCGGTTGTTTAGTAATAGCAACCTTCTTTACACTTAAAGTATACCCAAACTTAGAATATACAGGATACTCATCAAACACTTCATGCACTGGTCAGTGTTATGTTGACTATGTTGCATTGAACGGTACAAGTGTAGACATATTAAGGGCGAAACAAGAACTTGCAAATGCAGATGAGTTTAGTTCAATCAGAAGTTTATGGTCAGGTTGTGCCGCCTGTCATGGTGCAGAAGGTCAAGGTATGGCAGTCTTCCCAGCACTTGCAGGTCAAAGTAGTGATTACATTACTCAAAGACTATATGCATATAAGAATAGAGAAACAGTAGGTGCAATGTCATCTACCATGTGGGCACAGGCAGGTATGTTATCTGATGCAGATATACAAACTATAGGTAAATTTATACAACAGGAGTTGAAATGATAGAAATATATGGAAAAACACAATGCCCATATTGTGATATGGCGAAAAAATTATGTGAACAACAAGGGTATGACTTTGTATACAAATCACTAGGTACAGATTTTGACAGAGAAGAGATGATGAATACATTTCCAACTGCAAGAACATTTCCTCAGATTAAAGTGAACGAAGAATCTATTGGTGGGTATACAGAACTACTTGAGTGGCATAACAACAAATGAGAATCGTACACCTTTATCTACAGAGAGAACGAGATTGGGATGCAATGGATTTGAGATTGAAACATATCTGTAATTCATTGAACCGAGAAGAGTTCGAGGTGAGGGTGTATGTATTGGGGTTAGACTTCTATAAGACTGATAAGACTTTACCCCATATAGAACTAGATGGTAAGAAAAAGTCAATAGACAACTTTTGGAATGAAACAATAGGCGAAAGAAAACTAGATAATGGAGATTTACTGCAAGAATAATCTATTGTTAGACAAGGCAGTAGAGTATGCGAATACGCTGGGTATCAGTGAGATGCCTGCGATTATCAATATAAAACGATTACCACCATCATTCACGCAACAAGGGTTAATCGAACACCCACGAGAACTAGACAATCACATCTACATAAACATATTTGTTAAACTCAACAAAGAGAGATACATCACACTCGCACACGAAATGGTGCATGTCCGACAGGTATTAAAGGGTGAAGAAATAGACGAAAACGAGGCGTATTTACTTGAGAAAACCCTTGACAATGACCATCGAAAACGGTTATAATCCTACCATGATGAAAGGAAAAGTAAAAAGAATATTTATCGATATGGACGGTGTACTTGCCGACTTCTTAAGAGGGGTCGAAGGTCCACAGTATTTGGGTGAACCACTTACTAATGATGCAGAAGGTCATTCTACATATGACGATAGAAAAGAAGAACTAACAAACAAAAGACTGTTTGCAAACTTACCCCCAATGGTCGATATGTACGACCTACTCGCATATGTCAGACATTGTGAAGTACCATGGGAAATATTGACTGCCGCTGGTGAAGTCAACAGACACTTAGTAGTACATGACAAGAACGAATGGATTAAGAGATATGTAGACCCAACAGTTCCAGTGACATGTACATTTACTGGTACTCAAAAGGCGGCATATGCCTTTGAGGGTTCTGTATTGATTGACGATAGACAAAAGAATATCGATGCATGGATTGATGCAGGTGGTATTGGTATTGTCCATGTAAGTGCAAGAGATACTATAGAACAATTAAAGTTGTTAAGAAATAACGACTAAATACAAGTATGGAAAGATTAAAGAGATTGTGGAGTTGGATTCGCAAGACAACTAGATACATATATGAAAGCATCAAGTCGATGTTTGTTAAGAGATATCTGGTTACAGTTTCATTCAACAGTGTATATGGTGATTCAGACGATAGACAATTTATCGCCAAGAAAATTTTAGTACAAAAAGAGAAACATCTCAAATTTAGAGATGAAGACAACAAAGTAATCGAATACAGAAGTTCAGGTGGGCTGAACTTTATCATAGAAGATTACGAGTATGAGTATGGACAAGAAACCGAGTAGTGAAGACATATTGTTTTTGTTCTTGTTGTTCGGTGCATTACTCATAGTTATATTATAGGGAGTAAATATGAATCAGTTATTTATTGGTATTATACTCGTACTTGGTCTTGGTGGTTATTACCTCTACAATGAGAATATCACACTGAAAGACAATAACGCCAAGTTAGAGTATGCAGTAGAAGAACAGAAGGCGGCAATGACCGCAATGAAAGAGTCTTACGAGAAACAAGGTAAGGCATTGTTAAACATGTCAAGACAAAATGCAGAGATAGAGAAAGAGAAGGCAGAGTATCTATCAATATTTGCACGACATAACCTAGATGTACTCGCACTAAAGAAACCTGGCATGATTGAACTAAGATTCAACAATGCAAGTGAACAAGTTATGGAGGGACTAGAAGATGATACAGAGAAACTTTACAATATCGGCGCTGATAATACTCCTGAGTAGTTGTTCACTACTACCTGAACGAAAGGTAGAGATAGTCAGTAAACCCCTAGAGATAGAAATCATGCAACCTGATTTACCACGACCAGTAGAATTGACTGCACCCAAATGGTTTGTAGTATCTGAGGCACGAATAGTAAATCCATGTAAGAGAACATTATCATTTGAACCTAAGAGGTTTGATGATAAAGGTGTAGAACAACTTAAACGACCAAAAACATGTGAGTTGTCGCAAAGAGACAATCCAGACTGGCCAGAGGGATATACATATCTCGACAGATTCTTAGATGAGATGAAAGACCAGAACAATGGTGAGGTGTTATTTGTCGCAACATCAGTTGGCGATTACAAAGTCATGGCAGAAGACATGCAAGAACTAAAACGATACATCAAACAAATTGGTGAAGTCGTAATATATTATAGAGAAGTCACTACAAAGACTGAAGCGAAAGTTAATGAGACCAATAAAGACTAACAAATTACAGAATACATATGGACCATGTAGGGGAGACTATAAACAGACTTTCTCTACACCCATGTTTCAAGGTAAGGCAAACCTCAATCATGAAATTGTCGCAGAACACTGTAGAGATGTAGTAGGTAGAATACCAAAGGGTAATACAGAAACAGAATACACAACCTACTTCGAGCACGATTTGAGAGAAGAGACACACAACCAACCATGGTACAACGACTTCGCAAATCAGATGAAAGATACTTACATCGAATTCATCCGTAAAATGTGGCATTTCGATGTGACTGGAATATCTCGACATGACATACACCTATTTGCATGGGTGAATGTATATAATGAACCACACTCCCATTCAGTTCATAATCATGTCAAGTCCAGACTATCTGGTACCTACTATGTCTCTACAGATTCTAATTCAGAACCAATTACCTTTTATCATCCTAACATGAGTTCTCTTTTTGGTCATGGCGCCAGTGATGGTCAACACGAAGATGGTCAATATACATTTCAAGGTACGCCAGGTGGTCAGACAGAAATGGCATTTTATGCCGAAACTGGTGACTTCTTACTATGGCCCTCGTACATGACCCATGCAGTACCACAGGGTAGGTCACGAGGAAAAGGAATGATTGGTGAGATTAAAGAATACGAGAGAATATCAATCTCTTTCAATTTACAACATGCAGAGAATTTAGGGTCATATCATCATGGTGACCCATTTGATTATGGAGTTTTAAGTAATGAGTAAACCAATTATACTAGATGAACTATACAAAATGAAAGGTTCATTTGCAGATGCAAAGTTTGATGGTTTCTGTTTGACCATAGACGACTTCTATGAGAACGCCGAAGATTTGTATCAACACTTGACTAACAGAGATTACCCAATGTGGAAATATAATCCTGAATCACCAACACGAAATGGTATAGACTATTACGACTGTAGAATAGTTGACAAGGTTGGTCACCCTACAAGAATCTATGAAACAGAACATCAAAGAATATTAGATGTATGTCGTAGATACTGGCATAAAGGTGAATACAACTGGTCACGACTATATGAGTTCAACTGTTTTAAAACTGGTGAGATTACCAATTCAAGATTTCAACACTATCCACATATCGATAGTAAATTAGATATGCCAGACAATTGTGCTACACTCAACATGCTAGTCTATCTTGACAAAGAAGAAGATGGTGGCACAGCAGTTTATGATGGTGAATGGATTACTAATGACGAGAACATGAATGTGTTATATCCTGTAGAAGAGAGATTCAACATTCGAACTATGATTAAGGCGAAGTTTAATAGATGTGTTATATTTCCAGGTAATTATATGCATGGTGCTTGGATTGACAATTATAATAAATACATCGACAACTGGAGATTCACACAAGTGACTTTCTTCCACCCAAATTAGGAGATAACAATGGCAATTAACATGGGTTCATATACCGACACCAACTTAGGTGGTTCAGATGAACAAGACAACAAAGAAATAGTAGAAGACAAGTACACTGGTGAACAGTTCGAAATAGAACGCAATACAGACTTTATTACAATTTTACCAAACATAATCAATCCATTAGGATGCGAACACATACTAAATGTGTTTCATGGTTGTCCTATTGATGAAGATGCAGAATACAATCCAGATTCTAGTGAGATAATTCCTAGTCAGAAAGTACAAGACCACAATCTATCTTACAAGTATATTGCAGACATGAACAAGACACACTTGACATGTTCACCAGGTACAAGAGAGTTTGATGCATGTTTAGAAGTGTTCGAACATTTGATACCTGACCATCCAGACTTTGATACAATAACATATATGCAAGTTGTACACTATGCTCAAGATGCGATGTTCCCATTTCACAAAGATATTGCAGAAGACACCGATTTTGGTACTATGATACTACAATTGAATGAAGGATATAAGGGCGGTAGATTAATCGTAGATGGAAACTATATTGCAAAGAACGAGGGTACTGCTACATTCTTTAACAACTCAACACAAATGTGGCATGGTGTAGAACCAGTCTATGAGGGCGACAGATATGTTCTACTTGTATGGTTTGGAAGAGATGAAGACTCTATGAGAGGAGAGGAAGAGAACAATGAATCAGAGAACAACGACAGTACCGACAGCGAAATGCAGTCAGTGTCAGAAACTACTGAAACTACAGGAAGTGAAGTACCACTCACCGATGAATAACGGTCATGTTGAACATGTCTGGTGTGATGCATATTGCAGTCATGACTGGCATTGTGAGAATAGACCAAGAAGTGAAGGATTTTAAATGAGTAATCATCATAAAGAACAAAGAGAATTATATAATGAAAATGGTTGGAAAGACCATGGTGACCATATCAAAACAATTGATGATTGTTTCGACCCAGGTTTGATAGATGACCTAATTGGGGTGTTCGACAATGCAGAAGACCATGGTCTAACAAAGACTAGAGTTTCAGACGGACATAGAAACGCAGGTAAATGGACAGGTGAAGACACTTCAGTATATTGGAGTGCAATGGACACAATGATTAATGCACCCCTTAGAGAGTTGGGTGATGTGGTGCAATATGAAATCATACCCAAATGGGGTGAAGAGTACCCACTTGTTGGTTCAACAATGGTTAAAGATTTATATGTCAGTCAGTTGAAGATGCAGAAGACAAGACCAACAGAAGGTTATCATTCATGGCATTGTGAGTATAACAATCAACTAGCGAATGTAAGAACAGCACTTGCATTTATGGTGTATCTCAATGATGTAGATGAGGGTGGTGAGACAGAGTTTCTATATCAGTCAAAGAGAATCGCCCCAAAGTTTAATAGATTTGTGTGTTGGCCCGCTGGGTGGACACATATACATAGAGGTAATCCACCTCTATCGAATGAGAAGTATGTAGTCACAGGTTGGGTAAGTATTATATAAAACCACTTGTGCAATCATGCATAATATATTATAATAGATTATATGGGTTATTTGAATTTAGGTACAAGTATTAAATATGGTCCACACGGTAAACGCCGTAAGACTAAGGCATTTAGTACCAAAAGTAAAATGACTAAATATAATGAGTTAATCGCAAGACAGCAAGTTCAATATGACCAAGTGATGTCTGAGATAACAACAGAACAATATCCTTCGTATGTAAGTGATAATCTATGTGTCGGTAATCCAACACCACGCAGAGAGAGTCCTATATACTCAGGTGAGAGAAAACTAATCGGTATCGGTGTTATGCATAAGTCTAACCTAGTACCGGTATTTGAAGAAGATAAACAATACGCCAAAGATTTGGCACGAATGAGGAGATAGAAAAATGGCATTTAATGTTGCTACAGTATGTTTGAAAGACGACCCTACTACCACACCAGAGGATGTTATCAAACTTAAATTATCAATGGACGCTAACCGTCTACTAGTACATGAGGGTATGCAGATTAGTGTACTGAATGTGTTCACCGACTATGAGAAATCAGACTTTCTTGCAGTTCAACCAAGGTGGGCGAGTGAAGAAACTGACCCAAATGTACCATCAAGCATGAGACTCACTACTATTGAGAGTACAGATAATCCAAGTCATGCAATTAAAAATCTGTTTAGAAACGATAGATTTGGTGAACATGACAAAATCATGTATATGCACCCAAGAGTGAAGTGGAGAAATTTAGGTCATAGTATCATCTTCTCTACATTACCAGACAAAGGTAATCCTAACCACTCATCATACACAATCAATGAAGAAGACAGAAAGTCAATCATTGAGAACAATTGGGCAACACTCAACCTTGCAGTAGATTGGACAGAATCAGAAGATACTCAATTCATGCCTCAGTTCTTTCAGTTCAACTATGCAGAACATCCAGACTTAACTGAGAAGATGTTCGATGGCACACTAGACAAGTATGATTCATTCATGCACTTCGTAGAGGGTGAGTACACTGAGTTTGTATTACCTATGATGCCTGCAACTCTTGGTAAGTACTATTCATGCAATCATGACAAGAACAAAGAACTCAATGAGATGTATGAGAAGAATGTTAGACCACTATTTCCAGAACACTGGCGTGGTACAGGCGGTGACGAAGAGGCGAAGTTCTTATCATTCAATCATGATTGGAGAGATATGACTAAACAATGTTCATTGTTATTCTTTGATGAGACAGATGGTCCTATCAGTGACGATTACTTTGCACAAATGTACCTAGTGTCTAATCCGTAAGTCATTGATTTGATTGAGAAAAGGGACGATATGTCCCTTTTTTTTGGTTTACTTATATTTGAAGTCGCACATCATACGAGTAGGTTTACCATCTTTACCTTGCGTATCACGAATATTTAAACTGAACTTGTAAGTGGGTGATTCACATTCCATATTGATTCTTCTACCATCACCAGTCTTACCACCATAGAACAACTTCATTCTTCCTGTTCTTGCTGCCTTTTGCATTGACACTTTGTCCATTTTCTTTGATAAGACTCTACCATTAGTGAACTTATGTATGATATGATACCCATGACCAATGCCTGATTCAAGTAGTTTGTTGAGAGCGCTCTTGTCATATGATACTACCTCTTTCTTACTATAACCTGGTGCGGTGTTCTTATCGCCTTGGAAGACTAAACAAAACTTATCTTGTTTAATACCGAACATCTTTAAGAGTTTGAGTCCATTCTTGTCGTTGATACCACCTGACTCTATTTCGTCTGGTGTGAGTACCTTTCTTACACCCACATTGAAGAAGGTTGTAGTAGGACCGAACTTCAACGATAAGTATATCTCTTTACCGTCATCTTTCGTCAGAGTAATATCAGTGACATTCTTACCGACATCTGTACCAGTACCTTTTTTGTTTTCAAGGATAATACTAGAACCATACTTGATAGGTCTAGGTGTATTCTCACCACCGACTACTTCTATCTTTAATGTAGACGAACTCTTTAAATCGTATGTCTTGTTCAAGTCTTCTATCGCAAGGAGATGGTTCTTATCACCGACCTTCTCACCTGCCCACCATGACTCTAAGTCCTTTGCGAACTCTTCTTCAAACGCATTACCTTGATTCTTAGCACCCCTATTACCACTACTCCCATTACCGAACTTTAACTTAAGATTGTCAATACCACCTAGACTAAGTATCTGTTTAATACTGATAGCGCCTTCTAATGCACGAGTGACATTGACCTCTGTTTTACTTTGATTCTTCTTACCCAAGTCGATGTTGATAGGTGCATCAACCTTAGGGTACTTCTTAGTGAGTGCCTCATGGAGTTTAATCATATCTGCTACATTACCAGGTGGAAACTTGTCGCACTTAGTAAGTATCTCTTTGGATTGTTTTGGGAAGAAGTCGTATGCCATGGTACTATTTAGGTGGATCGATGACTTTATACCAATTATTAAAGAAATTTATATTCATAATAAACCTATCTGTATCACCTCCGACATATGAATGATAACTATAATCACTTGCACGAAAGAGGTATGCCGTATTAATATCCCATGATATCATAGTACCACCAGAATCATCAACCTTTTTGTTACCATGAAAGATGGTACTATTATTCACATCAGGATAGATAGGCACAAGTATCGTCATAAGTTTACCACCATCATTGTGTATAGGGTAATGAGGCATATTCTTAGGACTACCTTGCATATGATGATTACAATACGCAGGGACATTGTTCGCTCTCTTCTCTAAGTCATTCGTATCAAAGACATACTTAGTATTGGGCATCTCCAAAGACACTGAAAACGCTTCCCAATTTGACCATAACCAATCAATCTTATCAGTCACCACACCGGTCATCATCTCAACAGAAGAATCTTCCGAAGACACTAAGGCGCTAGGAGGGTATTCGTCAAACTTACTAATCCGTCTATTAGGGTAGACTTCCGAAGATACTTCACCGACCTCCACCGCCATAGTCCGTAGAAACTCAAGCTCGCTATCCGAATAGAAGTTAGGTATCATCATCAGACGACCCATTACAGACTCATCCCAGTCCATATAGTAGTTATCCCAAGGGAATAAAGTATTAGTGTTTTTCATGTCTCTCCTCTATGTCATCGTACCTACCACTGAAGTACATACGAGTGTAGTATAACCTTATGTATGAGATAATGGTCATAGATGATATGTTAACCATACTGAGTACCCACCAATCGGTTACATTGAATACCTCACGCATACAATACATGATGAATACGATGATAGGTGCTTGTGTAATGAGTCCACTGAGTATAGTAAACGAGGTTTCTCTATGCGCCAGAGCCTGTTTCTTAGTGGGTTTGAATATTTTATTGAGTAGTGTCAGTAGGTTCATAATATATTGTGTGCAGTAGTGTGTTAAAGTGTGTAATTATATTGTTATTTATGTGTCTCAGAGAAGTAGCGAATATTTTGGTAAGGCGTGAGTGTGTTGAGAGAAGCAGGACTATGTATAACCTGAGAGAACCTAAGAGAGGACACGAGAGAGACCGTCCCTCCTATAGGGGTTTCAGAGGGGTTGACAATGACCCTCACTTTTTGATAGGATGTATCCATGATGAATTGACGAAGGTAACAGGCGAAAGACCCCATGTCTGTAAGGTCTATGTGTTAATGGTACTCCTGATATATAGTAGAGTACCATGCATATCATATGTATACTCCAATGTATACTGGAGTATATACTAGGGGTTGACAATGGGTCTCACTTTTTGTTATGGTATCCATATGATGACAAACAACCAAAGAAGATTAAGAAGACTTGACATATGGTTTTGCAACAGTTCGTTCTGTTGTTTCCTCTGTATGTTCGGCGTACCGTTCAGTTTAATAGGAGTAGTATCATGGTTAATGGGTTAAAAGGTATACACATCGCATCAGGTATACCAGTGGAGATACCACTGAATAGTAAAGAGATGCAACTGGCCATGTCCAAGGTTCATGAGAATGACTGTTGGGACATGATGTGTGCCAGTGTCCTATCTAGGGGTGGTGAAGACATCATCGGCCAGGTAGAGATAGATTTCATAGTAATTAACGGAGTAGATAAGGTATTCCACTAGACATAGACTGCATGCTGTAGTATAATGGCTATATATTAAAGGGTTCATCTGAGAGTTACCTATAATATATCATGCATATGTGAAAGTCTCAGAGGGTAATGTCCGAACATTCGTGGAGGGGATGAGAACGCCCCTCCCACTTACTGCACTAGATAGGGTGTAGGGGTAGACTAGAGCGTCTTAGAATGTCTCTGAGTGAGCGTGGCAAACAGTCCATGTGAAATCCTCTGCGTTGGTCCACTAGTGTTAAGGCATCGGGATGACCTTGACGCCGTACTAAAAAATTTTTTTGGATATTTTAAAGAAGGAAAACCAAAATGTTATATATGGGATATAAAATGGAAGTAAGTGGTGACATGATTCTCTTTGACGATGAGATTCGTGCCGAAGATTTCTTTGCACGGCATCCTGATATAGAAGAAGACACTCTTATGTGTATTCGTAATATCAATGGTCGCATTGAGTTGCATGTCGAATACGAAGACGAACCTAACCCAGGTGATATAGATGATTCTGTCTACACACCTGAAGAGAATATACTTGACTTTGTTAAGTTTAGAAAGTGGAATATTGCATAGGAGCAATGATTATGGAAACAGAAGTAGCACAAATTAGTAGTATCGCAGGTTTTGTCCTGTGTGTGATAATGGCAACACTCATGTATGTAGGGTTGCA
>VMHT01154428.1_pt1 | contig 36065 bp, 26 predicted proteins | sample 4693611 | NCBI WGS metagenome assembly VMHT01 (sample SAMN12280063, study PRJNA550983) | marine metagenome | isolation source: seawater sampled from same location over 5 years 0.02-0.2 micron viral filtrate | place: USA: collected off the coast of southern California halfway between the port... ...
TGTAAATAGCACCATCTACTGCCCAACTTTCTGGAGCTGGATAGATACTCGTTGTATATGGACGTTGTGGATGAGTAGGACTGTGTATTGGTGGTCCATAAGGACTAATTGGTGCGTAGGTTCTATATCCATGTCCACCACCACCCTGACCACCTAATCCGGCAGTCATGTAATTCTCATGAGCTGGATGGGATGGATTTGGTTGTCTTGCAGATCCACCACCGCCGCCACCGCCATAATATCCTGATGGACCAATTCCGGGCATATACCCACCTGATGCTTGCAAAACATAACTTTTCCATACCGGCCAATTACTTCCAGCTCCAGAAAGAGGATCAGGAACATAAGGACACCAATTGTTGAAACTAAATTCTGGCACTGCTAATCCATTCCCTCCAGTACCAGATCTTGTTCCTGGATAACTGGGGTTAGGTGGATTGGGATAAGGACTCCATGTTTGTCCTGGTTGTCCTGCACCACCACCACCGCCAGAAGTTTGTCTGCCTCTATCAGGTCCATTATTGCCAGGACCACCAAAAGGTTGACCTTGACTACCACCACCTCTATTCCCTTGACCGGGAATATTTCTTCCACCGTATCCATCAGCAGTTTTAACCCCTTTAGAGAAGGAGGGTTTATCTAGTGCATAATATCCATTAATTCCGCCACCAGATCCTTTTGATGTGTTAGCATTACCATTTGGCATACCAGGCCATGAATAATATCCTCCACCACCACCAAATGCTCTGAAAACATTTTTTGCGTCAGTGGGAGGAGAATGTTGTGGGTGTGTGGGACCATATTCAAGATAAGTATCATTACCGTTATTTCCGTAATTATCTGGAGTACCGTACCCTGATCCACCACCACCAGAACCTACAACTACAACATATTCTCCTTCTGGTAGTTTGAAATTTCTTTGAACAACGACACCACCGCCACCGCCGCCGCCGCTTGCCCATTGTGTGCTAGGAGTACCGCAGCCGCCGCCACCGCCTCCAACTAGCATTAAGGTTATGTTACCAGCATATTTTGTATGATAATCAAAAGTCACAGGTGAAGTTCCAAGAAACACATGATACTTATAACCACCAGTGGTATGAGTGGACGATCCGCCTGTTGCATTAAAAGTTCCAGCTACTGTAGAAAATTTATAAGGTGATTCACCATTTCCTTTATATGAAACTCCCAATGTATTTGCTATACCAACATTTGGAATTTCCAAAAAATAAGTTGAACTTGGACTTAAATCAGTTGATGGATTTATTGTAAGCTGATCATTTGAAATAGTAAGATTTCCTGAGGAACCAGTTGCATAAGATTCATGAACTGTTCCATTCACAGAGTCTTTTCTTATCTTAATTGTTCCTATGCCCGCAGAAAATTGAATATTTTGATCAAAAGTAAGAACAATATTTGAACCAACACTAACATTGATTGCACCTGGTGCTGGTGTAAATGACCGAATCTCCGGTTCAAATAACATATTCTTTCCATCTCCACTCAACCCCTGAGGAAAATGAACTGGTGTATTTTCTTTATCACCAGATATTTGGTTTACTTTTATTTGTGACATAGTAGTTACCTCAAGAATTTACGTGGGGATATAAGTATCTAATAATAACAACACCAGATCCACCAGATCTACCAGTCATACCATCTGAACCCGGATAAGCGGATCCTCCGCCACCGCCGCCACCCATTGAAGCATATCCATTCTGCGCCTGCTGGTTGCTTCCAGTTTCTGAACTAAATCGTATTGGTGTTCCATATGATGGACGTGGATATGTTCCGCCACCATGTCCGCCACCACCATTTCCACCTTGTCCAGCAAATACAAAATTATGACCTTGATAGCTGCTACTATTTTTAGATCCACCACCACCTCCACCACCATATCCATATGATGTTTCGGGACGTGAGTCCGTTGGGAATGCGGTAGTAGGTAAATTGGGTGCTGAGAAGTGTGGAATTGGTCTGCCCGCGCCGCCATCACCAGAGTGACAAGCCCAACCTGGCCAAGTGCTATGCGTTGGCCAGTTGTATTGTTGCCAAGGATAATTTGGAAAAGGTGCATTTCCGCCCTGAGCACCGGCACCGCCTCCACCACCGCCATTCCAGAGTCTGGTACTAGAATCCGACCTACCACTGGACCCATAACCGCCATTATTTCCCTGACCTTCAAGACCTCTTTTGCCACCATGACCACGAGTTCCTCTATAATAATAAGAAGGAAACTGTGGACTTGGCCACTGTCCACCGCCACCCGTGGTATTCCAGTCAAAAGAAGGATCAAACGATGGAGAGTTTACTGGAATGCTGTCCCAAATTGATGGCCATCCAGGTCCACCGCCACCAGAACCACCGTCCCGTGATGACATGAATTCCTGAGGCACTGGTCCACCACCACCAGCACCACCACCAACAGCTTCAACCATAACATTAGAACCTAGTTTGATTGAAGATGGAGTGCCATCATATGATCCGGGGGCAGGGGGATTACCTGGCGGTATATTTGCGCCACCTCCACCAACACTAATCGTATAAGTTCCGGCACTTAATTTTAGTTGTTCTCCGGAACCATCTAAAACTCCTCCACCACCACCACCGCCACCGGTGCATCCAGTAGGTCCGGGACCACCACAACCACCGGCACCGCCGCCACCAACTACAAGATATTGGAATCCTGTATTAGATTCACTAGGCACATTAAGTTGAAAGGTTCCAGAACCGGTAAATACATGATATCTGTAACTACTATATTGATAAGTGTTTCCACCAGTAGCATCCATTGGTTCAAATGGTGTCTCGAAATAATACGAATCTTCTCCAGCAAATAACCCTAGATGTAAAGTTGCAGCAATACCTATATTTGGCATTTCCAAATAATATTTTTTGCCGTATGCAAAATTAGTTGTAGGATCAATTGTTAATGTAGATCCACCAATACTTATTCTAGGAGAAATACCGGTTACTGGGTTGTGGATAGAAAAAGATTCTTTGATAGGGCCATTAATAGCATTTTCTCTTATGTTAAAGATCGCCTCACCTGTAAATGGAGAAAATCTAATCTCTTGATCAAATGTAATAACAATATTACTAGAAATATTAACGTTTTTTTGAAATGGTGTTGGTGAAATTGAAACAATTTTTGGTGGAAAAGTCAATGCATGACCGTCTCCAGATATTCCATATACAAAAACTACAGGGGCACTGCTAACACCAGCTATTTGTTGTAACTCTAAATTTGACATAATTAATCCCCCGGAACAGCATAACGCATCATAAAGCAACCAGATCCACCTTGCCCTGCTACAATACTATTGGGATATCCTTGAGCGCCACCGCCGCCGCCACCCAGATATTGATGTCCAGGTCTTGCATATTGGTATTGAGGACTTGGTTCAGGCCATTCTGGTAAAAATGGTGAAGGATTTTGTTGAGTAGGGGGATTTACAAATGCTCCGCCACCATGTCCGCCACCGCCAGCACCACCATTACCAGATCTCTGAAGGTAGTATTCGGATGGTTGCATTGGAGCACCACCGCCACCGCCACCACCATACATTCCAGTAGTTTGAACTTCTTGTACCAAATCTTTTAATGGAAATACAGGTTCAGGAACATAACCTGCAAGATTTGATGCTGCAAAAGCGGTGTTTGGTTTTCCCTGACCGCCATCTCCGCCAGTACCTCTCCATCCTGACCAAGTTGGGACTGGGTAACTAGATGGTGGATATGTTGGAGCATTATAATTTGGATATTGTGAATTACCACCAGAACCACCGGCCCCGCCGCCGCCACCGCCGGTAAAGAGTTTACTACCTGGACTATAATAACGGGCATTGCCGCCATATCCACCAGGATTTCCTTGTCCAGGTACTCCAGATCCACCCGGCGGACTAGCACCACCTCTATCAGGAGGACTGTCGTCCGGATTCCCTGCGGTCCCACCACCAGATCCACCGGGTCTCCCTTGTCTATGTGTATTATTGGGATGCGGATATCCCCCACCACCACCACCACCTAGTGCAGTAAAACTACCAAAACTACTTGGATTTCCATCATAAGATGGTCCAGGTTGTGTTGCGGTTGGTAGATACGCACCACCACCACCAATTGTTATAGTAAAACCACCGGCCGGCAGCGACATCGTTGGTCCAGTTCCAGTAAGTACACCACCAGCACCGCCGCCACCACCAGACATGCGAGTAGGACTATAAGCACTTCCACCAGTAGCACCACCAGCAACTAACATCCAATCTAAATCAACTGCTTGTGAAGATGGATGACTCATACTTAATGGTCCAGTTCCAGTAAATATGTGATATTTGTAGTAATTTGTTGGAGAATTACTATCATACTTAGTATAAGTATAATTTCCTCCTGTTGCATTAAAAGGAATTAGCTTGGTTTTAAAGTTATAAGTATTATCTCCTGGATAATATGCTCCGTGAGTATTAGCAATACCCGGTTTAGTAATTTCTATATAATATTGAGTGTCATAAGAAAGATCACTACTGGGATTTATTACTAGTTGACTGCCAGCAATACTAAGTCCACTTCCCGGAGAACCATCTGTAATTGAGAAAGTTTGAACAACAGATCCAGTAGCACTTCCCGATCTCAATATAACACTTCCAGTGCCCCTGAACATAATGGGTTGGTTAAAATTAAAAATAATATTAGTATTAACTTCAGCAGCGTCCGCCAGATAAGTAGGACTGAATGAAACAATATTAGGCGGAAAAGTTAATTGAGAAGCATCCCCAATAAGTCCACTTAATATTTGAACATGAGTGTTACCAACTCCAACAATTTCGTTTACATTGATTCTTGACATTTTCTTTCCTTCCTAGATAATTTTTTTCAAAGAATTCTAAAGGTATTACTTGTTCCAACGGTAATGTTTACACCCGATGCAACAGTAACAGGTCCAACCATAAAGTAATTCTGATTTGGTTGATTCAAAGTAGCATTGTTTGCAACAATTGAAGGGTTGGAATAAAATCCGGTGGTTAAAATTCCTGTTGGATCAACAGAACCACCGCCACCGCCGCCACCACCTGCAATACTGATATCGATGGTTTTTGTTGCAGAATCATAGGTTAATTCGTTCCCAGATCCTGTAAAATTTAAAGTGGTAGCACCTGCACCGATTGGCAGTCCAGAAGACTGAATACCGGTGATGGCACCACCACTAATATTAGCTAAATTTCTACCGTCATCTACGACGGTAATTCCTCCGACTTTAATTGCCATCTTCGTGAATACACTAGGTCTTTGTTTTTATTTATAATCCTTTGAGTTCCTTTACTTCATCCGATAACTCTTTAACTGCTTCAATAAGAAGACCTATTAAACCGTTATAATTTACCGACTTAGTTCCTGCTTCAGTTTCATTAATTAATTGAGGTAATATTTTTTCAATTTCTTGAGCGATTACACCTGCGGAAGGTTCTTTGCTACTCTTCCAATTAAAAGTTACTCCATTAATGCTTAATACTTTTTCAAGCGGATTGTCTATATTTTCAATATTTTCCTTCAGATTTATATCAGAAGTAGTATTAAAGTCAGTCGCTGATATTTGACCAGTTATACTAATTTGACCATTACCATTGATAACTTTACTATTCATATCCAAATTTCCACCAAGTTGTGGTGTCGTATCCTCAACAACATTAGCAAGCATTCCAAGGGTTGATGGCACAGCAAATGAAAGAACACCACTTCCATTGGTGACTAAAACATCATTAGCATTTCCATCGGAAACTGGATATTTTAAATTATTTGCAGTTAAGACACCAACAACAACAGTATTTCCACTTGTATCCCAATATGGTCCGCCAGTAGAAAGTTTAAGTGGTGTTACTGAACCATCAGCAACTTCAGTAATTCCGATTGAATTACCCAACATAACACCAGAAAAAGTCAATCCATCTAATGGTGCTGCCGAAAATACAATATTATTACCACTTATAGTATAGTCAATTTCAGGTGATTGAACTATACCGCCTAAAGTTATTCTGTATTGATTTGATCTTGTTCCAGCAACAATATTACCACCTTGTTTTAATACAAAGGATGTTGTAGTGTCATCAAATAATCCAGCAATATCATCTATCGTCCTTATTTGTAATGAATTTGAAGATGTATAGCTTTGCCACACCACCCCATTCCAAGAATAACTGAATCCAGATTGTGGATCAGCATATGTTTGTCCTACTGTTGGCGCGGATGGGAAATTGAGTGCCATCTTTATACTTTTTAGTTATTTATTAAATAAGATCTAATAGGTTATAATCTTTCTATAACCATAATTAAGCATATTATTTGGAGGATATTCGGTAGCAGCATACATTGCTGACCATCCACTTGATGAATTATATATTCTAACTCTAATTTTATTCGCTGTGGAGTCATAATCACAAGTGGCACAACCATTAGGATATTGCTGAACTGTTGCGCCACTTGTCGTAGGTATAGCATATTGGAGACCAGCCCCCCCTGTTGTCACCCAAGCGAAATAATGAGTGCCACCAGAGTTTACGATACTTATAAATCTGCCACTGCTTCCTAAAACACCAACACCATGGAATCCATTATTTGGTGGGGTGCAACTAAATCCAGACCACGTAGATGAACTGCCTGAACTCGTAACCCAGGTTCTTGCGCCATCCATCCCCGACGTATAACAATATCCATCCCACCCAGTGCCAGCAATTGGCCGAGAATAATTACCTGAATTACTACTAGTAGAAGAAACAGTGAAAGCACCATTGGTATTATTACTAATACTAACTACACTCCTCCTTTCATGTGCGTTGGAACTATTACTATCCGGCGCTTTCACATGTAATCTGGATAGAGAACTGAGTATTCCAGTTGAAGCAGTAACGTTTGCCTGAGCACCAATTACTGGATTATCAATCATATTACCACCATAAGCACTATTACGATAACCCATGCTAGTAGTGGTGTAACTAAATTGTAGACCCAGACCACCACTACCAACTGAATAAACTCTGATATTAGCAGTGTTACTTCCAGATGTTTCCCAACTAAGTGTCCATAACCTATCAGAAGAAATCTTAACTTCGTCACCTACATATGAGGTAGCAAATTGACCACCTGTTTCAGTCCAGTTATTACTGTAATGATAATACTTATACCATCTTGACCAGTTTGATGTTACTAAAATACCATCCCCAAATCTGTATATTCTTCCAGTACTGGTAGAGGTTTCAAAATCAGCAGCATATTTTCCTGTGGTAGGGTTAAATAATGCTATTCTATTACCGCTACCACCAGTATTTGATGCATGATATGGAATTATTACATAATACGTGTTGGTATTATAATCTTCAGTCATATCAGGACCAGCGCCACCTATAACAGTGCCTGTTCCTCCTCCACCCATTCCAAGCACAGAAAGAAAAGGAGACTCTTTAATAGTTGGATATATTAAAAAAGACATCTGTACTCCTCCTCAAGAAGTCTTGCTATGATTTGCAATGACAGTTAATTGTTGATCAGTTGTACCAGATGATGCAACTTTAATGATGGTAAACGTATGAATATCTACACCAGAACTTCCTCCATCTGATGGGGCGCTACCACCAACCCAATTCTCTGTTACTGCATCACCATCAATTGTAATATTTGCCGAATATGCTGATGCATTTGCCGTAGTGATAAGAGTTACCACCACCGACTCACCCACAGACATCTTATCTTTCAGATTTGCAGTTGCACTATATTTAATAGCAGGTGTGGATGTAGTTGACTCAGCAGTAGTAAATATATGAACACATCCATTCTCAAGATAGATGTTTGTATTATCACTTAACTTACCAGCAGTTACAATTACTTTTTCCTTTAATAATCCATTAAAGTCAGTGTCTCCTGTAACATTAATACCACCGCTAATGGTAGCACCACCACTAGTTACATTAATGCCATCTACAATAGTAACTCCACTACCAACAACGCTGATACCACTTCTTGCAGTGATAAGACCTACAGAATCAATATTCGTTACATCATCATAAGTTAAAACTCCGGCAATATTTACATTGCCACTGAAAGTTGCTGCAGATCCGACAAGCAATCCACCAGAAATTATTAAAGAAGAATCACTATTAATGGCATCTGCAGATATGCTAGCAAAAGTTGATACTCCAGTAACAACTAATCCACTAGGAAATGTAGGTGCAGAAACTCCCTCTTTGCCAGTAATATTATCTGCTCTAAGTCTTCCTCCACCACCTGCTAGTGTTCCACTACTGGTTCCTGTTGTTCCAATTCCAAGAATATCTGGAAGAAGATCATCACCATCTGCAATAATTAAATCTGCAGTACCATTGACCTGTATCTCTGCATATTGTGTATATGCAACTTTTGCTGTTGATGGGACATCAACAGTTGAAGTATTATCAATCTCTAAAACTTGATTGGTATAATAAATGTTACTTAAAGGATTAGTGGTGTCGGAACTTAAAGCTGTCCCTAAACCAGCAGAAATTCCTGATAACTCAGAACCATCACCAACGAGATCACCAGAAAAATCAATATTAGTAAAAGTACTTTTAGCGGTAGTATCAATACCGACTAAATCATTGACTAGATTTGCAGTTTTGCGTGTCCTTCCCATTTAGATCATTGCTCCTTTGATTCTAGTCCTTCAAGTCTTTCGTTCAAATTATTTATCTTGGCGTCTAAATCAGACATAATAAGTTGTTGTTTTTTGCATGTTTCAACTAATAATGCAATTATTCCATTGTAATTAACTACTTTATGTCCATTACTTTCCTTAACAATTTCAGGCATCACTTTTTCAATTTGCTGTGCGATTAAACCAGCAGACTTTTCTCTAGTATCTTTCCAATTAAAAGTAACACCATTAAGATCGTTAATTTTGGTAAATGGGTTTGTTATTGGTTCAATATTTTCCTTCAAATAGAGATCTGAAGTTGTATTAAAATCGGTTGAGGTAGTAATACCAGTAACAACTAAAGCATTTGAATGTAGAACATTCGCTGTAGTAACACCAGTTACATTTATTGAAGATGCTGTAGCGATTCCAGTAACATTTAAACTAGTTACATTGCCAAGTTGTGAGTCACTAGGAACAGTTAATTGATTTACTGTTAGTTTTCCTGTTGATGGAATAAAACCAAAGTAATTTGAGGTTGTTGTAATTGATGCTAATGTAGTGCCAACTCCAGCAACAATAATTGGATACTGTGTTTGTGAACTGGTGTTATTAGCAACATTTGGTAATGGACCCGCAGGACCTGGTGCTCCAGATGGACCAGTGTTACCGATACCAACTCTATATTCTACAATGTCTATAATATCACCTATAGTTGCAGGTGATGCCAGGAATATTGAACTACCATTATTTGCGGTATATTCAGAATCGTTTAAACGAATACCATTTAAATATACTTCAATATAACCGACAGTATATGAAACTACAAACTGCGATTGATTAAGAGTAGCAACAAATGTATAAGTTGCTTTTCCTGGTTCTGTTTTTAAATCATCGTCTAACTTTGTATTGAATGGTGCAGCATCGACCCATTGCGCATCAGTTCCACCAATACCAATTATAGATTCATCATAGAAGATGAATGTTCTTGCGTAAACGGGACTATACCACAAATCTCCGTGAGATGGTGATCCTGGTGCCACAGTACTGATGCTGATGGAACCTCCTCCACCTCCTCCACCACCTTCAATAAAGACAGTAGCAATACCTACAGTTGGATCATAGAAGGTGGTAGAAAGACCAGTTCCTCTCAAATCTAAGTATGTTACACCAAATCCAACTAATGATCCATTTTTATTCAGACCAAAACCACGAATTACATTTTCGAGATACTGACCATCACCATAGTAAACTGCATTGGAACCAGTAACAATTCCAACGGTAGTAATCCCAGAAACTGATAAAGATGTGGCATTGACTGGTCCTATGTTATATCTTTCAGTGCCAAGTCCAACTGTTCCATTTACTTCTTTGTTTACTAATTCAATCCAATTAGCAGCATGGGCATATAATGCTTTTCCAGTACTATGAACATGAGCAAAAGCACCATGATATGTAATTGCTGAGGGTAAATCAGAATAATCTGAATATAAGAAAGGAATTACGTTACTTACAGCAGCACCAACTATTCTTCCATTGGCGTCTACTTCACCTGTAAAAGTAGTAATACCAGAAACTCTTAATGTATCAGTTTCAGTATGACCCGTTACATCAATACCATTAGACTTGGTAGTGAGTTTGTCAGAACCATAGTGAGAAAGTGTAACCTCACCAGTGCTACCATCGGCACGGAAGTATTGAGTGGTTCCTCCTGAACCATCATCGGTTGTGATAACAACATCCTGATCATCACTATTGTTAGTGATAAAAAGGTTTCCAGTTCCTGAATGTTGGACAAGACTACTGCTTCCGTTGTGAAAAATCTGTAAGTCTTGACTATCACCAAATCTTAATTGGTCATTATCACCAAGATCAACATTACTTTGGAATGTAGAAACACCAGTAACATTTAAAGATGAAAGAGTAGCAGTTCCATCATTGATATGAATTGTTGATGCCGTGCCAACTCCCGTCAGCATCAAATTGTTTAATGTTGTAATTCCAGTGACATTCAGTCTGGAAAGTGTTACAATACCTGCATTTGCATGTATTGTCCCAAAACTTGAAATACCACTAACAACTAGGTTTGGGGTGGTTACTTTTCCAGTGACTTCCGCATTACCATCAACATATAGTGCTGTTGATCCTGCACCTGCAATATCAACTAAGTAAGCAGGATTAGCACTTCCAATACCAATATAACTTCCACCAATAGCAGTTAGGGTAAGACCTCCTGGTCCAATATTAAATTCTCCTAATACTGTAGATATACCAGAAATTTGTATATCAGTTGCAGCAATACCACCTCGAACATCTAATTCTGCTCTCGGTGAAGTAGAACCAATACCGACTTTTTGAGTATCTGAATTAGCAAGTAACAGACCAGAATCAACTTCTAGTCCATTTTTTACTACAAAATTCTTATTGACGCCCATTAGATCTCCTGAGGTTCACTATCCCCTCTTTATATTTTTAAGTATTTATCAACTTAACTTAAGCCACCTTAGCGGTCATTGTAAGGTTGAAACTTCTGACAAATGTTGCCTGTCTTTGTCCGGCAGTTTGACTACTATCCATGTCAAAAGCAACTTCATATGTATTTGCTGAAATTTTCTTAGGATAACCTGCCGAAACTGCTATAGAATTATTAGGATCAGAAAGTCCACTTGCTCTAAGTGAATTATCAATAACACTTGCAGATAACTCAGGATCAACATAACCAGATATGTTAACTGTATATAAAATAGATCCTATAGGATGACCCTCAGTTCCAGATAAACCAGGACTAATATATCTGGTTATGGTGAATGGGGAGGATGCATTTAATGTTCCTTGAGTATCGGTAATATTCTGAGTTACAGTTTCTGTACTGAGTGCAGTTATTTTTACATAACCAACAACACTAGTATTACCACCTCTAGTTGCATTTACAAAAGTTCCTTCTCCATTCCAATATCCAGATCCACCTCCACCTCCTCCGTTAGAAGTTGATGCATTACCACCTCTTGCTCCTGCACCACCACCACCATATGATCCTCTGCCACCATTATTTCTATATGCTGTACCTTCTTTAAATCCTCTAATAATAGTGTTTGTTGTCCCACTAACCACAACACCAATAGCATTAATTAAATATCCAAACCCCATGAAACTACATGGAGAAACACCTTGTTGCGCCCAATATTTACCTAAAGTACAAGATTCTAATTGACCACCAGATGTTCCATTTGCAAAACTTCCTCCAGTGCTGGGCATTGTGCCATTGCTAACAGATGATCCAGCAGATCCAGCACCACTTCCAGTTCCAGATTGTCCTGCTTGTCCTGCACCACCACCATCTCCACCATTTCCACCACTACTAGCGCCACCACCACCGCCACCAACGGCAATAACAATTCCTCCATGGTGGAAAAATGTTGCGCCACCACCATTAGGAGTTCCACCTTTTGGTCCTAGTCCATATCCATCAGCATGTCCAATTTTTAAAACATATTCTCTATTTTGTTGCAATGTATATCTTATAGTTGTAACTCCACCATGACCACCTCTTCTTGATCCACTATCATCTCCGGCAGCACCAGCAACTTCAATTTCAACCTCAACATCCCTTTCAGGTACATATAAAATAGTGGAATTTGAACCAAGATTTTTGTCTGAATAAAATGTGTAAGTATCGTTAGGTTGATCTGCTAAATTAAAACTACTAAATGTACGCTGACCAGAACCAAAAAATTCATAATTTACCATTGCTCTTGCAAGAACAACAGTAAATGTTGCACTATTAGAAAATATTGGACTGTTTGATGCCGTTGGATGAGTAAACTTTGCTCTTATATCATTAGTCGAAGCAGATGATAATGCTATTGTTAGCGTATTTGATGTAGAACCTGCTACAGTGGAACTATCAGTTAAGTCAACACCATTTAGTTGCCACTGAACGCCGACCTCACTTCCATCACTTGCTGTTGCACTTGCAGTAAACGTAGCAGATAAACCTTCAGCAACCTCTTGATTTGATGGGTGAGAGGTAACTGATATTGTGGGATTTACAGTTAAAGTGGCAAGATTAGATGCATGAGGATCATTAATAGCGTTACCAGTTGATCTTGCTGTCCCCACAGTTACAGGAGAAATATGTGGATCTCCATATGCAGTTGATTGATAATCTGCCTTTAGATAAAAACTAAGACCATTGGATGTGGGATTAGTAACATTACTAACATTTAATGTGGGCGATGAACTTCCTACAAACGTAGCACCTAAAGAGGATATTAATCCATCAGATAACTGACCATCTGAAGGAGCACCATCTCCTTGGACATACCATTGGTAAATGATCGTTCCGGTATTAGTTGCTGGATTTGTTGGATCCTGTGTTGGAAATGAAGCAACAGCATTACCTGTAAATATTACACTATCGCCACTATTGACGGTTTGGGATTGGGGTTGAACTGTAAAAGAAAGTACTGGACCATTAAGATCCAGAGTAGTCTGCTTAATAATCATCTCTAGTCTTAGTTAAAGTTTTGACCAACAACGACTGCATAGAAAGTAGAACCACCGTCAAATGTTTTGTATGTATAGATGTCAGATCTATTAGCAGTAGATGTTACAAAAGGAAGAACACCTCCACCAGGCCAATTAACCGGAATTAATGCTCCACCACTTTGTCTTAAGTCATCAATAGTAGCAGTTCTACCTCCAGTTCCATCTTGAGATATCTTAATGGTAAAACTACTTGCGTCTGATGGTGCGTTGGTGATAACAAAATACGATACATTTTCTGTCAATGTTAAAGTGAAGTTTTGTGCTTCAGACAAATCTAAAGTAACAACATTTGAAGAACTGGTGACGGATTGTACATTCTCATGATGTGTTTTCAGTCTTGTTAATCCTTCTACATCAAATTTAGATCTTGGAATAGCTATACCAACACCAACCCTTCCTGTAGATGCAGAAGCATCAAGAACACTTCCATCAGTTCCAACATGAAGAAGATTGGTGGTAGTTATTCCTGATCTAATAAATCCAGTTGCAGTTCCACCAGCAAATCCATCTAAGTGATAATTAGAAGCAGTTAATATACCGGCAATATGAACTTCTTCTTCAAAATGTGCTACTTTCTGGAATCTAGATTGATTTGCTGCATGTATTGAAGTTGTTGCAGTTCCTGCAACTTGAAGTTGTGCAGTGATATTTTCAGATGATCCAATAGCAACACGATGATTAACATCATCCTTATCAAAGACAAATGTATTTGTAGAATCCTCTTCCCAAATACTATCAAGGTTTGATAATTGCGAACCATCGCCGGAGAATGCTCCGAAGACAGTTCCATTTACATACATCTTATATCCTTGAGTGGATGTTGTTCCAAGACCAACTTGTCCAGATCCATTTACAAAGAATTCTGAAGATCCACCACCAACTCTTAAAGTATTTTCATTTAAGATGTCAGTTCCAATACCAACTTTATCTACAAGACTGATATCTATGTCTTTAGAAAGACTTACATCACCAAAACGATACCAATCATTATCATTAGTATAGACCCATCCAAGATATCCGCCTTTGTCTGGTGTTGCATTATATACAATGTCGCCGGGGTTTCCTGAAAGAATCGGTGTCGCAATTCCTACAGTATACTTTCTAGATACAGTTGCATCTCCTTGTAAGAATAAAGAGGTTGCCTCAATTCCACTGTCCGCCGTAGATGTAAGTTTTTTGTTAAAGATAACTGGTCCATCAAATTCAGAAATGATGTTGTTATCAGAACCACCCTCAACTCTTAGCGAACGACTGATTGAAACTTCAAGTGGCGAAAGAACATCAAATCCAACACTTACTCCACTTGAAGTTTCAATATCCTCACCAGTTACTGTAGGAATAGGTGCATCAAAGACTTCTTCTTGACCTGTAGCAGAACTTACCTTCTTATTACCAATATAGAAATCTCCATCACTATTCATACCAGTGTAAACAACTACACCAGCATCATTCTTGACTGATTGTGACAAGAATTCCTCAGAAGTTGACAGTTGTCTATCTTGTCTGTCAGGAAGAGCAGTTGAATAGTTACCAGGACCATAACCAAGATATTCAAAGGTGTGACCAGATGCACGGAGAATTGAATTTCTTCTAAACTCAACTGGTTGTGGTTTAATTCTTCTAACCACAGAGTTAATAGGATGTGCAGTTGCTCTTGTACCAAGAACTCCCCTGAATACTGAAATTGGATTAGTAACTACGGTTTCTTTGACCCTTACAATTTCTCCGCCAATTTCAAGATAATCACCAATCCTTACATCAATACTTGATACATTTTGAAGTTGAATGTCGGAGGTAGTTGCACTTGAAATTACTGCAGATAACGTAGTTGTAATACCTGCATATGATGTAATTTGACGACCTGCAAGATTTTCATCGTCAAGTGTAACATTACCTTCATTTGAAGTATAACCATTTCTATAAACGAATGTGGAATCTAAAGGAGTTGGGACATTTGTACTGACTCCAATATTAACAATAAATTTATTCAATCCAGTAACTTGTTCAACAATAAAGTTACCATTATAAAGATCTATAACTCCATTATCTACACGAATTTTATTATCAACTGCAAGACCATGATTTTGTGCAGTAGTTACTGTAGCAAGACCAGAAACATTATCATATACCAAACTGACAATATTCAGTGCTTCACCAGTGCCATATGCAAACGCATCAGTTGTAACATCAACATTAATGCCCATAGTGCGGGCAATTCCTACTGGATCTGCAGATTCTGCAATAAATTCAGTAGTAAGTCCGACAGGAACAGAAGTAATTCTATAAAGTTGATTGTAATCACTTACCGATGCTGAAGAAATTCCAGAAATCTTAATAACATCATTGGTATTATCATAAATGTCAGTAACTGTTACATAACCTGGAACATGACCAGATGTTACTGCAACACCAACAACAGAAAGACTGTTACCGATTCCATAAGCAGAACCGCCATCCATAATCTCAACGCCAGTAATTCCTCCAAGAGCATCTATAGAAATTCTTGCAGTTGCATGTTCTCCAGTTACCGATCCAGCAGTTCCAACAAGTTTTGCATTGTAAATAGATCCTGCAGTTCCATTTCCATATCCAACACCACTATTTCCAATACTAACAGAAGTAATTCTATTCAATCCATGATCATATGAAGTACGAACAGTGTGTGCTGTTCCTGTTGGATTAGAAATAATATCAGTGATGCCAAATCCAACGCCAACATCAACTAATTTTTTCTCGAAAGTTTCTCTAGTAATGCTATGCTCTGGACTATCAATATTAACTTCACCAATAATGGTAGAATTAGCATAAGAAATTGATTTTCCTGGATCTGACGCTGCATTATCTCTATTTGACTGTGGATACAGATTTTTTACTGGTTGAGAGAAATTCTCACCAGTAAATGGAGCAACAGTCGGTGCATTTGATGCGTTAAGAACAATTAAATGATAGACACCATCTTGTTCTCCTGCAACATATCTTTGAATTTCTTGAGATCTATAGATGTAATAAGTATTTTTATAATTCTTACGCTCAAATTTAGGAAGTGCAGTAGTTCTATTTGTGGTGTCATTCGTAAATGTTCCTGGATCATCTACAAGATCAACAGAGAAGGATTTTGTACTACTAATTCCAGAGATGGTAAAGGTATTATTATATGCAGAACTAGAAATACCTGAAGTATTTGTGGAACTGGTTACACCTTTAATCTCAATGACAGATCCAACAGATAAGTTGTGTGGCAATTCCGTCTCATAATATGCTTTACTTCCATCCCAATTTGCCCCAGCAATAAATCTAAAGTTTCTCTGCTCATTAACATTATTCAGAGAAATTGTTGTTGGACTAAAATACGATTGAACCTCTAAATCAGTTAATCCAGTAGTGTCACTAGATTCTTGAATAACAAATCCATCCACTGGTGGTCTTGCAGATGTGATTCCAGATCCTGCAGGAATCACATATCTCATCTTATAAATGGAGTCTGCAAGGTTTCTTGTATCTGGTTGTCTTGTAATATATGTTCTTGGAGTAGCAGAACCAAGAACAGTTGAACCTAAAGATACGATTTCATTATAAAGACTGTTGTCACTAGACGCAGTAGCTACGTTAACATACCATTGACCTTGATTTCCATCATATTGAATTGGGTGTCCAATATCTCCAGAATTTTTATCAGAAACTCTAGATTCTACAGAAAGTCTTCCACCTCTATTATTGATTGGTAACTGTTGACCATTTAAAGCATCATTTAATGTTTTTGCAACTTTAATTTGGAATGTGCTAATTCCAGATGTAATTGCATAATAGATCTTATTATCTTCAAGACCATCTGGAAGGAATCCGTTGTCACTTATAACGCGAATAGATTCACCTTCAATCAAACTATGTGGTTGATTTAATGTAATAATATTGGAACCAATACTATTAGCAACACCAACTCTACCAACACTAAATGTTTTCTTAGAAGTTGATTCATTTCCACTAAATTCAGTGTCTGGAAGAATAATCCTTGCAGAATACTCTTCTGATGAAATAAGACACTTTAACTGGTCATTTTCCTTTGCACCAATACGATATCCCTCTATAACATTAGATGGTTTAACGTCTTGGTTGGTTCTATTATAAAGATATAGTCTATTTGTTGACGCAACACCAACAGTTGTATCTACATCAACAGAATCAAATTCAATATTTACATTTGTATCAGTAATTTCTTTAGGGGGAATGATATGAGTGATATATCCAACATCATCTCTTGAAAAAGCATCTCTTCTGAATCCCTTAGCAATCAGTGCTTGAGCACCAAAGTTTGAGTTGGAGTTTGTAATTGATTGGTCTCCACCACTTTCAGCAAGAAAATGGTTCGCATAACCAATAGCAAATACAGAAACAACCTGCAGAATAGCGTTATTACTGCACTTTACATGATAGTTTTGATATTCTGGTTTATATCTAGATCTTGAATCACTGTGTAGATTTTCATTGCCAGCAAAGGTGTTATCACGATAAAGACCACTGGTTTTATCATACTTTACAAATGCATTATCATCTTTTTGTAAACCAATACCAGTGAATTGTGCAAGAACCATGGATTTAAATCCATCAGCCTTATCTCCATCTGCATGAAGACCACACATACCAAATACAGATCTCAGTGAGATATTGAAGATATAAGGTGATGCAGAAGTAACCGTATCTACACTTAAATTTACAGTAGCACCAGTTGGTACAGGACTTGGATTAGTAGGAGCAACAGAAACTTGATATTTAAATTCTGTTGGACTTATGATATCACTAATAACATACTTACCATCGTATCCATTAGCACTAATTCCATTGACTTGGATAGCAGTATCCACAGAGATGCCGTCAAATGGTTCTGATGTGGTAACTGTGATTATGGGAGATGAAGTAAGACCATCACCCGCCTTGATACTGGTAATTCCAACATCTCCACCGGTAGGTCCAACAATACGGAATTCTTCAATTTTTGGTTGAATGTCTAAACCTGCTGCAGGATAATCTGGTTCAATTTCTCTACCAGAAGAAGGACCGTAAACAAGTCCAACCTTCTCATAATACATATCCAGATCAGTTCTGGTTGTGCTATATGTAATGATTCCATCATCAATGTCTATGGGATTTTTTCCATCAGCATATTCAAAGCAAGTTAATTTGTGGTGCGAAAAATTAGGAACAAAAGTGTTTTGTGTATAATCTTTATAAACTACACCATTTGGATCTCCGTCAAATATGGAGAACTGGAAGTAATAACAAGCACCAGTTGTACGGAATAATGCGCTTCTTTCAATATTGTCGTTTTCTGGATTTGGAATATACTTTGGGCGAATCTTAGTCTTTCTAAGATCCATTCCAACAATAGAAGTACCTCTAGGGATGATAACACCACCATGAATACTATTGAGTTTATAAAGAACGTTATTTTCAGTGCTTAAATCAAAGTTGGTTGTTAAATCAAACTGAGGAAGATCATTTGATGTTGCTCCATTCCTAAGTCTATAATTATTTGAACCATCTGGTATCCATCCTGGTCTATTATCTACTACGTGTTCACCAGGATATAGAATAATAGTTGTGTTTCCAAACCTATCGTTATCCAGACCTCTTTGGTAGGAAAATCTTGCTGCTTCTACCAGAGCACGTTGAATAGTTTTAAATGGGCGAGTTAATGAATTACCCTGATTTTCTACACTATCTGTGGAATCTAAATCATTCGGATTGACATAGAGTATATTGCCACGGGTATTCTTTAGAAAATTATCTAAACGACTGAGAGGCATCTTATTAGCACGATAAGTTCTGTTATAGATTATTTATCACAAGAAAAAAGCACCCAGATGTCTGGGTGCCTATATGCACAGAATGCAAATCCTTCACACGGAAGTTATATTATAGCACACTTATTCTTCTTTTGTATCTAATATATATTCAACGGTATTTGCAACATCATCCATAGCATCACGCAACATTGGTTGTTGTCCAGAATGTTGTTCTATCTTGGTAACACCATTCCTAAATTCTTCAGATAAAGTCCATCTCCATTGTCCCATACTTTTAGAATACCACAAGTTAATTTTCATAATTTTCAGTCAGTTGGCATAATTTCTGGATTTTTCAATTCTACATCAAACAACATAGGATGACACTGTTCTTGAATTAAATAATTTGATGCTTCATATACATGATCTATAGAATAACGTTTTTCTTGATCAGCAAGTTCAATAATTTTTGGTTCTTCCAACCAGTCATCAATTTCGTCAAATGTAAATGGCATACCTTGAATGAAATACATAAGGACTATTTGTTTTCCTTGATCATACCAAACGTATCTGGCATCAATTTCGTATTTCATAGGTAGCACCTACTTTCGTATATTTAGTGCGAGTGGGGGGACTTGAACCCCCACGGGATTAACTCCCAACAGATTTTAAGTCTGGTGCGTCTACCGATTCCGCCACACTCGCAAAAATCACTCCTCCCAAGTAGGATGGTGAAATCTACAATATTCGTTGAATGTAATCTTCATCTCTTTATTTGTCAACCCGCAATTTTCTGCTGCTTTTGGTAGATTCCATTTTGCTGCAAATAACATTTCCATAGATTGACGTGTTTCTGGTCTCATACTTATAACACTTGATAATTTCGTCGTAAAAAGATTCTGTGTATTTAATCATTTTTTTTAAAAAACCCTACAGGTCAAAAAATTTGGCGAATTTTTTTTCGCCCTTTTTTGGAATTAAAAGTCAATTTTGGTTTAGAGGGGTGAGTAAGCAAGAGTATCTTCGTCAAGAAGATGGCGACACACTTCAAGCACAGACAGGAACTGATCTACGGTCTCACATTCTATCACACGATCATCACCTTGCTCAGAATAGATATAGAAACTACGCTTAACAGGATCAACGACGCAACGGGTTAGGTAGTCTTCTTGCATGTGGTTCGTTTGATTACCTGTTTATTATAGGGTAACGATCAATCCATGTCAACCCTTTGCTCCACTTTAAGACGTGGCACATCCATCCGCTCCGCAACGATAAGATAGTAAGCATCAATCGGCATACCACCCTGAGGTTGTAAGTGAACCATCTCTTCATCAACACGCTTAACAATGATATTTTGGTGAGCACCAATTGGTGTTAGATGTACTGAAATAGATCTATAGTCTACTAATCCTTCCCAATAGTTTGGAAGTTTGATTTCGGTTTTACTGGTAATTCTACCGCGAAAATAAACAGCATTTTCTGGTCCAAGTAACCCTTCAAGATTAAGATTATAATTTTCGATTGAAGGGTGTGATAGTGTAGTCATGTTTCTATTTCCTCTTGAGTGAGATATTCGAGTAAGACATCTAGGCGATTTTTTTCATCAATTTCTGAACCAATGGCAGAACGACATGCGTGAATACGTGCATTGTAATTATTATCTCTTTCATTACGAAGAGCATTAACTGCCTGAACTCTTTTATTAAATCTACCCAAGTCTGATGCAAGTGAAGATTCTTTTGCATCGCGATCTGCTATTGCATCTGTGAGCGCATCATCTATCTGCGAAGAACATGAAGGAGCAGCTTCATATAATGGATTAGTTGAAAGTTGTACTGGATCTAGGTCACTAATGCGAAGATCACCAGCTTCTACAGGATTTCCTGATATGTCTACTGGTCTTTCTGCAAATCCTTCAACATAAACAATTTGACCTGCACCAACTGGTGGTGGTTTTACATCAGGAATTTCTGGTTCATATCCTTCAATTGCATTTTCTGGTTTCCAACTTTTAGTAGCAGAAGATAGACCAGAATTTGTATAAAATACAGATATTCCTATTCCAAGAGTATCTCCCGTAACAATTCCATGTTTTTCTGGCGAAAATGGATTTTTGTCAAAAGGTATAGCATAATCATTGTATGTTTTAATTCCAACCGGATTATCAATTACAGTAAAATCGACAAAACTTCCATCAGATTCTGGTGCTGTTGCAAATCCAATTGCAGGATCTTCAAGTTCTATGACAAGAACAGATGTAACTCCCAATCCAGCAGATACTACACTCATATCAATAATTGCCGAGGAAAATCCAACAATCGTATTCACCTCATTACTAAACACACCAAGTTTATCACAAATAATACGTTGACCTATTTCAAAATCTTCAAAAAGATTATCTGAATACCGACTCATCATCGTTAAAGCAGTTGATCCAAACCCAACGATTCCGATAAAACTGGCTACAGTAGTATCACCGATATCCTTAGTTATTGGTTGATCTACATACTTTAATCCATAAAAATTATCAACAGTAAATCCCGAATTATCTTGTAGGTTCGTACTTCCATCGGGCATTTCTACTTCCTGATGAGAACTAGTAATTCCTGCACTGGTGGTATATTTAAATAAACAAGTTCCAACTCCTGTAGATATTTCGGGATCTGCAAGTTGTGGATATCCATTCTTTGATATCTGAGTACACTGCAAAGTGTAGTTATTACTTACTTGCTGACCCGTGCCTTGGGTCACTCCAATAATTCTCCAAAATAAATTAGAACGGCAACCCGCATCGACTCTATTTTGATATGCAATTCCCACATCTGCAATAGATTGATTGACAATATTAATTTGTTTTACCAACTTTTTATCAATCTTTTTAATCTCTGAATCATATTCTTCCTTTTCAGCATCAGCGACGAGAATCTCTTCAACCATATATTCTATGGATTCATCTGCTTGCTTTTTTCTTTCTGCAATTTTTTTTCTCATTCCCATTATTGATATCCTCCGATTATGTAATCATCATTATTTCCGGGGTAATCTGCAGGACTGTCTCCATCATACACCACATGCAGTTTTTCATCAAGATTGTTTGGATTAATATGTCTAGCAACCCAAATTTCATAAAAACATTTAACTTGTATTAAATGATCTGAAGAAACAATCACTTTATCTTCTGTAATATTTTTTACGTATAAAGATTTATCAGGTTTTCCAAAGGGTGTAAGAGATACTGTAATTGTATCATAATCAACTAGACCTTGCCAATATTCTGGCAGTTCAATGACATTTGAACCCTCAAGTTTTCCACGAACATAGATTCCTGCTTCAGGACCCTCTGCACAAATGTGACGAATTCTTTTATTTTCTTTTACTGCATGTGGAATATCAAATGATTTGTTTCCTGTTGCCCTACCAACAACAACTGGTGTTTTGGAAACTGGATTAGCAACTATACCATTATTTTTTAAGACACCATTTTGTGCTTTTGCTCCACTAGAAACAAAAGAACCTATCTTTGATTCCTTTCCGATCAATGATCGAACAGTTTTTGCAATATGAGCACCAATCTCAGATTCTAATCCAACTACTTTAAATGTTCCAACATGAGTTGTAGCAGGACAAACAATATTCATGGTCGTAGCAATAAGCATATTGACCTGCGTACTATTTACTGCAACGCCAACAGGTCCACTTGGATCACCAACCACAACATCAATTGGTGTTGGAACAAATCCTCGACTTGTAACTTTAAATATTGATAAGTTCGCTGCAGCTTTTGGATTTGTAACAATTGGTGCTCTTGTAAACCCAACAACAGTCTCTCCAGGGACAAATATTGGCGAACCGATATGAAGACCACCATCAGCCCATATAGTTCCAGGAACAGTAGATCCTTGCGTTGCTGATTGATGTGCAAGGTTTGGTAGTCCTGGTGCTGCACCAAGACTTCCTGCTGTAACTTGTATTTGGGTGCCGACGTGTAAACTATTTATTTCCATTTTTTACCCTATAATACTCTCGATGAATTTTTGAGTAGCAATAAATCGTTGTGCAATAGTAAGATTTCCAGTGGACGCTGCCAATGGAGCTGCATCAACACCTTCAATGCACTTTATCAAACCTTCAAGAAATATTCTTCCTGTACTGTCAATTTTTATTCTTTTCTCACCTTCAAGAGATAATGTATCTTTTGCAGATAATGTAATGTCTGTTGAGTTAATTTCAGTTGAAGCATTAGATTCAATAACAACATTCCCCGTTGTAGCCCCATCACCAGAAGCAAGTATTTCAATATCCTGCGCAAAGATTATAACTTTTCCTTCCGGTGCTCCTATTACAATGTTGCCATTTTCTGCATACCAAAAACCTGCAAGATCACCTGCCGGTTTTTCGCCACAAATAATTTGATGAACCGCAGGCGATCTTTGTATAGTAGAACCTTTTAATTTGCCCTCCATTTGCAAACCAATATAATGATCTTTTTTAAATTCAGGATCATTGAACATATTACGAACCATGATCGCCATCTTTGATCCATTTGGCAGCACGGTGCCATACTGGACCTTGCCTTCATTGGTTCCTTTTTGTGCAAATGTATGTACTCTTCTCATCAATTTTTACCTACACAATCAACGACACTGAGAATCTTCGTTCCTGATGGTATATCACCTGCAAGATCTTCCCTAATGAATGAAAGAACTGGGGTCAATCTTGCATTGTATCCAGTATCTGTATTTATTTGTACTTCTGGAATGGAATCAAATCCCATACCAGAATTAATGATATTTACGCCACTGATTCCACCATTGGTAATTTCCAATTCAATGTCTGCACCACCACCACCAATGATTGTGGCAGTATCGCCAGTTGTATAACCAAATCCAGGATTACCAATTTCAAAATCTCCAATAATGGATATTAAATTATAACTACCACGAGTCGTGCCACCACCAGTTGGAAGTTGTTCGGGTGTTCCTGGAGGACATCCAGGAACAGTAAATGTAACACTAAATTCAGGAATTTTACCCCATTCAGGATCATCTAATAAATCTTGCATTTTCTTGCCAATTCTTTCGGAGAACTTGTTCGTCAAGAAAAATCTTACATCTTGATCAGAAAATCCTTGTTCCTTTGCAAGTCGAAGATCAAGAAACGCTCCAAATTGTTGCTTGATCCCAGTATCATAAGTTATTCCTTGAGTATAATCGAAGTTACTCATATCCTTAATTTTAGGACTAGTCCCCTTGATCACACATCCCGGTATCATATCCTGAGTAAAGTTTTCATCTATTAATATGGATTTTTTGCCGGGGACACCAACAACACCATCACCAAAAGTTATTCTATCTCCATAGTATGCAGTTATTGTGCTATCCTTACTATAAGGGGTGTCCCATTTATTATTCGCTCGATAGACAGTTGTTTGACATCTACCTGACCGAGGTCGTCCTCCCTCACCTGATGTAGGAATGATTACATTATTTGGTGGACATCCTGGTGCGGTGATCGACTCTTCAACTTCAGAGATATATTCGGGACTTCCTGCAAGATATACTAGATCTCCAATTTTTATATTAATAATATCACCTTCGTTAAAAGGTCCTTCCCATACTTGAGTATCGGATCTTCTTATAGCACTCTGACAGCTGTTGGCAAAGATTCTTCCACCACCACCAAGACCTCCTTCAAGTATTGGCGGATAGTTATATCCAGGATCTTTTATTATTACGTTAACAATTCCAAGATTACCACCAGTAGTACCAATTCCTGTGGTTGGTACTGTTGGTGGTGAACCTAATCGAGTACGACTACCAGTAGTGCCAATTCCAATATCGGTGGGGGGAATAAGAGGGATAAGAACACCATCACCATCACCATCACCACCAGGACCACCAGGACCACCAGTAGTACCAATTCCAGGACCAGAGGGAGGATCTGGTACTGGACCTAAAACGGGAATAGCAATAGCACCTCTTCCAATACCACAACTATCTTTGATATCAATAAATGGTGGTTTTACCCAATTGCCAGATGTTATAATATCAACTCCTATAATTTCACCAAGTGTATTCACAACAGCATTACCAGTTGCTCCTCCACCTTCACCGCCCCAGAATACAACTTCCGGAGGTCCACATCTAAGAATATTACCAGGTCCACCAAGACAACCTTCAGCAGCAGCCAAAGCACCACCAAATGCATCACCAATATCAAAATTTTGATTTGCCAAATCGGATGGTATATTGCCAACTGCAGTAAGTGCATCACCAATTCCTTTTGCGCTTTCAAATATTGAATTAAAATCTAAAGTTGGAGTAGGTGATACTGCACCATCTAAGAAGTTCCATTCATTTGTTACTGTACATACTGCTGGTGGTTTACAATCTAAGAAACCTAAAATAGATTCAACAAAGGAAAGAACACTATTAATAAAATTAGCACCCGCACCTAAAAGTTGTTGTATAGGTCCCAATATTGATCCAAGAATGGACTTGATTTGTGCCATCAAATTTCCCAACAAAGTTGATAAGAAAGATTCTATGACACAAACTCCAGTGTTGATAAACTTATCAATAAAGTTTTTCAAAAACTTACTAATCAGACCCCTAAGGTTTTGCAGTATTTTAAGAAACATACAAGAAACTGCATCAAGTGCAAGATCACTTTTATCCAAGATTTCATATCTAAGATTGAGATATACATTCCCTAAGGTGTTATTAATAACTACATTAATACCACGCATTGTAGTTCTTCTTATCTCTTGTATTAACCAGGCAATTTTTTTTGAAAGGAAATTTGCTGCTTTATCTACTTCCTCATTTATAGAATTTAAAAAGTCTTGACTTGTTGCTATGAAACTATCAGAACCAAGTAATTCTGTTCTTAGGTCTGATACATCTTTCATTAATTTTTCTATTCTACCATTAATTGCTGAAGTATCAACTTTAGCACATTTTGATGGTTGTGGTAGTTTTATTGAGTAGTTATCTCTATTTAATTTTTTATCCGCTAAATTTGGAACACTGATATTCGCCTCACACCCTGGAGCAATTCCAGTTCCGGATGGATTTACACAATCCTCTGGAACAAAATATAGTGATGATCCAGGAACATATCCACTGTCTTCTGGATTTATCTCATAATTTGGAAGTACATTTACAATCCAATAAAATGGTTGCCCCTCACGTTCACCATGCCTAATAACCTCAACGTATGTGTTGGGTGGTAAGCGAAGTGGTGTGTCTCCATTTGCAAGTCCGGGTGGTCCGTAAGGAGTTGCCCAAGGAAGTTGTAAGGTTGGTGTTCCTTCTTCATGCTCACCTAATACGAATATTTTATATCCAGGACGATACTGACCCTTTTCTGTCGGATCAGTATCATATTTACCTTGTGGTAAAGTTGCAACATAAGCTATCTCAGACTCATTGCCGGGGGCAATTCGTGCAAGAGTGGGTTTGACTTCTGCATACCCACTCTTCTTTAAGATGGCAGAATTATAAAGCGTCCTGATATCTGACATTAGTTATCGTGGGTTTTACACTCTGGTGCGCCTGGTTCTACTTCACAATACAGTTCAAGTGCAGATGGATCGTGATGATCTCCTGCTTCAATTTCATCTTTATGATTTTCTACATAAACTTCAAGTTCATGCAGTTCGCCTTCAATGTGACGACGCTGCTGTGGAGAAGTTGTAGGATCCTCTAGGATCTTTTTATCCGTCTCAATGTGTGTTTCGATGTTTTCCATTTGAGTTACTCCAAATACTATCCAAAAGAATCTCTAACTAAACGAAGTCCCGTGTACGATTGGGACCTGTCACCATAATGACATAAGTCTGCTATCATATATATACCACTATCCCTAGATGATTTTCCAGGAGTTTTATCTAGTGCCATTCCGGGGAAATCACACTCAATCAGATCTCCAGCATGTAAACTAAGATCTGCAGGTATTGTAATCTCAGCAACTGTGGTAAATTTTTGTCTGAAATTTTGCTTTGCCTGATATATTACCTCCTCTATTACTATATCCTCCTCTGTAAATTTTTCAACTTGACGTTCCGGTTTGTCTTCGTATGAAAACGATCCGCCATTATTTTTACGTACTTGGATCTTATCTGTTGCCTTTCCATGAAGATCTGGATGAAACTTTGGTAATGTTTTACCGGCGATGTTTCCACTCCCTTCTGGTGGTGGAGTTGAAGGTTCCTTCCTAACATATTTTTTAATGACTGAATCAAAAACTTCCAAAATTGTTCCATAAGAACCCGTTTCAAATTGGTCTAATCCATTAATAGATCTAATTCTAGAAGATTGTAATATTTTTCCATCGTATCCTATTGGCGGCGGTCCTGGTTTTTTATTCTCAACAAATTTTTTGATGTATTTTCCTTTTTTATCAAACAGTTTATCTAAAGATCTGAAATGAAATCCCTCAGAAGTTTGCCAAAACAAATATCCAGCACTCTTCCCAGACATCCCATCAGGAATAGCATAGGTTTGAAGTTCTAAAATTTTACTGAATGGTGGTATGTCCCCACCAAAATCATAATAACTATTATGTGTTGGGTCTACATAGACAGGTTTATCAGACCCCAAATCATTTTGAATTATATCAGCTACAATTGTAGATATCTTACCCTCCAATTTCCTTTTAACCCTAGTATCACAAAGCGTATTATCAAATGATTCTTTAGATACAACCTTCAAGTTATATGAAACATTTGAGAAAGACTCCATTATGTTCTCAATACTAGCAACTCTTAAATCATCTTGATTTTTAAAAGATACTTTGTTTTCGTCTAGTTCAATTTCAAATTGAACTCTTTCTGTGGTATAAAGAGGAAGACCTTCCAATATGGTTTTGCCATCAGGGAAAGCACCACCGGTTTCAAGGACATCTACAGAAATTTCAATAGATGGTTCAAGAACACTTTCCCGATAGAGAACTTTAGGAGTACCCCCAGAAATATTTCCAGACTTACTACTATCTTCGTTTGAATAAATCTCAAACTTATTATATTTTAAGGACTGTGTTCTGCTCATATCTTTTATTAACTATTTAACTCACTACTACAGGTTGAACCAACACGGTATGTAGTTCAATTGAATTATATGCAGGAGTCATTGCAATATCTCCTATGTCAGATTTTTTTTGAGGTTCTAATTTTAGTTTAGTGGGTTTCGCTTTAGTTCCTTTAATTTCATCTAAAACCGAACCATATGCTGTATTGACACCATCATCATCGTAAACACCTCCTCCAGAGACTGTTTTAATCGAAGCAAATTGGCCTGCCAATCTATCATTATATTGTTCCGCAGTGATATCTCCAGCTAGAAATTTCTGTTGTCCTGCCATGTTGAGATAATACTCTGCAAGTTTATCTTGAGTTTCTTGGTCAAATTTTGCATTCAAATCAACACCCACTTTTTTTGCAGCAACTTCAGGATATAACATTTGATATGCACCAACCGCAGCACTTCTATGCTCTGGTTTAATACCTATACTCTTTTGATGGGCGATGTAATCTTTCTGATATTGAACAACCTGATTGATTGTCATTTTGGTAATATCTTCATCTTTTCTTGAGAAACCACCAAGATATCTCTTAAATGTAGATCCATAATCACCACCAGATTCCAATGATCTGATCTTTCCTTTTAATGAACCATCTGAAGCAGTATATTTTGGAGTGCCACCACCTGAACCACCTGCACTATCACTGTCTCGATTATCATTTTTAGAATTAGGAAAGAGATCTAAAAAATCCCACCATTGATTTTTACCCTGTCCTACATTATCAGGATCTTTCTTCTTTCCAGTATTAGGATCTTTCTTCTTTCCAGTATTAAAACTTTCTCGATTTAAGTTATCTTTTGTTTTATTGCTAAGATCTCTCATTCCATTAACGGTAGTTATTCCGTAATTATCACCAACATATCTCAGCAGATTTTCATCAAAGTCATTACCTGAAAGTAAACCAACAGCACCTGCCATCAAACTACTGATAAATCCACCAGAAGTATTAAGTATACTGTCATACGTTTCCTTTATAATACCAAAGATTTTTTCGTATTCCTCTTTATCACCACTACCATATATTTCTTTACCTTTTAGGGTTCCTAAAGAATCTTTAAACAAATCAGGTTCAGGTTCCTTTTTCTTCTTTTCTTTTGATATTGGTGGTGGTGGACTAACTGGCGGTGGTGGACCAACCATACCACCTTTATTAAACTTCTCTGCAGACATTCCTGTCATTTTTAAAACAACATCATATAAACTTCTGCCTATTATATCGCCAGCGATACCACCAATAATCGATCCGACAAATGGAATAGGAATGAATGTTCCTACAGCAGCACCTATTGCAGCACCAACGGCACCAGCAGCTGCTTTATCTGGTCTGTCTCCAAGTATTACAGAAATTACAAAATCAACTAATGGACCTATGACAGGAATTTTTCCAGCAGCTTTAGCAAGTGCTTTACTGCCAGTAGTTTTTAATAATGCTCTTGGCAACATTCTACCAGCACCTCTAGACGTAATTCTGCCCGGTTTTGGTGGTTCGCCAAGAAGACCCTCTAATTTGAACCCTCTTTGGCGTCTTCCATCAATTACGTCTTTAGCCATTCGAGTCTCAGCATCGTTCTTGGCTAAGTCAACATTCAGATCCCGTACTTTTCCCTTACTATAATCCTCTCCAAGCGCCTCCATCTCCATATTGCTGAGCTCACTCAAATTATTCAGGTTTGTATAAATCTTACCAGATCCACCCGTTCCAGTTCCAGTTCCCATTGGTCTACTGGGTTTGGTTGCAGTTGCAGATGTGCCCGATCCACCTAACAGTTTTTGGTAATCTGGATTTTTCATTATCGCATCGACTGCTGACTGTGAATCAGTAAGATAACTTCCTCTAATTCTTTTTTTAAGTACCTTTACTCTTTCTCTTCGTCTTTCATTTTCTAATTGTTTTTTGATGAATTCTACAGTCTTTTTATCTTTTGATCTTCTCTGCAGATCACCCATCAATGTCAACTCTTTTCTAATTTTGTTTATTTCTCTTCTATCTCTTGCACGTCTTCGCGCTGCTGCAGCACCAATAGCACCAGTGCCTCCAGCTCTAATGCCACCAGTTCTCTTAAACAGACCACCACGAAGTGCAGCAGCACCAGCAATGATAACACCATTGATGGCAAGAGTTAAAGCACCAGAAAAATCATTGAATAATTTTTGAAAGTTTTCTCCACCAATTTCTTTTGTGAATTCAGATACAGCATCATAAGCTCTATATCCTTTTTCAATCCAATCAACAGTATTTGACAGAAGTCCTTCCGCAAAATTCATAATACCAACCGCAGCTGGTTTTAAAACACTACCAATAACATTAAGTGCAGGAAGGAGTTTACCAAAATTATTGAATAAAAATCCCAGGAGAGTAAACCCAGCAAATCTCATCAATCTATCAAAGATGCTAGACCCTGGAATCTTTACCGCCTGCTTTTCTTGTTCTCCTTTTTTACCTAACTTCTTTGTTTCTAATTCACGTTCCCTTTCATCTCTTTTCTTTCTTTCTTGCTCTCTTCTTTTTCTTCTTTTATCTCTTTCTCTCAACAATAAACCATATCTAAGAAGTTTAGTGACATCAGAAATCTTTTCACTAATAACTGAAGACTTTTCAGAGTCATCATCTTTCTTCTCGGGTTTTATGCCAGAAAGAAGTTTTGGTTTAGATGGAATAATACTATTAACAGGAACAAGAAATACTTGTTTCTTATCTTGTCCAGAAGGTAATAGTTTTTTAGAATTAATAGTTTTCATATCATCCTATACCAAGATATTCTAGAACATGATTAGAAGATCTAGCACGCGCAATATTAAACGAAGGAAGTTCTGTTGCAGCACTACCTTGATTTGGTGGTTTTTTCGCTTGCATTGTAGTTGGTGGCAATACAATGGTTTGCATTTTAGACATGGTTTGTGGCGTATCTACTGGCGAAACTCTGGATTGTGGTCCAAGCATTGGTTTACCATAAAGATTCATGCTTTCATCTGCACCAGATATCCCCCCCTGACGCATAGCATCACGTAGGGTATCATATTTGCCCTGCATTTGCAATGCAGTGCCACTTGTCTTTCTCATCAATTCTTGAGTTCCTGTCATGTTACCAATTTGATTTGCATTTTCTATTGCTTTATTCAATCTGGTATTATTAGATCCTGTATTTAGAATTGAAGTTGATAATGGTTTTGGTTTAACTCTATGTGCTCCCTCAGTGTCTATACCCATCTCTGCAGCATATTGATAAAAACCTGGTGAATAAACTCCAGGTTTCAAACCTGCTTCAAACTGGTCAAGATAATTATTTGGACTTAATCGATTATATCTTTCAATATCTTCAGAGGTGTATCCAGTTCTTCTAAAAGATCCAGGAACTGTCATTCCAAGAAACTTCTGTACAGTTCCACCATCTCTATTGTAAGTGCCTCCCCGTGAGGATGATGGTGCCATAACTCTTCCAGTTCTTGGAAGTCTCAGTCCACCAATCATACCACCTTGATTATATTTAAATATCTGATTAGTTACGGTTCCACCATCTCGCACATATCTTCCACCTGTGCTTCCAGAAGGTGCCATAACTCTTCCAGTTCTTGGAAATCTCAGTCCTCCAATTATACCACCTTGATTTGCAAGTTGAATACCATCAGTATATTCAGGGATACCAGTTGCACCTGAAGATCTAATCATATTCATAAAGTAATCAGAACCATACATCTGTACAGTTTGAGTTGGTATGACTATTTCACCTGGTTTTGCAGCGACTAATTGTGTATCAGATCCCGCACCTGTAATATCAAGACCACTAGACTTTGTAATTCTACCATCACTATCACGCAAACCACTCATCGAACGTGTCAAGTTCTGAGTATTATTGTTTACAATTCCACCACCTTGATTATATTTTAATATCTGATTATTTACGATCCCACCCTGATCAAATTTTGTTACTACATCAGGTAGTTTTCCAGTATCTTTAAGGTTTTCTATGCCTTTTATATCACCACTTTCTACTGTTGATTCTTCGCTTTTTGGAAGTAACTTTGAAATAAGACCAATACCAGTAACACCCGCCAGGGCAAGTGCTGTGTATGGATTTCGTTTAACTATTTTCAATAGTGCAGGAATTGCAAATCGCATCAAACTGATAACACCCTTTACAAGAACCCCAAGAGGTGTAAAGAATAATGCCGCAACACCAAGTAATGATGGCCACCAATCTTTTAAGAATCTACCAATTGCTTCTATTTTCTTTTGATTTTTTGGATTAGAAAAGAATGTGACAAATCGATTAAAGGCATATCCAAGTATAGTAAATTGAAGGAACTTAAGTATGCGACCAAGGATACTCTGGAATGGAGCAACCACGGTCTTCATTAATCTTTGAACTGGTTTTGAAATAGACTCTAGTCTATTTTCTGCATCTTGTCTTTTTTTATTCTGTTTATTTTTTCTTTCATCCTCTTGTTTTTTCAGTTCAAGTTTGTTGTCATTTTTAATTACATCAATAAGTTCATCTAGTTTGTTTAAAATATCAGAAGAATTTTCTTCCCCATCACCTTCACTTGTAGATGGAATAACTGCTTTAGATACTAAGAAAAATTTATCTGGAGAAACAAGGACTTTTCCTGTTGTACCAATATCATCAGAAGATATTTTCTTTCTAACTATCTTAAATCTTCCAACTTTACGCTTTACTCTTCTAAACTCATCAGTAAGTAATTCATTTTCATCGCCAGGTAGACCGGCGTTAACCATTCTAGCAGCAACCAGTTTCTCTTTTAAAAGAGATAAGTAAGTTGCATAATCCATATCAAAGACTTCTTCCAATCCAAGAAGTCTTAAAATTCTTTCATCTATAGATTCTGATACTAAATCTGTCTCTCTTGTTCCCTCATATAATGTTAAAGCACCACCCTTTTCCTTAGACTCCTCTTCGGATTCTGCCCTTATAGTTGCTAGTAGATCGTCGAGTTCGTCAGGTCCCATTTTGTTGCTGCTTTTGTTTTTCTTCTTCTATGTGTGCCTTCAACAATTCAACATAAATGTCCCTTTCCCAAGGAATTAAATTTTCTATCTCTGTTAATGAATATTTATGGTACTGCATCAAGGAAAAATTTAATTTATAATAGGTCTCAAGATCCATATGGGAGAGACCTACGCGAAAAAACTTGACAGCCCCTCCAGTATAACAGTACTCTTAACTTCTGTTTTAGGATTGACAACCTCAACCTCATGAGAAAGTTTAGGCATCGTTTCAAAAAACTTTTCAATCTCTTTGAACTGAGATGAGTTCATTTGCTCTAAGAAATCAATCAGTTCCTTCTTAGTACAATCCGAAGATGTCCATGCTTCTTCACTATTGTAAATCTTTTCAATACAACTTGCAACCAAATCAAAAGACTGATCCATGCCAGCATCTTCTGAGAAATCAAAGTTGGATTTGATGAACTGATCCAGTGATGGATATTTCATCTCCATTGTAAGACTATCATCTACTTTAATTTTATTAGTATGCTTTTCTGATTTTTCAACTCCAATCTCATCAATATTAATTTTCACAGGAACATAAGTCTCCCCATCATCTGGACAAACAATATTGACTTCAATTTCTTCACCAACTGACTTGCCTCTGATATTCAAAAACAAATATTCAATATCAAATGTAGGAAGTATTTCAACCTTAACACCTCTAGAAAGAATACATGCTTTGATTACATTCTTAATAGCGGTAGTAATTTCCTTCGTATTCTCACTTTCAAGTGCAAGAACCAAAAGTTTTTCTTCCTTAACTAGAAATGGTCTATACTTTATATTTTTTCCTGTTGATGGCAATTCCAACTCATATGTTGGTGTAGCAATTTTTGGTAAAGGCATAATATCCTGTAGAAGTTTCAGTATGGTTATTTATTAAGCAAGTCCTTGGTTAATAAGTATGTTGTTCAATTCTCTATTTGTCCCTGCTCCAGTAAGACCAAAACTTGTGGTTCCTGCTATATTACTATTTGTTGCAGCATCTAATGCTTCTTCAAATTCTATTTGTCTTTGTGCCACTGGGCGTGGATTAATCACATAACGACTATAAGTAAATGAAACTGTGCATTTTAAAACGTCAGATCCCTCATATGAAACTGGCATTGAATTTATGCTTAATGGAAAAGCATTTATAAACTGATATGTAAGAGTTCTAGGGACAAGTTCTTCTCCAAATTTTTGAGGAGAATTATAATCTTTTTCAAATTTTGTTATGTATAATTGATCTGTTTTATATCCATTAGGACCATCAGGAAAATTCATTCTATAAGAATAATTTCGATTCCCCTGTTCATCTAAATTATCCTCACCAACAATATATGACATCCAATTTTCAAAGAAATCTATTATCTTATAATCACTATCTACATAAAAAGTAAAATCAGAACGTTCATCATATTGTCTTCTATACGCATGTCTCTCAGTCACACCAGTAAAATCATTATTGATTTCGTGTGTTGCTAATGAAGATCCTGGTAATGATGCACTGGCACATGATAACTCAATTAATTCTGCCCCACCACTATCATTATATGCTGTAGCACCTAGAAATCCATCCGCCGCTCTAGAAGATGCAAGACTTTGTATTCCCGCTGGTGGTTGAAACTGGCACAAAAAATGTGAAGTTGTTGCTGGACGCATCAACTTAGATTTAAGTTTAGACAATCCAACACTTGTAGGTCTTTTTGCTACCATCTATAAATACTTTTTGACCGTATATATTATGTAGACAAGATATGGGAGAAAGTATTAAAAGCAAATACAAACCTTCCTTTCCTAAGAAATATCAAGGCGATCCAAATAATATAATCTGTCGAAGTAACTGGGAAAGAAAGTTTTGTAAGTGGTGTGATGCTAATGATAATATTATAGCATGGGGTTCTGAAGAATTTTCTATTCCATATCGTTCACCTGTTGACGGAAGAGTTCATAGATACTATCCGGATTTTATTATCAAAGTTAGAGAACAGACTGGTGATATTAAAACATATGTGATAGAAGTAAAACCCAAAAAACAAACTAGAGAACCAAAGAAACCAAAAAGACAGTCTAAATCATATATCACTGAGGTAAAAACTTACGCTGTCAATCAAGCAAAATGGAAAGCAGCAGATGAATGGTGTAAGGATAGACGTATTGAATTTAAAATCATCACAGAAGACCATTTAGGTATTAAGTAATGGCACAAGGTTTCGGACAAGACATTCAGTCGTCATCATCAAGAGTAAACCAACTCAAAAGAAAAGTAAAGGGTTTAGTTAAGAGTGATGATGTCATGTTTGAAATTATTAGTGTCTTCCGTGAGACTGAAATTATTCCTTCTGTAGGTAAATATTATACCTTCATCTACACACCAAAGACTCAAGATATTGAATTTGACCAGTTCCCTCTAATTGCATGTATAGATGTTCAACGGTGGGGATTTAGAGGTGTAAATTATCATTGGGAGTCTGTTCGTAACTATACATGGCAAGAAGTAGAAGGGTTCTTACATGTTGTAGAAGATGATGAAATAGGATACCTTAGATCATTGAATTATGGAAACTTCTTTGGACCTTGATAAATAACTAAAAAGTAATCTCTGATGGGAAAAAAATACGGAGGAAAACTTGGCGGTTCTATAATTATACCGGAGAGAGAAAGAGCCGTAAATAATATCAAAAAAGATGATAAGTATTTTTTTAAAGTCGATGAGGATACTGGCAACGTAGAAGTTTATCGCTACAACGATGCTGAGAGATCATCAAGTCTTCTTGGCGAATCTACTAAAAATATTAAAATAGGAGATTATGATGCCAAAAAAGGAGAATTCTCTCATGTAGACGGTGCTGTAACAGATGAAGAAAAAGAATTTTTCTCTAGAGATCAAGTTGCAGAAAGATACATAACAAAACCAGCTAAAATAGCTTTAGAAAAAGGTCTTTTAAATGATAATAAAGTTAATAACCTAGAAGAAGCAGCAAAAGAAGCAAAAGATACAGTAGAT